>Ga0315904_10006964_pt1 | contig 15294 bp, 19 predicted proteins | sample LakEriMetagenome_6_FD_203529 | JGI IMG/M metagenome (GOLD analysis project Ga0315904, IMG submission 203529) | Freshwater fungal communities from buoy surface, Lake Erie, Ohio, United States - Buoy 12 MA120 | ecosystem: Environmental > Aquatic > Freshwater > Lake | place: USA: Lake Erie, Ohio... | reverse complement strand
GTCGCGTAACGGAGAAGCGCATGTCCCGAGTAGCCAAAGTCCCGGTCGACGTTCCGGCCGGCGTCGATGTCGAGCTTGCCGAGGGCGCGGTGTCGGTCAAGGGCCCGCTGGGCTCGCTGACCCAGCGTGTCAATCCGCTGGTGGCTGTCGTCCGCGAAGGGCAGCAGCTCATGGTTCGTGCGGTGGGCGAGTCGCGCGAGGCGCGCGCGCTCAGCGGCACGTACCGTGCCCTGCTGGCCAACATGGTCCACGGGGTCACCCGCGGGTTCGAAAAGAAGCTGCAGCTGGTCGGCACCGGATACCGCGCGCAGGCGCAGGGCGCATCCCTGAATCTGTCGCTCGGATTTTCGCACCCGATCGTCTACAAGCTTCCGGACGGCGTGAAGGCCGAGACCCCGACGCAGAACGACATCCTGATCAAGGGCGCCGACCGCCAGCGTGTCGGGCAGGTTGCCGCCGAGATCCGCGCGTACAAGTCGCCCGAGCCCTACAAGGGCAAGGGTGTGCGCTACGCCGACGAGAAGGTCGTTCTCAAGGAAGTCAAGAAGAAGTAAGCGGGCCGACCGCACTCAAGGACAGGACCACAGGCGATGGACAAGAAACAGGCTCGTTTGCGCCGTGCCCGTCAGACGCGGCTCAAGATCCGCGAACTGCGGGTCAACCGGCTCACCGTCTTCCGGACGAACCAGCATATCTACGCCAGCATCATCGACGCCGACGGCGCGCGGGTGCTGGTCTCCTCGTCGACCAACGAGGCCGAAGTGCGCACCGCGCTCGCTTCGGCCGCCGGTCGCGGCGGCAATGCGAATGCCGCCACGATGGTCGGTCGACGTATCGCCGAGAAGGCCCTGGCCGCCGGCATCCAGAGCGTTGCCTTCGATCGCGCGGGCTACCGCTTTCACGGTCGCGTCAAGGCGCTCGCCGAGGCCGCCCGCGAGGCCGGCCTGAAGTTCTGAACGACGGGATACCACTATGGCAAAGGTCCAGGCACGCGTCGGCAGCGAAGAGCGCGACGACGGTCTCAAGGAAAAGATGATCGCGGTCAACCGCGTGACGAAGGTCGTCAAGGGCGGCCGAATTCTCGGCTTTGCGGCGCTGACCGTCGTGGGTGACGGCGACGGCCGCATCGGGATGGGCAAGGGCAAGGCGCGCGAGGTTCCGGTTGCGGTCCAGAAGGCGATGGATGAGGCGCGCCGCAAGATGTTCAAGGTCAGCCTGCGCGGCAGCACCCTGCAGCACACGGTGCACGGCCGCCACGGGGCTGCCAACGTCTTCCTCGCGCCGGCGCCCGAGGGGACCGGCATCATCGCCGGCGGTCCGATGCGCGCGATTTTCGAGGTCATGGGCGTGGGCAACGTGGTGGCCAAGAGTCACGGCTCGACCAACCCCTACAACATGGTTCGGGCCACGCTCAATGCGCTGCAGAGCATGAACACCCCGTCCGAGGTCGCTGCCAAGCGTGGCAAGACCGTCGAGGAAATCCTCGGCTGAAGCCGGCGGTCGATGCCGCCGCCGAGGCGGCGGCCGACAGGAGAATGCGATGAGCAATAAGACAGTCAAGGTGACGCTGGTTCGCAGTCCCGCGGGCACCCGTGGCAGCCACAAGGCCACGGTGCTGGGGCTGGGTTTGAAGCGCATCAACCAGACCCGCGAACTCGAGGACACCCCTGCGGTGCGCGGCATGATCAACAAGGTTTCGTACCTGGTTCGAGTCGGGTGAGGCAGAGATGCAACTGAACACCATCAAGCCCGCCGAGGGCAGCAAGCGTCCGCGCAAGCGCGTTGGGCGCGGCATCGGCTCCGGGCTGGGCAAGACGGCGGGTCGCGGCCACAAGGGTCAGAAGTCGCGTTCCGGCGGCTTTCACAAGGTCGGATTCGAAGGCGGTCAGATGCCGCTGCAGCGGCGCTTGCCCAAGCGTGGCTTCGTCTCGATGACCGCCGGCGACACGGCCGAGGTCAGGCTGTCCGACCTGCAGCGCCTCGATGGCGCCACCCTCGACCTCGTCGCCCTGAAGGCGGCTGGCGTCGTGCCGCAGGGCGCCAAGGCCGCGAAGGTCATCGTCTCGGGCAAACTCGAGCGTGCGGTGACCCTGAACGGCATTGCTGCAACGCGCGGAGCGCGGGCTGCCATCGAGGCGGCCGGCGGCTCGCTCGCCTGAGTCTCGCCGGACATCCGACGAACCCTCCCGTGGCCAAGAATCCCGCCAGCCCGACCGGCGCAGGTCGCTTCGGCGACCTGAAGCGCAGGCTCGTGTTTCTGCTGCTTGCGCTCGTGGTCTATCGGATCGGTGCGCACATCCCTGTGCCGGGCATCGACCCCGACGAGCTCGGGCGCCTGTTCTCGAGCCAGCAGGGCGGAATCCTCGGGATGTTCAACATGTTCTCGGGCGGGGCGCTGTCTCGCTTCACCGTGTTTGCCCTCGGGATCATGCCGTACATCTCGGCATCGATCATCATGCAGCTGCTCACGGTCGTGATCCCGCAGCTCGAGGCGCTCAAGAAGGAAGGCGAGGCTGGCCGGCGCGTGATCACCAAGTACACGCGCTGGTTCACCGTGGGGCTTGCGCTGTTCCAGGCTCTGGGTATTTCCATCGCCCTCGAGGCGCAGCCCGGACTGGTCATCGACCCGGGCCTGCAGTTCCGCTTCACCACCGTGGTGTCGCTGCTCACCGGAACCATGTTCCTGATGTGGCTGGGCGAGCAGATCACCGAGCGCGGCCTGGGCAACGGGATCTCGATCATCATCTTCGCTGGCATCGCGGCTGGTCTGCCGTCGGCGCTGGGCAGCATGGGCGAACTGGTGCGCACGGGTGCGATGGGGCCGCTGGTGGCACTGCTCATCGTCGTGCTCGTCATCGTGGTGACGGCGGTGGTTGTGTTCGTCGAGCGCGGGCAGCGCAAGATCACGGTCAATTACGCGAAGCGGCAGGTGGGCAATCGCGTGTATGGCGGTCAGAGTTCGCACCTGCCCCTGAAGCTCAACATGGCCGGTGTGATTCCGCCCATTTTCGCCTCGTCGATCATCCTGTTTCCGGCGACGCTCGCGCAGTGGTTCACCTCCGGCGATTCGGGCAACCCCGTGGTGCGCGTCCTGAAGGATCTCGCCGCCACACTGTCGCCCGGCCAGCCCGTGTACATCATGCTGTATGCGGCCGCGATCGTGTTCTTCTGCTTCTTCTACACGGCGCTGGTCTTCAACAGCCGCGACACCGCCGAGAACCTCAAGAAGAGTGGCGCGTTCGTGCCCGGCATCCGTCCTGGCGACCAGACCGCGAAGTACATCGACCGTATCCTGATGCGCCTGACCCTGGCGGGTGCCATCTACATCAGCATCGTCTGCCTGGTGCCCGAGTTCCTCGTGCTCAAGTGGAATGTTCCCTTCTACTTCGGCGGCACCTCGCTGCTGATCATCGTGGTGGTCACGATGGACTTCATGGCACAGGTGCAGGCCTACATGATGTCGCACCAGTACGAAAGCCTGCTCCGGAAGAACCCAAAGGCCATGGGCCTGTGAGCCGGTTGGCTCACGGCGCACGGTTGGTGAAGATCAAGCGTTCAGAGACTCGAGGTAATCATGAAAGTGTTGGCGTCGGTCAAGAAGATCTGCCGCAACTGCAAGGTGATCAAGCGCAAGGGCGTGGTCCGCGTGATCTGCTCCGACCCGCGCCACAAGCAGCGTCAAGGTTGATGGAGGCATAGACATGGCACGTATCGCCGGTATCAACGTTCCCGACCGCCAGCACACCGAGATCGGCCTCACGGCCATCTACGGCATCGGTCGCACCCGCGCGCGTCAGATCTGCGATGCAGCCGGCGTGGCGTATTCGAAGAAGGTTCGCGAACTCAGCGACGCCGAACTCGAGCGCATCCGCGACCTGATCTCGCGTCTCACCGTCGAGGGCGACCTGCGTCGCGAGGTCTCGATGTCGATCAAGCGCCTGATGGACCTTGGTTGCTATCGCGGCGTGCGTCATCGCCGCGGTCTGCCGGTCCGCGGGCAGCGTACGCGCACGAATGCCCGCACCCGCAAGGGACCGCGCAAGGCCGGCGTCGCCCTGAAGAAATAATCCGTCGCACGAGGATCCCCGATGGCAACCAAGGCCCAGTCCGCAGCCGCCGCAGCCGCCGCCGCGCGAGTTCGCAAGAAGGCGAAGAAGAACGTCTCCGACGGCATCGCCCACGTGCACGCGTCGTTCAACAACACGATCATCACGATCACCGATCGCCAGGGCAACGCGCTGTCGTGGGCCTCGTCCGGCGGGGCCGGGTTCAAGGGCTCGCGCAAGTCGACGCCGTTCGCGGCTCAGGTGGCTGCCGAGACCGCTGGGCGGGCCGCTCAGGATTGCGGCATCAAGAATCTCGAGGTCCGAATCAGCGGACCCGGCCCCGGACGCGAGTCCTCGGTGCGGGCCCTGAACGCTCTCGGCATCAAGATCATGCAGATCCAGGACGTCACGCCGATTCCGCACAACGGCTGCCGTCCGCCGAAGCGCCGCCGCATCTGAGGCGTCGCTTCTGATCAGGGCGGGTCGGCGCAAGCCGATCCGTCCTTGGCGCCGTCGCGGCCGACGTCCGGCCCGATCGCGCTCCAAGACCACCGTCCGCCGCTGACCGCCCGCAGGGAGGCAGCCACCGAAAGCGCGGACTAACCGCGGAACCGGATCCGGAAGCCGGTCTGCGCCATTCTTCGAGGAATCACCGTGGCACGTTACACCGGACCCAAGGCCAAGCTTTCCCGTCGTGAAGGCACCGACCTCTTCCTCAAGAGCTCGCGCCGTTCCCTCGACTCCAAGTGCAAGCTCGACAGCAAGCCCGGCCAGCACGGGCGTATTTCGGGTGCCCGCACCTCCGACTTCGGGCTCCAGCTGCGCGAGAAGCAGAAGGTCAAGCGCATCTACGGCGTGCTCGAGAAGCAGTTTCGCCGTTATTTCGCGGAGGCCGAGCGCCGCCGCGGCAATACTGGCGAGAATCTCCTGAAGCTGCTCGAGAGCCGCCTGGACAACGTCGTCTACCGCATGGGCTACGCGACCACTCGCGCCGAGGCGCGGCAGCTGGTCAGCCACAAGGCCGTCACCGTCAACGGCCAGGTCCTGAACATCCCGTCGGCGCTGGTGCGTCCGAACGACGTTGTCGCAATACGCGAAAAAGCGCGCAAGCAGGCCCGCATCCAGGACGCCCTGACGCTGGCCGACCAGTCCGGCATGCCGGGGTGGGTGTCGGTCGACAAGACCAAGATGGAAGGCGTGTTCAAGGCGGTCCCCGACCGCGCTGACCTTTACTCGGACATCAACGAGAGCCTGATCGTCGAGTTGTACTCGCGTTAATCGAAGGGACCCTACATGCAGACCGCCATGCTTAAGCCCCGAATCGTCGAGGTCGAGCAACTCGGGCCCTCCCATTCCCGCGTCGTCATGGAGCCGTTCGAACGCGGCTATGGCCACACGCTGGGCAATGCGCTGCGCCGGGTGCTGCTCTCGTCGATGGTCGGATACGCGCCCACCGAAGTCCAGATCGCCGGCGTCGTGCACGAGTACTCGACCCTCGACGGGGTGCGCGAGGACGTCGTCGACCTCCTGCTCAACCTCAAGGGCATCGTCTTCAAGCTGCACAACCGCGACGAGGTCTTCCTGACCCTGCGCAAGGAAGGTGCCGGCCCCGTCACCGCTGCCGACATCGACTGCCCGCACGACGTCGAGGTGATCAACCCCGACCACCAGATCGCCAGCCTCACGCAGGGCGGGCGCATCGACCTCCAGGTCAAGATCGAGCGCGGGCGCGGCTACGTGCCCGGCACGATGCGCAACCTCGGCGAGACCAAGTCGATCGGCCGTATCGTCCTCGATGCGTCCTTCTCGCCGGTACGCCGGGTCAGCTACATGGTCGAGAGCGCGCGCGTCGAGCAGCGTACCGACCTCGACCGGCTGGTCATCGATGTCGAGACCAATGGCGTCATCGCACCCGAGGAAGCGGTTCGCCAGTCGGCCCGCATCCTGGTCGAGCAGCTGTCGGTGTTCGCGGCTCTCGAGGGCGGCGCCGAGGCGATGATCGAACTCGGTGGCGGCCGCGCGCCGCAGATCGATCCGATCCTGCTGCGCCCGGTCGACGACCTCGAGCTCACCGTGCGCTCGGCCAACTGCCTGAAGGCCGAGAACATCTATTACATCGGCGACCTCATCCAACGTACCGAGAATGAGCTGCTCAAGACGCCCAATCTCGGCCGCAAGTCGCTCAACGAGATCAAGGAAGTGCTGGCCACCCGAGGCCTGACGCTGGGCATGAAGCTCGAGAACTGGCCTCCGGCCGGGCTCGAGCGGCCCTGAGCGCGCTGCCCGTCCGCACGACCCCACGAGGACCGAACCATGCGCCACCGCCACGGACCCCGCAAGCTCAACCGCACCAGCGCCCATCGCGAGGCGATGCTGCGCAACCTGTCCAACTCCCTGCTGCGCCACGAGGTGATCAAGACCACGCTGCCCAAGGCCAAGGAGCTGCGTCGGGTGGTCGAGCCTCTTATCACCCTCGGCAAGAAGCCCTCGCTCGCCAATCGGCGCCTGGCCTTCGACCGACTGCGCGACCGCGAGATGGTCGTCAAGATCTTCGACGACCTCGGGCCGCGCTACGCCAACCGCAACGGCGGCTACCTGCGCATCCTGAAGTTCGGCTTTCGCGTCGGCGACAACGCTGCGATGGCCTACGTCGAACTGATGGACCGGCCCGAGCAGGCGCCGGCCGAGGCCACCGCTTCCGCCTGATCCCCGCCTGGCGCGCGCGCGGCGAGCCGCGGCGCGCCGTGCGATGCGCGCAGTCATCACGTCGAACGCCGAGCGCGTGATCCGGGCCGACGGCCTGGTCCGCGCCTACGGCAGTTTCCGCGCTGTCGACGAGCTGTCTTTCGATGTGCGCGCTGGCGAGTGCTTCGGGCTGCTCGGCCCCAATGGGGCGGGCAAGAGCACCACGTTGCGCATGCTCATCGGCCTGAGCGCTCCGCAGGCCGGCCTCATCGAGGTTCTCGGCCTGCCCGTACCTGCTCGCTCCCGCGAGGTACGCGCCCTCATCGGCGTGGTGCCGCAGGCAGACGCGCTCGATCCCGACTTCACCGTCGCCGAGAACCTGCGGGTGTTCGGTCGCTATTTCGGTCTTTCGGGCCGCACGATCGAAGCGCGCATCCCCGATCTGCTCGACTTTGCGGGCTTGGCGGGCAAGCGCGATGCACGCATTGCCGAGCTCTCCGGCGGCATGAAGCGGCGGCTCACCCTGGCGCGGGCGCTGGTCAACGATCCGCGCATCCTGTTTCTCGATGAACCCACCACCGGGCTCGATCCGCAGGCCCGGCACCTCATCTGGGAGCGCCTGAAGCAGCTGCTGCGCCGTGGCAAGACCATCGTCCTGACCACCCACTTCATGGAAGAGGCGCAGCGCCTGTGCGATCGGCTGGCGATTGTCGATCACGGCCGGCTGATCGCGCAGGCCGCACCGCAGGCGCTGATCGACGAGCAGATCGAGCCCGATGTCGTCGAGCTCGTCGACGAGCAGGCGGCGCAGTGGGCGCAGCGCGCCGCCGCGACGGCGGGCGTTGCCCGGGTCGAGCGCATCGGCGACACCCTGCTGGCCTACTGCACCGACCCCCAGCCCTTGCTGGCGGCGCTTGGCGAGCGTCCTGGTCTGCGCTGGCTGCGCCGGCCGGCCGACCTCGAAGACGTGTTCCTGAAGCTCACCGGCCGCGACCTGCGCGACTGACCACCGCCCCACCCGCACGTCGTCGCGCCATGCCGTCCTTCGCCCAGTTCGCCCCGCCGCGCCCCAGTCTGCGCTTCCTGCCGGTCTACCGCCGCAATCTTCTCGTCTGGCGCAAGCTCGCGATCGCCAGCGCCCTGGGCAACATCGCCGATCCGCTGATCACGCTGGTTGCCTTCGGCTACGGGCTGGGCCGGCTGCTGCCCGAAGTCGACGGTGTGCCCTACATCGTGTTTCTCGCTGCAGGCTCGCTTTGCATGAGCACCGCGATGGCGGCGAGCTTCGAGTCGCTCTACTCGGCGTATTCCCGGATGCAGGTCCAGCAGACCTGGGCGTCGATCATGAATGCGCCGATCGACCTGGACGACGTCCTGATTGCCGAGTGGCTCTGGGCGGCCACCAAAGCCGCCTTCTCGGGGGTGGCCATACTCGCTGTGATCGTCGCGCTCGGGCTGTCGCGCTCGCCCATGCTGCTGGCGCTGCCGGTGGTCGTGGTGCTCACGGGGCTGGTGTTCGCCGGCATCGGCCTTTGCTTCAACGCGCTGGCGCGCGGCTATGACTTCTTCACCTACTACTTCACGCTCGTTCTGACCCCGATGGTCTTCGTTTCGGGTGTCTACTATCCGGCGTCATCGCTGCCTGAATGGCTCGCTGCCATCGCATGGTGGCTACCCCTGGCGGCGGCTGTCGATCTCGCCCGCCCGCTGGTCCTCGGGCAGTGGCCACCCGATGCGCTGGGCCGCGGCGGGCTGCTGCTGGTCTATGCCCTGGGCTCCTTCTGGCTGGCGCTCGCGCTGACCCGCCGTCGTCTGCGCAACTGACGTTCGGGCGAATTCAGAAATCGTCGGGCCCTGAACCAGGCGAGCAGTCCGCAGGCGATCGCTGCCATCGCGGCCATCGTCCACCAGAAGCCGGTGGCAGCGTGAGCGCCGGGCAGGACCTCGAAGTTCATCCCGAAGATGCCGGTGATCAGCGTGAGCGGCATGAAGACCGCCGACAGGGTGGTCAGCACGCGCATGATCTCGCTGGTGCGGTGCGCGGTCGCCGAGAAGTGCAGCTGCACCGCCGACTCGATCGAGGCCTCGAGCCGGCGCACGTGGTTGAGTACCCGCTGCACGTGCTCGATCAGGTCGCTTGCGCGGATCCGCAGCGGGTCGGTCTGGACGGCGTATCCCGATGGGTGCTGGGCGCCTTGCTCGCCGGCCACGCGCGCCTGCTCCAGTCGCTCGTCGCGCCACTCCTGGATCGCGTCGAGCTGTTCCTCGCACAGCTGCTCGAGCCGGCGCAGTTCGTCGCGCGATTCGAGCAGCGCGTACCAGTCGGAGAACGGGCGCCCCGGGTCGAGCAGCATGCGCTGCCAGCGTTCGAGCTGCTCGGTGAGGGGCTGGCGCAGTTCGAGATAGCGGTCGACCATCCCGTTGAGCAGGCGCAGCATCAGCGCCTGCGGCGACTCGGGTGGGCGCTGCCGACCCCCTGCAGCCTCGAGCAGCCGACGGCGCATCCCGGTGACGGTGCGGCTGTCGGGCGCGCGCACGGTCACCAGGCAACCCGTGAACACGAAGAAGACGGTCGGTCGGGTCTGGATGCGCCAGCGCCGACCATCGGCCGTTGGGCCGTCGGCGCTCGCCAGCCCGCGAAACACGATCATCTCGTAGTCGGGCGTCGCGTCGAAGTGCGAGGGGTGCTGCCGGTTCTCGGCGTTGAGCAGGTGGTCGTCGAACACCGTGGCACCGGTGATCCGGCTGACCGGCTCGACCCACGCCCGCGCCTCGTCGTAGTCGCAATCGAACCAAAGCCAGCCCGAAGCCGGCGCCTGATCGGGCGTGGCAGCCAGTTCGCTGACGCCTTGCGTCTGAACCAGCAGCACGTGCATGCGTGCGGTGCTCCTGCTCGCGGCCGCGGGCTGCGGATCCGGGTGCCCGAGACCTGCGTTCAGTCCTCGGCCAGCCAGCGGGCCGCGTCGAGGGCGAAGTAGGTGAGGATGCCGTCGGCTCCTGCGCGGCGCATGGCGAGCAGCGACTCGAGGGCGGCCGCACGCTCGTCGAGCCAGCCATTGGCTGCAGCGGCCTTGAGCATCGCGTACTCGCCGCTGACCTGGTAGACGAAGGTGGGGACGGCGTAGCGGTCCTTTACGCGGCGCACGATGTCGAGGTAAGGCATGCCGGGCTTGACCATGACCATGTCGGCGCCTTCGGCGATGTCGAGCGCGATTTCGCGCAGCGCCTCGTCGGTGTTCGCGGGGTCCATCTGGTAGGTCTTCTTGCTGCCCTTGCCCAGGTTGGCGGCCGAGCCCACGGCATCGCGGAAGGGCCCGTAGAAGGCCGACGCGTATTTCGCGCTGTAGGCCATGATCCGGGTGTGGATGAGCCCTGCGCCTTCGAGCGCGCGCCGCAGCGCCGCGACCCGGCCGTCCATCATGTCGGAGGGGGCCACCACGTCGATGCCCGCCTGCGCCTGAGCGACCGCCTGCCGTACCAGGATGGCCACGGTTTCGTCGTTGAGCACGTAGCCGCTGTCGTCGAGAACCCCGTCCTGCCCATGGCTGGTGAAGGGGTCGAGGGCCACGTCGGCGAGCAGCCCGAGTTCGGGGAAGCGCTGCTTGAGGGCGCGTGCCGCGCGCGGGACCAGTCCGTCGGGATCGGTGGCGAGCGCGCCGTCGGGCGTCTTCAACGCGGGGTCGATCACCGGGAACAACGCGAGCACCGGCACGCCCGCCTTCAGGCAGCGTTCGGCCACGCCGAAGAGCAGATCGATGCTCAGGCGCTCGACGCCGGGCATCGAGGCCACCGCATGGCGGCGCGCGTTGCCCTCGTGGACGAAGACCGGATAGATGAAGTGATCGGGCGCCAGCGTGGTCTCGCGCATCATGCGCCGCGACCAGTCGTCGTGTCGCATCCGGCGCATGCGGGTCGCGGGGAAAGCGGGCTGGGGCGTGGGGTCACCGGCGCTCACGGGCGGCTCCTGGGGGCTGGAATGGCAATTCGTGTCCAGAAGGCTGGACACGTCGAAGTGGCGCGGGCAGGTGCCACGTGCTCGCTTTCTTACCATGAAGCCGGCAACCCTGCGTCGCCGGTCGGCGCCTTCCGGCTCGAGAGTGTCTCGGGCCTCGCCTGTTCCGTGGCCGGCTGCTCAGCCGCCGGCCACGGGCGCGAGCCAGGCCTCGATGCGGCCGCGCGCCTCGTCGAGGCCCAGCCGGGCGGTGGCCGAGAACGCGATCACCTCGATGCCTCGCTTCGGAAAGAGCGCCGACAGGCGCGCGGCCACGGCACGCCGCGCCCGGTTGCGCTGCTCGAAGCCGAACTTGTCGCACTTGGTGAGGAGCACGAGCAGATCGACCCGAGGATCGATCCAGTTCAGCATCGCCACGTCGGCGTCGGTGACCTCACGGCGGACGTCGAGCGTGACCACTACCCCGCGCAGGCACTGGCGCGCGCGCAGATAGGGCCCGGCCAGCGCATCCCAGCCCTGACGCACGCCGGGCGGAACCTTCGCGTAGCCATAGCCGGGCGTGTCGACGAGCAGCGCATCGACGCGGTCGGCCGGTCCGAGGGCGAAGAAGTTGAGGGCCTGCGTACGGCCGGGCGTACGACTGGCGAAGGCCAGCCGCCGGCGCTCGCACAGCGTGTTGATCGCCGTGGACTTGCCGGCATTGGACCGTCCGACGAAGGCGACCTCGGGCGGGCCCTCCGACGGCATCTGCCGGGGCTGGGCCACCGTGGTGGCGAATCGTGCGGTGGTCAGCAGGGGCATGGAACGCGGCGATGACCTCGCCGGACGGCTGCGGTAGAATCAAGAGTTTACGTGACCCGCCTTTATCACTTCGTTCGTGAGCCACGCATGAGCCCAGCCCCCACCCCCGGACAGCCTGCGGCGCTTTCGCGCCACGCTGCCGTCGATTCCTTTGCCGCAAGCATCCTGGTGCGCGGCCCGCGGCTGCTCATGGCCTTCGCCACTGCGCTGATGGCGGCCTCGGGCGCGGCCCTTGCCCAGGCCCCCGCGCCTGCCAAGCCCGACCCCGCCAAGGGTCAGCAGATCGCGGCGCAGGCCTGCGCCGCCTGCCACGGCGCCGACGGCAACAGCACCAGCCCGGCCAATCCCAAGCTTGCCGGCCAGCACGCCGATTACCTCTACAAGCAGCTGCAGAACTTCAAGGTGAAACCTGGCGCCAAGGAGGCCGAGCGCGCCAACGCCGTCATGGCGGGTTTTGCCGCGACGCTCTCGGACGACGACATGCGCAACGTCGCCGCTTGGTATGCCTCGCAGAAGCTCAAGCCGTCGGCGGCGCGCAACAAGGACACCGTCGAGCTCGGCCAGAAAATCTACCGCGGCGGCATCGCGGCGAAATCGGTTCCCGCCTGCGCGGGTTGCCACAGCCCCAACGGCGCCGGCATCCCCGCCCAGTACCCGCGTCTGGGTGGCCAGTACGCCGAGTACACCGAAGCCCAGCTGGTCGGGTTCCGCCAGGGGGTTCGCAAGAACAATGCCCAGATGACCGCCATCGCCGCCCGGATGTCCGACGTCGAGATCAAGGCGGTTTCAGACTACATCGCCGGTCTGCGCTGAGCGCGCTCGTTCTCGGGGGCGGCTTGATCAGCGGCCGGCGGCTTGGCTGCCGGCCGATCGGGCGGCTTGGGCAGAACCAGCGGCCCGCGTTGCCCGCAGCCGCCCGCCAGACAGGCCGCTGTCATCAGCGCCGCCAGCATGCTGGCCCGGCTGCGCCGGTACCGCCCGCGTCCGATCATCCTCATCGATTCACTCTAGCATGACCGAAGCCGAGTTCCTCGACACTTGCGATCGGCTCCTGACCGCCATCGAGGACGCCCTCGACCGCAGCGGCCTCGACGCCGAAACCGCGCGCAGCGGCCATGTGCTCGAGATCGAGTTCGACGACGGTGCTGCCCTGATCGTCAATGGCAATGCGCCCCTGCGCGAGATCTGGGTGGCTGCGCGCAGCGGCGCCTTCCACTTCCGCTTCGTCGACGGCGCGTGGCGAGACACGCGCAGTGCGGGCGAACTCTTCGCAACGCTGTCCGACATCGCCAGCAGGCATGCCGGCCAGTCAGTCCGCCTCGGCCCCTCGGCCAGCTCCTGAGCGCTCGCTGCGGTGTTGGGAGGGCGTGCCTGCGGCGCCGCCGGTCAGCGGCTGCCGGCCGGCTCGGGGGCCGCGCGCTGCGCTGAACCCCCGGGAGCGTTCTCGGCGTAGTAGTACTCGCCATCAACGCTGACCACGCCTTCGGGCACCGCGAGCGGCTGCTCCGGCACGCCCGCCAGCGCCTTGCCCATGTAGGCCATCCAGATCGGCAGCGCCAGCCCGCCTCCGGTCTCGCGCTCGCCCAGCTTGCGCGGCTGGTCGTACCCGACCCACGCCACCGCAGCCACCGTCGGGGAGTAGCCGGCAAACCAGGCGTCGTGCGAGTCGTTGGTGGTGCCGGTCTTGCCGGCGAGGTCGCTGCGGTTGAGCGCCAGCGCACGCCGCGCGGTGCCGTTGCGCACCACGCCGCGCATCAGGCCGTCCATGATGAAGGCATTGCGTGCATCGATCGCGCGGTTGGCCTCTTCGCCGGCGCGCATCGGGCTGGCCTGTGCGAGAACCCGGCCGCTCGCATCGGTGATCCGACTGATCAGGTAAGGCTCGACCCGGTAGCCGCCGTTGGCGAAGACCGAGTAGGCACCCACCATCTGCCACGGGGTGACCGAGCCCGCGCCCAGCGCCATCGTCAGGTAGGCGGGGTGCTTTTCCTGATCGAAGCCGAATCTTCCGAGATAGTCCTGCGCGTAGCGCGGGCCTATCCCCTGCAGCACCCGGATGGACACCATGTTCTTGGACAGCGCGAGCGCCTGGCGCAGCTTCATCGGGCCGTCGAACTTGCCGTCGTAGTTCTTGGGCTCCCACAGCTGGCCGCCCGTGAGCGCCGGATCGACGCTGAACGGCGCGTCGTCGATCACCGTGGTGGCCGTGTATCCCTTGTCGAGCGCGGCCGAGTAGATGAAGGGTTTGAAGCTGGAGCCTGGCTGGCGCCATGCCTGGGTGACGCGGTTGAACTTGTTGCGGCTGAAGTCGAAGCCGCCGACGAGGGCCCGCACCGCGCCGTCGTCGGTGCCGCAGGCGACGAGCGCGGCCTGGACTTCGGGCAGCTGCACGATTTCCCAGCCGTTCTTCAGCGGCGCGATGCGTACCACCGCACCGCGCCGCAGGCGCCTGGCGGCCGGCGCCCGCTCGCCCAGCGCGCCGGCTGCGAACTTCAGTCCGTCGCCGGAAACCTCGACCACCTGCCCGCGGCCGCGCGAGACCCGGACGCTGCGCTGATCGGCGTCGAGCACGACTGCCGCCTGGAAGTCATCGACGTCGGGAACCTCGTCGAGCACGCGCTCGATCGCCGCCTCGGCGCGATCGGGCTCGGGCGGCAGGTCGACGAAGCGCTCTGGGCCGCGGTAGCCGTACTTGCGGTCGTACTCGATCACGCCCTGCCTGATCGCGGTGTTGGCCACCCGCTGCTCGGCCGCGACGATGGTCGTGTGCACGACGATCCCGGCCGAGTAGATGTCGTCCTTGAAGAGGTCGTAGGCGAGCATCCGCGCAAGTTCGGCCGCGTAGGGGGCCTGGCTGGCGGGGTCGTCGCCGCGACTCGCGTAGCGCAGCGGCTGCTTCATCGCCGCCTCGTACTCGGCGTCGGTCAGCGAGCCGATCTCGTGCATCCGGTTGAGGATGTATTGCTGGCGCTCGGTGGCGCGCTTCGGATTGACCAGCGGGTTGTAGAGCGAGGGCGCCTTGGGCAGGCCGGCCAGCATCGCGGCCTCGGCCGGGGTGAGCTGGTCGAGTGTCTTGCCGAAGTAGATCCGCGCTGCCGCCGCGAACCCGTAGGCGCGCTTGCCCAGGAAGATCTGGTTCATGTAGATCTCGAGGATCTGGTCCTTCGTGAGGCTCTCCTCGATGCGCAGCGCGAGCAGGGCCTCGAAGATCTTGCGGGTGTAGGTTTTCTCGCTCGACAGATAGAAGTTGCGCGCGACCTGCTGGGTGATGGTGCTGGCGCCCTGGTCGCGCCCGCCCGAGAGCACGTTCGAGACGGCCGCACGGGCGATGCCCTTGAAGTCGATGCCGCGGTGCTCGAAGAAGCGTGAATCCTCGGCCGCGAGGATCGCGTTCTTCATGAGTGCCGGCACCTCCGTGATGCGCACCACGCTGCGCCGCTCCTCGCCGAACTCGCCGAGCAGAACGCCGTCGGCGGAGTACACGCGCAGCGGAACCTTGGGCCGGTAGTCGGTCAGTTCGTCGAGGGCGGGCAGCCGCTCGCTTGCCAGCAGCACGACCAGCGCCAGCGCGAGCGCGCCGGCGAGCGCGAGGGCCAGCGGCAGGCCGAGCGCGATGAGCAGGATATCGACCCAGCGGGGTCGCGGTGAGCGGGGGGACGCGGCGCGAATGGCGGTGTCCGGAGGTGAGCGCGGCGGCCGGCGGCCACCCTGCGAGAGCGCCGAATTATACGGGTCGCCCGCTCGCGCGGCGTCGCCGGACCGCGGCCGCGCTCTTGCCGCTTGTTCCCTCGCGACGACCGCTGGCGCGCA
>Ga0315904_10006962_pt1 | contig 15295 bp, 11 predicted proteins | sample LakEriMetagenome_6_FD_203529 | JGI IMG/M metagenome (GOLD analysis project Ga0315904, IMG submission 203529) | Freshwater fungal communities from buoy surface, Lake Erie, Ohio, United States - Buoy 12 MA120 | ecosystem: Environmental > Aquatic > Freshwater > Lake | place: USA: Lake Erie, Ohio... | reverse complement strand
CCACCGCCCACACTACCAAACATCGACAGGGTATAAAGCACCGCCAACGGAAGCATAATGGCCATATCAACAATACCATAAGTAACCTTCAGATAGGCTGGAAGCCAGAACAGGAAAAACCACCATACCCCGTCGGTCAGGAATTTTCCAATGGAGAAGGCCCAGGTCTGCCTGTAGCCCAGCAATTTGTACCAGCTTGCTTTCTCTTTGGGTGCTTCTTCCACGGCCACTTCCTCTTCGCCACCATGGATATAGGCAAACTCGCCCGCGCTGAGTCGCTTCTGCTTATCGGGAGTATCATAGAGGTACATCCAGAAGATGAGCCAAACGAACCCGATCAACCCCATAATGATGAACGCCGCCTCCCAACCCCAGAGGACGCGTATGACAGGAACCGTAAGCGGCGCGAGAATAGCTCCCACATTCGTTCCTGAATTGAAAATGCCGGTGGCAAAAGATCTTTCTTTCTTGGGGAAATATTCTGCAGTTGCCTTGATGGCAGCCGGGAAGTTTCCAGCCTCACCAACCGCAAGGGCTGCTCGGGCAAACATGAAGCCAACCACAGACACAGAGAATCCTGCAATACCCGTCCAACCCAATAACGCAATGACCATTTCACCCATAGGGATGGCCAGTGCATGGATGGCTGCAGCGATGGACCAAACAATGATGGCAATGGCATAGCCTTTTTTGGTACCCATCGCGTCGATCACACGCCCGGCAAACAGCATGGAGAACGCATATACAAACTGGAACACCGCAGTGATGTTGGCATAATCGGTATTGCTCCAATTGTACCGCTCCGCCAGATAGGGCTGTAACAGGCTTAACACCTGCCGGTCAAGATAATTAATGGTAGTGGCAAAAAACAGCAAGGCACAGATGGTCCATCTGTATTTGCCAACAGATTGAATCGTTGCAGCAGGATTGGTCATGGCAAGAAATTATTTAATGGTTGCAATAGGCACCGGATCCATATCTGTGAATACCTGGTTCTCACCAGCCATACCCCAGATGAATGTATAATTAGAAGTGCCTACGCCATAATGCATGGACCATGGAGGCGATACCACGGCTTCGTGATTACCTACAACAAGGTGCCTGGTTTCCTTCGGCTCGCCCATGAAATGGAAAACCCTGTGTTCCGATGGTACATCGAAATAAAAATACACTTCCATTCGCCTTGTATGCGTATGCGGCGGTACAGAATTCCAAACGCTTCCTTCCTTCAATGCTGTTACACCCATTACCAGCTGGCAGCTCCTGATCCCGTCCAGGTGAATATACTTATATACGGTCCGGACATTGGACGTACCCACGGCCCCCAGGTCCACCGGCGTGGCCTTTTCCTTCGTCATCAGTTTATTGGGATACTTGTGATGCGCCGGAGCAGAAAGAAAAAAGAATGCAGCTGGTTTTTTCTTATCCTTACTGCTGAACTGCACGTCGATCGTTCCTTTACCGAGGTAAACACAGTCCAGTTTGCCCATATGATACTCCTTACCATCAGCCGTTACAATGCCATCACCGGCCACATTGATGATGCCGATCTCCCTTCTTTCTAAAAAATAATCCGCTTTAAGCTCATCGTGATTGGGAAGATCCACGGTTTTCTTCACTGGTTTCACCCCACCCACGATCATCCGGTCATAATGCGAATAGACCAGTTTGGCCTTATCATCGTGCATGAGTCCCTGCATCAGGAAATGGTCGCGAAGTTGCTCAGTGTGCATGTCCCGTGTTTCCTTAGGACTATGCTCAAAACGGATCTCCATAATTTATACTTTAACGGTTGTTGCTTCCGGTTCATCAATATACTGCCAGTTAAAATAATTCCTGGCATTATGGTAACAAATATCCTGGATCACCTGCCCTACCCACTGGATGTCATCAGGCATTTCACCCTGTTCAATTTCACGCCCGAACAGATCACAGAGGATCCGGCGGAAATATTCATGGCGGGGGAAAGATAAGAAACTGCGGCTATCTGTCAACATCCCGATAAAACGACTTAACAACCCCATATTACTCAGGGCATTCATCTGGTCGATCATCCCGTCTTTCTGGTCCAGGAACCACCACGATGAACCCCACTGGATCTTGCCCGGCGCAGAGCCATCATTGAAATTGCCCGTCATGGTGGCAAACAACTCATTATCCGCCGGATTCAGGTTGTAGATCACCGTCTTTGCCAGTGTATTGTCGCGGTCCAGCCTGTCGAGGAACTTCGACAGCGCCCTGGCCTGCGGGAAATCGCCAATGCTGTCCCAGCCCGTGTCAGGACCGAGGTTCTTCAACATACGACTGTTATTATTCCTCAGCGCACCCAGATGATACTGCTGCACGAAACCTTTTTCCCAATCCCACTCCGCAAATGTGACCAGCATGGCGGACTTGAACTTCCTGTTTTCCTCACGGGTCAGCTGGCCACCGGAACGGATCTTGGCAAATATGCCCGCAACCTCTGTACTGGTATAATCTTCCGCATAGATCTCTTCAATGCCATGGTCCGTTACACAGCAGTTTTGCGTGGCAAAGAAATCGTGCCGCTTCTTCAATGCCGCTAAATAGTCGTTGAATGTGCCGATGCTGATGTCAGCAGCTTTCTCGAGATGGGTGAGATATCCGTTGAAGGTGTTGACATCGTCTACATTCATGGCTTTATCAGGACGAAACGCAGGCAACACTTTCACATCCCAGCCCTCATTTTTGATCTGCTGGTGAAAATCCAGGCTGTCTACCGGATCATCGGTGGTGCAGAGCAGCTTCACATTCATCTTTTTCAACAAGCCCCTGGTGGTGAACGAAGGGTCCTGCAATTGGGCCGACGTATCATCATAGATCTTCCGGGCCGACTTGCCATTGAGGATCTCTGTTACACCGAAATACCGTTTCAACTCTAAATGGGTCCAATGGTACAACGGGTTGCGCAACGTATAAGGAACGGTCTCGCTCCAGGCCTTAAATTTCTCCCAATCCGAACGATCTCCTGTGATGTAAGATTCATCAACACCGTTGGTGCGCATAGCCCGCCATTTGTAATGATCACCATTCAGCCAAACCCGGGAAATATTTTCAAAGCCCCTGTTCTCCGCGATCTCCTGCGGGGGAAGATGATTATGATAGTCAATGATGGGCAGGTCCTTGGCATATTGATGATATAAAAGTTCTGCTGTTGGGTTGCTCAGCAGAAAATGATCATCCAGAAACTTTTTCATCTTTCTCTATTTAAGGTGAAATCAACTCAGTACTAAACCGCAACACGAATACCTTCCAACTCGGCTATGGTTTGCAGTGCTCCCTGGGCATCGATGCTCTTCATATTTTTCTGAACAGCCGCCAGGAATCCGGGTAACTTTGTCAGGTCTTCATCCCATAGCTCCTGGTTACCCATCACTGTTGCAGCCAGCTCATCCGCATCATACTTCGCCCAGGCATCGTAAAAATATCCGGCGGCATCGTCCGTGATCTCGTACTCGGCGCCATTCAACATACCATAATATTTGTTACCCTCTTTTCGCGTGGCTTTCATGAACATCAGGTAGCCCGCAAAGCCCAACGCCATATGTGCAGGAACAGTCTCCTGCAATTCATAGTGTTTCAGGAGCAGCGGCATATTCCTCATCTTCATCTTGGACGTATACTGCGCCGTGATGCTGATCCAGCGATGGTCGATATAGGGATTGCAAAATCTCTCGTAGACCCTGTTGGCAAACTCCGTTTTCACCTGCGTATCGATCTCATAAGGTATGGCTTTCGCGATCTCTTCATGCATGAGGTTTTTCGCAAACACCGAAAACACGGGATCTTTCACCGCGTCGCGGGTAATGGGGAAGCCCGATAAAAATGCCAGTCCACAGTTGAATGTATGTGTGCCATTCAACAGGCGAAGCTTGAGTTCCTTGAACAAGGTGATATCCGGCGCAACAACCACGCCGTTGTCCACAGAACCAAAAGAAAGTAAACCCTTGATGTTCTCATTACCTTCAATAGCCCAAAGACGGAACACTTCGCTCATGGTCAGCAGCTCATCTTTATAACCCAATTCCTGCTCCAGCGCCTCCAGTTCCGCCTTTCCCGGCTTACCGGGTACAATGCGGTCCACCAGCGAATTGCAGAACGTATTCCTGTTCTCCAGCCATTCGATAAACTTATAATCCAGGTTATTCCGGTGAGCCAGTTCCAGGACAATGCTTTCCAGCTTATTGCCATTGTCTGTGATCAACTCCGTAGGGATGATCACCAATCCACTGTTCGCACTCCCATTGAAGGCCCTGAATCTCTCATAGAGAAAGGCCAGCAACTTGCCGGGAAAAGATACCGGCGGTTCGGCATTGATATCATCCTGCACCAGTTGGATGCCTACTTCCGTAGTATTGGAAACGATGATCCTGATCTCAGGATTATGGGCGCACTCCAATACCCGCTTCCACTCACTACTCGCGCTCAATACCCTGCTGATGGATGCATTCACAATATTTTCTTCAACCGTTTTCCCATTTTCAACCCCGCGGATACAAACGGTATACAGGCCGTCTTGCCTGTCGAAAGCGGAGCTGTCACTTTCCGTCGATTTCACCACCACGATCCGCCCGTTAAAAATGCCCTGCTTATTGGCTTTGTCGATAAAAAAATCGGGGAGTCCCCTTAACAAGACGCCTGTTCCAAACTGCAGGACCTTCTCTGACAACTCGAGCAGGCTGACATCAGGTACTTCAATACCGGGCTTTCCTTTGAGCAGCCCGAGCGCTTCTTTAGATAAATTCATAATCATGGTATGAGGGGATTCCAACGCTTGCCGAAAACCCAATTAACGGTAAAATCTTTTGCTTTAAGTCCATTTGGAAGATTGTCTTTGTACCAGCTGAAATCATTCCCGCCTTCCCGATGGCAGTTGCTGTAATAGATTCTTTTACCCCACTTGATGGTATTGGTGGTAGGAACGAGATAGATCGCTGAATCGCGCATGTTGCTGGCAAATTTACAATCGATCAGGTAGAACTGTGCGTCCCGGTGATAGCGCCCCAGCAGGAAATTATCATACCCCTTGAACGTACAGTTCTTCAATACCGTTCTTGAGTCTTCGTTCCCCGAGCCGTCATGCCAAATGGCCGCCGTTCCGGAATGTGCCGTGAACTCACAGTTCTCGGCCCAGGCCCAGCCCCTCGGGCAATAAAAATCCACTGCGCCTTCCATGATGCAGTCCTTGAAATACCACATCCCGTTGTAGATCTCCCAGGGACTTACCGTATCACCGCCGTAGGACCTGAACCTGCAATTCACGGCTTTCATCCTCGTGGCCATATTCATGGTGCGAAGGCTCATCTGGTGGCCGTTCCGGCGCAAGGTTTTGTTCTTCTCAACCGAGTCAGAGGGGCAAAATATCATGCGCTCCGTATACTCGAATCCAAAATTGTTGGTGATCGTCAGGTTCTTAAAGGATATGTCGTCGGCACCCACATTCACTGTGGCTACTCCCCAGTCATCAGTATGATGGCAGCGCCATTCATCCCGGGCAATGGAAGCTACTATGATCTTTGCATCGCGGTCTTCCCCTTCAAAAACGATGTTGTTTTTCTCGATATAGATCTTCTGGTTGTATACCCCTTTCTTTATAAAGATCACCCTGGGGGTATTCGATGAATCAGGCAACATATTGATAGCGCCCTGGATGGAGCGGGACTGCCCTTTGCCCGAAAGGTCCACCACAATGCGTTTCTGTGCCAGCAAGATCATTGCCGGCAGGATCATCAACAGGAACAATACCCCTCTTTTCTTCATCGCTTCAGCTTTGGGCCAATGATCCATTTTACCAGATCTTCTGCTGCTTTGTAGTTCTCATACATCGCGGGGATCTTGCGGCCGTCTACATACTCATTATAAAACCAGGGATCACCAACGGCGAACACCACGCCTTTACCCAGTCTCGCCGCTGCCATCAGGACCTCGCCGTTTTCGGAGAACATGCTTTCAGCGGGCTTCCTGATGTTGATCGTACTCAGCTGTTTGATAAATACACTGTTGGCCCTGTGGAAAACCAGGTTTCCTTCGTTGATCCTGATCTCACCCTGCGGATAGTTGTCGTTGATCACATCATGCCGCATGTTCTCATTGAACTGCATACCAAACACCGCGGCAAGCTTATTGAAATTGGCAAACTCCGCATTGCCGCTGTCGTTTCCCATCAGGATCAGGGTGCCGCCGTTGGTTACAAACCGCTTCAGGGCATCTACATGTTTGGGCTCAACATAATTGGGCGCCTTGTTCTCTTTCGGTATATCTGGGTCTACGATCAAATACACAGATACCCCTTTCAGGTTCGCATCCGTGGGTCCATCATCCAGTGTTTTTGTATTAAACCCATGCTTATTGAAAATATGACCAAGCATCCCGAATCCACCATGATCTTTCTCCCACCATTTGTAATGCCATCTTACGGTATTTCCAAAAGCGTCTGTCTTTGTCTCGCTGTTAAAATAGTTATCCAACATGATGACCCGGCCTTTGCCTTCCTTCAGCAACGGTACCATGTCAATCTCGTTGCTGGCAAGCAGGAAGGCACCCACACCTTTGGCATCATTCACGATCACCGGCTCGCTCATATAATACTCGAAACTACCATCACGATATGGATCCCCCCCCAGACCCGATACCTTAACGGTACCATGCAAATTGGTCTGCCCATTCTCCACTTTGATGAATTGCTTCCTGATGCCCTCATATCCCTTTAGGGCGATGGGCAATTTTGATTCGGGCAGGTAGCCTTTTCTAACTCCTTTTGCAATAGAATATACAAACTGGCAACTCGCAGAAGCCTCAAAATAATTCTTCTCCTTTCCGGGTCCGCTGTAGTTCATGATATCATACCAGAGGCCGGTAGCCTTATCCTGCTGCTTTTCCACCGCCACCACCAGCCTGTTGAGAATATCGATCAGGTCTTTTCTTTGAGGATGGGTTTCAGGGAAATGATCCAGCGCGTCCACCAGCGCAGAGGCATACCAACCCATGGCCCTTGCCCAGAAGAACGATGAAGTACCCGTAGTGGGGTTTGCCCATTTCATTTGCCGGCTTTCATCCCAGGCGTGGTACAACAATCCCGTTTTCGGATCTCGGGCATGCTTCTCCATCCAGATGAACTGGTTGGCTATATCTGTAAAAGCAGCTTCTTCTTTAGCGATAAAGGCATACTCCGCGTAGAAAGGCGCGCCCATATACAGGCCATCCAGCCACATCTGGTTGGGATAGATCTTTTTATGCCAGAACCCGCCTTCCGTTGTACGTGGATGTGTCCTGAGTTGTTCGCGCAGCAACTTCGCTGCCTTCAGGTATTTCTCCTTACCCGTAACCCTGTATAACAATAAGATCAGCTTACCATTGTTGATGTGGTCGATGTTGTACTCGTCCAGCCGGTACGCTTTGATACTGCCATCATCCTTCACGAAATAATCCATTTGCTTCTGGATGTACTGGTAATACCTGACATCGCCCGTATTCATCCAGAGGCCTTCAAAGCCCTTAAGCACCACGCCTATGTCGTACGACCATTTCGGTGATTTCCCATCCAGCGAAAACGAGTCTTTCCAAACCGTCATCACGGTTTTCGCCATTTGGGACGACAATGGTTCCTGTGCCCTGACCGTTGAGACGATGAGCACCATCATGATGAATAGCCTGCTGATCGGTTTCATTGTATGTTAACCATTTTCTCTGTTGCGCCGAGTTCATAAAGGACCTTGCCTTTTAAGCCCGTTACTTCAGTGTTCTTAATTTGAATATTACTTACCCTGTCTCCACTTACCCTGAAGGGCAGCTGGGTTTGCTTCCCAAAACGGATCTTATCAAACAGCAGATTATCGCTTTGCGTAATGTCGATCGCGGGGTTGCTGTCCTTACTGATCAGTTCTATATTCCTGAAGGTAATTCCCGATGCTTCCTGTACATCGATCCCTTTTGAGGATTGAAAAACCATGTTTTCCAGTACGATATCCTTTACATGCATTTCCGGGATCCCACGAATGAAAATCGCCTTCTCTGCGCCGTTGCAGTATACGTTGCTGATATGAAAGTTCCTGAACACAGGTGTGGACTCATCCACTTTCCTGAACTCAGCCACTGGCAACTCTCTTTTCTCACCCACCAGCGGCACGGGATCCCTGGCCATATAATACATGTCAAAAAGGATCGCATCGCCGGGTATATCTTTCATGAAAATGTCTTTGATAAAAACATCCTCCACAACACCACCGCGGCCACGGGTGGTTTTGAACCTCAACCCGATGTCCGCCCCAATGAAGGTGCAATTGCTCACGTGAATATTTTTCGCCCCGCCACTCATTTCACTTCCGATCACAAAACCGCCATGGGAGGAATACACGGTACACCCCCGGATAATGACGTCCTGCGTAGGCATGGCCCTTTTTCGCCCCTCGGCATCACGACCGCTTTTCATGCAAAGGGCATCGTCGCCTACATCAAAGACGGAGTTTTCGATGAGCACAAAACGGCAACTCTCCACATCGATCCCATCACCGTTCTGGCCGTACCAGGGATTCTTGACAAAAATATTCTTCACTGTAAGGTGCTCACTCATGAGGGGATGCAGGCACCAGGCCGGTGAATTCTGGAAGGTTACGCCCTCTAATAAAATCTTGCTGCAATTGGTGAGGAGCAGGAGGTTGGGACGAAGAAAGTCTTTGATGCTATCGTAAAACGCTGGCGTTTTATCCGATGTGATCTGACCGGGGTTCGACATCTTTGATCCCTTCAATGACTTGTCCGAAGGATACCAGGTTTTTTTATCGTCACTCAACACACCACCGGAAGCCACCAGTTTCTTCCACTGGCTCTCATTGAGCTTGTCTTTCTTTACCATACGCCAGGCGTCACCATTTCCATCAATGATGCCTTTGCCGGTGATCCCAATATTGGTAGCACCTGTAGCAGAGATAGGAGAGTGGTTCCTCATCTGGGGAAGCCCTTCCCAGTTGGCTTTTACCAACGGGTACTGGGTGAAGTCATTGGTAAACAGCAAGGTGGCACCGGCGCTGAGATGAAGATTGATGTTGGTTTTCAAAACGATCGGCCCAGATAGCCAGAGGCCGGGGGGAACAAGGACCACACCGCCGCCTTTCTTAGATTGGGCCTCAATAGCGTTGTTCAGGGCAGCAGTATTCAACGTAAGCCCGTCTGAGACCGCTCCATACTTAACAATGCTCAGCGTGTCTTTTTTAAAAGACGGTGCCTGCACAACAGGAAGCTTGCCCTTGAACTGCGCGCTGCTGTCTACAACCAGCGAAACCGACAAAAGAAAAACAACAATCTTATTGATCATGAATGAATTATTAAACCATTTTCACTGCCTGCCGGGCCAGCAACAGCCACTTGCCGCCCTGCTTCTGGAACACCAGCAGAATTTTGATATGGGCTTCTCCGGGCTTGCCGCCATCATTCGTCTTTGCATGCAATTCATGGCGAACTACGGCGGTGTTTCCACTCACACTGACCGTCTGGTCTTTCAACTCGATACTCACAAAATCAGATTTCCCACTCGCAATGTTTTCCACAAACTCCTGTTTGTTCTCCACCCGACCGGTACTGTGTCCATAACTCAATTTATCCGATGCGATAGCATCCAACTCCGCGCGATTCGCGTCAACCATGGCATTACGTAAACGCTCCACTACATTGGCTACTTCGGTTTGCTGTTTGCTTTGTGCTTGTGTTGTCATGATCAGGAGTAATAGGGGTGCAATAAATAGTAATTTCATGTTGGGTCTTTTATCCGTTTTTTATTTGCTTTTCTTCTCCCGGAAATATACTATGGAACTGCTTAGTACACCCACTTAAAAGAAGATTCTTTACGAAATCAGATTCCCAATTGCCCCTTCTTTTTTTATCCTCGCTACCCCCCAACATCGCAATCGGGGCAGTTCTAAACGTTCTGCGAATAAAGGCATCTATGATGTTAACGGTTGAGTCAAACCAGGGGTTGAATAATATGAAGCTGTGCGGGGATCCCTTGAACGTGACCACTTCCGTGTAGATCTTGTTTTTGTTCATTACCGCAATGAAGTCTTCCCGGCCGGCATGCATCCGGTCCACCGAACTGTTGATAAACAAGATGGGTGGGTCACCCGGCCCTGCATGGGTCAATGGCGATGCCTGATCCCATATATCGGGACGCTCGGTCTTTGAATAGCCGAACCAGTAGGTGGCCGCGGAGGTCCGCTTACTGTCGTCCCCCTCGCCTGACTCGGGATGAATGAACGCCAGCAGGCCATCCATATCGATCACCGCATTCACCAAGCTGGACGCCTCTCTGTTGCAGTTCCCGCCTTCAAAAAAAGCATCATTATTGGTTGCGCCGAGAAAAGCAGCCAGTTCGCCGCCGGCCGAATGGCCCGCCACTACGATCTGATTCGGATCAATATGATATGCTGCCGCATTTGTCTTAACCCACCTCACCACTGCCTTCAGATCATGGACGGCAGCGGGGTATAAAGCCTCTGTAGAGAGCCGGTATTCAGGGGTGAAGCAAACATAGCCCATACCGGAAAGGCGCTGGGCAAGGGGATGATGCATGCTCCTGTTCCCGCTTCTCCAACCGCCACCATGGATCATGATGATGGCCATCATTTTTCCGCTGGGGGGCATAGCAGCAGAAAATACATCGAGCAGAAGCTTACGTTCCCCGTTTACGCAATAAGGGATATTATTCTTAGCCACAACATTCTCACTTATTTCCGGGACCATCTTCAGATCGGGGAAGTTTTTACGGTGCTTATTGTACTCAGCCTCCAGGTTGTAAGAACTGTCCCTGACGCCGGTCAGCCCAGCCCGCGACTGTGCAAACACACCTGCAGACAGTAACAGCATCTGGGCAAGAAACAGAAGCCTCTTCATATGGCAGTTAAATTGAGTTGGTGATAAACAATCGTCGATCCTTGTCAGGAAAAACCTTCTAAGATTAAGGAGTATTATCATCAGATGCGATTTGCTATAAGATTTTATTTACGCAATCGTTCCCGATATCGATTCCGTAAAAACCGAATCATTGAATTCTGGCCAGTAGCGTGGCAATTGAATGGAAGGCTTGTAAATAATGGTTGTGCAGATCCGCGATCAATCCTGCCTGGTCTGCTGCATCTTGGTGGACTTGCGGATCAGCAACTCCGTGGATAGCACCCTGGTTTCAAAACTGTTGACTGGCGTTTTACTTTCAATCATCTGCAACAGCATGTTGGTAGACATCTGGCCCATTTCGAAGGCTGGTTGCCTGATCACCGATAGGGGCGGATCAAGCAGATCGGTAAGGTCGCCGTTGGAAAATCCAATGAGTCCGATATCACCCGGGATTGACATGTTCATCTGTTTGAGAATACGAAGGCAACCTGTAGTGAGTTTATCCGAAGATGCAAAAATGGCATCCGGTTTTTCGTCATGCGAAAACAGGAATCTCATGGCTTCTTCCAACTCAGACAAGATCATTCCCCCATGGTTGCAGATCCTGATCATGTTCTCATCCACTTTCATACCGTGGTCCGCCAGCGCAGCCTTATAGCCACCGATGCGCTCCTTGGCAATGGAAAGAACGGCAGGATTGCAGATGGTGGCAATATTTCGGTACCCTGAATGGATGAGATGGGTGGTGGCATTGTAAGCACCGGTGAAGTTGTCTACGATCACCTTGTGGGTGTCGATCTCCGCCACGATCCGGTCAAAGAATACGATGGGCATTCCCTTATTGATAAGGTCCTTGAAGACGTCGAAGTTGGTTGTTTCGGCAGACACTGATATGAGCAGTCCGTCGATGGACCGGCTGGTGAGGTACTGCAGGTTACCCATCTCTTTCTCAAGGCTTTCATGGCTCTGAGAGATAATGACGTTATAGCCCTTCGCCTTGGCTACCGATTCAACACCATTGATGATCTGGGAGAAAAAACTATTGGCGATCTCGCCAACGATAACGCCAATGGAATGGCTTTTCCTTTCCTTCAGGCTGAGGGCAATAGGATTGGGCTGGTAGTTGATCTTTTCGGCATACTCCAACACCAATTTCTTGGTTTCAATACTGATCTCGTAACTGTCGCGCAGTGCGCGGGAAACGGTGGAAGTAGATAAACCAAGAGCCTGCGCGATATCCTTTATGGTGACGGCTTCAAATTTCATGCTGCTGGAAACTGCTACCTGCTTTTATGGCAAAGGCACTGCGGGTCAAGTTAATTATTCTTTTTGTATTTCAGCAGTTGGTTGACCCGGGGTAGAATAATACAACAACTGTTCCTGAAAGCCCGCTTTACACATTTCCACATTGGCACAATTGCACATTATTCCTCCTAACTTTACGGGATGAATGACTATCTCGCCGGGTTGAATGAACGGCAGCGTGAAGCAGTAATACATGTGGAGGGACCACTGATGATCGTGGCAGGAGCGGGGAGCGGAAAAACCAAGGTGCTCACTACACGAATTGCCCATCTTATGGCCAATGGCGTTGATTCCTTCAACATCCTCGCGCTCACTTTCACCAACAAGGCCGCCAAAGAGATGAAAGAGCGGGTAGGGCATATCCTTGGCGGCAGCGAAGCCCGGAATCTGTATATCGGAACCTTTCACTCCGTTTTTGCCAGGATCCTCCGTGTGGAAGCCCCCAAGATCGGTTACCCGGCAAATTTCACCATATATGATACGGACGATGCAAAGTCCGTGGTAAAAACAGTGATCAATGAATTGGGGCTTGACGATAAGCATTATAAACCCAATACGGTCTATAACCGGATCTCCTCAGCCAAGAACGCCCTGGTCAACGCCGTTGATTATGCCAGCGACTACGCCTTACAACAGGAAGACATGCGGGCGAATCGCCCGGCCATTGCCCAGATATACAAGGCCTATGTAGCCCGATGTTTTAAGAACGGCGCCATGGATTTCGACGACCTTCTCCTCAAATTCTATGAGTTGCTGAGCCATGTTCCCGAGTCACTTCATAAATACCAGCACAAGTTCAAATACATTATGATCGATGAGTACCAGGATACCAATCCTGCACAATACGAGATCATCAAGCTGCTGGGTGCGGCCTATGAAAATGTTTGTGTGGTTGGCGACGATGCGCAGTCGATCTATTCTTTCCGGGGAGCCACCATACAGAACATCCTGCAGTTCCAGAAGGACTACGACAATGTACACGTGGTGAAGCTGGAGCAGAACTACCGGTCAACGCAAAACATCATCAGCGTAGCCAACGAGGTGATCGGCAACAACAAGGGGCAGATCCCAAAGGAACTCTGGACGGCCAATGACCACGGCGATAAGATCAGCCTTGTACGGACGGCTACAGATAACGACGAAGGAAAATTTGTGGCGGACACCATCCAGGAACAGAAACTCCGGAATCATTACCATAACAGGGATTTCGCGATACTGTACAGGACCAACGCACAAAGCCGTGCTTTTGAAGAAGCCCTGAGGAGAATGAATATCATGTACACCATTTACGGTGGTATCAGTTTCTACCAACGTAAGGAGATCAAGGATTTTATCGCTTACCTCCGTATTACAGTGAACCAACGCGATGAAGAAGCGCTGAAACGGATCATCAACTATCCCGTCCGCGGCATTGGAAAAACCACCATTGATAAACTGGTACTGATCGCCAATGAGAACAACCTCACGATGTGGGAGGTGCTTTGCAACGCAGCCATGTATGGTTTCAAATCAAACACGCTCGAGGCCCTGGACAATTTTGTGATCATGATCAAGAGCTTCACGTCCATGCTTGAAAGCCAGAACGCCTATGATGTTGCCATACATGTTGGTAAGCAAACCAATATCGTCAAGGAACTGTTCAACGATAAGAGCACCGAAGGCATGCAGCGCTATGAGAATACCCAGGAATTGCTGAACTCCATCAAAGAGTGGGTAGAAAGCCCCGACAATGAAGATGGTGAGGTGATCAGCAAAACACTGGGTGCATATTTACAACAGATCACGTTGCTGACGGATGCGGATGATAAAGATCCCAATGCTGATACCGTAAAGCTGATGACCATCCATGCGGCAAAAGGATTGGAGTTCCCCTGTGTATTTGCGGCCGGATTGGAAGAAATGCTTTTCCCAAATGCCATGAGCATCAACACCAGGGAAGAACTGGAAGAAGAAAGAAGACTGTTCTATGTAGTGATCACAAGGGCCAAAAAAAGACTGTGGATCACGTATGCCAATACCCGCTATAAATTCGGTTCGCTTGTTCAGAATGAACCTTCAAGGTTTATCGAAGAACTGCCCGATGCCTTCATAGACCGTTCCTTTGCCGGCGGAGGAATGCGCAACCAGGGGCCGGGTGGATCGGCTTACGACCGCATGCATGGTGGTTGGAGAAACAGTCCTCCTTCATCAAAGCCCTCCAACTCAAAAGGCCAGGCCTGGGAAGCGGAACAGCGATATGGAGCACCGCCCAAGCCCACTCCATCGTATATGCCTCCTAAGGCGCCACCCAAGGTGGTGGAACATGTACCCAGCGCAGACTTCACCCCAAGTGATACCTCGGCCCTCGAAGCAGGGATGAAGGTAGAACACCAGAAGTTTGGCTTCGGCGAAGTGGTGAAAATGGAAGGTGCTGCCCATAATCCCATTGCCACCATTAAGTTTGATCAGAACGGTGAGAAGAAGATCATGCTCAATTATGCCAAGTTGCGCATTATTGAGGGATGATATATCGCAAAAAAAACGCCCCTCAGTGAGGAGCGCCCTGGTTTATACTAATTTATAAACTATTTGATTACTCGATCAATCACCTGGATCAGGCCGTTCTTAGTGGGGATGGATTCAGTGATCTTTGCTCCACCCAGGTCCAGCGCGTTACCGGCCGCGTCTTTCAGGCCTCCGGCGTTGATCTGCTCAGGGGTCAATTTGCCCGGGAGAATATGTTTCTTCAGGAGGCTGGTCAGTTGATCTTTATTCTCAGGCTTCATCAAATTCTGCAGCACATCCTGAGATACACCTTTCAGTGCATCGTTGCTGGGGGCAAGCAGGGTAAAGGGAGCCTTACCGATCAGCTTATCCAGTCCGCCCGCACCTTTCAGCAATCCGGTGAGGCCTGACAAATTCGGGTTTGCGCCCATTGCGCCCATCAGGGAAGAAGCTGCAGTTGAACAGCTGAAGTTGAGAACGGTGACAAACAAGATCACCAGTGAAATACGAACGATTTTCATATTTTAAAATTTGAACGAAAATCGAAATTTCCCACCTGCCTGCCCGGTTTGCCAGGTGTCAAGATATAATTCGAAACAAATCG
>Ga0315904_10006960_pt1 | contig 15295 bp, 24 predicted proteins | sample LakEriMetagenome_6_FD_203529 | JGI IMG/M metagenome (GOLD analysis project Ga0315904, IMG submission 203529) | Freshwater fungal communities from buoy surface, Lake Erie, Ohio, United States - Buoy 12 MA120 | ecosystem: Environmental > Aquatic > Freshwater > Lake | place: USA: Lake Erie, Ohio... | reverse complement strand
CAAGAGAGAAACGCCGTGGAGTCATGCGACAAGTCCTCCATGCCCGCGAGATGGACATTGAGCAGATGGTCAGCAAGGGTATCCCAAAGAACGATGCGGTGATCTACGCCAATGAGCGGATGCAGGCAGCGATCACAAAAGAACTGAGCGGACTGAACATCGACGCGCAGGAAGTAATCAACTCCGCGATCAACGATGCTCTCGCTCGTATTGGTAAGACAAGATTCGCCGAAGATATTCTGACTGGAAAAACAGAGGAGATCAAAGACCTCGGAACAATCTCTGCCCCATTCCTGCGTTGGTATGAGTCGGTATCGAAGGCAGTCAGCGGAAAAGGATCAGAGTCACAGAAGATTTTCTATCGTATTCTGCTTGGCTTCCCATTGATCCCGGCCCGTATCTTCAACATCGCCGCTGGCTATACCCCGCTTACCATCTACCGCCATGCCTTGAAGAGTCGCTATTCATTGACCTACGGAACCGCGCTCCAACGCAGGCAGAGACTGGCAGAGCAGTTGGCAGGCACGATGGTTCTCCTCCCTTTACTGGCCCTCCGCTCCAACTCTACTGATGAGGAAGACGAGAAGGAAAAAGGATTCGGCGTCTACATCACGGGCCAAGGGCCAAGCAAGATGAAGGACAAGACCCTCCATGCTAAATGGAATGACAGGCACGATCCCTTCTCGCTTGAGTTCCGCATGGGTGGCAAGACCAAGTTCTCTATTGATGCTAAAGCCGCAGGCCCACTCTCTGTGATGATATATCTTCTCGGAGCAATGGATGATTGGGAAACAAATCGCAGGCTGGATGGACTCAAGACCAGCAAAGATGACTGGAAGGAAGCACAGGACAAAGCATCCATCCTTACTTCGCTCTATGAATTGGCAGGCTATGCCACACTCACAACGGCTCGCCGAGGCCCAACAACTGGCGTCATGCAAGGCTTGGTGGACTTCCGTAGATTCCCAGATGATCCGATTGCAGCTATCGGTGCGGATGTTTCTTTCAGCGCAATGCCTGCTGTTCCCATCTTGGGAACTGGTATCGCAAAGAATCTCTCAGATTTCTTCTCTCAGCCAATAGACAACACCACCAAAGAAGGCGCGATCCTATCCAACATCCCCATCGTTGGGCCGATTGCAGGAAAGCCAGCACTAAATTCCTATGGTCAGAAGATCGGTGAACTGCGAGTTAGCGAGAAGCTGAAGAAGTCTTTCGGTGTCCCATTCACTCTGGTTGTCAGCGACAATGAGGAAGACAACAAGCTCACTAGCTTGACTCTTAAGTTTGGTGACGGGCCTACGCCTCTACGCCGCGAGGATGTGGAGAACGAACTGAAGTCAGCGATCTCGGATGATGAATGGTATCTCGCCGCGAAGACATTCGGTGACCGCAATCGGAGCTATGTTCTGAAGAACTATAACCGCTACGAAAAAATGAAACCAGCGGGATTCAGCAAGGTCATGTCTGCTCTCGGCAAGGCATCGAAAGCGAATGCGATTGCGGCGGTGAGAAAGCAGCAAAAGAAAATTCCTTGACACCCGCAGAGCCTCATGTAGTCTGGCTCTACCAAGGCGGACTCGCTGCGGTTTTCGGTTAATTCATGTGTTGAAAAGGGGGCTGAGAAATCGGCCCTCTTTCTTTTTATCGTTACCGATAATTTTCTTCAAAAAAACTATTGACCGCGCAACAGATCTGTTGTCTTATCGCTTCCGCCATGAGCAAAGAACCAACAAAACCAGCAGTCAAATCGGCTTCGATTCAAGAAGAAGTTTACCTTCGCTTGATCGAGGCAGTCGCAGTCCAAGGTCAATTCAACCGAGGAGAACTCAAGGACGCAAACCAAGCACTCGAAATCGCCAAGCACCTTCGCGGTGTTAGCGAGATCATCGCCTCCGTTTGGGAGGAAAGTAAATGAACGAACGAGACTGGGATGAAACTGATCTCACCTCAGAGATCGAAGAGGAGCGTCAAGAAAGGTATCTCCGCAGGTGCGAAGACCTCGATTGGCAAGATGAAAACAACGAACGATGAGCGAACATTGGTATGACATAAACGGAGAGGCTAGGCACACGATCCTATCCGCGAAAGGTGAACCCCGTCCGACTACTCTGCGTGATGCAAAGAAGTTTGGGTGGTTCCCATCGGTGACAACTGTGATGAAGGTGATGGCCGCGCCAGAGCTTGACCGCTGGAAACAGCAACAGGTCTTGGCAGCAAGCCTTCGTTCATCCCGCTTACCGAATGAGGAAGACGAGGCATACCATGCGAGGATCATCGAAGATGCTTTCTCGCAGGTGCAGAATGCCGCTGATCTCGGAACCGACATCCACAAAGCTCTTGAACTTCACTTCCAAGGGCAACCCTACGACTCAGGTATGGAGGCATATGTCGCGCCCGTTAAGAAGTGGGTATCCGAGAACAAAATCAAATTTATCAAGCATGAGTTACGACTAGTTAATCCTATAGTGGGATACGCTGGCACTACTGATGCGCTGATAGAGAAGGATGGAGTCCTGCACATCTTGGATTACAAGAGCAGGAAGACCAAGCCAGACATGAAGATCACCCCGTGGTCAAAAGAACCAATGCAGATTTCGGCTTATGCCCAGATCGCAGAGGCTCGCCGTGGGGTAAACCTCTACATATCTACGACTGAGCCGGGAAGAATCGGCGAGGCGTGGTATGACGAGACAACAATAGACAAAGAGTTTGAGGCGTTTAAGAGCGTCTGCAAACTCTGGCAACACATGAACAACTACCAACCAAAAGCAATATGAAACAACTAGACGGACTAAATCAGAACGACATCATTCCCAAAGTAACTGGGAAAATCACTAAACTCTGGCCTGCCAAAGAGAGAGAAGGCAAGTATGGCCCATACAAAATCCAAGGTGGAGACATCGAGATTGATGGGGACATCTACGGAATTACCTTCATGGACAAAGAGCAGAACCCCGATGTTCTCAAGGGTAAAGTAGTCACTATCTCCTCGACCAAGGGCAAGATGGGCCTTGGTGGAGTCGAACTCAGCCATGAATCCTACTCCAAGAGTGATGGGACTAAGGTAGATCGTGACTGCATCAAGGTTAAGAAGACTGCCAAGGTAGAGTTGGCAGGAGGTGAGACTATCGAGGAACCTGTTAGTGTGACACGCGAGACTCGCCCAGCACGGCAGACTGAGGGCGATCCTAAGAAAGCGATTGATAGCATCGTGGAGATGCACATCTACATCGACGGGTTAGTCCGCCATGCGTATGCAGGAAGGGCTAGTGATGAGGAGACTCTTCGCTCGTATGTAGCCTCGGTATTCATAGAAGCTAATCGCAAGGGTATCTCCTATGCGGTAGCTAGTGAGCCACCTAAACCCGCCTACGATCCCAAAGACTGGGGTGCGGCTATCGTTCCATCTGGTTCCATGAAGGGTAAAACCTTGGGATCAGTCGGCAAGCCTGCCTTGACTAAGTTGTATCAGCACTACCTAGAGAAGGGGTTTGAATGCCCATTCTCCAAGTGCGTTGAGCAGGCTGGAAATGACCTCCAACTGGGCGGCGACCTCACAGAAGAAGTGCAGGACGATATCCCGTGGTAAATGAAGTCATCGAGCGCGTCTTAGAACGCATGAGGGAGGAAGGTATTCTGATTAAAGATATGCCTTCCATCCTCAACCACTACCTGCCAGAGGGTGAGAAGTTATCCGAAGGCAGGAGCGGAGCCGTGCAGGTGAGTCGCTGGCTTGCATTGGATAAAGATTACAGCGTTCAACCAAGAGGCAATGTCCTCATAGCATTAATGAAATTCACAATCAAAACACATGAAAACTAAACTAGAACTATTCAGCCCTCTCCATGAGGGACAACTCGTCAACGAAGCTACCTACCTTAAACAGATGTTAACCTTTGCTCAAGAAGAGTGGAAGGGGATCAATATGACCGATGCCTTGATCAAGAAAGTATGGGATAAGGTAAAGAAGAACCAGTATATCGAAGACAATGTGGCCGATGAGGTCGCAGAAATGTATGAGAAGATGGCGTATGATTATGAGTCAGCTTCCGAGTTGATGGCAGATAAGGAACCCGTTATCGTTACCGATACTCAACCCGTAGTCTCTGAGGAGTCTCAAGAGAAGTTGGAGCTAGTGCAGAGTGTCAATCAAGGCTTGGAGCTTTCGAGCTTCACGCAGAAGTTTGACCTCGGCGCAGGCATGACGCAATGCGTTCCAAAGGGAGATGTAACCATGCAGGACTGGGTGAAAGCCTTCGCCTTCGGCCTTACTCTTGAGTCTGGTAGCCAATGGATCATCGGTGATTCGGTGGTCGCCCTAGAGAATGCAGGGCATGAAGATGTGGTTAATCAGTTGTGCGCCCAGTTCAAGAAGTCCTACTCGACTGTATCTGGATACGCTCGCGCCTGCAAAGCCTTCCCTGCTAAACAACGGGATGCGATGCTACCATTCACAGTCTACCGCGAGATTGGCAACGCTGATTTGACAGAGAAGAAGAAAGCCCAGCTAGTCGAAGCGGCGAAGACTGAGAAGCTATCCTCGCAGGAGGTTCGCGGAAAGGTAAGGGAAGCCCAAGGCAAAGAAGAGAAACAGAAACCCATGCCTCACCGATTCTTGATCCTCAATGTAGAGAACTGGTCAAACTCGGAGATCGTCACCCAAGTTCCTGATGAGGTGGAGGCTCACCAATTAATCATCGACCTGCAAGGTAAGGCATGGTTTGATCCAGCCGAAAGTGAATGGATGCAATTTTTGAGAGGAGAATAATTATGGAAAACAACCCAGCAAACGAACTGAACGAGAGTCTTAAAACGATCTTCTCGTTCCCAACAACGAACAACGAAAAGACTGACGAGGCTATCCACGCCTTCGCCAGCACCGCAAACCTCCTCGCTCAGATGGTAGTCAGGACAGGAGCGCGATACCAAGAGGGATCGGAAGCGATCAAGTATCTTGGCCTCGCCTTCATGCACTACCGCATCGGTATGGAACGCCGACCACCAGACGAGAAGAAAGAGGAGTAAAAAAAAGATTTGACTGATTTCAGAAGTTAAATAGGATTTCATCATCTGAAGTTCTATCAGGCTTCTTGGTAATTTTGTCATACGACATGAACCCGGCGTAGTCTGATAGCTGCGTCGGGTTTAATCGTTTTATGGCAATTAAAGAATTCAAACCAAAAAAGTTTAAATTAACTCGCAAGGAATATAGGCAAGAGTTTTTAAACTCCGCTGAATGGAATATCATCAGATCAAGATTTCTCGAAACGAGAAATGGATTATGCGAGAGATGCGGATGTCTTGGAAATGATGTTCACCATTTGGAATACAAGTTCTTATCTTCAATTGATAGTCAAATCAAAAGCTTAATGTTGCTTTGTCGCCAATGTCATAATTTGGCGCACAAAGCTATAGATGCTGGACTACTTAAATTTCCAAATCAAAGAAACCAAGTTGTAGCATTAACAGAAGAAAAAATAAAAAAAGCAAGGTCTGATGCTAGAAAAAAACACCTTGTTTCAATGATGTTGATTGGAGAAATAATTAAAGGAACGCCGCATGGAGTTAAGCTGGCTTGCGGAATTTTAAAAATTTCAGAAACAACTTTAAGAACTATTCCGCCAAATTTAAAAGCAACTAAAGATCAGATTGATCATCTAAATTGGATAGTGAGAAAAAAACCAACGGCTAGAGTTGGTAAAAAAACAAAGTCAGTTCTAAGAAGGCTTTGATTTTTAAAAACAGAAAAACCAGTTAGAATTTCTTCCAACTGGTCTTCTTGCGTAATCTGTCTCGGACAGATTATTTCTGCTCTGGGATAGCTAGGTTAATCGATGGGTCGGTGACTGCATCGTTAAGCAAATCCATGCGCTTAAGTTTCCCATCTAGCTTCTTGCAGATGTCTTCTTCGATTGGAACACCAGCCGCATAGATTACATACTGGCAGCTAAATGATTTTCCACCTACGCGATGAACTCTACCTAATACCTGCTTCAAATCGTAGGGACTAGGTGTAGGCATGATTAGAGCAACACGAGGATGTTTCCCATTAACATCATGGAGGTTCAAGCCTTCTCTCGATGCTTGGACTATCCCAATGATCACGCGAGCCTTGTCATTCTGGAAGCTATCAATGCACCCACGGCGTTCTAACTCGTCTTGACCTCCATAAATGGCGCAATCTGTATTGAGTTCTTTCATTAGAAACTCCCGTGTTTCACTGTAGTTGACCGCAATAAAAATACTATTGCCTTCCTCTAGTAAGTCGCGTGTTAAACTTGCAACTGCCGGAGCCTTAAGCATTTCAACGCGCTGTCTTGCTCTGGTCTGCTCTGCCAAAACATTAGCTGCGAAGTGTTCTTGAGTTCTAAGTTCTTCAATCCTATTGCAAAGCTCCTCGTATTCGTTGGCAATCTCTTTAGTTGAGTCCATGTCGAAAGCTCTGGCGTGGATTAGAGTTTCTGGCATGGCCGCACCAAGGTCTGAATGACGCAAGCGATTCCCGCGATCTGGGTATATGCGATGATGCAGTTTTTTAAGGATATTATTAGAACCTTGGAAGTTGAATCCAAAGCGAGTCTTTTTGCACCCGTGATTTTGGATAAACCTAAAATAGTCGCGGCCTCCTTCATGCAATCCAAGGAACTGCCCCATTGCCCAGAGCTTGGTTGGGTCATCGGCTATCGTTGCCGATAACGCAATGCTTGGGATGTTCTGCTTTACTGAATCACGCAGGAGATATGAGTTCTGAGATTCTCCGGGACTCTTGCACCTGTGGACTTCATCGAATACAAGCAAACAATCATCAGGCAGAAGGAACTTAAATTCCTTCTTTGTATCATCTGCCCAGCGTCCGATTTTGCTTTTGCCTGTTTTGCACCATTCGTATCCAGATACCTCATAGGCTTCTACACCCATTGCTTTTGCCGCTCGAAACCAATCTGTCTTGATTGCAAGCGGAGCGATCACGGCGATTTTCATTCCTAACTCACGGGCTATTCCCAAAGCGCAATATGTCTTTCCTACACCAGTAGAATGTCCTAGTAAGACTCGGTTGTATCTCTGCATTGAGCGAACGCCCATCTGGACGCTAGTTAGCTGGTATTCCAGCAAGCCCTCTGGATGGAGAAGTGGCGGTAAGTCCGACAAGTCCAACTCTGGCTCTTCCTCGGCGGGTTTGTCGGTTGGGATAGGCTTGAACTTAAGCTGGTCATCAGACCACCAAGCTAGTTCCCACTCGTCTCTGAACTTGGTCATGCTCATGCCAACCTCGCGGAAGAAGTTCTTGTAGCCTTCCGAATCCTCTCGGTAAACATTCCAGAAGGCTTTTCCGATTGGCGACTTCTTGAGGAGGCGAGGGCCACGCTTTGTATTCAACTGCATGGGGTGCGACCACTCTAAAGTATCCATTAGTTTCGAGATCATAAGTTAACTAATTGGTTGAAGGCTATGGATGCAAGCAAGCCGCATGGAGAGGTGAATCTCAATGAACTTGTATGAGGCGAGATTCGGGGAGAATGATGAACTCGTTTCTCCTATGTCGTCATCAAATACCGCATAGACATTGTATTCCCACGCTGCTCTACCGAATGAGTTGGTTTTCTCGACTTGAAGCTCAACAAACCCATCTGTGGATCGGATGACTTCTTGTTCTCCATCACTTACGATTTTAAAATCCATCGCAGGACGGATTGTGTCCTCCCACATTTTGCCATAAACTTTTGTATATGTTTCGACAAGTGCGTTATAAGCCGCATCTATTGCTAGATTATGTGTTTCCATTGTATTACTTTCTTTTAGTTCCCCAGAATGGTTCTTTTCGTCCAGCATGATCAATGTTCTCTACTGCTCCTGTCATTGTGTGGAACCACGCAAGCAATCCTGCTCGACGGCATTCGTGCATGATGTTGTCTCGTTCCAAGCTATCTTTCACCTTGAAGGTGATGTCTTGCCCATTCGGGAGTTCAATGTTTACCCACACTTGTGAGCGGTATGCTTCTGCATCTTCGCAGATTTTCTTTAGGTCTGATATGTTCATGTGTTTTCTTTCTGGTTTGTGGTTGGTTTGGTTACAGGCTTTTGGCCTTTTTTAGTGCTGACTGACATTGTAAGAGCAGGAAAGAATCCGTTCCGCGATAGGCATCGCAGACCGCTTGCAGGGCATCGATGACCTCCCGTTGCGCCTCTGGTTTTCCGATGATGGTTTCCTTTTTGCGGAATGGTTTTTGCCTGTGGATGGTGAAGGTTCTCATTTCTTTTTCTCCTTTCCAGTCTCAATAAGGACGGGTTTTGGATAGACCGACGAGCGGAATTTCGGTTGATTATCGGCCAATTTAGCGAGCCGAATGTATGCTTCGGGAGGCAAGCAAGTGCCGTGGGTTTTGTCTATTTTCATGTGGTTTTGTCTATATTTATGTGTTGATGTTGGTTTGTTCTGGGGAAATTCAATTATTGACATATTTTTGTGGACGATTTAGGGTGAAATCATGTCTAAAGAACCCGAAAGCGCAAGTGCAGATGCCAATGTTACCAGCAATGTTACCGCCAATGTTACCAAAAAGAAGGCGAAGCGGAACACGATACCGCCTCCACCCCGTCCCGTTAAGTGGGATTGGCCGTTGATTGAGAGGCTGATCCTTAGCGGAAAGACGAATAAGGAAATTCTGGAAATGCCTGAGTTCGAGGGAATGTCGTATGCTTATCTGAAAAATAAGAGTGCGAAATTTGGATTGCACCAGAAAGCGGAGGATGTTGCCATCATTAGCCGAGGGAATGTGGATCGAAGCATAGCAGAAAGACGGACAAGCGGAATCGAGGATCATCATGTCTTTACTTTTGAGCAACTTGAGAAAATGCGGAAGGCTATTCTTGAGCATAAAGTTACAGGCAAAGTGCAGGATTTGAGGAGCATGATGACGCTATTCCAGCAATACATCGACGCCGCCGAGAAGAGTTACGGCTTGAACGGCAAGGACATGGACGAGAGGGCGATTTCATTAAACGCAATGGTTTCGCTTCATGTGATCCCGCCGCAGAGAGACGAGCCGCGCAATGTTACTTTAGATGTTACCATGGACGAAGTGCAGGCGGTGACGGCAACCCCAAGTGAGGAAAAAGAAGCCATAGCAGAGGGCTAAACAGGGGAGGATCGGACTCCCCCGATTAACTAGATCAGGCTACACCCTCCGCTTTGGCGATTGCGGCCCTTGCCATATCAGCGGGAACGCTCGATCCTGTGAGCTTGTCGCCTTGGATTGCGATATAATCCGCCAGCAGAAAGCGCAAAGCAGAAAGCAGATCAGGCGCGGAGGAGATTAAACGAGCCGCCGATGGATCGAATGTTTTTGCGTAGTGATTCCCTTGGTTTGTGACGATGACGAAATGCTCGTCGTTTTGCGTTATGTGAAGGGGAAATGGCCCCTTGTGGTGGTTTGTGGTTTTCATGTGGTTTATTCTATTGTTTATGGTTTACGCTCTAGGGGGAGCAAATGCAGAAAGCTGGAAAGTGGAGGGAAGTGCGGGCATTATCGGTAACAATAAAGCGGGAAACTAGCGCGAAAGATATCACGGGAAGGGTAGGACAGCGGAAGAGTGGAGAAAACGAGAATGCGAGGCGTTTACGCGCAAAGGGAAAGCGGGTAGGACGGAATCCCGTTTGCGTGTGGGCGGGTTAGTCGGCGAAGATAGTCACAAGCTGGACAAACAAAGCCGTGAGGATGACGACAAGGGCGCAAGACCTCACGAAGAGAGTGTGCCGTGTGCGATTGAATCGGCGGGTGCGGATTGGGTATTTCATTTGGAGAATGTAAGGCCAGCGATGAAGGCAGAAATACGCTCGTAAGCGTCACGGGCAGGAATGTGACCATTCCAGATTTCACTCCATGTCCCACCTTCTTCGCTCATCTTTCCAACGCCATACCCTCCGTAGGCCATTGTGAGGATGAAGACGCCTTCATTCACAAAGCGATTCCCCTGCTCATCAAATGAGAAGGGCGTTGATGGTTTGCCGAGAATTGAATTGATGGTATCAATTCGGGATTGGAGCTGTTTTTTGGTGATGCGGTTCATGTTGGTTTTTTCTAGTGTTGGTTTTTGTTTTGGAATGTTAAACAACAGCGTGAATGGATTTCTCTTTCAGCAAATCGAACATCTTTTCTTGGCTGCTACCGGCCAAGTTGAGATTACGAATCGCGCCAAAAACCTCACCTTTTCGTTCAATCCAAAAAAACGGCATTGAGTTTCCTCCCTGATATGGAGCCGTGATGGTGGACGCTTCTTTGCGAGCGATGGAATATTTTCCATCTTGAGTTACTGCCAGTGGAATGAATTGATTTATCATGTTTTTATGTGTGTTTGGTTTTGTTCTGCAGGAGTTTTGCCAGCGCATCCCGTCTTGGGCCGCTAGGCATGGATAGGAGTTTGATTTTTAATGCGTAGAGTTGTGCGGGGGTCATGCGATGCGGATTTCAAGGAACGGAACGGAATCAACCTCTAAAGAGAGAGTCGAATCAAAGCCGGAATCAGTTAGGTCACAAACGCGGGCCTTCGGGAGATAATTCACCTTAAAAATCTCCCACCTTGCGCGGGCAGATTCAAGCACTACATCAATGTCGGCATTCCATGCAATTTTCCATGCGCTATTGCAATCGAATCCCTCGCGGGCGTTGCCCCATAGTTCAAACGCTACCACTTCAAAGCGGGCGTTTGCGTCAGGTTTGGCTTGGTTGATCAGTTGGCGGATTTTTGTTTCGAGTTTCATGTGTGTAAATGCTCTCACCTAGCAAGTGAACCAATCAGCGACACTCGTTCACACGAACAAGCGAAACGCGACACGCAAAAATAAAATTGCGAGAATCACGCTGGCAAGATTGCCAAGGGCTGAAAGACTGCGAAGCTAGGTTGAGAGCGGTTGTGCGAGCAAATCCATTGCAAGCACGGGGACGATATTCGCACAGGTGTTTTCCAATGTCAATACCCTTTTCTTATCTTTTTTTCAGTCCCTCCCTAGTGTCACAAGCAAGAATCATGCCAATATGTCAAACCTTTTTTGTTAGCACATCCCGTGCCAATGTTACTGAGCAACCTGAGCAACCCTGCAAAGCAACCCCTGAAACATTGGCAAGCAACCCCGGCAACATTGGTCGGCAACATTACCAGCAACCCTGCTATTGCGACAGCATCCCCCGCCATTATCGACGCTGTGTGTTTATCGGAACTTATTATTCTCAGCAACTCGGCCCCGAATCACAACGAACCCAGTCCCGCTTTCCACCCGATCCGATCACCCCATTATCTAATCCAACGCCGATCCGATCCGATCACACTATATACAACGCCACACGCTCGCCGGGATGGGTGACGCTATATATACCAGCGTCACGGCACGGCACACGGCATGAGCATGGGCAGGGACAAGGAATCTCTTATCTTATAGGAGGGCGACGGCGGTAGCACCCTCCCCCACACAGCCGAGATTGCAGGCAAAATCCATAAGCGTAGCACTCCCAACAGCGACACAGAACCCTAAACCCATGTTTCTGGTGCTGCCTAGTCTTTCGTCCTACACACCGACACAAACTCGTTTTCCCCTGTTTCCTTTCTGCGCCTCTGCGCCCCTCTGTAGCTACCGCTACTCGTATTGGACTAGTTCTATGCCTAGTTTCTTTGCTGTGAGGAGGGATGAGGAATCATGAAGGTAGATGTCTTTGTAGAGGACTCTCTTTATTTGGTAGGCGGCTATTGTTTTTAGGCAGTCGTTGCATGGGAGGAGGGTGGAGTAGAGTGTCTTTCCTTCTCCGGGTTTAAGGTATCTGAGGGCGTTTTGTTCTGCGTGGACTACAAGTAATCTTCTTTCGTCTCTGTTTTCCCAGTCTTCTTTTACACCTTGGGGGAAGCCGTTGTATCCTATACCTCCTATTGTGTTATCCTCTCTTAGGATGGCCGCGCCGACTTTTTGCCAAGGGTCTTTGCTTTTGAGGGCGGCGACTTGGGCTATCTGTATTCCGTATTCGTCCCAGTTCATGTTATCGTTAACGATAATTACTGGTTCGGGCCGTAGTGGTATACGATTATGGTGATTGCGTAGAAGATTATCGCCATGATTAGTAGGTCAAAAAATATATCTCTCATTCTTCGGAATTTGTTGGCCACATGATGGGCAAGTTGTAGAGCTTGTATGGTTTTTTTGAATGTATATGTTGTATAATATCCCAATGATCGTCATCGAGATTAGCATGAACATGACTGGTAATTCCGTCTGCGGGAAGAATTCCTTTAACCTTTCCGATAATATTTGAAGCTGTTTTTTCAAGGGTTCTGAGTGTTTCTAGTAGTTTGGACTTATTTGTCAATTCATCATAGCTATCTTGGCTTATCTCTACTGTTGACCAGTTATGGAAGCACTTTAAGCAATGCCTGCGTCTCCATACTGACCCGCCATGTTTTCCGTTCTTTCTTGAATTGTAGACTCCTGTTTTTGTTGAGTTGCATTTTGGACACATTATTTAGATTTAAACCAGTTAGGGAAATGCCCGAAGTCTCTTACTTCTGTGACACTTTTATTTGTTTGGCAGACATCACACTTTCCGTAATGCCAGCATGATACTTCTTTTTGTTTCTTTCCGTGCTTCTTACCACATTCTTGGCAAGACCACTTTGGGTATTCTACATTTGGCTTCTTAACCATGCGTTCCTTTGTTTGGCTTGGAGCATTAGGTTCTCATGGATCAATTGATCTAATGTCATCTCCCTTTCTGGCTCGTAGCTGGCTTGGAAGTTGTTGACCTCTGGGACTGGCGCGATGAGGTCTACATCGTTGATATAGGGTTCTGGCTGGTGGACTGGTTGAACTACTGGTTGGTGGACTGGCTGGGGATCATTTGTCCCGATGTAGGTATTCTGCTCCTGATGCTTGTTATCCTTTAGATACATCTCCTTGAGGTGCGGCTCGCCACCTTTTGGGTAGGTCAGAGTTCTTGTCTCTGTATAGGTTTCCTTGCTTATTGTGGAGCAGGCTTGGAGTCCCGCAATTAGTAATAGTAGTATTAGTTTTTTCATGGGTTGTTTCACCTATTGCTATAGGTTCCATCAACACTACTACATCTTGTCATGGTGTCAAGAGAATATTATGGATAATATTTTTCTAGTGCGTATAGACCATTCCCTTCGGCATACCAGCCCTTACCAGTATAAATATCTAGGACATCCTCGAAATATTTCTCATACATCAAGGCTACTTTCTCTAGGCTGAAGTTCTCTCCAAACATCCTGCAATCGTATGGTTTGATTTGGTCGATGTTATTGATGGCATCTACGAAGTCTCCCATAGTCCGGCATCTATAACCTGTCTTTCCGTGGATATTATTCTCCGCAAAGCTACCCCAGTCTGTGGTTATCGTAGGAGTCCCAGACAGAAGATTCTCCACTTGGACTCCACCGAATGGTTCTACATACATAGAAGCGAGGAAACTAGCTTTAGCTTTAGACATGAGCTTCTTTCTCGTATGAACATCGGCGTATCCGACATACTCAACATGGTCTGGTAGCTTGTAACCATCCTCTTTTTGGCCTGCGATGACTAGCTTTTTGCCTGCTGCTTGGGTGGCTTGGATAGCAACATCTACACCTTTTCCGCTGTATACACGGCCCAAATATAGGAAGTAATCTTCTTTCTGGTCGCAGTAGTCAAAGTCTTCCACATCGAAGTAGTTTGGGATTACTACCTCATACCAATCTTGATTGCAGTTCCCTACATTCTTTAGTCCGCAGTAGGCGTGGTAGATTGCGTAGGATTCAAAGATTTTCCACCTAGCCCAATGCCCACCAGCATACCCAATCCCCGGCTCAACACAGATTAGATCGGGATGCGCGTCACAGACTGGTCTGACTCCGCTACCCCAGAATGGTAGAATGAAATCATTCTTGAGCTTCCTCTTCCCTACTTCCTCGATGGCATTCTTGAAGAAGGTTTGGTAGGCATGGTCGCCAGTATTGAACTTGAAGAATTTACTTCTCCAGTCATGCGTTCCGTAGCTCTTTTCAAAGTCTTCGTTGGTTAGGACTGAGATATGTTCTGTGCATTGCAGATCGGAGTCTTCGTGTCCGTAGTGCAAGACCTCATGGCCTCGTTCGGTCATCATCTTTCCGAATTTGACTACCTTCTGAGTATAGGCGCAGGCGTTATATGTTTTGCTTGAAACTGTGTGCGGCAAGCCAAGTATGTGGAATCTCATTCGCAGGAATATATGGTGTCGCTTAGTTTAAGTTCTGGGAGATTATCGTTAACGATAAAACTGGCATCTATGAATGTGATTCTATTCGTTGGTTGGATGGTTAGCCTGCCGTTGTCTAGCTTGATAAAGTAAAACTCCTTATCTTGGTCTGGGGAGTCTGACCACCCGTCATCGACATGGGTGACATGGAATAGGTATTCTCCTGTGTGGTATTCGTTCCTTACTTTAGCTTGCATCCGCAGACCTCGCAGGATGGGGCTTTGGACGATTGTGAAGTGGTAGGAGTAGCAGTCCCAAAGTTGAGCTTGCTGAATAGTCCACCCAAAGTTCTCAGTATTAAATCTGATACTATGAGGAGGGAGATTACGATATAAAGCACCACCATCCCTAAGAATGACATTAATCCCCCATGCTCTGCCGGGGATGCTGGTGACTCCGACCCACATTCCTTCAACAAGTCCACGCGGAGTTTTGTGTGTGAAGTTGGAATCCACCAAGACATATCTATGCGTAGGTAAAGGCGCGATCTTGGAGAAGATCATTTCATCGACTTACTTCCTTTGCAACGCCATTTGCGGCGTGAAAGGTTGTTTGGAGAATTGGGATCAGATTTCCAATCTCCTTTGATCTTTGCTGACCTAGCACAATAGGCGTCACCCTTGGCTGTGCCGGGGCGGATGCGATCTCCTCCGTCTTTAGCTTTACCAGCCTGCCCATACTTGACTGTCTTAGTCCTACCAGTCTTTGGGTTCTTGACTACCTTTGCGAATCGCTTTTCCATTACTTTTTCTTAGACATTCCTGCCTGTGAAAGTGCAATAGCTACAGCTTGCTTGCGGCTCTTAGCCATAGGAGCCTTCTTCGGGCCTTTAGGGTTGATGCCAGCTTTGAGTTTGCCAGCTTTGTATTCGCGCATGACCTTTGCCACCTTCATGGCTTTTCCTGCTTTAGTGGTGGGTTTTTTCATTTCTTTTTATTTCTATCTCTTGAGGCATATGCCTGCATTATTCTACATTTTTTACAACCCCTACCATTTGTAATTGGGTTGATATATAAATTCTC
>Ga0315904_10006959_pt1 | contig 15299 bp, 10 predicted proteins | sample LakEriMetagenome_6_FD_203529 | JGI IMG/M metagenome (GOLD analysis project Ga0315904, IMG submission 203529) | Freshwater fungal communities from buoy surface, Lake Erie, Ohio, United States - Buoy 12 MA120 | ecosystem: Environmental > Aquatic > Freshwater > Lake | place: USA: Lake Erie, Ohio... | reverse complement strand
CTGACGCTGCTGCTGAAGCAATCGATGCAGCAAATGCTGCTACCGATGCTGCAAACCTTGCTGCTGAAGCTGCAGATGCTGCAACAGTCGCTGCTGAAGAAGCACGCGATGCTGCAGATGCTGCAACTGCTGCTGTTGAAGAGCTTGCTACTCAGGTTGCCACATTGATGGCCGCCTTGAAGGCTCAGATCACAACCTTGGCTAACACAGTTGCCAAGATTGCAAAGAAGGTCAAGGCGTAATTACGCCAAAGTAAGTAAACCGATTGGCCCCCAGGGATTACCTGGGGGCTAGTTGGCCATCTAAAACTTCATAAATATGCGACCTCATTGCCGCTGGAAGCACTGCTCGCGAGATGAGAAGAGGAACAAAACAAGGTTTCTCACCACTGCCGGTTGGATACCGACAGCAGGTGGGGATATGAAAAGGGTAAGGAAAGGGTTAGGCAAAAGAGTGAATAGCTAACACTCTTTTATTCAACCACCCGAACCTTTTCATAAAGCCGAGATAGGGAAAGTCTCTACCTCGACTGAAATGAAAGGACAGAAATGTCTACAAAGACAACAATCAAGCGTATTGCGCTTGTTGCCGTGTCAGCGTTGGGCTTCGGTCTGCTGTCGGTAGTGCCGTCAAATGCGGGCGCTGCTGCGGTAACTGCACTGACTGCATCAATCAAGTCTGGTGCATCTGATAACACTTTGACTATCGGATCAGCTCAAGGCAGTGCATTGGGTTTGACGTATAACGTTTATACACGTCAAAGTTCCGTCGTCTTGGCTGATATTCAGATGACAATTACTTCAGCCGGAGACACAACTGATGGATTTCGTCAGCTGATGGTAGCAGCAGGAACCTTAACGTCCGTAGGTTCGACTGCGCCGACAGTTTACGTTAAAACTGCAGCCCTTACTACAGCTACTGCAACCTCTATCGCTAACGCTGCTGGGGATTCCCTAGCATCGGCTACACCTTTGACTGCGTTCACTGCATCGGCATCAGGTACCAGTTACGTGATTTGGAACGATGGAATTATCGCTTCAAGTGGACTTGCAAGCGTGGGGGTAGAAGATAAGCTATACACCGCAACCGAGGCCTATGTAGTCTTGAACATAATTCAAACTTCAGCAGAAGCTGTCTCGGTTTCCTTGGATAATTCGAGCACAACTCTTGCTGCACGAGTAAATCAACAGGTTTCTATTACTCCCACAGGCGATTACACATCACTGACGACTGGAAGTGCTTCACATCCTGTCATGCGTATCGCGGGAGCAATCACTAATCAACCATCTGGCTCGCTCATATATCCAACCTTGACAGCAGTTTCATTGGCTGAAACTGATTTCGTATTCGCTACTACAGGAACGAGCGTTGGATCAACAGCAATTAGTACATCCACAACTGTTGATGGAACTGCATCCGGGGTAGCAACAATCAACTACTCGGGTTATGCAGATAAAACCATAAGTGGAAGTGATGCCTCTTTGGCAACCTTGACTTTCACGCCAACAAAGACAGGTGTCTATAGCGTAACTATTTGGAACGAATCATCTACTTCAGGAGAAGCATCCCTCTCTGGTTCTGAGTCCTACAAAGTATTCACCATCAATGTTTCATCAGGTGTTTCTGCGGTAGCTCTCTCAGTTCGTGGATCAACTGCTCCAACAACTTCGGGTTCTTACGGCGCCTCTGGCGCTTTGGTAAGAGTCTCTCTTACTGATGCATCGGGTAATGCGGCAATTCTTGCTCCAGGCGAGACTGTCACTCTTACCCCATCTGGCTCCGGTGACATCGCTAAGGTCAACAACACCACAGTAACTTCTACTGCAGGTGCTGCTTATAACCTTGCATCCACCTCCTTTAACTCCAGTGGCGTTGCATTCGTCAACGTCGTTGATGCTACAGAAGAAGCAATTTCTCTTACCGCATCAATCAATGGTGGAGCAACTGTCTCTACAACGATTACCTACAAGGCCATCACAGCTATCGCAGTTGCTGCTGCTCCATATCAAGCAACTCGTACTGCATACCTTGCATCAGGTTCTGCAACCTCTGTTGCTCTTGCAAGCGCAGCTACAACATTCCGCGCTGCTGCAACAACTGCTAACTACACCAACTTCACCATCACAGAGCAACTCTGTGACAGTGGCGTTGGGTCAATCACCGGATACACCACAGCTTTGACATATGAAGTTGCAGCTCTTGCAGCATCAAGCATTGCTAGCACATCAGTAACTGGTGGCTGCTCAACAGCTGAGGTCTTCTACACAGTTGACACAATCGCTGGTGGAACTGCGACAAACACAGTTTCTGGTGTTGCTACTACAACTGGTGTTGTTACTGTTAACGCTGCAAATATCAATGCAGTTGCTGGATCATCCAATACCGTTACGGTCACATTGAAGAATCAATTCGGTGGGTCATACGCAAATCAGACAGTAAGTGCAACAGTTGCTGGTAAGAACCCAGTAACAACTGCTCGCACCGCTGTTACTGATGCTGCAGGTCAAACAACATTCACCTTCACAGATGCAAATACCAATACAGCTGTGAACGATGTTGTTACCTTTACCGCAGGTTCAACTGCAACAACAACCATTTCATACGGAACCAACGCTGTTGGAACTGTGACTTTGGAATATCCAAACGAAGATGATGTAGTTGCTGGAACAACCTTCACTGAGATCTCAGCTGCAGGAGCCGGTGCAACCGGAACTTCAGCAACAGTGAGCGCAATTATCACCGGTTCAACTGGCGCGCTTCTTGCTGGTGTTCCTGTGACCTTCACAGTCTCTGGTCTAACCGGAGCTGAAGTTCACACCACCAAGGTCACTGTTTACACAGACACCACAGGTTATGCAACAACAGCTATCTCCTCATATGCAGCAGGCAAGGCAACTGTCACAGCAACAGCTGGTGGCAAGAGCACATCTGCTGACATCTACTTTAAGCAGACTGGCGCATCAGAGGCTCGCACCATTGCAGCAACTGTTTCAGGCAGCTTAGTAACTGCAACCGTTAAGGATCGTTATGGCAACACCATTGAAGGTGTCACTGTTAACGCCACCCGCACAGGTTCTGGTTACTTCGGATCTGGTGCATCTACTGCATCAGGCAACACAGATAAGAACGGCCAGATTGAATTCATCTTCACTGGAACCGGAACTGTCACCGTTGCATTCACCGCTGCTGACTACGGTCAATCAGCTGATGCTGCCGGCAAAGTCGGCATCACAGCAGTAACCGCATCTGCTGCAGGAACAACAACAACAGCTCAGACCGGTCTTGGCGCATCACTTGCTCCAGCTGGTGTGAACAGCGCATCAGTATCTGTTGCATCAACTGATGCAGGCGTAACTGCCGCAGAAGCTGCATCTGACGCTGCTGCTGAAGCAATCGATGCAGCAAATGCTGCTACCGATGCTGCAAACCTTGCTGCTGAAGCTGCAGATGCTGCAACAGTCGCTGCTGAAGAAGCACGCGATGCTGCAGATGCTGCAACAGCTGCTGTTGAAGAGCTTGCTACTCAGGTTGCAACTCTGATGGCAGCCCTAAAGGCTCAGATCACAACCTTGGCTAACACAGTTGCCAAGATTGCAAAGAAGGTCAAGGCGTAATAACGCCATAAAGCTCAAATCTGAAGGCTCGGTCCTATAAACGGACCGGGCCTTCAGCCATAATGGCGCCTATATAAATCACCCGTTGGAAGGCAGCCATGCTCACGCTTCTTGCAATTCTTATAGTCACAATCGCCCTTGCGCTACTTCTTGGTTTTTCCGTTGCGGGTTATTTCACGCGGGTACTTTCAGATAGTAGTAATCGCGGCCCCATAGCTTTGGCGCTATCTATCGGCATTGGTTTTGCTATCTCAAGCATTGCTGCCTCATGGTCTTATGGCCTCATAGGAGCAGATTTTTATATTTACATTCTTCTCGGCTTATTTGTCTTCTCCCTTTTATTACTGCTCAAGGCCGGTACTCGGGCGGGAATGACAGTTTGGAAAGAGTTTTCTAAATCCGATTTTTCGCTCTTGTTAATTCCTGTTTATGCAGTATTGCTTGCTAAGCCATACTGGGATGGAATTAAAAACCTTCGTATCGCAGCGGGTGGCGGTCCGGATATCCCCCAAAACCTGATGACAGTTTTGGCGCAACGTCGAAATGGATCTACCTGGTTTGAAGCACGTGAAAATTTCTTAAATTTCTTAGGCGATAAGAATCTTGGTGATGCCGTTTATCACCTTTATCAATTGCCTTCGATGCAAGACCAAGCCGGTTATGACTACATGGTCTATGGCACAAGATGGGGATTAAGCGTTCCTTTCGCACAACTTCTACGTATAGATCAGCGTTGGATAATTGCCGAGCAAGGCTTGGTCCTCACCGCTGGCCTGGTCTCTTTGGGACTTATTGTCTACGCATTCTCAACCTTGATGGGTAATCGGCCCATATTAAGAGTAATCCTCGCTCTAGGTTCAATGTCCTCGGCATCACTGCTTGTGCAGGTATTTAACGGCGGTATGGCCCAAGCTTGGGCTCTGCCAGGGCTTGCTCTGCTCTCCTTTGTTTTTGTGATGTCTATTGTCCTTCAGTCGCGTAATCAAGTGAGTAAACAATTAACTTGGACGCTCATATTATTGGCTGCTTTTGGATGGTTAGGAAACGCAGTCACGTATATCGATTCGAGTATGACTATGGCAGTTGTATTCTTCTTGTCAGCAGCTCTGCTCTACTTCATTGTCGGAAAATCCTATGCAATCCAAGCTATAAAAGTTGTATCTATCGGCGGCATTATTGCAGCAATAACTGTGGCTCCCTATGCATTTGCCGCTCTCTCCACGATGCCCATCCGCCTTACGCTGGCAGCAGGAACAGGTATCGAATTCAATTATTGGCCACTCCCTAGTGAGATTCTGGGAATACTTGATATTTGGACTCAAGATATGGGTAAGCCTCGCGATCCACTGTATTTACTTATTGGTGGAATTGTCTCGCTCTCCCTCTTCTATTTCGTTGTGAAAGGTATTAAGTCTAAGAACGCAACGGATAAAGCTCTCTCAGCTCTAGGTCTTGCCATATTTATGGTGGGAGGACTCATCGCGCTCTGGGCAGCAAATACTGGAATTAAGAGTAATTATAGTTTCGTAAAAGTCTCAACCTATATGTCGCCGATGCTCTTTCTCATTATTAGCGAAAAGTTTGCGATTAAGAGTGGGGCCAAAACTAATCGTTCTAAATTAACCACACTCAAGGGCTGGTATGGACTTGCAACCCCCATCTCATTTGTTCTAGTTGCTGCACTCAGTGCAACATCTGCGAACTCAAGTCTCTACAAAAAAGCTGAATTCTCAATGCCTTATAAGCAACTTGAAGTCTATAAAGATAAAGAAGCCCAAGCCGAGCTCGAAAATTACAACTATTTGACTTCCTATCGCGCCATTTCAAATCTCTTGGGAGTAATCGGAAATGTGCACTGGATTTCCAAAGCCCCAAATGACCAGCGCATAGATACGCGCATCGACAAAGAATTACGAATTCTCTGCTTTGCTGCCGACACCGCATGTGCAGGTCGGGGCGGAGAAATTACAGTTCCCTCCTTAAATAAATACGGCTTACGGGTCTTTAGATCAACTATTTCAACAGCTGAGTTTGCAGCTCTTGCGCCAAGGGAGCGTTTCTATGCTGCTATGGATGCAGTGGGCCAACCTCGATTTGAGGTTCCAGAGCGATTCATCGGCGGTAACCCGCTCCTTAAAACAGATAAATGAGAATAGTTGTCAGTGGTGCAAGTGGCTTTCTAGGATCATGGATATGCCGCGTGCTCTCCACCAGCCATGAAGTAATCGCGCTAGTAAGGCCGACTTCTTCGCAATATCGATTGCAAGGAATTTCATCTCTGGAAATTGCAGCGATGCAGGAGAGTAGTTGGGGTTCGTATATCTCAAGTATCAACGCGGATGCATGGATATCTCTTGATTGGTCAGGGGTCTCAAATCGAGACCGAAACGATTCTGCTCAATTTAGAAATATCGATCGTTTAGAAGAACTTTGTAATCAAGTGAGTAACGTCCCGTTAGTAATTGGCACGGGCAGCCAGGCAGAGCTGGGACCGATCAATGAAACTATTTATGAGAGCCAAGCCGATTCGCCAACTACAGCTTATGGTGAAGCAAAAGTTCAAGCTCGTACCTTAATGTCAGAAAAATTCGAAGGTACTGCATCTAGATTTGTCTGGGCTCGCATCTTCTCTACCTACGGCGCGCTTGATTCAAACGACTGGCTAATGCCAGCAACGATCGATGCGCTACTGGCTGGAAAGAGAATGCCTCTCACACGCGGCGAGCAAGAGTGGAGCTACCTTCACGCTTTGGATCTAGCTCGAGCCTTCGAAACCGCGATAGAAACTCCGAGTATTAAAGGAATCATGAACGTGGGAAATCCTGAAACTGTGAAAGTCTCCGATGTTGCCAAAGAGATTGGAATAGCCCTGAATAAAACAGAATTACTTGGTTTTGGCGATCTTAAGTATCGAGAAGATCAGGTAATGAAGCTTGCACCTGCCTGCGAATCATTAACTGCCGCTGGATGGAAACCTGAGATTTCGCTAAAGGATGGCATTGCCCATCTAATCAACTGGATGAATCACAAGACTGATGTATCGTTGCGCAAGAAAGACAGCCAAGAGATTTTTCTTAACCTGCCAATTAGAAATTAAATCTCTCCACAATCTTCTCAACTGTAAGTCCATTGCTGGTACGTAGAAAACTTTGATCGCCAATTTCGGCCAAGTTATGTTGGCTGACACCTATAATCCTGATGTCAGAATTAATACCACTTATCGATGCAAGCTCTAATAGCGCACTACCTAGACCACCTCGCGTTGAGTGCTCCTCAATCGTCACAATCGGCCCTATTGCTGCAACTTCCTTTAATGATTCAGGTTTGAGAGATGAAAGAAATGGAACAGAGTAAACACCTACATTCTTTCCGTTTGATTTCAAAGTTTCTTGAGCCTGGAGTGCAAGTGTTCCGATAGCACCCGTAAAGAGAATGGAACCATCGTTGCCTTTTAGCAACGCATTCAGTTCACCCGCTTTGAGAGTAGGAGCAGAGCTATTGAGTTGCTTCTCCCCGCTTCGACCCAGGCGAAGATATGAAGGTCTCTTCGTCGATACAAGATATTTTGTTAAAGCTACAGTTTCATAAGGATCTGCGGGCGTGAGCACATCCATCCCCGGAAGGGCCCGCATCACGGCAATATCCTCGAGAGCATGATGGGTGTAGCCCTGGCTTCCATAGGAGTAACCCGCACCTACAGAAACAATGACAACAGGATTATTCATGTAGCAGACATCATTTCTAATCTGCTCTAGCGCCCGCACGGTAGGAAAATTACCAATGCTGTAAACAAAGACGCGCTTTCCTGTAGAAGCCATGCCAGCTGCCAAGCCCAACATTGACTGTTCTGCAACACCAGCATTGATGTATTGCTGAGGCAAAGCCTTTTCAAATTTCTCTAAAACACCAAATCCCAGATCACCTGTAATCAGAACGACGCTAGGATCTTTTTGAGCCTCAGCTAAGAGCGTGTCAACAAATGTATCTCTCATTGATCGACAACTTCCGACAAGGCCTTGGCGAGTTCGTCTTCATTGGGTGGTCTGTAATGCCAAAGCACTGAATTTTCCATGAAGCTCACGCCCTTACCTTTAGTGGTCTCCGCAATTACCACTGTAGGTCGTGATTGTTGTGTGAGGCGCTTTGTTAATTCTTGATAATTATGTCCATCGATTTCGTGAACATCCCATCCAAACGCCCTCCACTTTTCAGCAAAGGGTTCTAGTTTGAGCGTCTCCTCAGTCTCCTTGAGTGATTGGATGCCATTGCGATCAACAATCACCGTTAAATTATTTAACTCATGATGATGTGCCAGAAGCGCAGATTCCCATGTTGTTCCTTCATCACACTCGCCATCGGACATCACTACAAAGACTCGACCTGATATAGAACTCCTTTTACGGGATAGTGCAATCCCTAATCCATAGGGAAGTCCGTGCCCTAAAGAGCCAGTTGAGAGCTCAACACCTGGAACACCTTTTGATGTGACGTGACCACCAAGTGGTGCGCCATTTCCGCAGTATCTTGCTAGCCAATCAAGTGAAAAGAATCCTTTAAGCGCTAAGACTGAGTAAATTGCAGATGCCGCATGGCCTTTAGAAAGAATTACGATGTCCCGATTGCTCTCATTTAAATATTGAGCATTGACATCAGCAATACCTGAATAGAGAACTGCGAGAATATCGATGACTGAGAGAGCAGAGCCGACATGAGATGCTTTTGCTATTGAGGTCATTTTCAGAATCTCTTGGCGAGCCTGAAATGCCAGTTCAGCCGCGTCCTTCGCGATTCGCTCTTGTTTCTCCACGGTCAAAGTTGCCCTTTTCTTCTTATTTTTCGAGGCTTAAACGGCTCATTCTGGCGGTAAGTATCTCATTTTCATAGGAGTATCGAGTGTCATTTCTCTCCGCACCATTAGAATTAGCCCTACATTTCATCTCGAAAGAAGAGGGCGCGCAGTGAAGGCAGTAATCCTGGCAGGCGGAATGGGTACCCGCCTTCGTGAAGAAACTGAATATCGCCCCAAACCAATGGTCGAAATCGGTGGTCGCCCCATCCTCTGGCACATCATGAAAAATCTTTCCTGCCAAGATCTAAATGACTTTGTCATTTGCCTTGGCTACAAGGGAGATTACATCAAAGATTTTTTCCTCAACTACGAAGCTCGAGTCAACGACATCACCATTGAGCTCGGCCAAGATGGCCCCTCTTTCCAACATAGCAAATCCGAAGAAGAGCATTGGAAAATCACCTTAGCAAATACTGGTCTCAACACAATGACTGGTGGAAGAATTTTTAGAATTAGAGATCATGTCAAAGGTGAGAGATTTCTCTGCACCTACGGGGATGGTCTAGCAGATATCAATCTTCCAAAACTTCTCGATTTTCATATCCGCCACAAAAAGCTAGCAACAGTCACAGCTGTTAGGCCCACCTCAAGATTTGGCGCGATGGAAATTGATTCTGCAAATCAAGTGAAAAGATTTGCCGAAAAACCCAAAGCAGAACAGTGGATAAATGGAGGCTTCTTCATCTTCGAGCCGAAGGTCTTTGATTACCTCGATGCCGAATGCGTACTTGAGCGAGAGCCGCTAGAAAATATCGCTAAGGATGGCCAACTCATGGCTTATCAACACACTGGATTCTGGCAACCCATGGATACTTATCGCGAAACCCAAGAGTTAAATGAACTGTGGAGCACTTCAAAGGCACCTTGGAAGAATTGGTAACGATTCATGTCTAAGTCGGGAGTAAATCTCCAGAACTTTTCAGGCGTTCGAGTACTCATCACTGGGCATACTGGCTTTAAAGGCGCGTGGCTCAGTCGAATTCTTCATCACGCTGGGGCCCAAGTTATTGGGGTGGCTCTGCCTGCTGAATCTGGTTCACTTTATGAGCGTACAGAGAAGCTAGATTTCGTTGAAAAAAAACATATCGACATCAATAATCGTAAGAAAGTCACTCGTTTTATCGCTAAAACCAAGCCCGATGTAATCATTCACATGGCAGCTCAACCCTTAGTACGTCGCTCCTATCGCGAACCGATAGAAACTTTCGGAACTAATGTCATGGGGACAGCGCACGTTCTTCAGGCTGCTTTGGAATCTGACTCAGCTCTCGGAGTTGTTGCAGTTACAACGGATAAAGTTTATAAAAATGTCGAAAAGTCTGATGGTTATCGCGAAGATGAACCCCTGGGTGGAACTGACCCATATAGCGCGAGTAAGTCTGCCTCGGAGATGGTTGTGACCGCCTGGCAAAATCTTGCAACAATCTCAGGATCAAAGAAGATTGTGGCCGCTCGCTCAGGAAATGTCATTGGTGGTGGCGATCACGCAGAAGACCGACTCATCCCTGATTTGATTCGCGGCTTTAAGAAAAATGAAAAAGTAGCAATACGAAATCCTCGCTCTCTTCGTCCATGGCAACATGTCCTTGACCCGCTCTTTGGATATCTAGCCATTGCCTCGAAAATTCTCAAAAATGAGAAACTCTCCAGCGCCTATAACTTCGGCCCCTCTGAAAATTCAAAGTTAACCGTGGGCCAGATGTCAGATCTTGCCTGCCAATTCTGGCCAAATAACCCAGGCTGGTTTCACCGTCCCATAGAGGACTCTCTTCATGAATCAACTCTGCTTTGGCTCTCCTCAGAGCGCGCACGCGAAGAATTAGCCTGGGAAAACCTGCTTGATGCCAAAGATTCAATAAAGTGGAGCATAGAGTGGGAACTTCAAGCAGCGAAGACCTCCCCGCTTGAAGCACTCGATCAGCAAATCACTAAGTATCAGGAGATGATGAAATGAAGAAGATTTCCATCATCACTCCGTGCTACAACGAAGAGAACAATGTCCGTGAGTGTTATCAAGCGGTCAAAGAAGTAATAACTCAATCTCTGCCGAACTACAGATACGAACATATCTTCGCTGATAACGCATCCACCGATGGCACTTTGGTCAGACTCAAAGAGATTGCCGCCCAGGATCAAAACGTCAAGGTCATCTCCAATAGCCGCAATGTCGGACCCTTTAGAAATATGTGGAACGCGATGAAAAGCGCCACCGGAGATGCTGTCATTCCACTTCTTCCAGCAGACCTTCAAGATCCGCCATCGGTAATCCCGCAATTTGTTTCAAACTGGGAATCTGGTGACTTGGTGGTCTATGGCGTTCGCGCAAACCGAGAAGAATCATGGATTATGCGAAAGATGCGCGACACCTACTATCGCTTAATCCGCCGTTTCGCAGATGCTGTTATCCCTCTCAATTCTGGAGAGTTTCTGTTAGCTGATAAACGAGTCATCCAATCCATCCTCTCTGTCGATGATGCCTATCCCTACATCCGTGGACTTATTGCTCAGACTGCAGTCAGATCAAGCTCTATCCCGTATACCTGGGTGCGCCGCGAGCGAGGTCGATCCAAGAATTCCTTTATTGATCTTATTGATCAGGCAATCAATGGCTTTGTATCAACGAGCAGGATTCCTGCTCGCCTTGCACTTCTATCGGGCTTCTTTTTCTCTATCCTCGGATTTCTTGGCGCTATCGCGACATTTGTAGCTTTCCTTATTAATCGTGATGGCGCTCCTGTTGGAATTCCCACAATCATCGTCTCTATATTCCTATTTGGCGGCATCCAGCTACTCTTCTTTGGCATCATCGGAGAGTATGTCTTGAGTATCCACGGACAGGTAAGACGTAAACCGCCAATGTTTGAAGTGGAAAGAGTTAATTTTGAAGGAAATAAATAGTGTCCAAGAGAAAGAATTTATTTCTACAGGATAGCGATCAAGTTCTCATAATATTTTCGAAAGTTTTTGGCATTGTTGCACTCTCTACTTTGACTCTTCAACTGATGCGTTCAGGAGATAGATCTGAAACATGGGACAAGCTCATATTCGCAACTGCGATTGTCGTGGGTATCGCGGGCTTTGTCTCTATTTTTCTACTCAAAACAAAGAGTTTTCGCCTTGATTTGATTACTCTTATAGCTGCCTTTGCTGGAATACTCTTGGGTGTTGGTGGAATTGAAGAACACGACCCAATAAATGGAGTCGTTTTGTCTAATCGTCTTTGGCTTGGTTTTGGTCCATTTGCCCTAGCACTCCTACTGGCAATAGCTCTCATCGTTTGGAAAGTCTGGGACTGGCAAAACCTAAATAAGGCTTGGAAAGCGCTTCTCTCTCTTATCGCTCTGGCAGCGATTTCTCTTGCGAGCTTGTCATTCTTTCAAGACTCCAAGTCAATTATTGATCCCGACCACTCAGAGTATGTTCTAAATGAAGTGATGGCTATTCGTGCTGGAAATTGGCCCTTTGAAAGTTTCATTCCACAATACCAAACGGTTTATACCTTCTTTGCGGCTCTCTTTACTTCAAGCGATACCGATGAAGTAGCTCAATCTCTACTTCTAATGATGGTCTTTGCAACTTTTGCTGCAATCGCCATAGGCGTGATCTTGGTGCGGCAAACTTTCCCATCTAAAGCAATCGTGCCGGCAATTCTATTGGTAGTGCCATTTACCGCCGTCACTCAGTTTCCGATACGTGAGGGATTTATGGGCTCCATTGCTTCTCTACTATCGGGGCTATCAATTCGAATTCTGCCTGGAGTACTTCTCTTTGCTCTTGTGCTTTGGGTTGTTACCTCACCTCGTATGGTTGGCAATAAATCGCGAATCGGATTCTTTATCCTTGGAATTGTCACTGGATGGACAATGTGGTCGTCACAAGACTTTGGAATTGCAGCAACAGTCACCACTTTTGTCATTCTTTCAATCATTCCTTTCCGAAAGGGAATTTCTAAGGTTAATTCATTGATTTTTCTAGCTTCTGGATTCATCCCTGGCTTTCTTACATACCAAGTCATTTCTCTAGCTGCAGGAAAAAGTATTAATTACGACTACTTTGCTTTCTTTGCTCGCCAATTTGGATCAGGCTTTGGGGCCGAGAATATGAGAACCCCAGGACCCGTTCTTGTGATCCTTCCCCTTATCATCGCTCTTGTGGTGGCCCATCTTCTTTTGCTCCGTATTTCTCAAAACTTGGAAGGCGAAATCTCCGTTCGAATTTACTCAAATGGCGTTCTTGGTCTCCTATTTGCTTCATGGAGCACTCTTGGATTTAGTTATTATTTAAATCGATCCTATGCAAGTGGTCAGATGCAGATTCTCTTCTTACCAATTGCGATTTCTCTAGGAACACTCGTTGGATCACTGCTGTATTTGCGGCAGAAAGAGGGTCGCACTTCTCAAGAGTTCAGTTCAGGGGCTCTGGTCTCCACCAAGGCAAGACACTCGCTAGTCGTGACGCTTGTTATATCGCTTCCACTTTCGACCTTGCTCCTACTGCCCAATCCAAGTATTGAGTTAGATCGAATCAATCAAGGCAACGCTTCCCCTCGCTGGCCAAAGCCAACTATTACTGCATCTATATCTGATGCTAGAGCTGGTCTTGATTTTGCAAAAGCCAATAACGCCACGATTGCTTTCTTTGGCGCTTCCTCAAATTATGTTTCAGATGCAACGGGTATAAAGTCTGCCGCAATTCTCAATAGTCCCTTTGACTTATATATGTCACAAGAGACTGTGACGGTCACTTGTGAGTATTTGGAAGTTGTTAAGCCTGATTATTTGATCTTAAGCGATGAGGGTGCTGCGCTCTTCCAATTTGATAATCAGACACTGTGTGGCACTTATGCATTCTCGGACATCAGTGGTGTACGGTCTGGCCGCGCAGCCAAGAGAATTTAGTTTTAGCAGGAGGGGCAAATGGAGTTCATTTCCACTAAATGTGCAATATGTGGAACTGCAGGTAACGCCGATGTGGTCTATAAAGCAAGCCTTGATGAGAGTACCTTCTCAGTAGAAGTCTTCTCAGCTCGGCGCCTGCCAGATCGTAGGTACTATCAATGGGTAAAGTGCCGTAACTGTGATTTGCTGCGTTCTGATCCGATTCTCAATGTTGACTTAGCAGATCTCTATGAAAAGAGTACTTTTGATTATTCCTCTGAAGTTAACGGTTTGAAGCGTGCTTATGTTTACATCACTAAGAAAGCATTAGCTCCAAAGAAATTATCCGGCTCAGTTCTAGAGGTGGGCGGTGGAAATGGTTTCTATTTGGAGGCAGCTCTTGATGCTGGATTCTCCAGCGCACACGCAGTCGAACCAAGTATCGAGGCAGTTAATGCTTCAAGACCAGATATAAAGCAGAACACAATAATCGACATGATGAGGCCAGGATTAGTGCCAGACAATAGTCATGACATTGTCGCGATGTTCCACGTCATGGACCATCTGCCAGATCCACTTGGCACAGTACAAGTCTGTGCATCCGCACTTAAATCCGGTGGGACATTTGTCGTGGCAGTACATAACTTCAATTCCTGGTCTTCAAAGTTGCTCCGCAGAAAGTCTCCTATTGTTGATGTTGAACATACCTACCTATATACGAAGAAGACTGTTGCAGAACTCTTCAAGACAGCAGGACTGGTAAATATACGCACCGGTTCCTACCGCAATCTCTACTCTCTCTCCTATCTTGTACATCTGATTCCACTTCCTAATCGAGTCAAGCTCGGCATACTAAATAGCGGGCTTGGACGGATATTGCAGAAGGTGAAAATTTCAGTGCCCCTGGGAAATATGTGGGCATCTGGTGAGAAACCTTAGATACTCCACCTTTATAGTTACTTGCTAGGCTCGCGCAATGAGGCGAATTCGAGTATCGCTAATAGCTGTAGTTGCGTTGTTCCTCGCAGTGCTCGCACCAGTTTCCCAAGCGCAAGCCCTCGATACTCGATCGATTGATATCGCTCAAATTACTTGGGCTGGAGCTCCAAGGCCTAGCAATTCCTTGAGCGAAATCAGAGATTCAATTACCAATGTCGTTTCACCTAGTTGGCGGAGTTTCACCACCAATGAAGGAGATCTGAAAGCTAGAGCAATCAACTTTACCTATGGTCAGACTTTGGAATCTGCTATTCGATTAAGCGCTCCCCTTGATTGCGACGCTCCAGGGTTCGTCTCCTTTATGCGCGAAATACAGGCTGAGACATATAAACGTTTAGGAATCACATCTTGGAGCGATCGCTATCTCATCATTCATGCGCCAAGCGCGGGTTGTATCTGGATGGGGCGCGCTCAAGTCGGAAGTCCATCCAGCAAAGGTGGGGTGATGATGCTTCATAACACAGCTAGCGCCTTTGTTATCACCCACGAACTTGGCCACAACTTGGGGCTAGGACATAGCAACTTTATTAATTGTGGCCCCACTAGAGCTGATGGGCTATGGACGCGAGATTGCAAGGCCGTTGAATACGGCGGAACCATTGATGTCATGGGAAATGTGGATACAACCTCGACTCTCTCGACCTATCACCAGTGGCGGATGGGGTTACTTGATCAAGAAGAAATTGCCCAATCCTGGCTTAATGAAGATATTGAATTAAGCGCAACAGATGTTGTGAATGGAAAGAGGGCAATCTTCCTTCGTGATGGAAAATCTACTTATTGGATTGAATATCGCCGTCCCAAGTCAGGAGTTTCTTATAGGTCTGGGCTCGTCATCTATCGCACCGATCCACCACCAGCATCAGCGATTGAAAGTCCTAATCCAGATGATCGTCTAGAAGTACCGGTAAATCCTGGCGTAGGAACAGATATCTGGATGATGAATTTTGATGATTACAC
>Ga0315904_10006954_pt1 | contig 15304 bp, 13 predicted proteins | sample LakEriMetagenome_6_FD_203529 | JGI IMG/M metagenome (GOLD analysis project Ga0315904, IMG submission 203529) | Freshwater fungal communities from buoy surface, Lake Erie, Ohio, United States - Buoy 12 MA120 | ecosystem: Environmental > Aquatic > Freshwater > Lake | place: USA: Lake Erie, Ohio... | reverse complement strand
ATGGTGCCCAGAAGAGGACTCGATCTCGACAATTTTATATCAAAGTTACCAATAACTTAGTTAGTTCGGACTTTGCCAAAGGCCCGCAAAAGGCCCGAAATTGCCAAATAACGTATTGGTTCGATGCCTTTTTCGGGACTCGAACGGTTCAGGTGTCGCAGAATTGCGCCGTTTTCACTCATAGAACAAAAGCAGAAAATGGGCTTCTGATTCAAGTTTCAAATGCCATCAGTGGCAAGCTGACGCGACGCACAATGAATGCCGGATTTTGCGGGGGCAGGTCAAACCGAACGAAGCTCTGCGTCGAACAGTCGAGACTAAGTTCCTACGCAGAGTCCTTACTGAATAAGCTTACATCAGGCGAATCGGCGCCTATGGCGTCGACACTGCAGTGATCGCTGGCAGTTTTGCAAAACCTCTGCATCACTCGCACGTCAGTTTCTTTCCTTCTCTGATATCGGCAGGGCTGTCGTGTGTTTAATCCGGTCGAGGACTACACTTGTCCTGACGCTCGCAACATCGCCATGGCCGAGCAGTTCGGTGTTCATCAGCTTGGAGTATGCCCGCAAATCCGGGACCACAATCCGTAGCAGGTAATCCAAATCTCCCGTTGTCGAAGCGCAAGAGAGGACCTCGTCAAGCATGGTTATGCGTTGATGGAACTTCCTGACGATATCGGGCGCGTAGGAACTGAGCGATACGGCGACATAGGCTTCCACCTGCAAGCCCAGTTTCTGCTCATCAAGCAGAGCGACCTGACCGACAATGATGCCCTCATTCTGCATCCGCAAAATTCGTCGGGACACCTGCGAAGGCGAGAGGTGTACGCGCTCACCCAGTTCGGCGTGAGACAGGGACGAATCGCCTTGGAGATGCTTCAGAATTCTCCGATCAGTTCTATCCATGCATCTATCTTTCGAAATTGCGCTCATTGACGCGTATAACGTGCGCAAAGTTGACTGTCGCGCCTGAAATTCGCGCACAACACGCATGCTGTTCTTGGTAGTCGTCGGCCATGCATTCCCGGCAACCGCATCATCATTAGCAGAGGCTCGATCCGTGACTGAACCGACACGCCACCAAGACCTTTTCGAAAACCCGCTCGGGCTCGATGGCTTCGAGTTCATCGAATTCTCAGCACCTGAGAAGGGTGTCCTCGAACCCGTCTTCGAGTCGATGGGATTCACCCGCATTGCCCGACACCGTTCGAAGGATGTTACACTGTGGCGGCAAGGCGGAATCAACCTCATCGCCAACTATGAGCCAAAGAGTCCTGCGGCTTACTTTGCAGCCGAACACGGCCCCTCCTGCTGCGGAATGGGCTGGCGCGTGCGCGATGCGGCCAAGGCCTATGCCGCCGCAATTGAACGTGGTGCTGAACCGGTCGTTGTCCAAGCTGGTCCAATGGAACTCAGTCTGCCGGCCATCCGCGGCATTGGCGGCTCGATCATCTATCTGGTGGACCGCTACGGAGGCCATGAAAGCGGCAGCGATCTCACGATCTACGATATCGACTTCGTTTATGAATCCGGCGCCAACCGTCATCCGGTCGGCGCTGGCTTCCACACCATCGATCACCTAACCCACAACGTTTACGGCGGTCGTATGGCCCACTGGGGGGATTTCTACGAGCGCGTCTTCGGCTTCCGCGAAATCCGCTATTTCGACATCAAGGGCGAATATACCGGCCTGACCAGTCGGGCGATGACCGCGCCGGATGGCAAGATCCGCATTCCGCTGAACGAAGAGGGTCAGGCGGGTGGCGGTCAGATCGAGGAGTATCTGCGCCAGTACAATGGCGAAGGCATCCAGCATATCGCCTTCGCCAGCGATGATCTGATCGCATCGTGGGATGCACTCAAGGGGTGCGGTACGCCGTTCATGACCGCCCCGCCCGCCACCTATTACGAAATGTTGGACGAACGTCTGCCCGGTCACGGCGAGCCGGTGAACGAATTGCAGAAGCGCGGCATCCTGCTCGATGGTTCGACCGAAAAGGGCGATCCACGGCTGCTGCTGCAGATCTTTTCCGAAACGATGATCGGACCGGTGTTCTTCGAGTTCATCCAGCGCAAAAAGGATGAGGGCTTTGGTGAGGGTAACTTCACTGCCCTGTTCGAAAGCATGGAACGCGATCAGCTGCGCCGCGGCGCGCTTCAGGTGGAAGGAGCCGAATGATGACGACATCGGCACCAACCCTCAAGCGCATCCACCACGTCGCCTATCGTTGCAAGGATGCGCAGGAAACCGTCGAGTGGTACAGCCGCGTCCTGGGCATGGAATACACCACCGCTTTCGCGGAGGACAAAGTGCCCTCGACCGGTGAAGACGATCCGTACATGCATATCTTCCTCGATGCGGGAGGTGGCAACGTACTGGCGTTCTTCGAGCTGCCCAACCAGCCGGAATTGGACCGCGACCGCAATACCCCTGCCTGGGTTCAGCACCTCGCCTTCGAGGTTGCGGACGAGGTCGCGCTGCTGGCAGCCAAGGCGCATGTCGAAGCCCAGGGGATCGAGGTGCTGGGGCCGACCTACCACGGGATCTTCAAGTCGATCTACTTCTTCGACCCCAACGGGCACAGGCTCGAACTGGCGTGTAACATAGGCACACCGGAGCAATATGCGGAGCTGCGTGAGCTCGCTCCGGTCATGCTGGAAGAATGGAGCCGGACGAAGCGAGCACCGCGTCATGCGGCTTGGCTGCACACGGAGCCCGCTGAATGAGCCAAATCGATCATACGCATGATCGCGAGACGAGCAGTTGGATAGATGGAGCTGACGAGCACCCCGACTTCCCGGTACAGAACCTACCGCTTGGAATCTTCTGTCTTGGTGATGGGCAGCGACGTGTCGGGACCGCTATCGGAGACTCAATTCTCGATCTGTCCGGCCTTTCACGTGACAGGCTTCTTCCTGGCAGCGTTTGCCCAGCACTGGAAACGGGCACGCTAAATGCACTGTTCGCGCGATCCTACGCGGAGAGAAAGGGACTTCGCCATGCGGTATTTGCGAGCCTGACGGATCGAACGAGCCGAATGGCTTTGCTGCCGCACATTTATCCGTCGCAGCACTGTAAAATGCATCTGCCCTTCACGGTCGGCGACTATACCGACTTCTACGTCGGCATTCATCATGCCACCAATGTCGGCAGGCAGTTCCGGCCGGACAATCCGCTGTTACCAAACTACAAGTACGTACCGATCGGCTATCATGGCAGGGCATCTTCAATTCGCCTCTCGGGGACCCCGGTAATTCGTCCCAAAGGGCAACGCAAGCCGCCTTACTCCGACTTGCCCGGTTACGGCCCGACCTACCGTTTGGACTACGAGCTGGAACTTGGAGTCTGGATCGCAGGAGAAAATGCGCTTGGCGAGCCAGTCCCGATCAGCCAGGCTGGCTCCCGCGTTGGCGGCCTTTGCTTGCTCAACGACTGGTCAGCGCGCGACCTGCAAGCTTGGGAGTATCAACCGCTCGGCCCGTTCCTGGCCAAGAACTTCCTCACCAGCGTTTCGCCCTGGGTAGTCACCGCAGAGGCTTTGGCGCCGTTTCGCATAGCGCAACCTGCCCGGCCCGAAGGTGATCCAGCACCTCTGCCCTATCTGTTCGATACAGCTGATCAGGCCGAGGGCGCATTTGCGCTCACGCTCGAGACCTGGATCGCGACACGAAAAATGCGTGAGGCGGGGATGTCGCCGCATCGGCTGGGGACCGGTCCTGCCAAATCGATGTACTGGACGGTTGCGCAGATGGTGGCTCACCACGCGGCCAATGGCTGCAACCTGATGCCCGGCGATCTGCTTGGTACAGGCACGATTTCGACTCCGGATCCGTCGGGCCTGGGCAGCCTTATGGAGCTGTCCCAAGGGGGCAAGGCGCCTGTGACCTTACCGGATGGCGAAGAACGAAGCTTCCTCGAAGATGGCGATGAGCTGATCCTGTCTGCCCGTGCGGTGCGCGACGGCTTCCGCTCGATCGGCTTCGGTTTGTGTAGCGGAGTGGTGGAAGCGGCCCGAACATGATCCGATTGCACGACTACTGGCGCTCGGGTGCGGCCTATCGTGTGCGCATCGCTCTGAACCTCAAAGGCTTACCGTACGAGGCGCTTAGCCATGACCTGCGCACTGGCGCGCAGCGCGCCCCTTCCTTCCTGTCGTTAAACCCGCAGGGCCTTGTTCCTGCGCTCGAGATGAACGGTGCCTGCCTCACCCAGTCACTGGCAATTATCGAATGGCTCGAGGAGAGATACCCGGAGGTTCCGCTCTTGCCTTCAGATGCGGAAAGTCGGGCCATCGCGCGGGGCATGGCGCAGGTCATCTGCTGCGACATCCATCCGCTGAACAACCTTCGGGTCCTCAATGCCTTGCGCAACGATTTCGGTGCCGATGAGGCGGCGGTCAACGACTGGATCGCGCACTGGATCAGAGACGGCTTCGTGGCGCTCGAGGCTTTAATCGATAAGCATGGCGGCCAGTTCGCGTTCGGTGACACAGTAGGCTTGGTGGATTGCTGCCTCGTCCCGCAAGTTTACTCCGCCGATCGCTTCGAAGTGTCATTGGAGGCCTTTCCCGCCATTAAAGAGGTAACGAAGAATGCAAGGGCTATAGCGGCTTTTGCAGATGCGGCCCCTGAGCAGCAGGCCGGGTCGGGCTGAATTCCGCCATCAATCCCTAAGAGAGCCTGACCATAGAAACCAGGTCATGACCGGCCAAGACCGTCCCGCCTGGCGCAAAGAACCAGGCGAACGTGGAGAAGAATTATGCATCAAAGTCAGTTCGGATCACTAGCCCAACAAGCGCCCGATGCCTTGCTCGGCCTTATCCGCCTGTTCCAGGAGGACCAGCGGCCACACAAGATCGACCTTGGTGTGGGGATCTTCCGAGATGATCGAGGTCTTACGCCGGTATTGGGTGCCGTCAAGGCGGCCGAACGTATCCTGGTCGAGCAGCAGGAGAGCAAGTCCTACCTTGGCCCGGTTGGTGACTCCAGCTTCGTCGATATGACGGCACGTCTCGCGCTGGGCGATGATCTTGCGACTTCGGCATGCCTAGTCGGCCTGCAAACCCCGGGGGGGAATGGCGCACTCCGCCTTGCATTCGAATTGCTCGCAGAGGCCTCGAAGGATTCAGCGGTTTGGGTGGGCAGCCCGACATGGATGAACCATTTTCCCCTGATCGCTTCGGCAGGTCTTGAGAGCCGCTCCCATCGTTTCTACGACCCGGCGACCTTGCGGATTGATTTCGATGGCATGATGGCCGACCTCGCGTCTGCGAAGCCGGGGGACGTCATCCTATTGCACGGATGCTGCCACAATCCGTCTGGCGCGACTTTCAGTAGCTCAGAATGGACGGAATTACTCGCGCTGTGTCAGCGACAGGGCCTGCTTCCCCTCATTGATTTTGCCTATCATGGGCTTGGGGATGGCCTTGAGGCCGATGCAGCACCCGTGAGGATGTTTGTCGAGAACTTGCCTGAAGCCATTGTCGCCTACAGCTGTGACAAAAACTTCGGCATGTACAGGGACCGTGTTGGATCCCTGTTTGTCAAGGCGGCGACGCTCGCTCAGGCTGATGCTGTGCGCTCGCAGCTATTTGGCACCGCGCGCGCAATGTGGTCCATGCCGCCGGACCATGGTGCAGCGGCATGCCGGATCATCCTTTCCAGTCCGGAACTTCGGTCCGTTTGGCAGGAGGAACTGGATACGATGCGGGAAAGGATAAATGGGCTCCGCCAGGCTGTTGCGAATTCACTGCCGCGTCTGTCCGCAGTTGCCAATCATCGCGGGCTTTTCTCGCTTCTGCCCATCTCAACAGATGCGGTACGACTGCTCCGGGAGGAGAGCGCGATCTACATGGCGCCGGACGGTCGCATCAACATTGCGGGCCTGAGTGAGGCAAATCTTCCTCACTTTGTGGAAGCGACCTCTCGGTTTCTGGAGAATTGATGCGAGCAGTTTTGATGCTGTTTAGTGTTGCTCTGAGAACAAGGCATTGTCCTGAAAGTCCGAACTTTCACGATTGCCGCCGCCCCAGTTTCATCCTAGTGTGTCGACACAGAGTCGGCAAGATTTAGTAGCTGCCGCTGTTCAGCAAGGAGTGATGGGCTATGAAAGAGCATGAGGCGATACCTCTTCCCGACCGGATGGATTATCCCCATCCGGAAATGATCGAGCGCGCCGAGGCGTTTTACGAGGAAATGCGAAAGCGCCACACCGTGCGTGAATTTTCCGACCGGCCGGTGCCTCGCGAAGTGATCGAGTACGCCGTGAAGGCTGCCGGCACTGCCCCTAGCGGGGCAAATCACCAGCCCTGGTACTTCTCCATTATCGGATCGGCAGAACTCAAAAAAGAACTGCGTGAGCGTGCAGAAGCGGAGGAACGCGCTTTCTACAGTGGAAAGGCAGGCGAGGAGTGGCTCGACGCACTCACTCCTTTGGGCACTGACGACCAGAAGCCGTACCTTGAAACGGCACCCTGGATCATTGCCATCTTCGGGCAACGCAAGGGGGGCATTCGCAAGGGCATCGAGCGCCAGAACTACTACGTTCCGGAGTCGGTCGGGATTGCCATGGGCTTTTTGATCTCAGCCTTGCACCATTCCGGTGTAGCGACGCTGACCCATACTCCCAAGCCAATGACCTTCTTGAATGATATGTGCGGTCGTCCAGCTTCCGAAAAACCCTATCTTCTGCTGGTGTGTGGATATCCGGCCGACGGCGCGACGGTTCCCGTCCATGCCAAAGTCAAAAAGCCTTTCGAAGAGATTGCGGATTATCGCTAGTGCCAGCGGGGTTGGGCGAACAAGGATAGCAGCTCGCCCAACCCCTAACCTGTCCCAGTAGGTGCTCATTTGGATGGTTGCGCCCTTGGTTCAAGAACCTCCAAGCTCAGCGCCGACGGATACGAAGAACCCCGCAGGATCGTTATTCGAGCCGAACGGGGTGATGCGTTGTCGGTGGCGATATCGTTGCCGGTGCCTGGATTGACGCTGATAAACGGGTAGGCGCTGCTGAAGACGGATAAACGCAAGCGATGGCCGACGCGCAGTGTATGCCCCTTCTCGCTCAGATTAACTTCGAGCTTCACGGTTTCACCTGGCTTCACGGGCGCGAGACGACCAGGACCGCTACGATAGCGGGCACGAAGAACGCTGGCCCATCCGGAATCAAGACGAATGGCAGTACCATCGGGTGCTACATCCTCAAGCAAGGCGACCAAGTCAAAGTCCGGCACGTCAGCCTGAACATAGATCGAGAGCTTGGCATTGCCCAGAAGAGTGAGGGGAGTCGTGAGAGGCGGTGTCGCATAAGTAAGGACGTCTGGGCGCGCCAGTTGGTGAGAGATGTCAACCGGCCCGATTAAACCCCCAGCTATGGCCCTGTGGCCATTCGCCGGAAGGTCACTGCGAACGGGGTTTGCGGGATCGTGTGTGTACTCGTCGAGCGCGTTTTGGCTTGGAGCGGCCTCAAGGAGCCCCTTACTGGAGATTGCATTGGCTCGCCCCGATCCGCCGAGAAACAATTTTCTGGACTTCACAAGGGGACTGGGAAGGCGCTCCGTCTCGATCCAACGGTTCTGGCCCGGAACGAACATCTGAGCGGACGGCCAGGCTGGACGGCTCGCTGTTCCCTTTAAACACCAGTCGAAGAATTCCCGGGCCATCCGCTGGCCGGGCTTGTAGCCCTTGGATTCGACTGCAAGTGCGCCGATCCTGTCGATTGGCTGCCCAGTGTCACGGGAATAGCCACCTTCCGACGCTCCGGAATGGTCCCAAGGGCCGACGATGATCCACTGGTCATCTGCAGATGCCGCAAGTCCGCGCATCGCTCGATAATTAGCAATGCTGCCTGGCAATGTTGTGTCGTACCAGCCGGTGAAAGTCAGCGCCGGGACATTGATGCGGCGGTAATCTTCGAGACTGAGGTGAACGTCGGCCCACATGTTGTCTGAAGTCTGGTGTTCGAGAAACTGACGGTAGACCGGGACTTCGACGCCGTGGGCCGCAAGGTCAGCCGTCAGGAGGGGGCGATGCGAGAGTAGCTTGTCATAGTCCACTGGACCAGCTTTGCCCGCAAGGGGAGGAGTTACGCGCAGAGTCCAGCCCAATGCCCAGCCTTGCATGAAGGCGCCGCCAAGGAAAGGGGGGCCGTCAAATCCACTCTGGAAGCTTGCATTGGGGCTAATACAGGCAAGCCCCCGGGGCCTGCCAATTGCGGTCTGGATTGGGTATGTGCCACTGTAGGAACTGCCGCGCATACCGACTTTCCCGCTCGACCAGGGCTGGCCCGCAACCCATTCGACGATCTGAGGCCCGTCGTGCCGGGCATCTGCCATAAAAGTGTGCGTTCCTCCGCTAGCCCCGGTGCCGCGGGCATCAACCACCATAAACGCGTAACCATGCCCTGTCCAAAAAGCGTGTTCGCCCGAAAAACTGAAGGTGCTGCGCCGTCCGTAAGGCGTTACTTCAAGCATGACGGGATGCGGCCCTGCGCTGTCAGGCAAGTAGAGGTCGGCTGCAAGAGTAGTCCCATCATTGAGAGGTATCGAGACACTCTGCGCACCTTCGCCAATCTGACTTTCGCGGGCTGGAGCATCAGGATGGCGCGGCAATTCGGCAGAAGCCGGTCCAACGAAAGCGATTGCGGCAGCTATCGAACTAACTATGAAGCGCATCTTCCAAGCTCCTTTTCGTGAATGCTGCTTAATGCGAGCCGAAAACCGTGTTCGGTCTTGCGGAAACATCAAAACAAATATGGCATGTTGCTGACTTCATTCGGAAGTTGCCCTTCGATGCAGACCTTCGTCGCGGTTTGGCGCAACGATTTTCCTGAAGTGTGTCAGGGACAGCGAAAACAGCAGGGCAGCCAAGGGCCCCAGAACTATTCCGACCAGCCCGAGCGAATAGCCTAGCTGACTACTTTGGGTGAACAATCGCTCATTCAACGCAGCCGTGATGATTGGTCCGAGTGAGTAACCGACAAGGTTCGTCGTAATGAAATAAATGGCCGCCATCCGGCCTCGCAACTCACCTGGTGTCGCCTGCTGGATCGCGAGCAGTGATATCGTTGGAAGCATCGAAACGAAGAGCACGGCGAGGCTCAAGGGCAGCAGAACAGTATCGCTGGACCAAGGGGCCGCCATGCTGGCAAGCGACAAGGCGATCAGAATTGCGCCAAGTCGCAGGACGCGAGCTGCCGCATCCGAAACGCCCTTCTGCTGCATCCGGCGCACGATGAAGCCTCCGGCGAGGATGCCCAGCGGACCCAGGAGCAAAAACTGGATGCCTGTAAGGAGGCCCACATTGGCAGGCTGCCAGCCATATCCCCTGATCAGGTAGGAGGGCAGCCAGTTCATGAAGGCAAATGACATGATGGCCACGAGGCAGACTGCCGAAAAGTGAGACAGGATCCACTTGCGGGCTGAGAAAAGGAAATTTGCCAACCCTGCCTTGCCATCAAGGGCATAGGTTTCGAGGCGGCGCGGCGGCTCACGCGCCGACAGAGCCAGCAAAACGCCAAGAATGCCGGGCAGGCCACATGCAACAAAGGCAAACCGCCAGCCCTCTATGGCTGGCAGGCTGGCGATCTGGAGCGGCCCTATAATTTCGGAGAGGGATAGCAGCAGCCCCCCGCCAACCAGAGCCAGGCCAGTTCCGAACATGGCGGCGGTTCCGTAAACGCTGGTTGCCACTGCCCGTCTCTCGGGACGAAAATAGTCGGCGATCAGTGAAATTGAAGCCGGGCTCGCCACAGCCTCGCCCATCCCCACTACAGCCCGCGCGACAATCAAGGCTTCATAACTGTCTGCAAGACCGCAGGCGATCGTTCCTGCGGTCCAGAGAGCTATGCCAGCAGCGAGCAGCCGGAGACGATGCATGCGATCGACCATCCAGCCCAGTGGGAAGCCAAACAACGTATAGAACACCATGAAAGCAGGTCCTTGCAGGACCCCTATCTGGATATCGGTAAGAGCGAGTTCGGTTCTTATAGGATCGACAAGCAGGTTCAGAATCTGCCTGTCCAGGATTGCAACCACGGAAATGAACATGAGCACGGCCACACCGAACCATGCCGATTTTTCAGATCCAGAAGATCCTGGTGATGGCACTTGCAAATTCCCCCTCCTCGGCTTGGTGCGATTTAACCAAACTCTATTCTTATTTTGATCCAGTGACGGGCAGCCCGGAAACTAGCCTGCGCTCGTCGATTTCATCAGTACGATGCCGGTTAGGATCAAGATTGCAGCAAAGACCCGAATCGCCGTCGCGCTCTCACCAAGGTAGAAGATGCCTACGATGAAAGCCCCGATTGCGCCGATCCCGGTCCAAACCGTGTAGGCTGTGCCCAAGGGCAGGGTCCTCATTGCGAGGCCAAGGAGTACGAAACTCCCCGTAGATGCTACGAGTGTTACGACGCTGGCACCTGGACGACTGAAGCCATCCGACAATTTCATGGCAGTCGCCCAGACTATCTCCAGAAGACCAGCAAACAGCAGATATACCCAAGCCACGATGCACTCCAACAATGAGCCGGGCGATCACCCGAACACGCAGCCGGGATTTAGAATTCCCTTGGGATCCAGAGCGTTCTTAAGAGAGCGCATCATGGCCATTTCTTCGGCTGAACGTGTGCGAAGGAGCCAGGCCCGCTTCTCGTAGCCAATCCCGTGTTCCGCAGAAATCGTACCTCCAAACGATTCCAGGGCTCCATAGACGTCTTCATCGCAGTCTTCCCTGCGAGCATCTTTACGACCAGGCTTGACAAAGAAATGAAGATTGCCGTCAGCAATATGACCCATCGTATAACAGATGCTGTCAGGCCACCGGCGCTTCAGATTGCTCTCTACGAGCTTCACGTAGTCCGGCATGTCGCCGATAGGAACACCAACATCATAGCCAAAGGACGGTTTGTCGCTGAGGAATGGCTCAAGATTCTCGCGGAGGTCCCATAGGCTTCGCCGTTCCTGCTCTGACTTGGCTATGACTGCATCGGCGATGATATCATCGCCGAGAGCGGTTTCGAGCGTTTCGGTCAGAAGGGCTTCATTTATTTGCGAGTCCGCCCCTTCGGTCTCGATGATCACGTAAAAGGCATGCCGTTCTTCGAAGGGGCTGCGACGCCCGTTGAAACGCAATTGTTCTTCCAGATAAGATTGCCACATCACCTCGTATGCCGAGAGCATTGTGCCAAACTTCAGTTTCGCCAATTGCAGGAGCTGAGCCACTTCATGGAAGCCACGCAGCGCGATCATTGCGGTTCGTCGGTCTGGCTGCTGAGGAAACAGCCGCAACACAGCTCGCGTTACAATTCCCAATGTGCCTTCCGAGCCGATGAACAGCTGTTTGAGGTCGAAACCGGCATTGTTCTTGAGCAGCTTGTTCATCGACGAGATTACGGTGCCGTCCGGGAGGACCGCTTCAAGCCCCAGAACCAAGCTCCGCATGGATCCATAACGCAAGACATTGATCCCGCCGGCGTTGGTCGAAATGTTGCCACCGATGGTGCAAGATCCGCGAGCGCCCAAATCAAGTGGAAACAGCAGATGGTAGCCCGCCACCGCCTCCTGAACGGTCTGTAGGCAAGCACCGGCCTGGACAACGCAACTGGCGTTTACCGGATCAACGCTCTCGATCTGGTTCATGCGTTCTAGGGAGATGGCTATCCGGTTCGCCGTAGGCTCGGCGCCTGCAACCGGTCCGGTACCACCACCGACCACGACCACTTCTTGCGAAGCCTCATGACACAGACGCAAGACGGTACTGACTTCAGATGTCGTCTTTGGCCGCGCCATTGCCAATGCAGACATTGGCTCCGAATTCCAAAGACTGGTAGCTCTGGTTCCCAACGCGTCACTTGATAGGAGGCCGCAAGGCCCGAGTGCCGATGACAAGGCCTGCAACAGTCTGTTGGTGTTACCTCCCTCCATGCGTTCAACCTCGTTCCCAAATAAATGTTGCCGACTCATTGTCGACACGAGTAGAGCAGCTTGAAGCCGAAGCAAAGGGGCATATTCAATGCGTGCACCCGCACAAAATTCGGCTGAGCACATCCGGGAGAGATAAATGGGTGGTTCGGACCAAGAGGACACCAGCCAGGCGAACGACAGTTCGGCTCAGCCTGACGGACAGCACGCGAGTGCGCTGCCAGCCAAGCTCTTTGTCGGCTATGGTGCCGTCGCAGCGCCTTATGAAATGTTGCGGGCGCCTGCCCTCGCAATTCTACCTGGACTCTATGCCAAAGAGTTTGGTTTTGCATTGGCGTCAATCTCCATCGCCATGCTGTTTTTGCGCCTTACGGATGGTGCCACCGACCTTGCTGTCGGGGTTCTTTCGGACAAGACAAGAAGCACCTGGGGTCGGCGCAAGCCATGGCTGTTTGCCAGCATCTTCCTTGCCATCCCGGCGGCCTACGGACTCTATGTTCCGGGCGATAATCCGACGATTTGGTCATTCACGATTTGCTACTTTTTCTTTTACCTGGCCTGGACGATGTTCGAGATTCCATACACGGCCTGGTCTGCAGAGTTGGCTGACAAGTATGAAGAGCGGTCGCGACTGGCAGTCTGGCGAGGTCTTGGGCAGAACACTGGCCTCATCTTGTTGAGCCTCGTGCCACTGCTCCCATTTCTTCCTTCAACGGAAATGAATTTTGCCGCGCTCCATGCCATGTTCTGGTTGATCGCAATCGCTTATCCGCTCGGGATACTCTACGCCATCTTCTGGTTACCGAACGGCCGGGCCGTGCCTCAAGCCGAACATTCGGGCTTTCGCGAGACGATTGCAGCCATTCGGGCGAACCGCCCGTTCAAGTTGTTCCTCACAGTCGCGTTCCTTTCCGACTTTGCGGTGGGCTGCATGACTGCGCTCTTTTTCCTGTTTTTCGACACCTATCTCGGCGTTGGCGAATCCTTCACAGCCATTTTCCTGACTGCAATCGTGGTTTCGACATTGTCCCTCAAATTGTGGCAGCATCTGCTGAAACGGACGTCGAAGACGCGTGTCCTGCTCGTGGGTCTGGTGGGTGGCGCTATCGCCGGAGCGACAATTGCTGTGCTCCAGCCTGGACCGAACGCTTTGGCGTTCTTCATTGGCTTTATGGCTTTGTTCTATACCCTTGGCGTTGCTCGTGATGTGGCGCTCTACGCCATTTTCGGCGACATTGTTGACTATGATTCCTGGAAGTCGAATGGAAACCGGGCTGGAATTTACTCATCTGCCTGGATGGTCCTGCGCAAGATTGCCTATGCGGCAGCGCCTGCATTCGCCTTTCTTGTTGCCGGGCTGTTCGGCTTTGACCCTTCGGCCGGATCTCAATCAGACATGGCGATTTTCGGGCTCAAGGCAGCCAATGGCTACCTCCCTGCGTTGTTCCTGATCGCAGCGGCGCTGCTGGCCGCCATGTTCCCCATCACCAAGGCTCGGCACCAGATTATCCGCCGCAGACTGGAGCAAAGATCCCTTCGAAACAGCGGATGACCGGTGTGAGATTTGCCCCCCAGTGGCGCGCGGAATTTCGCGCCACTCAGCAGCTTGCCTTGCCGCTTATCCTCACAAATCTCTCCTTGACGCTGATTGGAGCGACGGATGTCGTGATGATTGGCTGGCTTGGGGCCAAAGAGCTCGCCGCCGCGTCCCTTGGCTCAAGTCTGATCATGGCCACAGTGATATTCTGTATGGGCCTGATCACCGCAACAGCGCCAATGATGGCAAGCGAGCGCGGCCGGAAAGCGCATAGCGTCAGGGATCTTCGCCGCACATTCCGGCAAGGGCTCTGGGTGTCCGTGGCAATCTCCAGCCTTGTATGGCTCGTACTTTGGCAAACGGCTCCTATTCTTAGGCTGCTCGGTCAAAATGAGGAACTGGCGTCTCTCGCAGGCACTTATGTCCGAGCCTGCATGTGGTCGATACTGCCCTATCTATGGGTGCTGCTGATCAGGAACTTTCTCTCCGTGATGGAGCGCCCCGGCTGGTCTCTTATGGTCGGAATGGCAGGCGTAATCGTCAACGCAGGCTGCAACTATGCCCTGATGTTCGGTGGTTTTGGCCTGCCGGCAATGGGACTGGTCGGGGCTGGAATTGGCAGTGTGCTGGCCAATCTGTTCATGCTGCTGGCCATGATGGCTATCCTCAGAATGCACCCGCGGTTTCGGCGATATTCGCTGTTTGGCCGATGGTGGCGGAGCGATTGGGCACGTTTTCGTACGCTCTGGAAATTTGGCGTTCCGATTGGCGTGGCTATAGCGCTGGAGGACGCGATATTTATTGCCGCAGTGATAATGATGGGCTGGTTCGGTCCAAATACTTTGGCGGCCCATGCGATTGCGCTCCAAATTGGCAGCATCGCCTTCATGGTGCCTCTAGGCTTGGCCCAGGCTGCCACGGTGCGTATTGGCATCGGGTTCGGAAGACAGGACCATGGCTTGATCAAACGAGCCGGCTGGACTGCCTTCTTCCTGACGATTGCGTTTATGGTCGGCATGGCGTTGCTCATAGCAACACAGCGGGACCTGTTGGTATCGCTGTTCATGAGTCCAGGGCACCCAGCCAATTCGGAGATCGCGGAACTTGCAGTTTCCTTTCTCGGGATCGCAGCGCTGATCCAGGTTGCCGATGGCGTGCAAGTCGTCTGCACCGGGATGCTGCGCGGCTTGCACGATACGCGATGGCCGATGATTTTCGCCGTGACCGGCTACTCCGTGGTCGGGGTCGGAATTGGAGCCTGGCTGGCCTTTGCGCGCGGCTGGGAAGGACTGGGTATCTGGGTCGGGCTGGGCAGTGGGATCTCTGTCGTCGCCCTGCTGGTGTTTGGGCGCTGGCTACTGCGGTACAGGCTTGGCCTGCTTTCTCACGCGCCTGTCCGCAGTTGACGGGTGGACAAGTCGCCATCCCCAAGCGGCCGATTGCGGTGGTCGGAATGGTCTAGAGGCTGTTTCCCGGAGGCCACTGAGCGAACGGGGGTCAGGTCAATGCCAGACGCTTCGAAGGACGCTCGGTCAGGCGCTCCTGCATTCTGACAGCGATCGTTTCAAAGTCGCGCCTCCCCGCAGCTTCCGCGGCGTCAGCATCGCGCGTCTCTATCGCGTCAACTATGGCCAGATGCGCATTAATCCAGTGACCTTCCAGGTCGTGGTCGCCACGCTCAGAGACATCGAGAAGATAGGAACCCAGGATGCGCTGCCCTTGGTCAAGCAACTGCCGCATCCAGTTCGCGTAGAAAGCGTTACCAGACGCGTCAGCGATCTCGAGATGGAACTCCCGGTTCAAACGGATCATGAGAGCCATGTCACGCTCGCGTGTCGCCAGGCTGT
>Ga0315904_10006951_pt1 | contig 15311 bp, 12 predicted proteins | sample LakEriMetagenome_6_FD_203529 | JGI IMG/M metagenome (GOLD analysis project Ga0315904, IMG submission 203529) | Freshwater fungal communities from buoy surface, Lake Erie, Ohio, United States - Buoy 12 MA120 | ecosystem: Environmental > Aquatic > Freshwater > Lake | place: USA: Lake Erie, Ohio... | reverse complement strand
GGTGGTTGAGAACGAGATGGTCTCGGTCGAGTCGACCACGGGATAAGTGAACGTCCAGAAGTGCCCCTGCACCTCCTCGGTGAAGACCTCATCGTCGGCCACCGCGGTCTGCAGGAACGTGTCCCAATTCACCAGGCGCTTGCCACGATAAATGAGCCGATCGCGAAACAGGTTGAAAAACGTCTTGCGAACGGCCCGCGAGCAGACATCGTCGAGCGTGAAACGGGTGCGCCGCCAGTCACAACTCGCCCCCAGTTGCCGCAATTGGTTGAGAATGCGGGACTCGTATTCGTCTTTCCACTTCCAGATCCGGCGGACGAGCGCATCGCGACCGATATCGTGCCGGGTCAGCTTCTCCTCTTCGAGCATCCGCCGTTCGACCACGGCCTGGGTGGCGATTCCGGCATGATCGGTGCCGGGCATCCACAGGGCTCCCCGCCCCTGCATTCGCCGCCAGCGGGTGATGAGGTCCTGGCAGGTCCCATTCAGGGCGTGCCCCATGTGCAGGGCCCCGGTCACATTGGGGAGAGGAATCATGATCGCATGCGCTTTCCGGGCGGGATCCGGATTGGCATCGAAGCACCCCTGTTCGGACCACGTCTGCAACCAGCGGGGTTGCACGTCTTTGGGTTCGTACGCCTTGGGAAGTTCTGCGGTCATGAAGGCACGCCTGGAAAACACTCGTCAGTTTGGTCTGTTTTGCGTCTGCGAAACCGGCGTTCAATCGTCGGTCTCGCTCCCTTCCGGCTGGAAGAGTCTCGGCCGAGGATCGGGTTCTTCGGCGGTCTCCGGTCTCAAGAGGCCCGTCAGAGCGAGGATCACTCCCATCGCACAGACGATGCCCCCCTTCAGCACAGGGTGATCACCCACCCCTTTCTGGATCAGCATGATGGCCACCCCACCAAGGACAATCGCCCCGGCCGCCAGCAGGAATCGCACGCGCAGAGGGCTCATGGGGTGGTCGATTCCGCAAGTGTGCTGTGCGACTCGCCCAGGACCCCCGCATCCTTGAAGAGCTTGTACTCCACGCTGTCGACGAGTGCGAGCCAACTCGCCTCGATGACATTCTCGCTGACCCCGATCGTGCTCCAGACATCGTGGCCATCCCGGCTTTCAATCACGACGCGAACCCGCGCCGCCGTCCCCTCGGCCGAGTTGATGACCCGCACCTTGTAATCCACCAGTTGAATCTCGGTGAGCCGGGGAAAGGTGGGAGACAGCGCCTTCCGCAGTGCCCGATCGAGGGCGTTGACGGGGCCGTCCCCCTCTCCCACCACGTGCTCGACATGGCCATCGACCCGCAGCTTGACCGTCGCCTCGGTCAGAGGGACCGAGTCCGCCTCGGTCTCGACATTGACCCGGTAGTGAATCCGCTCGAATTTGGACTGGTATTGACCCGCCAGTTTCAACACAAGCAGGTCGAACGAGGCCTCGGCCGCCTCGTATTGGTAACCCAGCGACTCCAGTTCCTTGACGCGATCCAGGATCTGGCTCATCAGCTTCGAGTCGCCCTGGATCCGGAACTTGGCCGTCTTGGCCACGATGTTCGAACGCCCGGACAATTCACTCACCAGGACCCGCCGGACATTTCCCACCGTCTCGGGGGGGATGTGCTCGTAACTGCGGGCCAATCGGTTCACCGCGCTCACGTGCATGCCCCCCTTGTGGGCAAACGCACTGCTCCCGACAAACGGCTGGTTCGACCGGAAGTTCATGTTGGCCAGCTCATACACGTACCGGGACAACTCGGTGAGATGAGTCACCCCTTCGCCCCGCAGTACCTCGTGCTTCTTCTTGAGGGCCAGGTTCGCCCCCACACTGACCAGGTCGGCATTGCCACACCGCTCTCCCAGTCCATTGATCGTCCCCTGGACCTGGACCGCCCCGGCCGCGACGGCGGCCAGCGAGTTGGCCACCGCCAGATCACAGTCGTTGTGACAATGAATGCCCACGGGAATCGCGAGGGCCTTCCTGGCGGCCGCGACGGCGGTTGCAATCTCTTCGGGCAACCGACCGCCGTTGGTGTCACACAATATCACCATCCGCGCGCCGGCCCGTTCGGCCGCCTGGATCGTCTTGAGTGCAAACTCGGGATTGGCGAAATACCCGTCAAAGAAATGCTCGGCGTCGTACAGCAACTCGCGCCCGAGGCTTGCCAGCCAGCCAATCGAATCGCCGATCATCGCGAGGTTTTCAGCCTCATCGATCCCCAGGACATCATGCACATGCAGATCCCAGGTCTTCCCCACAATCGTGATGGTCTGCGCCCGCGAGTCGCGCAGCGCGTGCATCCCGTGATCCTTGTCGACGGCACTGTTCTTGTTGCGGGTCATCCCAAACGCCGCCACCCGGGCATGTCGCAATGGGAGATCCACCACCCGCTGGAAATACTCGCTGTCCTTCGGGTTCGACAGCGGATACCCCCCCTCGATGTAGTCAAACCCCAGCTCGTCCAACCGCAGCGTGATCTGCAGCTTGTCCTCCAACGAGAAGGAAATTCCCTCTCCCTGGCTCCCATCACGCAGGGTGGTGTCGTACAGCTCGATCCGGGACACAGACAGTCCTTCACGCCAACTTGGACCAACAAAAAACCCCCCAGGCTCGGTCAGCCTGAGGGGTGGTATGCAGACAAACTCGGCTTCCCGCCTCAGGCCAGACCAATCTGGCAAATGCGTACGGCAATTCCAGGAGCCGAAATGCTGATGGTTCGCGACAGCCGAGGCACGGTCAACACCCGGAACAGGGAACAACTCACGCGAAGCCGCAAGACACCCGTCTTGACAGGTGGACATATCATAAGCGCCGCAAGTCGAAGCGTCAAACGCCCGTGACCCCGCGCTGCATCCTGTTTTTCCCGCCAATTCAGTCTCCTTCCTCCTGGTCCGCCCACCCCCACCCGCCACCAGCTCCTTCGGACCATCACACTGTCGGCCACCGGGTTGGGTGCGATATCTTCCCCCGTCTCGGTTCACTCCCAACCCCGACCTGCGTGCTCAGGCTCGACACACAGCGGAACGCCGAGCGGGCCGCTTCGCCAGCCCCCCCACCCTGGCCACTCTCCAACGTTTCGACAGGAACCCGTTCGCCATGAACCCGCTTCGTCGCGGCCTCGCGGTCATTCTCGGATTGGCGTTTGGTCTCCCGGCGGCCCGGGGGGCACCGCCCCCCATTGTGGAGGTCGCTGGTCAACCCCTGGCGGCCCAGGTGAAACGGCTGACCCAGGCTCTCGAACTCGTGGGGCGGCCACTTTCTGGCGAGTTGCAGAAGCGACTGCAACCGGCCCTCGAAGCCGAAGACTCCGGGCAGATCCAGTCCCTGTTGGATGCCGAAGTCCTGTTGGTCGCAGCGATCAATCCCGAAGCCCGGGTCAAAGTCAGCCGTGGCCCCGCCCCCGCCCGGCTGCAACAGGCCGGCTTCACCCCCATCCTCATCAAGATCATCAACGAGAGCTCGGCCACCCCCCGGCTGCGATTGACCAGTCCGCAGGCGGGTCCCGCCTATGCGGGGACGGCGAAATTCAGCCTGCACCGACAGCAGCAGGTCGAGCTGGCCGACGATGGCCCGCCCCCGGAGGGGACCCGGCGGTTCCTGGCGCTCGACCTCTTCACCTCGCCTCCCCTGTCACCCGAATTGTCGGGCCTCGAAGTCGAGTACGTCATCGGGCTGATCTTCAGCTCGGAGGCGGGCAAACGCGAAGCCACCCTCGGGGTTGATCTGGGCCAGGGAAACCAGGACCTGGGATTTCGCGGGGAGACAGCCGTTCTCTTCGACATTGCCCCAGCGATCCCGGTTCAAGTGAAAGTGCGTGATCATGACGGAACTCCCACGGTCGGTCGGCTCCTGATCCGAGACACCCGGGGACACATCCATCCGCACCAGGCCCGCCGCCTCGCTCCCGATTTGTTCTTCCAGCCACACATCTATCGTGGCCATGGTGAAATCGTCTGGCTCCCACCGGGTGAGTTCACCATTGAGTCGAACCGGGGGCCGGAATACCGGCATGGCACCCAGGAATTGACTGTCACAGCGGGGGCAGCCGCCAGCGTTCTCGTCTCGCTCCAGCGGTGGATTGATCCCGCCGACTTTGGCTTTTACAGCGGAGACCACCACATTCACGGAGCCGGGTGTGCGCATTACACCAGCCCCAGCGAGGGAGTCTCCCCCGAAGAGATGTTCCGCCAGGTGAAGGGGGAGGGACTCAACGTCGGGTGTGTGCTCACCTGGGGCCCCTGTTTCCGACACCAGAGACAGTTTTTCAACCCCCGCCCGCACGACCTCTCCGACCCGCGGACAATTCTCAAGTACGATCTCGAGATCAGCGGGTTTGGCTCTCAGGCCCTGGGTCACGTTTGCCTGCTGAACCTCCGTGACCAGGAATACCCGGGTTCCGAAGGGACGGAAACCAGGGGCTGGCCCACCTGGACCACACCAGTGATGCGCTGGTGCAGGGAACAGGGAGGAATTGCCGGCTACGCCCACTCGGCGAGCGGCCTGCAGATCCAGCCACAGGCCCAGGCGGCACGATGGCTCGATCGACTCGACCGCTCGCGCGATGGAGTGCTGTCTCCCGAAGAAGCAACGGCAGGTCTGCTGCCCGAACCATTTGACAAGATTGACCGCGATCGCGACGGCTTTCTCACCCGCGATGAACTGGTGCAATCTCACGATCGCGCCGCCGATCTGCTTCCCAACCTGGCGATCCCGGAAATGAACGGTGTCGGGGCGATGGAGATCTGCGTCAGCACGGCAGAGGGGGTGTGCGATTTCATCTCCGCCATGGACACCGCCCGCATCCAGGAATGGAACACCTGGTACCACATCCTCAACTGCGGCTTCCCCCTGAAGGTGAGTGGCGAAACCGATTTCCCCTGCATGAGCAGCCGACAAGTCGGCACGGGACGGGTCTATGTGCAACTCGGTTCCGTCGAACGGCTGGATTTTGCAGACTGGTGCCGGGGACTTGCCTCGGGCCGCTCGTATGTCTCCGATGGCCTCGCCCACCCGGTGGAATTCACCGTGAACGGCGTTGCTCCCGGCCCCGACGAGGTCGCTCTTGATCAAGCCGGCCCGGTCGACGTCCGTGCCCGCGTCGCTTTTGCTCCCGAGACCCCCCTGGCCGTTGCGCAGGGTTTGTTGGCCCCAGCGGCGGGAAAACGTGTCGTGGGAGATACGGTCGAACTGCATGGCCCCCGGCGGGACGAGTTGGTCACGGGAGGCGAGCGGCTGGTCGAGCTGATCGTCAATGGCGCAGTGGCAGCGTCCCAGACAATTCCCGCCGACGGCAACCTGCACACGCTGCATTGGACCATCCCGATGCCGCAGAGTGGCTGGGTGGCACTTCGGCACTTCCCGCAGTTTCATACCAATCCGGTCACCATCCGCGTGGCCGGGAAACCCGTTCGCGCCTCACGAGACTCGGCCCGCTGGTGCCTCGAGGTGATCGACCAGTTGTGGCGCAACCGCGAACAGGCCATCTCCCCGGCCGAACGCCGGGAAGCAGCCGAGGCGTTCGAGCGGGCCCGCGTCCGCTATCGCCAGATCGCGCAGGAGTGTCGCTCCTGAGACACGGGAGGGGGTGGCCCAGCCCGTGATTCGCCCAGAGCATTGCGTGTCGACCGACGGCTGCGCGCCGCCGATTCCGCCGCACAAAGCAGCATCCACACGCCACGCTTGAAGCACGCGGCCGACTGCCATTTCCGGCATCCCCCCGTTAGACTCCAAAGTCGGTGCCGGCGGTGACGTCGCCGTGCCACCATGGCTGCTTTCCCTCTCTGTCGTGAGGATGACTCATGCGTCGTGTGCTCGGATCCATTTCACTCCTTGTGGTCCTGGCCAGTTTCCTGCCCTCGCAGGTCTGGGCCGAAGAGAACCAGCTGACGGACTACGAAAAGAAAACCGGCTGGAAACTGCTGTTTGACGGCAAATCCACCGAGGGCTGGCGGAACTATCGCCAGAAGGCGATCAACCCCGGCTGGAAGGTCGAAGGGGGAGCCTTGGTCCGCAAGGACAAGGGGGCCGGCGACATCGTCACCGCCGGCGAGTACGACAGTTTCGAGTTGTCGCTCGAGTACCGCATTTCCAAGGCGGGAAACAGCGGCATCATGTTTCACGTGACCGAGGAACTCGACGCCCCCTGGATGACCGGACCCGAGATCCAGGTCCAGGACAACGTCGATGGACACGATCCGCAGAAGGCCGGTTGGCTCTATCAGCTGTATGAGCCCATGCCCGACTTTTTCACCAAGAAGGTGGCCGACGCCACCCGCCCGGTCGGGGAATGGAACCAGATTGTTCTCAAGATCACCCCGCAGGTGTGCGAGATCAACATGAACGGCATTCGTTATGCGCTGTTCCAGAAGGGAAGTGACGACTGGAACCAGCGCGTGGCGAAGAGCAAGTTCGCCCAGTGGAAGTCGTTCGGCAAGGCGACCAGGGGGCACATCTGCCTGCAGGATCATGGCGACCTGGTCTCCTATCGCAACATCAAGCTGCGTGAGCTGCCCGAAGGACGCGCCCCGTCAGAGCCGGTCGATGCCGAGCTCAAGAGCGTGGGCTTCCAGCCCGCATTCCCCGGCATCAAGTGGGCCGGGTTTGAGGGAGTTGATGACAACGGGAAGCCGCAGGCGTTCCGCCCGATCGTGCTGACCCACGCCGGCGATGGCTCGAACCGCCGCTTTGTGGCCACCCAGCACGGGGTGATCCACGTGGTTGCGGGGAGCGGTGACGTGAAAGAGAGCCAGATCTTTGCCGACCTCACCGATCGGGTCGTCTACAAAGACAACGAGAATGAAGAGGGCTTCCTGGGGATGGCCTTCCATCCGAAGTTCAAGCAGAACGGCGAGTTCTTCGTCTACTACACCTCGAAAAAGCATCCCGACCACACCTCGGTTGTCTCGCGGTTCCGAGTCTCCAAGTCGGATCCCAACAAGTTCGACGCCGCGTTCGAAGAGGAATTGCTCGTCGTCCCGCAGCCGTTCTGGAATCACAACGGCGGGACCATCTGCTTCGGCCCCGACGGCATGCTCTACATTGCCCTCGGCGATGGCGGTGCCGGGAATGACCCTCTGGGGAACGCCCAGAATCTCGAAACGCTCCTGGGCGACATCCTGCGAATCGATGTTGACCACAAGGACGCCGGCAAGAACTATGCCATTCCCAAGGACAACCCCTTCGTCAACACCCCCAAGGCACGTCCCGAGATTTATGCCCTGGGAGTCCGCAACATCTGGCGGATGGCCTTTGACCGGGCGACGGGAACTCTCTGGGCGGCGGATGTCGGCCAGAACCTGTACGAGGAAATCAACCTCGTTGTGAAGGGGGGCAATTATGGCTGGAACCTGCGTGAAGCCGGCCACCCCTTCGGTGCCAATGCCGGCGTTCCCGGCAAGCTGATTGACCCGATTTTCGAATATGACCACATGGTCGGATCGTCAATCACGGGCGGACACGTTTACCGTGGCAAGAAGGTCCCCGCGCTGGTTGGCAAGTACCTGTATGCCGACTACGTGTCGGGCAAGCTGTGGGCCCTGAAGTACGACGAAATCGGGCACAAGGTTGTTTCGAATGAATCGATCGCCAGCCCCAAGATGCCGGTCATCTCATTCGGGGAGGACGAAGCGGGTGAATCGTACTTCCTGATCGTGACGGCCGACGGCCAGGGCGTGTTCCAGTTCGTCGATCAGTCGCGCTGAGTTGTGCCGACCTCCCCTGTCCGAACGGGGGATCGGTCGCTCGGGAAGCCTGCCAATGGCGGGGGAAGACAGCCGTCTTGCCCCGCCATTGGTTTTTTCCAGCATCTCACTCCGCAACCTCCCTGACCCCCGCCCGGGACTGGACGCAACGATCCGTCCCCAGTTCCTCTATGCGGCGTTGCAAGCTCTGGTTCCGATCCCACCGCTGCTGGCAGCCATCCGCCGCAGCAGGAACGTCCCATACAGTCGGCGTTCCGATGATGCGCCGTCCCATCGAGTTCCAGCGGCTTCCAGGTGCGGGGTGATTTTCCCGCCATGCGGCCCCCATCTCTCCCCACGATTCCTGCGAGGATCCGTCCGTGACTTCTCTCCAGAATACTCCTGTGTCCCGGACCAGTCTGATCACCGGAGGGGCCAGTGGCATTGGGGCCGCCACGGCCCTGCAACTTGCCGCGCTGGGCGATCGGGTCTTCGTCAGCGACATCGACTTCCCCGCTGAATCCCGACTTCGATTTGCCGAACTGGGAATCGAAACCACTCTCTGCGACGTGACGAAAGAACAGGACGTCGCCCGCTGGATTGACGCGGCCGCCCGGGCCACCGGGCGTGTGGATGTCATCGTCAACAGTGCCGGTGTTGGCCTGGTGAAGCCGATCACCGAGGTGACCGAGGCCGAGTGGGACCTGGTGATGGACGTCAATCTCAAGGGAGCGTTCCTCACCGCGAAACATGCCATCCCGCACCTGCGGCAAGCCGGTGGCGGAGTGCTGGTCAACATTGCGAGCAATGCCGGCCTTCTGCCGCGGGCCCACGACCCGGTCTACAGCATCAGCAAGGGGGCGGTCGTCGCGTTGACCAAAAGCCTGGCCCTGTGCCATGCATCCGAGCGGATCCGGGTCAATGCGGTCTGCCCGGGCCCGGTCGGGGAAACCCGCATGATGGAGGCGGGACTGGCCTCCGCCCCGGATCGAGACGCGGCAATCCGCTCGCTGCTTGCCGCCAGTCCCATGGCCCACGCGACCGGCCGGATGATCCACCCCGATGAGGTCGCTGCGGCAGTCGTTTACCTGGCCTCCGAAGCCGCGTTGTTTGTCACCGGTTGCTGCGTGACGATTGACGGCGGAAAGTCACTCGGGGTCCCTCCGACGCTGCAGTTCGATTGAGTTGTCGGCGAATTGCCGAACTTCACTGCCCGTACCAGAGAACCAATCGGGTCACCTCGCGCTGGGACCACAGCCACCGTTGTCGGGCCCGAAAGCTCGTCTGACCAAGTGCGGGCGAAAAACCATGATGGTGATCGACAACCGCCAGTGCCCGCTGGACGTCGTCCAGTTGCCACTGCGAGCGTCCGTCTCCCCGGGCCAGCCATCGGGCCAGGTAGCAGGCCGAAGCGACCACAAGCGCCAACGAGGCGAAACCCTCCACCACGGGCACGCCATAGTAGGCGAGCCCACAGAAGTGCAGACTTTCAACTTTGACCTGCAGATACCGCGACAACACCTCGTTCATTTCGGGTGTCATTTCGCCGCAGGAACGCTCGAGGTCGACAAACGGGACCGGGCGGAAGCCCTCCTGCAACACCGGTGCCTGCCCCTTTCCCGAGGTGAATCGCCAGATCGAACGCAGCAATTTCCACCGATAGCGCCACGTCTGTTGTTCGGCCTGGAACGTATCTTTGCGTGAGTATTGGGCGACCGTCATCCGAAACAGACGGCGGGCCATCGCTGCCGGGGGCTGCATCGGCTGACGACTCAATCCTGGCAATTCGCGTCGAACCGCCTCCGCGAGTTGCCCCACCTGGCGTGGAAACGGGATCTCCCCCGTGTCTCTGCTCGCCTCCAGCAGGCTCAGCATCCCGAGGCACCACAACAACCGCAACACCACCGGTTGACTGTCTTCACCCAGCAATTCGCCCAGGACACCCGTCAGAACATGCAACTGCGACCATTCCAGGGGACGTCCCGAGACCAGCGGCGGGGCAGCCACTCCCGCATACCCCGCGGGGACCACCTCCTGGGAGAGCCGAAGCAGTGTCGCTTTCTGCGCCAGGACCGGCGTGCCACGATTCGACACCACCGACGGACACGAAAACCGCAGCCCCACCCGAAGTGAATTCTCGTCGGGATGAAACGTGTAGGGATACAGCCGACACGCCAGCGGCTTTGAAGCTTCGCCATACCGGGCATGCATCCGGCACAGCCCCCGTTCGTCGAGGAACACACATGCTCCATCGGATTGATGACTCAACCTCCAGCGACGCCGGCCACCTCCTCCCGTTTCCTCCACCAGCCGGTCTGGGTCAACTCCCTCCTCCCGGCTCCAGGTCTGGGCGAGAATCCGTTCTCGTTCTTCGGCTGTGATCTCGATATCGTGCTGGCGACAGCAGCCCCCGCAGTTGTGGCAGCTCCAGTTCTGCAGTGTGGGAAGTTCAAGACGCACACCCGGCCCCTTTCGCTGGACCACACCCGTCAGGGTTCGGTTTTCCGTGGTGAAGAGGAATCGGCCTGGGTCGCCTCTTCCACCGACAGGAGTCCGTCACCATCCTGGTCAAGGCGTGAGAACAACTCCCGGCTGCCGAGGAATTCGAGGGCCGAGACATCCCCATCCTGGTTGCGGTCCATCTTGTGGAACCAGGCGGGGCCATTGCGGCTTCCGGTGGCGACGACAATCTGCTCCGGGGGTGGACGCATCATCCTGGGATTCGACCGAAACATCGCGGGCTTGCCCGGCTCGGCAGTCAAGCGGTACTTCCCGGCGATCTCAGACGACCGGACAACTCCGTCGCCATCCTGATCGCGTGACTGCAGTCGGGTGTAACCCTCGACCAGTTTCCGCAGGGTCAAGCGCCGGTCCACACGCCCCGCGAGAATCTCAAACAGGCTGTCGGAATCGTGCGAAATGACGAGGTCAATCTTCGTCTGCTGGGCCCCCGAATCCTGGTCAATCAGGGCCTGGATCTCGGCATCGGTCACCCTGCCATCACGATCGGTGTCCACCATGCGAAAGGTCACCCCCGACAGTCCATTCGACTGCAGATCGCCGATCAGTCCACCAAACTCACCTTCATCGAGCACACGATCCTTGTTGGCATCAAGTTGACGCAGCCGGGTCCGGAAGAAATTTCGGGCGTCCGAAGCCGTTCCCGTCTGCCGCCCGATCGCAAGGTCGATTGCCAGGCCCGGCAGCCGAAGCTGCAGGCGGGGGGTGGGCGATTTCTCGTCTTTCTCGGGGATCACCAGTCCTTCGGGATCTGCGACGATGACCCACTCCATCCGCTGGCGTTTCTTCCTGTTCCATCGCAACCCCAGGACCAGATCGTCCGGGAAAGACTCCTGCAGCCAAGGAGCGATTTCCGGCCCCGTGAGCGTCGGCGGGGCCTGATCGGGGCTCGCGTTTGCCGTTGCCCAGCGGCCGATCGGCAGAACCCGTTCTCCAGAGTCCGACAGGGTCCCATATCGGTTCAGCAACTGGCGGGCGATGAGTTCCCGTTCCTCCGGGGTCCCCATCGAGAAAATCGGAGATTCGGTGGCCCCCCGGGGAACTGGACCCGCCGTCAACGACCGTCCGTCGAGTTCGTCCACCGCCAGGATGTCATCCTCATCGAAATCATGCCGCTGGAGCCGGGCCGGGGCCGCCCGCATTTCCTCCCGGGAGATTCCCCCATCTTCATCGACATCGAGCAGGGTCACGAGATCGACCTGCTGGCTCGACCGCTGTGGGCGGGTCGCCACAGTCAGAGGGTTGCCGAGAATCCGGTTGAGATAGTTCTGAAGTTCTTCCGCAGAAAGGCGATCGTCGGGCGGGCTGGCATCGACCGAGACCCAGGTATCCACCAGCGAGTACTCCTCGGCCGCCACACCGGTTCGCACCAGGGGAGGCACGCGGGCCGCCTCGTCCCGATTGAGAAATCCATCGCCGTCGGCATCATGCTGCTCGACGATTTTGCGGGCATAGCGAATTCGCACCGCGTCGAGCGACTCCCCATCCACCTGTGCCTCCAAACGCACAAACACAGGGCGCTGCGGGGCCAGCACAACCAATCGCTCACCGGTGCGTCCCGCTTCGTCGGCGCGGGCCTGCCTCAGCCCGGAGGCGAGCAGCACCAGCAGGACGAGACATTCGAGGCAACGGGCCATCTTCGCAACCGACCAGCCAAGAGAGTGGGGGACGAACCAATTCATGTTATCCCAGATCAAAGAACTCGACCAAGCTGTCTGGGGAACTGTCTCAAAATCATCGGTTCCCCCCGGCTGAGAGGCTGGCAGTGCCGGTCCGGTGACAGCTCACCCCGCAAAAATCGTCCGCCGGTTTGTGACGCCCCCCTTCACGCGGGACGATTGGCCGTCAGAAAGCCAATGATCTCGCGGCAAAAATCGGGGAGATCATCCGGCTTGCGACTGCTGATGAAATGCCGGTCGATCACCACCGGAGCATCTTCCCAGATCGCACCGGCATTGATCAGGTCATCCTGGATCCCCGGGGACCCGGTGACCCGGACGCCGCGATAAACCCCGGCCGAAATGGGAATCCATCCCCCGTGGCAGATGGCCGCCACCAGTTGCCCCTGCTGGGCAAAGTGACGGGTCAAGTCCTTGACGACCGGATCACGCCGCAGCTTGTCGGGGCTGAAGCCCCCCGGCACGATCAGCCCGGTGAATTCGTTGGCGGAAACCGCCTGGATCGCAATGTCCGACTTGCATGGATACCCATGCTTCCCCCGATAGACCGTGCCAGCCGAGGGACCGGCGACAACGACCGCCGCCCCTTCCTCCAGCATGCGGTAACGGGGATACCAGAGTTCGAGATCTTCGTAGACATCGTCCACAAACATCAAAAGTCGGTGAGCGGACAGGGGCAAACGGGTCATGGCTCGCGGGAGGGGGTGAGGCGGATTTGGGACGATGGAGACAGTCTCCCCTCCCGGACTCACACCCCCGGGAGGAACGGGTTTTGATCACTCGGGACGATCGACCTTGCGGCGCCCCTGTTTCTTTTCGCTCTGCTGGCGTTTCCCCTCCAGCCGGCGTCGCTTCGAGCCCTGGCTGGGCCGGGTGGCGCGGCGTTTTTTCACCGGGCGACACGCCGCCTGCAGCATTTCTTTCAGGCGTTCCCGGCAATCGTCGGCATTCTGCCGCTGGTCCCGGAACCGGTCGCTGCTGATGACGAAATCGCCGGTATTGGTCAACCGCGTCGGAAACAACTGCAGCAACCGCTCGCGAACCTCGGGGGGAATGCTCTCGCTGTCGGTCGACCAATGCAGAATCGCCTTGCTGGCGACCTTGTTGACATTCTGCCCGCCCGGGCCGGAACTTCGCGCGTACGAGAAGCGCAGTTCGGCATCAGGAATCTGGATGGAAGAAGTGACAATCAACATGACGAACCGAACGCCCCAACGAAACAGGTGTCAACTGCATCTTATCCCCCCATTGGTCCGACTGTCGATCCCCGGGCGGGAGGTCGCAAACCCGCAGATCGACAGATAGACTCACACTGGTCCGTGCAGGTTCTCTCCTGCACCAAAAATTCTGTCCCGGCCGAGCCTGACGATGATCTCCCGGTTCCCCCTGGCCCTGCTGCTCAATCTGCTTGGCGCGAGCCTGGCCTGGATCGCCACCAGCACCACCGGCCTGGCCCAGGACCGTTCGCCGGCCCCCCGGGAACTGCTGGGGCTGCCACTGGTTTTTGATGATCATTTCGACGAAGCGACCCCCGAGAGGTACCTGTTCAGCGATTCCAAGGCGTGGCGCTGGCAGACCGTCGAGAAACGGACCGTGCTGGAGCAGTTTCGTGCCAGCCAGGTCGAAAACCCGGTCCGCAGCCCGTTCAACCGGGCCCTCGTCCGCGGTCTGCACCTGGGTGATGTGATCATCGACGTGCAACTGCAGTCGACCATCAAGGATTACGATCACCGCGACATGTGCGTGTTCTTCGGCTTCCAGGACCCGTCCCACCTCTACTACGTCCATCTCGGAAAGAAAGCCGACGACCACGCCAACCAGGTGTTTGTTGTCAACGGTGCTCCCCGCCGCAAGATTTCCCTCAAGTCAACGGGCGGGACTCCGTGGACTGACAACTGGCATCATGCCCGGGTCGTCCGGCGGGTCGAATCGGGTGAGATCCTGGTCTACTTCGACGACATGGAAACTCCGGTCATGCGGGCGGTTGACAAGACCTTTGACCGGGGTCTTGTGGGTGTCGGAACGTTCGACGACACGGGCCGGTTTGATGACCTGCGGGTGTACGGCGACCGGGTCGACCCCCGGAATTGAAGCCTGGCATTTCCCAACCCGGCACTTGCCGAATGCCCGGTTGTTCCCTCCGCGATTGCTTCCTTCTCTCGCTCCCTGAAAGAATCTCGATGAAGCCGGTTCTCTCTCTGCCCGTCGTCGCCTGTTGGTGCCTCGTCTTGTGCTGGCAGATGGCTGGTTGCGGCCGTGCCACCGACTCCGCTTCGACACCATCGCAGAAGACATCTGGAAGTTCGGCCGACGTCGCCACCGCCGAGAAACCTGCCAAGTCGCGTGGAGAGAAAAAACAGGGGTCGACCGGACGGAAGCGCGCCCGGTCACTCGAACTCTCGGGCGGAACTGCGGGCGGTGCGGTCGCCGGAGCCGCGCAGGGAGACTTTTCGGAAGCCGAGCTGGCCCAGCTCCAACCCTTCCAGGTGCTGCTGGGGAACTGGCGCTGGGTCACCCAGAAGAAGTTCGGGAACTTTCCCAAGACGGGGGAAGACGCCCGCTGGATCTGGGATTTCCAGAAGAAGTCGGGCCACCCCGCCCTGGTGGCCCGCAGTGACGACCATCCCTATTTCCGCGAGCTGGCTTTGCTGTCGCTGGGTGATGACCGCTACGAAGTGCGGACCCAACTCGTGGACGGGTCCTCCCGGGTTCTCAAGGGAACCTGGCTCGATGGACACGAACCGCGGGAAATGGCCGACGGCAAGATCCTGCAGCGGACCTTCAAGCTCGCGCTCGACCAGGTGACTCCCGAGGAGGGTGACCAATGGCAGATGACTCTCAACCTGCTCGACAATGACCAGTACCTGGTTGAGATCAAGCGCCGGGCGTCGGCCACGGCAACCCCCCAGGCCTTCGACACGATTCGGCAACAGCGCATCGGCACCTCGTTTGCCGTCGCCCAAAGCGACAACCCCGGTCCGAAATGCATTGTCTCGGGGGGCTTGGGGACCATGACCGTCAGCTTTGACGGGAAAAACTATCCCGTCTGCTGCTCGGGATGTGCCTCCGCCTTCAATGACGATCCCCAGCGCTGGCTGACCCGGCTGAAGGCACGCCAGGATGGGACCACCACCGACAAGTCCCCCTGAGCCAAAGCCCCACACCCCACTCGAGTCGCGATTTCCCGGTTCTCACCGGCTCAGAAAAAATTTGGCGAGCCACCACAACACCGTTGCCGCCACGACGATCCCGATCCAGAGCCAAAGGCGGCCGCGCGAGGTCCCCTTGTCCGATGCCTGTTCCCGGCGTGGGGTCCCTGGAAAACGGTAGCGCAGTGTCTTGCCGATCGTGATCGTATCGCCCGGCTGCAGTGGATGTTCCTGGTCGGCCACCAGCAGCAACTGACGGTTCAGCTGTGTGCCATTGCGGCTACCGAGATCGG
>Ga0315904_10006948_pt1 | contig 15314 bp, 11 predicted proteins | sample LakEriMetagenome_6_FD_203529 | JGI IMG/M metagenome (GOLD analysis project Ga0315904, IMG submission 203529) | Freshwater fungal communities from buoy surface, Lake Erie, Ohio, United States - Buoy 12 MA120 | ecosystem: Environmental > Aquatic > Freshwater > Lake | place: USA: Lake Erie, Ohio... | reverse complement strand
ATACCCAACCGCTGGAGATTTTCCACTTTCCACGCAATAAGATCTAATATAATCAAAATCTAATGGGAAGTGTTCTTTGTTTAGCCTACCCGAAGAATCGATTGGATTTAAAAAAGATTTTCCGTCACCTGTCCAATTTTCATGGACAACCCCAAATTTTAAAGTGGTACCTGTTTTTTTGATAAAATCTTTTTCATCAAAGTAAGGACACCAACGATTGAGAAAAAACCAAAAATGAGGTGTGGTGCTTTCTCCCACTCCAATGGGTTGATTGATCTCTGGTTCAATTACAGAAATGTCCTGACAGTTACCTAAAGATTTAAACATAAAAGCAGAAATCCAGGCTGCTGTACCTCCTCCAACAATTACAATTTTTTTACCAGTTGTCATCTATATCATTCGAGGTATCCACTACCGACTGTGGATCTATTTTTCCTTCTTGTTGCATCTTTCTGAATTCTTCCTCAGATACTCCTTTACCCACTGTGATTCCTGTATTAGCTCCATCCACTTTTGGAAAATATCCCACCTGCATCACCAAAGAAATTCTACTGTCGTGATCATCCCCGTTATAAAATCCAACATCTCTCACAGTGAGATTGGATGGATATACTACCATATGATTCTCGATACATTTTAAAATATATCCTTCAGCATTTTCTGATGTTCCCCTAGTGTCTATGAAAGATAAACCTGCATCTCCTTCCCTGATATTTTTAGGAGATTTTAAAAACACACAAGCGGTAAACATCCAGGGATAATTATTTCTCACCATAGTACCAGCATATCCATTTCCCATGATTGTTCCATAGCAAAGAATCTCTGTGGGCTTTAAAAAACTAAATACATCGTCACCCACCCTCTGAATTAATAATCTGTCAGTGATTTCTAAAAACATATCAGAGAGGATCTTAATTCCAGGATTTGTACTATTTACCAAATTTCCTGTTTGGGTAACCAAAAGATTTCCAGGAAGTTTAGGGGGTTTTTGTGGATCTATCACGCAAGATTGCTCTATCAGATCCATCACACTAACTTTAGTGTCACTGTCCAAATCTAAATCGACATGGTGAATATAGACTGGATATATTATCTCATGATCGACTTCGTGTCCTAATACTTTAAATTTTTCCATCTTATTTAATCCATTTATTTTTTATAAGCCTTCTATTGATCTTCATTAGATTCCAGGCTTTACCCATATAGAAATACTTGACAACCTCACATCTTTCAATTACTCTTTCTAATTCTTCCGTCATCTGAATCTTTTTAATCTTAAAGGATTCGTGTAATTTCTTCGAATGAAATTTAATATAGATTAAAGGATCACCTTTGCGAATCACAAAATTTTCTTTTGTGTTCATCCATTCGAAAGCATAACTGATATGTCTTTGCCAACTATAAATATCAAAAGTTCCTGGAATCATTCTACCAGGAAGTTTACGACTTTTAGAATCCATGTGAGGCATGGTGGCTTCTAACCAAGCATCTTCGTCAGCAACAAATCCTTGATCGATATTGATTTGAAAAATTGGAGTTTGTGGATTGTCCCATTTTTCTTTGGGCATTCTCACAACCACTTCTTCAAAAAGACCAGCAGTAAAAGAAGACCCCACTAATTTAACCTCTCCGTCTTCCCATTTTAATTCCAAATCATATGGACTTTTTATCACGAAAGTATTGGAGAAAAAATGAGTGGAAGCCGGACAGTATCTATAATTAGCATTGGTCTTTTTATGAATATTCAAAGGCTCTGGAACATCTGTCAGAAGTTCTAACCAAGGTTTTTTTCTATTAATAAACCAACCGATTGTTTGCATGTTATTTGTTCTTTAAAATCCGAATCAATTCTAGATGATCCACTGCCATTCTATTATAGTTCGAAATGGTGGATTTTATTTCCGAAAGATATGATGGATTATTCAGATTGAGGGTTTTTAAATATTCACCCCATTTATTTCCATCAAATATTCCTAATCCATGTCCAACCATTAAATAGTTATCTGGAGCAAAGGGTTCCCAGGGAACCGAGGTGTGATCGTCAATCGAACTGGGTGGTTGATATTTCCACAATTCTAATTTCTCTTTCAATCTATCAGGTACGAATTCTCTATCCGAAAGAGATCTCCAGAAGTCTGTGTCGTTTCTTTTAGTGATATAATGAAATGCTAAAAACTCCATTACTCTATCATTCATGTCCGCAATAAAATCGTTGTACTTTTTAATTACAGTTTCGTTTCGGTATAGAGCTCCAGCAAGATGAGAAGGAATAAGACTTAGCTGAATGATCAACATCATGATTGCAGTTGCCTCAATTGGTTCGGTAAATCCATAACTTAACCCAATAGAAATGCAATTCTTAACCCAACCTTTTTCATATCTTCCTGCATCAAAATTTAATTGCCGAATCGGATTGACTTCAAATCCTAGGTATTCTTCCACTTCTCGTTTTGCGGTGTCTGCATTAATGTAATCAGAATCAAAAATATACCCAGATCCGTAGCGATGTTGTAAGGGAATTCTAAACATCCAACCATATTTCATGGCAATACAGTTAGTGTAATTGACTAACTTATCTTTGTCAGGTTCTAGAAAAAATGGAATGACAGATTTAACTTTTAAATGCTTCTGATAACTTTTCCATTTTGTCTGATAGAACTTACCGATGATCTGTCTTTTAAATCCTGTACAATCAAAAACAAAATCGGTTCCAAAGGTTCTCCCGTCTCTGAGTCTTAATTTGGTAATATAACCTTCTGAGTTATTAATCACAGTTTCCACTATTCCCTCGATTCTTAGAATTCCTCTTCCCTCCGCGATCTTTCTCAGATACTGAGCTAATCTACTCGCATCAAAATGATATGAGTTCATTGTGATGGGTTTAGCTACTCCGGATTGATTAATAGTGTAATTGGATTTATTTAATTCTGCTAGCATGTTATTTAGAATAACATCATCTAAAGGAATATTATTAGCTATGGCGTAGATGAGGTAAAGTCTAGCATCATCATTAAAATAGGTCGAAGCAGTCCGATCTGCTGGCCAACCCATTTTATTTAGATTTGGATTGTCCAATCCCAGAAAGGTACTGAATGCATGATAGTAATATTTTCCGTCTCCGTTCCAGTTATCAAATTTAATATTGAGTTTAAGTGTGGCTCCTGTTTCTTTAATGAGCTCAAAGTGATCTATGTCTAAGTCCTGTAAAAATGTAATGACGTTAGCTGTTGTACCTTCACCCGCTCCCACAATACCTATTTCCTCGCTTTCAATTAAATGAATTTGAGATTTGGGAAAGATCTTTTGGGTGTAAAGAGCTGTGAGCCATCCAGCAGTTCCACCTCCTACAATAAATATTTTTTCTAAATTTTGCACAAGCAATTAAAATCCGTTTTCTAATCTTTCGATACGGGATTCTAACTTTTCGATTGAAGATTGCTGCTCTTTAATGGCTTCAATTAAAAGAGCCACTATTTTTTCGTATTTAACAGCTTTATATCCATCCCCTCTCGTAGTCACAAGTTCAGGTAATACCTTCTCAATCTCTTGAGCTATTACCCCGATATCATGACCTTTATAGATGGATTGTAGGGTTTCGTTCCAATCAAACTCCACTCCAGAGATGGATTGTGTTTTCTTAACCGGCTCTTCGATAGGCTTAATATTCTCCTTCAATCTTTCATCAGAAGAGGCATAAGCAATCACATCTCCAGAGAAGTTACCGGTTACCCCATAGACAGTTCCCCATCTATAGCTGGACGTTCCAAGATCGTAAGTATTATTACTTCTAGGAGAAATACCTGTCATATACCATCTATAGCCTGCTGTAAAATCAGCATCAATGGAAGATTTGGTATTAAACGTATATGAGCCTCCACAAGAAATTGTTTTAGACGTGGCTCCTGCATCGCTGACAGACATCGGTGAATCTGACCTCCAGTAATAGCTAAGACCCCCCTTTAACCAAATTAAGAAATTAGAACATGTGGGGTGACCCTGCGCAGCTGCAATAAATGGATGATAAGTACCATTGGAAATATAGATTTCAGATTCCCAGAAATCAAAGTGGTGACCCCATGAAGTAGATCTACCTCTAATCTTGGACATCAAAGAACCATAACTAGATCCGTCCTGGTGAACAGATGTTCTAAGTATCTCAATTTCTCCAACACCATTACCCCAATAATCTCCATTAAAATAAATCGGATAGAAAGTGGACGTACTTCCTCCCATTGAAATGGTATTTAATCTGCTGAATGCTCTAAATTGATCTATACCATATCCACCGAGTTGTGTGGCGCTTCCTGTTAAAGATGCAGTGATTGTACCCGCTGAGAAATTACCAGATCCATCTCTAGCCACTATTGTGGAGGCAGTGTTAGCAGACGTAGCATTAGAAGTAACTGTAAAGGTAGTGTTTCCAGACTGGTTTGCCGTAAAGCTAGCTGAGCCAGAAAGTCCTGTTCCAGATACTGAAAGTGTAAGCGTACCATTATTAACTGTTGGAAGCTCGCTGACCAATGCTAAGTTACTACCGTTATGCTGAGGACGTGCTCTTAAAAAGTTTGCTAAACCAGATTCATTTATATAGATAGCAGTTTTTGAACCTGCTGCATAAGAATCAGTCGTAGCTATGTACATTCTGGTTCCATAACTACCGCTTCCTTGAACGTATATACCAGCTTGTGATGTTGTTTGTGTTGCCCCAGCACCTGTAAACGTAATACCTGTAGCAGAGTCAGATGTGGATTGACCCCCAAAATGTAAACCATAACCAGTTCCAGTTCCTGGAGTTGTAGTATTAATAGTGGTCTGTAGATCTATTCTAAGTTGACCAGTCATGGTATCTCCAGCTTTGGCTACATATGCTGCAGCACTTGGTGATGTTCCTGAAGTACCAGATGAACCAGCAGCTCCAGTGTTACCAGATGTACCAGATGACCCAGCAGCTCCATTAGCTCCAGACGTACCAGAAGAACCTCTAGTTCCAGAACTTCCTGAACTACCAGAAGTACCAGAAGAACCAGCAGCTCCATTAGCACCAGATGTACCAGAAGAACCAGCAGCTCCATTAGCTCCTGATGTACCAGAAGAACCAGCAGCTCCATTAGCTCCTGATGTACCAGATGTACCAGATGACCCAGCAGCTCCATTAGCTCCAGATGTACCAGAAGAACCTCTAGTTCCAGAACTTCCTGAACTACCAGAAGTACCAGAAGAACCAGCAGCTCCATTAGCTCCTGATGTACCAGAAGAACCAGCAGCTCCATTAGCTCCTGATGTACCAGATGTACCAGATGACCCAGCAGCTCCATTAGCTCCAGACGTACCAGAAGAACCTCTAGTTCCAGAACTTCCTGAACTACCAGAAGTACCAGAAGAACCAGCAGCTCCATTAGCTCCTGATGTACCAGAAGATCCTGAAGAACCAGAAGATCCTGATGTACCAGAAGTACCAGAAGAACCAGCAGCTCCATTAGCACCAGATGTACCAGAAGATCCTGATGTGCCTGTGCTACCAGAGGATCCTGATGTACCTGTGCTACCAGAAGAACCAGAAGAACCAGAAGATCCGTTAGCTCCTGATGTACCAGAAGATCCTGATGTGCCTGTGCTACCAGAAGATCCTGAAGAACCAGAAGAACCGTTAGCTCCTGATGTACCAGAAGAACCAGATGTACCTGTGCTACCAGAAGAACCAGAAGATCCTCTAGTTCCAGATGTACCAGAAGATCCTGAAGATCCCGATGTGCCTGTGCTACCAGAAGATCCAGATGTACCTGTGCTACCAGAAGATCCAGATGTACCAGAAGAACCAGAAGATCCTGATGTTCCTGTGCTACCAGAAGATCCTGATGTGCCTGTGCTACCGGAGGATCCAGATGTACCAGAAGATCCTGAAGATCCCGATGTGCCCGTGCTACCAGAAGATCCAGATGTACCTGTGCTACCAGAAGATCCAGATGTACCAGAAGATCCTGATGTGCCTGTGCTACCAGAGGATCCAGAAGATCCTAATTGCCCTGTTTTTCCGACCACACTGAAGCTAATACACGGCTTAGTAAAACTATTTGTGGCAGATCCGCCCAGATAAGTTAATCCTGTAATAGAAGCATCAGTGTTACCAACACTTAGTCTTTTTGCAAAGGTGGTGTAATTATAGAAGTTTACCTTGGATCTGTCTCCAAGTTCAAAAATAACTAATACGTGACCTAGTGATCCAGTACCAGCAATCTCAACCAACTGATCCAACACTGTCGCTGTGGATCCATTTTGAATTGCATTATTGTTTCCGTCAGTTCCGGAAAGATAAAGAGTACCAGAATTAGTTGTTAAACTTGCCGCGCTATAGGCAAGTTTAGTGCTCACCCATGTATTTGTGGAAAGAGCAGTTTCGGAGTATTGAATTGCCAATCCTCCAGGAACTGATTGACCTCCTGTTCCAGAAGAACCCGCAGTACCTGAGGAACCAGCAGATCCAGCAGATCCCGCAGACCCAGAAGATCCAGTCGATCCTGAAGATCCAGCAGATCCTGATGAACCAGTCGATCCGGAGGATCCCGCAGTTCCAGTTGATCCTGAGGATCCCGCAGTGCCTGCTGAACCTGATGTACCAACTGAACCTGAAGAACCAGCAGTGCCTGCGGTGCCAGATGAACCTGCTGTTCCTGAAGATCCGGCAGTTCCAGTTGATCCTGAAGATCCCGCAGTGCCTGCTGAACCAGCAGATCCTGAGGATCCAGATGAACCTGCAGCTATCTGCCAAGCAGTGCCATCAAATCTATAAATCTGCTTAACAGCAGAAGAATAAATGAGAGAACCCTCTGGAACTGAATTGGATGCATTATTAATCGAATCTACAATCGGGATGGCTACGCCTTTACCATCTGCAGAGAAAATAATACCATCCGAATTTTTAATTTTATAACCTGACATCTATACAGTCTTTTCTTATCAGTTATATATCGGTGGTAGGAATCTACCTATTTGTTTTTAAGTGATTGTATCTCTTGTTTGAGATCTTCTATCTGAATCTGTTGTTCTTTGATGGCTTCGATTAGAATAGGTACAAATTTTTCATACTGGACAGATTTCCAAACCTCCGGAGGAGTATTGTCCCCCCCTGTCTTATTAACAGGTCTCACATAGTCCCTAATTAATAAATCTAAACCTGCTGCTTCTACTTCTTGAGCAATAACACCATATTCTGTTTTATCTCTTTTGTCTTCAGGAGCTAACTCGTTCCATTGGAAAGTGTATCCATTAACAGATTTAATAGAATCAATTGCCCCTGATATAGGCTGTATATTTTTCTTTAATCTGATATCAGAAGTTGATCCATAAGCCACAACGTCGCCAGTAGCAGTAACCGTGCCCCTAAAAAATGCTCCTCCCTCAATCCAGAAATCCATACGTCTATCTGAAGATCCTGTACCCGAAGACATTCCAACAAAATTCATAGAATTTGATTGGTGATATCCTGCAGATATTTGTGCAGAATTAATTTCCTTTCCGCTGTTATTGCCACCCAGAATTAATCCTCCTGGAGCGATCTTCATTGTAGAAGTTGGGGTATCTGCATTATCTGCCTGCATTCTAACCTTAGCGGTTGGAGAAGACCCTGCGTTTGTACCGAATAATAGGGGATGATTAGAATATGATGCTATATAAGTTCCTGTTGTTGTTCCATCAGTGGAAGAAATTACAGCTTCCTGTGCCCTTCCTGAATCATAAATATCTATAATTGGATTCCCTACGGTGGAATTGGAACTTTGTAATCTTTGCGCAAGTGTTCCCGATGTTACTACCTCAAGTCTATAACTTGGCGTGGTCGTACCGATTCCAAGATGCCCATTAAGATTAATGACAGCTCTTACTGCACCATTGGTACCAAATACAATATTAGAGTTATCTGTATTAAATAAATGGATGCCTGTTAATGAATATGGGGATCCGGAGTTTGTATGTCTCCATCCTACAAATCCTCTGTTTGTGCCGGATGTTGTAAAGTTTATGCCTGCAGTGTATGTTACGTCGGTGTTTCCAACGTACAATTGGCCCTCAGTTGTATTTGTTCCCACAACTTGAAGTCTTACCGCCGGGTCTACCGTTCCCATACCAACGTTACCTGTAGCTACATCGTGGTAGAAAGTAGAGTTATTATCAAATCTCCATTTTTCAGCATTATAGTTTTGCATTACTTCAGTAGCTGAAAGTTGGCGATTATACATTCTCGCGATAGGAATATAACCATTCCAAGATTCAGAACTTGCATCACCTCCCAACCACATATCAAAAGTACCTGTTCTAATAGTTGAACCATAAGTAACAGAACTAATTTGTCTACCATTCATGTAAAATTGGTAGGTGTTATTTGAAGCCATAGCTACAACAAAATGATACCATTTATTTGTTGATAAAGTAACACCTGTAACAGCACCATCTGGGTAGAATTGTGGGTTAGCATTTAAAGCACCAAATAAAGGGCGTTCAGTTCCTGAATCCCAGAAAGTATCATATCCACTAAGTCCATCAGCTAATACCCAAGCTTCCCAAGTGTGTGGTAAAGAAGATAAAACATAGTCTTTAACAGCCATATAGTTACCAGCACCATTACCATATAATCCGTAGTTACCATCTTTAACAGATACGGTAGCAGTGCCAGAGAAAGCAACTAAGTATTTATTATTCGATAAATCTTTAACTGATGTTCCACTTGGTGTTCCATCAACTACAGGATCCCAACAGTTTTTATTGTTAAAGTCAACATAGAATGATAAACCATTTTTAACAATATCATGGCGTTGAACAAATCCTAATTTAGATCTATTAAGAATATAACCATCGACTTGAAGTTTTTCTGTTGGTGAGGTAGTTCCGATTCCGACATTACCACTAGAATTTATAGTTACCCAATCTGTGGTGTGAGCTGCATTTCTAAAAGTATGAGACCCAGCACTATAATAGTTATTTCCATCTGTAAAAGGAAACCAGTTGTGGTGTGTACTACTATCTCTAGCTAATAAATTAGCTCCACTTGCCCCAGCAGCTACAGATATACCTGTTGGATTTGGATGTGGAGAAGTCGTATATACCGATAATTTAGCTAATGGGGATATAGTGCCTATACCAACATTAGTTCCATTATCGAAGATTTGCGAATTGCCTACAGTTGTTGAATTAGTAAATTTAGCTACATAATTGGTTGTTCCTGATATCGTACCAGCTCCAGAGCTACCAGATGTACCTGATGAACCAGCAGCTCCAGTGTTACCAGAAGTACCAGAAGAACCTCTAGTTCCAGAACTTCCTGAACTACCAGAAGTACCAGAAGATCCAGCAGCTCCATTAGCACCAGATGTACCTGAAGAACCAGCAGCTCCATTAGCTCCTGATGTACCGGAAGAACCTCTAGTTCCAGAACTTCCTGAACTACCAGAAGTACCAGAAGATCCAGCAGCTCCATTAGCACCAGATGTACCAGATGTACCAGATGTACCTGAAGAACCAGCAGCTCCATTAGCTCCTGATGTACCTGAAGAACCAGCAGCTCCATTAGCTCCTGATGTACCGGAAGAACCAGCAGCTCCATTAGCTCCTGATGTACCGGAAGAACCTCTAGTTCCAGAAGATCCTGATGATCCCGAAGTACCAGATGATCCAGCTGCACCATTAGCACCAGATGTACCAGACGAGCCAGCTGCACCATTAGCACCAGATGTACCAGACGAGCCAGCTGCACCAGATTGTCCAGAACTTCCAGAAGATCCTGTGCTACCAGAGGATCCTGATGTACCAGTGGATCCTGAAGTTCCACTACTTCCAGCCAAAGCTATAATTGCCCATTGAGAGGGTGAACTAGATGGGGTGTTACCTATGTTATTATTAATCAAAGACACATACGATGTGCCGTTCAAATAAACCACATCATTCACAGAATATGTGGTGCCTGCAGAATAGGTACTGCGCCAATTTAAAGAGATCCCAGAGGTTCCTCCCGTTCCAGAAGATCCAGCACTACCCGAAGATCCAGCACTACCTGATGACCCGGTAGATCCAGAGCTGCCAGTAGAACCGGAAGTTCCTGTGGATCCAGAGCTACCAGAAGACCCAGAGGTTCCAGTGCTTCCTGATGATCCGGCAGAACCTGAAGTACCTGCTGCACCAGAAGTTCCAGCAGAACCAGAAGTGCCAGTTGATCCAGCAGTTCCTGAAGTTCCTGTTGTTCCTGATGAACCCGCTGTACCAGCGGATCCAGCCGTACCAGATGTTCCAGCAGAAACCAACCAAACCGACCCGTCAAAAGAGTAAATCTTTTTCTGAGCAATAGCATAAAGAATAGAACCGGCAGGCACTGACGAAGTGGGTGCGTTTGCAATATCGTCAACTGTTGGTATGCCTATACCACGACTATTGGTGTCAAAGACTATACCATCCGAATTTTTAAATTTGTAATTACTCATGCAGGAATACCACTAGATTCTCTCTATATATTACAAAATAAAAAGTGGTAGTTCAAGATTTGATTCTCAAACTACCACTAGGTATTTTAGTGAGGTTAAATACTCGTTATGGTGTTCCACCAGAGCTTCCTGATGAACCAGAAGATCCTGGATCAGGAGAAGGTGGTACAGGGGGAGGAGTTGGATCTGGTGGTGCATAGTTACCAGTGATTGTTAAATTTAAATGAGTAGCTGCCCAATTGTAAGCATAATCATTGGTTGCCCAGCCTTCGTAATCTTCTCCGGTCATGGAAAGATATCCTTGAGCCACAGATAGTTGAATATATCCTCCTTCGTTTTCGGTGAACAGATTGTAGTTAAAACTTGCTTGATTAAACAAGTTATCATTACTACAAGTCAGAGCTAACACAGTGGCACTATGAGCTGAACCGTTCCACCATACTGAAACCGGATCAATTATTTTCATGTTATTTCCTGATAAAATAGGCATAGTTTCTTTTTTTATTTATATATCGAATTTTCTAAAGATTCTATAGAAGAATCCATTTATAAAAATGATTATTTTAATCTGGTATTAATTAGGGAACCGACTAGGGACTTAAGAGATTGGATCTCTTTGGCTTGTGATTCTATTTGAGACTGTTGTTCTTTAATTCCCTCTATTAAAAGGGGTACCAGTTTTTCATATTTAACTGTAAGGAAATTTTTTCCTGATTTTGATTCATTCTCTGTTGTTCTATCGAAAGGAGCTATGGTAACTATCTCAGGTAAAATTTCTTGAATCTCTTGAGCTATAACCCCAACATCATGCTTTTTGTCAGGCTCAAATCCATATTGTTTAGTTTCATCTTTCCAATCATAATAGACACCTCTAATTTTTTCTATCTTACTCAATGCTCCTCCTATCTGAACTACGTTTTCTTTCAACCTTCCATCAGAGGCATAAGCAATTATATCATAACTAGCCCTAACATTATTATCTCCGTCATTGATAGTAAAAATTTGTGTTCCAACATTTATAGAGTTGTTAAAAAACCTCGTACCGCCATAAACGTTAGCAGCACCTATCTGAATTCCAGTATGCCAAGCTAAAGTCAATCTATTATATGTATAAGATCCATATGTTGTATATGGACAATAAATCATATAATAAGGCTCGCTATCACCTCTTGTTCCCCAGGTAATTCCTGTATGATTTGATGTTGCAATAGCTGCGGGGTCTCCAGTGGATAGGGATAAATTTATAGATCTAGCAGCACCTGTTGTTGAATTACCATATTGGAATAAAAAATTACCACCTGCAGAATAATATCCATTCGAATTAACACCGCTAGAGTTTATAGTAACTGACCAGGTACTTCCATACCCCTGATTATCAAAAATATGAGATTGAGCATTATAGTATTGTGTGGACCCGCTTGAGTATAATTTTGTGGTCCAGCTATTAAAGTTATTAGTTGTTACACCAAAATAAAGACCATTAGAACCCCTAATTGCCATGTTTCCTTGAACGTCCAATTTTAAATTTGTGGTATCAGATGCAGAGGTTCCCCCAGCTACTATTGATCCATTAACATTTAATGATGCAACAGGAGAGGTTGTTCCTATTCCCAATAAACCTCTAGAGGTAAAAATGCTGCTAGAAGGTAATCTTACCTCGTCATCAATGTTACTGATCCAGGTGGAATTACCAGTTGTAACTTCCCAGTTCCAAACAAATACAGTTCCAGCAGTTTGTTGGGTAATACTTTCAGAATGCCCGCCTATGTGGAGATTTATATTTCCAGTGCTTGGACCGGTAAAGGTAAGAGAGACGTGGGTCCATTTAGATGTGCTTAGACCATCGCTAGAATTAAATGCCTTTCCACTTACTGTATTCCATGCCTGTGTGTTGTTAACAACGATACAAAAATTCGTTGCAGTTCCCAATCTAACCCAAACACCAACCTTATAAACAACCCCAGATGTAACTGCAATAGTTTGGTATAGATCCCAAGAATTTACTGTTAATGTATATGTCCCTGCAGTAGTAGATCCATCGGGTGCTGTTGAATTGTTATTTGTATAACTACCTTGATTTACGTTCCATGTTGGTGAATTTGTTAATCCGTATTGATAAGTACCTGTACTAGAATTTCCTGGGACTGAATAGGATCTAGAATTTGAGCTTCCATTTAATGAAAGAACGTTCGTGTCTGCGAAAAGTTGCATCAGATTTGATCCGTTCCCATATCCTGTTCCTGATTTGTTCCAAGCATAAGTCCTACCACTCTGAGTATTAGAACTATTAACTTGAAAAACCATCGAATAATAAGCAGCAATGGTGGCATTATCACCGTTTCCAAATGCAATAGTTGATGCTGTTGAACTTCCTGTCGGATTAACAGTAAGGGTCGTTCCATCAAAGGTCAATCTTGACTCTCCGTTAATTGAGGATCCACCGGTTGCAGTAAGAATATAATTGTCTGTGTTGTTAGTTATGTTGCCGGAAATACTAGAAACTGATGAAGCTGATCCAGCAGTGTCTGCATATCCTGCATGAATTTTCAACCAGCTACCCCAAGTACCTGCTTCGTTTTTTCTCAACCAAAGATATTGACTTGCATATCTAGAAATGTTTAATTCTAATCCATAATTTGAATATTCGCTGCCTAAACCGATCCTAGCCCTATATCCTCCCTGGGTGTCTCCGTGTGGGGAGTTAGTGGTACCTACTACATAAGACCATCCCCAAACGCTAGGCTCCGTATTAAAGTTAGAATAAGCTTCATGTAATGTTAGATTACCAAACGCTGTTAAATTGGTTCCTCCAACAGAAAGTACAGAGGTATCTGGTCCAACGCTTCCGTTATAGCTTACTGTGACTGTGCTTGTTGTTTGAGAAGTTCCAGAAGATCCGGAGGATCCAGAAGAACCAGAAGAGCCAGCACCCCCATTAGCTCCGGAGGTACCAGAGGATCCAGCAGCACCATTAGCACCAGAAGTACCTGACGAACCAGCAGCACCATTAGCACCAGAAGTACCAGAGGATCCAGCAGCACCATTAGCACCAGAAGTACCTGACGAACCAGCAGCACCATTAGCACCAGAAGTACCTGACGAACCAGCAGCACCATTAGCACCAGAAGTACCTGATGATCCAGTACTACCAGAAGATCCATTAGTACCAGCCAGTGCTAAAACTGCCCATTGGGACGGTGAACTAGATGGTGTATTACCCACGTTACTATTGAGTAACGAGACGTAAGAACTATTGTTATATGAAACTACATCGTTAGCAGAGTATGTCGTAGCGGCGTTGTATGTGCCCTTATACACAAGGGAAACACCAGACGATCCTGAAGATCCCGTCGACCCAGATGAACCCGAAGATCCTGACGTTCCTGTACTTCCTGAACTACCAGTTGATCCAGAACTTCCGGATGTTCCAGTAGATCCAGAACTTCCAGAACTTCCAGTTGAACCCGAGCTTCCACTTGATCCTGCACTTCCAGAACTCCCCCCAGAACCTGATGTTCCAGTAGATCCAGATGAACCTGACGTTCCTGTACTTCCGCTACTACCAGCAGTTCCAGAAGAACCGGAAGTACTAGATGCCCCGGATGTTCCTGATGATCCAGTCCCAGTTACCCATGCAGTGCCATTGAAAAAATAGATGGATCCTTGTGCCACAGCATACACCAGGCTACCTGTGACAATTCCACTGGTAGCAGCGTTACTAATGTTATCAATTGTTGGTAATCCAATACCTCGGCCATTGGTGTCGAAGACTATACCGTCGGTATTCTTTAATTTGTAATTACTCATCCATCTATAATAATAAAGAGCGATGAATTACATCGCTCTCTATTTATCTCAATTCAGAATATCATTATCCTTTTGTGATCTGATAAATGTTCACAGTTGCCAATACCTTAATCGTATTAGCTACAGAGTTGGTAACTGCGATTGAAAGTGCATCATTTGTGTTGTCTGCAGTCACTGCGCAAGTGAATAAAGAAATATCTTGTGTGACTGTGATTTCAGTTACCACCCCAACTAGTGAGGTTGTGCCTCCAATATTTTTAATGGCTCCTTCATATCTTCTAAAGTCAACGTTTTGGTTGCTGTCATCTTGTGCGATAAGATGAGCTATGAAACCTATCACTGAGTTACTAGGAACTGTGATCCTGTCTGTTGCAGTGTTAAGGTTAAGTGTTTGCGTTGAAGCAGAAGCTATTGCATATTTAGCCATCACTTTACCGTGCTGAATATCATTGGAAGATGATATTGTTGCCACTGCTTGAGCTATCTCGCCATATCTCGTTGAATTTGCTTGGGTACCTAAGTTAAGAGCAGAATTGGTGGTATTATCTCTAACTGAATAGGATGAATTACCTACTGTGCTCGCGGATGTGAATTTAACATAGGTATTATTAGTACCAGAAACAGCTACTGAACTACCTGATGTACCGGTTGATCCTGAAGAACCAGTGGATCCAGAAGAACCCGATGTACCAGCAACTCCTGATGTACCTGTGCTACCAGAAGATCCGGAGGTGCCTGTGCTACCAGATGATCCTGATGTACCTGATGTACCAGAAGATCCTGAGGTGCCTGAAGTTCCCGTGCTACCAGAAGATCCCGTGCTACCAGAAGATCCCGAAGATCCTCTAGTCCCAGAAGAACCAGAAGAACCAGATGTCCCTGTGCTACCTGATGAACCTGAGGAACCATTAGCTCCGGAGGTGCCAGATGATCCTGATGTACCAGAAGAACCAGATGTTCCTGTGCTACCTGATGAACCTGAGGAACCATTAGCTCCGGAGGTACCAGAAGATCCGGAGGTGCCTGTGCTACCAGATTATCCTG
>Ga0315904_10006946_pt1 | contig 15317 bp, 9 predicted proteins | sample LakEriMetagenome_6_FD_203529 | JGI IMG/M metagenome (GOLD analysis project Ga0315904, IMG submission 203529) | Freshwater fungal communities from buoy surface, Lake Erie, Ohio, United States - Buoy 12 MA120 | ecosystem: Environmental > Aquatic > Freshwater > Lake | place: USA: Lake Erie, Ohio... | reverse complement strand
GCGTATGATATCCCAGGCTTCGGGCGCAATACCAGCAGTATTCCCGGCCAAGTACACCTTCTCTCCTACTTCAATTTCTTCAATTTCTAAATCAGCACCTGCGGCCATGATAATTTTCAAGGTCGCATCCATGATCTCAGGTCCAATTCCATCTCCTTTTGCTACGGTAATTCTTGTCATAGTGTGTCTTATTGTGCTACAAATATCCCCTGACGCATACATTAGTTTTTATATATAATCATTATCATATTCATAACTAATATTTATACTAAAAAGAAAAGGCTTGTCTCGCTTCGATTTCGCAAAACACTAACCTATAATGAAATAAAAAAGCCCTTCACTCGGAAGGGCTTTAACCATAATTTCAACACTCTTTTTCAGTTACTGTCTGTTTTGTAGTACTACTTTTGGATTTTAATTTTTTGAGTCAAGACACGGCTATCAGAGCTCACGCGTAGGAGGTAAATACCTTCGGCTACGTCGCCAGCATCCACATTGATTGCGTCCGTGTTTTCCGCAACAAATGTGTTTATCAATGCACCGCTTAGGCTATGCAGCTCCACGGTTACTTTTGATCCAAAATTTTCGGCCAAGGCTACTGTAAACTGGCCGTTGCTTGGGTTTGGATATACAACCATTCCCATATCTTCTGGTGCAGTTACTTGAGTGCGGTTCATCACCACAGTTCGGCTTTTGCTGCACTCGCAACCGGTAGCATCCACACGTGCACGCATGGTTACGTTATACACACCATCCACTTGGAAGTTATAATTGGTGGTGCCGCCTTTTTGGGTTCCACCGCCATCAAATACCCATGTATAGGTTACGCCATTCTCTACCACCTGGTTGCCAGCGCCATTGATAGGATCGAAGCGCATACCATGGAAACCAAAGGCATAGTCAGGGTTTGCGATAAAGTCACAGGTTGTTGGACCTTGATTCACAGTTACTGGCTTGGTCAAGCTTGCTTCACAACCGCCTGCAATAGATGCTTTCAAAGTCACATTGTAGGTTTTGGTTACTGAAGTATTGTAGATGTGTCTTGGGTCAGAGTTGGTGCTGGTTGTGTTATCACCAAAATTCCATGAGAAAGAAACATCACCTTGAGGCCAACGTGTGTTGTTTTCAAACGTCACAGCTTCACCTGCACATACATTTTGTGCATTGAACACCACAACAGGTTCTACGCCCACGTTAAGTTGTTTGTTAAATGATGATTTACATCCATTCACCAACACCACGGTCAAGGCTACATTTTTAGGACCAAGGTTGCTCCAGGTTTTCACTGGATTCTCAGCAGTAGAGGTTGAACCATCACCGAAGTTCCAAGTATATGAACTTACAGCGCTAGTAGTAGGTGCTGTAGTATTGGTAAATACAGTAGGGGTAACAGAGCATGCAGGATCATGGGTAAACTCTGCAACTGGGCTTTCTGCAACTGCTACGGGAACGATTTTGGTATCAACACAACCAAACTCTGAAGTGGTAGTGAGTTTCACGTTTTTAGTACCTGCAGTAGTGAAGGTAATCGCTGGACTCTCTTCTGTGCTTACTACACCGTTGTCGAAGTCCCATTTGCTGCCTGCAAAACCTGATTTAATCGAGCTCAAATTCTCAAATTGGAAACGGTCATTCTGGCAGGTGCCTTCGCTGAGTTTGAAGTCCGCCACAGGCTTCTCAAACTGGTATGCACGTTGCTGGGTAGTAGCCACGCAACCATTCAACGTCGCAGTCAATTTCACGGTATACACACCCGCTTTAGTGTAAGACTTCGCTGGGCTGGCAGCGGTGCTAAAGGTACCGTCGCCAAACTCCCATCTGTAAGTTGAATTTGAAGGTGTGGTGCGGTTGGTGAACTGCAAGTTGTTGCCAGAGCAAGCATTCACTTTGGTGAAGGCTACAGTAGGAATTGGGCTAATTACCACTTGTGCAGAATCATAGAATGCAAAACCATAAGGCTTGGTTTTCGCAATCATCTTCACCCAATACGTGCCTGGGCTTGGGAATTGAAATACAGGCTCTGGAGCATCTGAGGTGTCTGCTGCTGCGCCGGTTCCGAAGTACCATTTAAATTCCATGAACCCACTTTTTACTGTGCTTTTATTGATAAATGCTACCTCTTCTTGGTCACAAATTCTTGATGGGAATTCGAAATCAGGACTGATAGATGGATATACCAAAATTCTGCGTCTCAAAATGGTATCACAACCATTCACAAGGTCGGTTACCTTAATGCAAAGGGTAATGGTGGAATCTTCAATATCCTTATCGGAAGTGGAATAGGACACTACCATATCAGAGCCACTGGGTGCGGTGAGTTTGGTTTCAGAACTGCTGCGCAATTGTCCACTTTGCATTTCTGCATATACGCTGGCAGTCCATGCGCTACCGTAGTTGCCATTTGTGAAATTGGTAGGGGCGCTTACATCGTATATTACAGACTGACCCACCACAGTTACATCAAAGTTCTTCGTGCTTTGGTATACCGCTTTGGTCGCTTGTGAAGAAGCCACAACTTTAGATCCGCCTGGAGATTTTCTCACATTCAGTTGGAATACTTGGCTGTCATTGCTGCGGATATCATCTGGATTCATAAGATATACCACCAAACGCTGAGAGCCTGAGTTGCTAAGCTGCAATGGATTTACAAACTCTTGCACGGATGACTGTCCAGGAGCAATGCGCGTGGTAACCAATTGGCGCTGCATCATTCTTCCATTCAGAGAAAATGCCATCCAGAAATTGCGTGCTGTATCACTAAAGTTGTTTTTAATGGTAAGCTTCAATTTTTCAGAATATCCAGTACATGGATTTGTTCCCCCATTATAACTTGCTGCAGAAGACTCCAAGTCCATTACAGTGGTAATGGCTCCACGGTCGCAGACTACAGTATTTCTGGTTCTCTTTGTAAAATCAGTTGTTACTCTATTGTCCTCAGGCACATTATTATGCGCCAAGAAACTTCCCGCTGAGAAATCCATTGCATTCGGGTTTCTTAGCATAGGGTTGGCAAAAATTTCCGCATCCATATTGGCAAAGGCAGAATTTCTCCAATCTGCAAAGGTGTTTCTTGTACCCATAGCTGGGTTATACCAAAACTGCAAGGTGAAGTTGCTCGCCCAATACATGTTGTGACGGAAATTCGGCTGCGGGTTGGTAGTACCTGCGTAATACACAGGATACACACCATACGAGTTCGATGTAACAACGATGTTTCCATCAATAGTTGTGCTGCCATTCCCGAAACCAAAAATACCATATTGATAGTGGAAAGAGCTGCCACCACCTGTGGTAGTAAGGTTCAAAGTATTTTGGCGGAAAACCAAACTATTCGAGTTTGTACTGTGATAGAAACCATATGTAGCTCCTGCACCACCGCAATTCGATACCACGTTATTGGCGTACAAATGATCGCCACCGCTTAATTGGGTGCGCATTGCATAGATAATACCAGATGAAGAAACTTGTCTTAAGCCATACACCAAATTGCGTTGCACTTCCATGTTTCCGTTTGCGGTAAAAATACCATACAAAATATGATAGGTTCCTGTAACAGTAGATTCATTATCCATGATAATATTATCATTTACGCGGTTCAATGTACCGCCAATACTCAAGGTATAAATACCATAATAGGTGCCAAAAGGCCTATTTCTTTGAATGGTATTGCTGATAATATTTTTGGAAGATCCGAAGATAGAATAAATAGAATACACAATAGAATTCGCATTATTTCTAATATTCTCAATGCGGTTCAATTCGATATTTCCATTCGTGCTATACGCCTCGTAAACGCCCTGTCCTGCGGAAGCAGAAGTGATGTTCAACAAGGTATTCGATTTAATGGAGAAAGGCGTTGTGGTTGTACCGAACCAATACCACACATACATGCCATGCATGAATGAATTTGAACCTGATGGCGCAGAACCTAAGAAGGGCAAATCGTGAATAAAGTTACTGTCAGCGCGGATGATACGGTTGGTAGCCACGTTGTAATAACTATTAATACCTCCAGAGGTAGAGTTAGGCAAACCAGTGCTTACGTTGGCACGAGAAATATCGTTGCCAGTTATAAGAGTACCGTTGGTATAGTATGTATTTATACCCCAGAAGAAAAAGTTTTGAATGGTGTTTCTGTCAAAGGTATTGTTACTGTGTACGGAAGTATAGTTTGAAATATTTTGTACTTCAAAAATACCATAAGCTGGGCCTGGGCTGTTGGCATTGGTAGTGCGCATTAGGTTATTGCGTACCAAGTTAAAATTACCATTATTCCCACCACCCGCGGTAACACCTGTAAGTGAAGTTGCAGAAGAGAAAGCCACATACGCGCCGCCTGCGGTGGAGCTCCCTAAAGTAAGTGCAGAGAATTCAATGGTATTGTTCTCAATCACGTTGTAATCTGCACCACCAAACAAGCGAATACCCATTACTTGGGTAATGTTTGCGGTGTTGCGTATCGTAAGATTGCGCAGCGTAAGGTAATCTGTACCACTCAGGGTGATTACTGCATTCAAGGTGGTTGTACCTGCATAAGAAAGCACGTTACCACCGCCATTAATGGTAATGGTATTCGTAGCAGATGAACCTGTAACTATTGGAAACTGAACGGGTTGGGTTTCAGTTACCGAACTCATTACATTGAGTACTACTGGACCATTTACGCCACCGGTAAGTGTAGGGCCAAGATCTGATCTAGAAAGACCAGACAAGGAACGCCAAAAAGACTGCCAGTTGGTAAAGTTGGTTGAAGAAGCGGCAGCTGAGGCGTTCAAGGTGTATGTACCATTCATTTGCGCAGAGAGCATGGAGGTGCTTCCAAGCAGGATAACAAGCGTGAAAAGGCGCGCCAATGAACCTACACACAATGAACCGAGGGCCAGCGATTTGAGCCTCGCCGTGGGCTTTGGTTTAAGTAGCGGGGATTCTGACAGCTTGCCTGGTAACAATCTGCCAAAAAGAAATTGTGTAGTTGTTCTATTCATAGGTTTTGTATTAGTTGAGGATTCAAAAATGAAAGCTTGTTTTCAATAATTTTCATTTATATTTGCAATCATATACATAAAATTTTCTTATGCATTACACCCTTCACCAATTGCAGGTTTTCTTAAAAATCACACAAACCCTCAGTATTACCAAGGCTTCCGAGGAGTTAAACTTAACACAGCCTGCAGTATCTATCCAATTGAAAAATTTCCAAGATCAGTTTGACATTCCACTGACAGAAGTGGTAGGGAGGCAGATTTATATCACGGATTTCGGAAAAGAAATTGCAGCTGCGGCAGAGAATATTTTAAACCAAGTGTATGCCATCAACTACAAAACCATGGCATATAAAGGCCAACTGACAGGCCGGTTAAAAATAGCTGTAGTTTCTACGGGCAAATACATTATGCCCTATTTCCTCTCTGAATTCATTAAGCAGCATGAGGGAATCGAGCTACATATGGATGTAACTAATAAATCCAAAGTATTGGAAAATCTCGAGAACAATGAGATTGACTTTGCCTTGGTATCGGTATTGCCGACAAACATCAATATTGAGAAGTTGGATTTGATGCAGAACAAATTGTTCTTGGTAGGCAATTCATCTATTGAGATCAAGAAAAATCAGAAGATGAAAGACTTGTTTGAACGTTCACCTTTGATTTTCAGAGAAAAGGGATCGGGCACCCGTCAGACCATGGAAACTTTTTTGGATAAACAAAACATCTCGGCATTGAAGAAGATGGAGCTTACATCAAATGAGGCGGTAAAGCAAGCCTTGATTGCTGGCCTGGGGGTTTCTATTATGCCTTTAATAGGCATTCGCAATGAACTGCACAATGAAGAATTACAAATCATCCCAGCCAAAGGGCTACCTATCAAAACGAATTGGAGTTTAATATGGTTAAAAGGCAAGCGCCACTCTCCAGTGTCGGAGTCCTTTCTCAACTATTTAAAGAAGAACAAATCCGAGATTGTACACAATACATTTCGGTGGTATGAACAATATTGATTGAGTTCGGAGTGGCGAGGCATGCTCGCCATCGCGAGTAATACCTCGCGATGAGAGTTAGGAGTTAGGGGTTAGGAGTGAAGAGTTGACTTGGCGTTCACCCTCTGATCTTCGAGCATCTACAACGAAATTCAAATCCGGAGCCCCCAGGCTCCCCTGGTTCGGTCTTTATGCAGCGCAGCGAAATGAGACCAACCAGTTCATGATCGTAGAGACGCGATGCCTCGCGTCTCAGAAATTACCGTTGGGAATATTCAAAACGTTACCATTTTAATTCTATCTATCACTTCATGTTGTCACTTTTTGGCATTGCCCAAAAAGTAACCAAAAAAGCTAGTCCTTCGGATACAAAGCTTGAAAACCTGCAGCCCTGTTCAGTCTGATTTCTCTCGAAACAAAGGCTAGCGCAGAGATTTTAAACGCTTTGCCGGGGAGAGGACATGCGAATTGAAACGCACTGCAGCGCTATCTGCTGTTTCTCGACGCTGCGCGCACGAAATCCGCCTGCCCTTTGCTGCGGTTTTACTACGCTTTCCATCCGCAAAGGACGCGCCTAACCAAGGTAAACGTACTTTAATCTGGCGGATTGCAGCTACTCCCCGCCGCATAGATTGTTAGATTATCACTGCCCTGCAAGGGCACACACAGCCGCAGGCAAAGCCTGCGGCTGTGACAAATTGAAATTCGGTTTGGCGGATATTTTGCGATTGAGCAAAATGTATGACAAACCCCTTCAATAGTTTATAGTTGACAGTGGCGAGGCTTGGCACGAGGCGTTGCTCACGGTTCACCTCGCGATTGGCTTAACGTTTACATTATGGGCGTGCGGACATTAAAACGAAATCTAATTCGTGCAAATTCGTATCATTCGTGAAAATTTGTGTCTGTAACAAATTCAAGGTATAAGCCGCGGGTAGAGACAACAATATCCATCAGGCACAATAAACCAAACCATACTGCATAAAAAAAGGCCATACACTGAAGTATGGCCTTTTCACAAGAACTATAATTGTAAATTTTAGTCTTCGCTATTTCTGCTTAGTGCATAGATAACCAAACCAAATCCAATTTTGTTGATTGCATCAGCAATGTTGTAGACAATATCCATAGCATGTTGTGCTGCTGCTTTGTCTGACACCAATTTCATTCCAAACAATCCGCCATCAGTTCCAAGGATGTAACCCAATGGATAGATAGACCAACCTACCAATACGAACCAAGCCAAAATGCGGGTAGCTTTTGCCACTTGTGGTCCTGCAGTTTGTGCCAATTTCGCAACGTCGCCGAACCAAATAAGGTAAGCAATGTAGAAATACGCAGCACCAGAAATTACACCCCATAGAACGCTTTGTGTAGCGTAAACGGTTTCGCCAAGATAGCCAGTTACCAACATTACGATAGAAGCGAAAATCAACTTCCAAAGCAATCCGATTTTAGCACCTGCTTTTTTGGTAATCAAATAGAATTCTACGCACATCAAAGGCACAGTTAGAATCCAGTCTACATACCTAAAGAAGGTTGGTGATTCATCTGTAGCTAGGTTATACCCTCTCATGTAGTAGTAGTGTACTGCTGCAATGAAGGTGATCAAACCTGATACAAGTACTGAAGTTCTCCATTTTTGAGAAGTGTTGTTCAACTCAAAGAAGAAGAATACCGACGCGGCCATCATGGCCATTGTTCCGATAAAGAACGTGAACGCAACATAATTGTCGCTTGCAATTTTTAAATGTTCCATTTTGTGTTTTATTTTAGTTCTAAGTTGTTTTTTATTTTACCCCTACTCTTTTGGCTTTTCGGGAACCGCCTGTTGTAGAAACAACATTGGTTTTATTTTGTTTGAAGTTTTTTTCAAGTTTTTACTTTCGCAAAACCTTGGCACAAGAGGGAATTTCCGTTTTTGTTAAATACAAATACGGGCGCTTTTTTGAAGCGAATACAAAACAACATTAGGAGATATAAAATGACGGAGAAATAAGTATTGGTACTTAATTTTACGAAATTGCCGTTTTGGTTTAGCAAATTAGCTTTCCCTCATTTTCAACAAGAATACACTCACAAATACGCAAATACTATTTACTTTATTTACGCAATAAAACATATTGTATATGTGATAATTACATAATTCTATAATGATGCTTTAAATCATACTTCTCTGCACCTATAGTACGTTTACATCACGCTATTTGCTGTAGTTACTGCTTCTATTTTACGTTGCTTATAAAATAAATGCATTAATAAAAAATGTGGCAAACTTATGCAGGATAAAAATGTAAAAATACTGGACATTATATTCTGTGAGTAAGGTAACACTGCAGAATCTACAACAAATATCAATGATAAAATACAAACGGCACCTACGGTATATGGAATCGCTTCCTTATACAAAGTCCAAGACGACAACTTGAGTTCCTTCTTCATATGCAACCAGGCATTCCAGCTGTGTTGTAAAACAAAATATAAACCAAACGACAAGGCCAAAGGCAGCAGTATGCCCAGACTCAGCATAAACAACAAACCTGTAAACTTACGTCCTTTGGAGAGCAACACTTGCAATACCAAATAAGTGTATGCAAGTACTGCGACAAGGTTCATAGATTGATGAAATATTTTACTGCGAATAAGATTGCGCAGCGCAGGATCATAACTGAGTATAATATCAGTTGCTTCACTCCAATGCGTGGCAATAATAAACAACAAAATAGACAAACCCAATGCAACTGCTTTTACATACGAACCCAATGAAGATGATTGAATACCGTAGGCCTCATATTCTGATTCTCCGAAATGAAATGCTGAAAACAATAGAAAAAATAACAATGAAAACAATGGGAAAAAGAGCCAAAATATAAAATATACAACTACAATAAACACATATTCTGCAATAAAGATAAAAAGCGAATTCTTTTTATCGCGCCGGAGCAAATGGTCTAGGGCGCCGTGCGGAATACCCATAGTGAGAAAACCCGCAGCAAGCAACACATATTCTGCCTGCGAGCCAGCAGCATACAATTCAAACAACCCATACAGAACAACTACCGCCAGTGCAATTCCATACCGCAGGTATTTCATTTTCGGTGTCATGTGTTGATTATATTGAGCTGTTTCGCAAACATGTTTATGGAGCAGTTGACTTGGCACTATTTTTTTGCAGTCATGTAACAATTTGAATCACTGAGATTTAGAAACACTTACTGCTTTCAAAATGTTTTTCGCTTGCGCCATATTTTGGCGGGCATTAGAATTTCCTTAAGATAACCACACCGGCAATAATCAATGCCATACCGCCCAAACGTATCCAACTGATGGGATGCGGTTGGGCCACTAAAATATTGTAATGCTCGAGCAATGAGGAAACAATCATTTGTCCGGCAACCACTAGGCCGAATGTTAATCCTGGACCCAGGCGCGGAAAAGCCAGAATAACCAGTGTAACATAAATGGCACCGAGGAGTCCGCCTAACCATGCGTGCAGTGGTGCTGTTTTGATCCCTGACCAAGATAGGGTTTGTTGGCTGATAAGCACATAAAGCAACAAGCACAAAGTGCCCACGCTAAATGAAATCAAGGAGGCTTGTACCGCACTCCCCGCAGCTTTTCCCAACTTGGCATTTAAGCCCGCCTGTATGGGCAAAAACGCGCCCGCAATAAATGCCAATACGATCCAGATTACTTTTGTCATGAGCTATGTTGTATCAAATATAGAAGCGCATGGGATTGAAACAAGGGTGATGACAACAATCAATACCCAACCCTTAGGGGGGATTTGTGCAAACACTAAAGAGTTAAGAGTGAGGGGTTAGGAGTGAAGAGTTGACTTGGCGTTCACCCTCTGATCTTCGAGCATCTACAGCGAAATTCAATTCCGGAGCCCATAGGATCCCCTGGTTCGGTCTTTATGCAGCGCAGCGAAATGAGACCAACCAGTTCATTAAAGTTAAAAGTGAGAAGTGGGGAGTGAAGAGTTGATATCGCGGTTACACTTTGAACTCTTCATTATTTCAACGAAATCTAATTCGTGAGAATTCGTGCCTGAAATTCTATTGCGGAAGTAGCTACGAAACCACAAACTCTATTTCCCTTTGGATACGGTTTTCATTTGAATAATATCTACCAAAAAGGCAAAGGCCATGGAGAAATAAATATACCCTTTAGGAATATTAAACTGCAAGCCTTCTGCCAAGAGGGATACCCCTATCATCATTAAAAAACACAAGGCCAATATCTTGAAGGAAGGATGCTTGGTAATAAAGGCGCTGATGGGCTTGGCCGCTACGAGCATAATGAGTACGGTAACGATAACCGCAGTATACATGACCCATAACTCTTGCACCATGCCCACCGCGGTGATGATGGAGTCGATAGAAAATACCAAATCCAACACGATTACTTCTGAAAGCAAGCGGCTGAAACTGCTGCTCTTGGAGGCTGTCGGCTGAGAATCGTTTGCCGCCTCTGCCTTATGATAAATTTCGCGGGTGCTTTTGTAAATTAAAAATAAACCGCCCACGATAAGGATTATTCCCTTGCCTGAAAAATCAACATCAAACCAGGTGAACAAGGTCTGATCTAACTTCAATATCCATGAGATAAATGCAAGTAATGCCAAACGCATAATCATGGCAAGAAATATGCCCCAAAAACGCAACTTTTTGCGCTGTTCTTCGGGCAATTTATCCGCCAAGATGGAGATAAAAATAATGTTATCTATGCCGAGGATTACCTCTAAGGCGATTAAGGAGAGCAAGGGAATGATGGCGTCTAGCATGATTTTGATTGTACGATATTATTAAAAACAGATGGGCTTAATTTTGGTTTTTTAGTGGATGCATTGCAAAATACGGGATGAAATTAAGGGCTGCGCAAAATGCTCTCCATTTTTTTACCTTTTGCCAACTCGTCTACCAACTTATCTAGGTAGCGCACTTGCTGGGTGAGTGGATTCTCTATATCCTCTATGCGGTAACCGCATATTAAACCCTTGATAAGGTGCGCATGTGGATGGAGTGTGGCCTGATGAAAAATGCTTCGAAACTGAGGTTTTGATCTATACAGGACTGGATATCTTGCGCGGTGTAGCCGGTGAGCCAGGCAATTACCTGATGCAACTCTTCTACGCTGCGGCCTTTCTTCTCTACTTTAGCCACATAGTGCGGATACACAGAAGCAAAGGTTAACTTGGTTACGCGCTGGTTGTGTTCTGCTGTGGTTTTCATAGGGGCAGTGAAACAAACTGCAACTTACAGGATGCAATGAAAATATAAAATAGGGATTGCTTAAAATTTTTAGGACAGCTGAGAGCTACAACTGTCTAAACACGCTGAAGGATGCCCTAGCCCGGACAGCAGCGGCAGCGCCGGGTGTGGGGATGTATGCAGGTGCTGGGCAGGCAGGGCGACCGCAAGAAGCCCCTGCATGGCCTGTGCAGCTGCAACATAAACCGCGCCCGGACTATAGCGAATGGCCGGAAATGGCTGTAAAAAAGAGAATAACATACTCTCTGCGAAATTTATACCTTTGTATTTGTGCACGGACACCACCACAACCACGCGCATGGGCATGGACACAGCCACAATGGCTCGCATGCGGCGATGCAGGGCAATGTGTCGCGGCCTTTTGTGCTGGCGATGCTGCTGAACTTGGCCTTTGTGGCGATTGAATTCTACTACGGTGTGCACTCTTCTTCTCTGAGTCTGCTGGCGGATGCCTGGCACAACCTGGGCGATGTGGCAGGACTGGCGATAAGCCTACTGGCGCTGCGCATGGCGACGCTGAAACCCAACCGCACCTATACCTACGGCTACTCTAAGGGCACGATACTGGCCTCGCTGGCGAATGCGGTGCTGCTGCTACTGGCGGTGGGCAGTATAAGCTATGAGGCGGTGCAACGGCTGATGAACCCCGGCACACCGCAATGGAATGTGATGAGCTTGGTGGCAGGTATAGGCATACTGGTAAACAGTGGCACTGCGCTACTCTTTATACGCAAGCAAGAGCTGAACTCGCGTGCCGCTTTTTTACACATGGCTGCGGATGCGCTGGTGTCGCTGGCGGTAGTGCTGGGCGGGGTGCTGCTGCACTATACGGGCTATGCGTGGATAGATCCTGCGCTGAGCATACTGATATGCGCGGTAATACTGTATGGCACCTGGGGACTGCTGAGGAGCAGCCTGCGCTTGTCGCTAGACGGGGTGCCTGAGGGTGTGAATATGCAAGAAATACATGATGCGGCGATGGCGATACCTGGGGTGCGGGACATACACCACCTGCATGTATGGGCTATGAGCACTACAAAAAACGCCCTTACCGCCCATATAATGATGGAGGAAGGCAGCAGTGCAGCGGATGAGAAACGGGTGCGTCATGATTTTAGGCACGCCTTGTTGCACTTGAATATACAACATGCGACGTTGGAACTGGAGCTGAGCAAGCATGAGGCCTGCAAAGACTGCGATGCGGTGGCGGAGCCACATGTGCATGAAACGGCCTGAGGACTGACCTTACAAGCTGTTCAGTATTCCCGGCAATACCTGTGTCAGGCGGCCTACTTTTTCCGCATCTACATCCAGATGAAAGGTAAAGCGTACCCAAGCGCCACCGGTGTGTGAGGCATGTATGTCTTGCGCTTTAAGCAACTGCAGGAGCTGAGCCGCTTTTTCTGCGGTATGGGTTTCGAACAATACAATATTGGTTTCTACGGGCAGTACCTGCTTTATGGCGCTGTGCTGCTCCAGGATATTCCCTATTTGCGCGGCGTGGAGGTGGTCTTCGGCCAAGCGGGAAAGGTGATGGTCTAGGGCGTAGGTGCAGGCTGCGGCGAGGGAACCTGCTTGGCGCATGCCGCCACCAAAGCGTTTGCGGATGCGGTGTGCCTTGCGAATGCGGTCTGCGGAACCTATGAGTACGGAACCTACGGGGCAGCCTAAGCCTTTGGAAAAGCAGAGGCTGATACTATCAAAATGGCTGCCATAGAAGCTGGCTGGGGTGCCTGTTTTTACCATAGCATTCCAGAGGCGGGCACCATCGAGGTGCATGCCCAGTTGCAGGGTGCGGGTGCGTTCATAGATTTCGCGAATGGCTTGATCAGGCCAGCAGGCGCCGCCTCCGCGGTTCATTGTATTTTCGAGGCAGACCAGGCGTGTGGCGGGAAAGTGGGGATCGTCGGTATTGATATTTAGCGCTACTTCTGCTGCGGTAAAGATGCCGCGTTGGCCTTGCAACAACCTAACGGATGCGCCGCTGTGGGCGGCAATGCCGCCTCCTTCGTATTTGTAGACATGGGCCAATTGGTCGCAAATAACCTCATCGCCCAAGCCAACATAGGTTTGTATGGCAACCTGATTGGCCATGGTACCACTGGGGAAAAAGAGACCTGCTTCCATGCCAAACAGTGCGGCTACGCGGTCTTGCAATGCATTGATGGAGGGGTCGTCACCAAACACGTCGTCGCCAAGGGCTGCAGTGTGCATGGCTTCTTTCATAGCCGCTGTGGGGCGGGTTACGGTGTCGCTGCGCAAATCTATGGTCATACCTAGTGCCAAAGGTAAGAATGACAGAGACACGAGGCAAGATGTGTGTGTCTAAAGGCGGGAACATCCGGGAACGTAATGGTGGTGATGAAGGTTTGTCACATATTTTGCTCAATCGCAAAATATCCGCCAAACCAATTTTCGTTGTATCACAATCCGCAGGCGATGCCGCGAAGCACTGCTCGCGGCTCTGCCTGCGGCTGTGTGTGCCCTTACAGGGCAAGGCATTGTTGCTTATCTAACAATCGATGCTAAGGGGAATAAATGCAATGATTCAGATATATAAATGAATACTAATGATTGCAGCATTCACAAAGATGGAGAAGGATAACCCAGACTTATACGTCACATGAAAGAAGCGAAGCGTGTGGTGGCCTGTCGCTTTGGCGGGCCGGTATGGGGGTGAAATGATTTTTAGCTTTTGGGGCCGTAACCCAAAAGCGTTAAAAAAATCATGAGGCGCGTGGGCAGCATCAAAGCGACTAGAGCTTTTTGTTCCTTTTTGGGGTAATGCCAAAAAGGAAGAATATCAATCATTGGAAATCAATCATTGGAAATCAATCATGAACTGGTTGGTCTCATTTCGCTGCGCTGCATAAAGACCGAACCAGGGGAGCCGGGTGGCTCCGGAGACGCGAAGCATCGCGTCTCTACGTTTCATTTCGTTATAATTATAGAACAGTGCAAAGGGTGAATGCCTCACAAAAAAAAGAGACGCGAAGCATCGCGTCTCTACATTTTATTTCGTTGTAATTCTCAAAAGCCGAGAGGGTGAACGCCTGTTATAACTCTTCACTCTCAACTCCCAACTTTTAACTATTATTAGTGGTGGTGTCCACCTTCGCCGTGCACATGGCCGTGGTCCATTTCTTCTGAAGAGGCGTCGCGCACGCTTATGATTTTTCCTGAAAAATGCAATTCTTGGTCTGCCAAAGGATGGTTGAAATCCATGGTTACCGCTTCGTCATTCACATCTCTCACCACACCGTTCATGGGGTTGCCGTGCTCGTCTTGCATAGGAACGATATTACCCAATTGCAACAAATCTGCAGGCACATTTGGTCCTTCAAACACACTGCGTGGAATTTGAATTACCATATTTGGATTGGACACGCCGTAGCCGTTTTCAGCAGCAATGCTGAAACTAAAATCTGCACCCAAGGCCAAGCCTGCGAGGTTCTCGTCAAAAGCCTCTAAGGTTTGGCCAATGCCATGTATAAATAAAAACGGATTTTCTTCGGTGGTTTGGTCCGCGATTTCGCCGCTAGTGAGCTTCAATGTATAGGTAATGCCTACTACTTTTCCTTGTGATACCTGCATATTGCAGCCAAGGTCGGAATTTATTTTTATTCTCCCAAACTAATTTGTTCAGAGTGCTTGCGCCAATTTGCGGTAGTCCGCCCGTATGTCTTCATGCAAATGCTCCATAGACCGGTACACTTTCTCTACCTGTTTATCATACAACTGCGCCAATACGGTGCTGCTGCGAAACCTCGGCGCTAGCGCTGTCATTTGGCTACAAAACTCGGCGAGCAACTCTATTTCTACGGTTTTATCGGCACTAAAACGCACACATTTTGTCACGAATTTTAGAATTTTGCGCAGGCCTTTTGCGCTGACATAGCTGGTGGAAAAATTGATGCTCGCAAACAACAATCCCATCTCATGTTTGCAGTCTTTGATAAACTGAAGCTTGTCTTCCTCGTCGAAAAGGATAAAGGACAGCAATTCCTTGTTCTCTTTTTTATATTTGGCCATGCGCAGCAACTGCTGCTCTAGCGCCTCGCGCG
>Ga0315904_10006945_pt1 | contig 15317 bp, 36 predicted proteins | sample LakEriMetagenome_6_FD_203529 | JGI IMG/M metagenome (GOLD analysis project Ga0315904, IMG submission 203529) | Freshwater fungal communities from buoy surface, Lake Erie, Ohio, United States - Buoy 12 MA120 | ecosystem: Environmental > Aquatic > Freshwater > Lake | place: USA: Lake Erie, Ohio... | reverse complement strand
TTAGTACATTTACTTCATAAACCAATTAAAACAAATAAAAAATGGAAAAGCGCACATTAGTACAGGCAAAAGAATTAGTTAACTCTTCTTTCCCTACAATCTTCTCTAAAGAGGATGTTATGAATCTCCTAAACTCTATCGAAGAGGTGGAAGAAAAAGAAGTAGAAGAAGGAGGAAAATTTTCTCTATCGGAGGAAGAAATATCGATATTAGTCGAAAGAATTGCATCGAAGATCGAGGATGAGGTGGATGATGTCGTAGATACTTCAGATTTGGATTTTGATATCGATGTAGACTACGACCGAAGAATCAATATCGAGGTCAGCGGAGGGGTTCAAATCGATACTATGACGATAGAAAGAATCACAAGTAATATCATCGAAGAGTTCATAGGGGAGTTGAATGAAAAGGACGACGAGGAATAAGAAATAGGTTGGTTGGTTAGTTGGGAGAAGGGGAGAATTTATTTCTCCCTTTTTTGTGTCTAGGGTTTTTTCCTACGTGAATGATTCGTACTTTAGCTTCATAACCAATTAACATATAGACAAATGAAAGCATTTAAAGAAGGACAAGAACAGAGAATTAGACAGAAAGTTTCTCAGATGTTGGAAAGCGAACTCGGGAGGGATTCTTCCCTCAGATCTGCTATATCCGATTCAGGGGATATGTATCACGTGGTTAACATTGGAACTTCAATTCTATGTACTAAATGGGGAATTGGGTATTCAGGGGGAAGCTTTGTACAGTCGGTTGTTGATAATGATCTAATGGGAGCATTCTCTAGAGCAGATCACACCAACAAGAGTGCAATAGGATTCTACTGTAAGCTGCTCTACAACGTAGGTTATATTGATTAAAATTTATTCCCCGTAGGTTTTTTTCCTACGGGGTTTTTATGTACTTTTATTCTATAACCAATTAAAACAATTCAAATGGATAAACCAGTAGAAAAACCAAAATGCGAGCACAAAAAAACTTATGTTGCGGTTCGCCACGTATCAGGAATCCAATTAGTAAAATGTTCAGATTGCGGGCAAAAACTTTAACCTTAGGTTTTTTTCCTACGGGGGGAATTAGTACTTTTATCTTATAACCAATTAACAAAAGACCAAATGAAAACAAATCTCAAAGCTCAATTAGAAGCATTCGAAAAAGGAATCTTCTTAGATTCGGACGGAAATGAAAGCTGGTGTTTCACCTTCTACGACTGGTTCTGCAAGGACTCTTCGCTGGAAAGAAAATCACGATCCCTATTTGCTAAGGTAAAGAAATTCCTAAAAGCAAATCCTCAAATCGACACAACCAAGGTGTATGTGTTCTTTAAGAACAACTGCCCAATGAACGGACCACTCTACGATGATTTCAGAATCTGCAACGAGGAAAGTGTTATCTACACGGTTATACCTAAATGTGGGCACTCAGGAAAAGCAGAGATCTGGGGGAAAGAAAATGATTTCAAAGGACCCTTAAAGGTGGCAGATACTTTCACGGGACTATTAAATTAGTCCCTAGGTTTTTTTCCTACGAACCAATTTAGTACTTTTATCTTATAACCAATTAAAACAAACACAATGAAATTATCAGAGCACGAAAAAGCAATCATTGCAATCGAATCATTATCTCAACAAATCGGAGATAGAGGATTAGAATTAGGGGATCAAGTTCTTTTGAACATTGCATCAGATCTTCAACTATTCATGATAAGCGCAATGTCTGGGGATTTGAATAGCTTCTTAGATTATGTAAATGATTTCAGGGAGAAAAAGATTCGAGAGAATTTGGAGGAGATTGAAAACCTCAGGAGAGAATTGGAGACCGGAAGAAAGGTTACCGCGACAGAGAAGATTGCAAGAATGAAATTGGGAACTCAAAATTAAAAAGCCATGAGAGATGAACTTTATCTAGGACCAGTACCAATCGAGGAAGATTGCTCACAGGTAGGATCAGTAGGGTATTTCGAAAGATCTAGAGTAGAATGCAGAGCATTTATTAACCAACTAAAGAGACTATTCGGGGATCCGCCAGAAGGGGGAGCATTGACTATCAAGTCTTGTCCCCACGACTTTGGAACATACCACGAAGTGATTGCCACGTTCGATGATCTTTATCCAGATTCTTGTAAATGGGCTTTTGAGATAGAAGAGAATCTACCAATGAGATGGGACGACGAAGCTCTAATGGACCTAACCATTTTAACAATAGGAACTAAATGATTTTTTTCCTACGAAGTAATACCTATATTTGATCTGTACATTTTTTGTTTTTTGTTGTTTAATTGGTTTAAGATCCCGGATTTGATTCGGGATCTTTTTTGTGTATAGGGTTTTTTCCTACGGGGGAAATTAGTACTTTAGCTTCATAACCAATTAAAACAAATACAATGAAACTTAGACTTTCGATCAAACAAAATCTATTAGTAGAGGTTACACTAACTGAAGACCTCAGAATGAAGAATGCTGGTATACAAAGCTACACAACAACTGTGGCATTTATAGAGGATGGTAAAATCTTCGAGAATGGAAAGTTTAGCCGTACCACTAGCAAACACATGGGAACAATATATTCCATAACCGGTTTACCCGGAATCACTTCCAAAGAAAGAAAACACTTCTGGTGGCTTCCCGACGGAGTAAGAATCCCACATGAAGATTCATTGTCTTCTGGAACTTCTCTACCCGTACTAAAAGAACTTGCAGCAGGGAAATCTTTCTTTGAAGCAGTATCCTCCATAGATAAAATGGGGAGAAAAGATTCTCAGATCGTAGAGGAGATATTAGAAGCCAAGGGACTTAAAGAAGCATTGGTACACTACAGAAAGATCAAGGGTTCTTTTGCCCTAATATAGGCACTATAGTGATAAGATAGTGTATGTGCACCCTCTCGGATAACACACCCGAGAGGGCCTCGTATACGGGAAACGTACACACGTAGAGATATATAGAGAAAAACTATATAAAATGAAAAACCTACAATTGTACGAATATTATGGCCCTAAATATCCACAAGAAAGAATAGAGCTATTAGAAGAAGCTCAGGAAAAGTTAGGAGAAGCCATAGGACTTATAGAGGAAGCTCTTAAGGGATCATCACACCAAAGACATGCAGAGACTTATATACTTAGTCACCTTAACAACTGGATGGACTCTGGTAACAGATTTGATATGGGGATCCAACAGTACATAGATAAGCTTAAAGAAGAGCAGGAAGAGTCTAACGGGGAAGAGGTAGAATTTGAATAAGGAATAAATTTAAATAAAATTTAGCCCGTAGGTTTTTTTCCTGCGGGTTTTTTGTGTACTTTAGCTTCATAACCAATCAAAAAAGACACAATGGAAATTTCACAAATCGCACAAAAGGTAATTGACAACATCAACCGTGCAATTGCCAAATCCCCTACAGGAGTTACTATGGTATCGATCAGAGAATACCAAAACTCAAATGGGGAAATCTCCAACAACATCGTTAACATCGGTGCAAGTTTGGAGAATGCAAAGTCCAAGGATATCGAATTCCTTAAAGGTAAAACTGGATCAACTGAGATTGAGGAGATCGCAAGACTTGAGCTAATCAAATCATTCGAAAGTCCTAACCCAAATCGAAGCAAAGGTCAAATTGATGCTTATACCGTTATTACAAAGGGAATTAAAGTTCACAATGTGACTGGGGAGATCTACGTATTTGGTCTTAGAATGAAAAAAGAAATTGTTCAACCAGGAACTTACCCTATCGTTAATTCGAAAGAGCTTACAATCGCTAAGAATTCCCTACGTAAAGAATTAAAGTCCTCTAAGTTCACCCAATTCAAGATTAGTGAAATCTCAGAAATCAGAATTGCAGGAGAGGAAATTTCATTTTTTTGATAAATTTCTCCTCCGTAGGGTTTTTTTCTACGGGGGAGATTTGTACTTTAGCTTTATAACCAATTAACATATACACATTATGAAAAAAGAACAAGTTTTAGCAGCAATCAAAGGAACAAAATTCGAGATCGATCTTGGAGCTTCCCTAAACGTTAACGGATCCCCTATGCCAGCGGGAATGTGGAATCTCCTTCTATCAATCAGAGATTGCAAACTCTACTCCAAAGGAATTAAACCGCACCGCAACTGGAGAATCAGCGATGTTAAATGGTACTTCGGGGTCAAAGGAGGAGCAGCAGAGATCGCAAAGAGATTGGAGGAATACAAGGAAGCTTTAACTAAGGCTTCCTAATCCATTCTTAAACAACCCAAAGGCCCTCACACGGGGGCCTTGTTTTTTCCCTGGCTCTGCCTAGGGTAGGGCACCAACACAAAAATACGAAATCCCTTTGTAGGAAAAAACCCTAGGGCGAAAATAAATTGGGGGAAAAAATATTGGTCTAGGTTTTTTTCCTACGTGAAAGATTAGTATATTTACTTCATAAACCAATTAAAACTTATATCATGAAAAAAACAATCAAAAGACAAATCGTAGAATTTGTAGCTAGCAAAGGTTCTGCTACTAGAATGGAAATTATTGAATTCTACATAGACCTAAAAAATGGTTCTGGTTTTTATCAATCTAATTGTAAAAGACCAGATATTCTTTCTTATTCCAGAGAAGGAATTGTTTACCACCCAACAAAAACTAACAATCCATTTAGAGGTTGTTTATCTTCAGGTTTTAACAAATGCTTTGAAGAATGGCAAATTGAATATCAAGCAAAATCTGGATACAAAGGTTCAATTACAAAAGCTTGGTTAATGAATGAGGACACAAAAGAATTCTTAATCAAAGGAGAGGGAAATCAATATCAAGCAGTAATTAAAGATTAATCTTAAATTAAACATTTTAAACCGTAGGTTTTTTTCCTACGGTTTTTTTATGTACTTTAGCTTCATAACCAATTAACATAGAACACATGAAAACATTTAAAGATTTAAATTTTATTGAACTTGATCCCCATATAAATGGGGTTAGCGCTCGTATGATGTTTGAAAATGGATACGGGGTATCTGTTGTCCGTCACTCCTTTTCTTACGGGGGAAAAAGTGGATTATATGAATTAGCAGTACTTGATGCCGATGGTGAACTTACATATGACACCCCGGTAACTGGTGATGTTATAGGGTACTTAACACCCGGAGAAGTAACCAAAACGATGGCATTAGTACAGGCACTTTAAAAAAGTTATCCCGTAGGTTTTTTTCCTACGGGGTTTTTATGTACTTTAGCTTCATAACCAATTAAAACATATCTAATGTCAGAAAAACAAAAAACAAAAACCGCACCGGGTATCAAAACTACCCCAGCAAAGTTCCCTTCTCCGATTAAGAGAAATGCTCCTTCAGTAAAACCAGACACTAAAGCTTACTATACTCCAGAGGAGGGTGAGGACTGGGATAATCTAAGCTGGGCATCCCAAAGGGGATAACCAAAAAAATCCCCTCCTAGGTTTTTTTCCTACGAGGGGATTTATTACTTTTACTTTATAACCAATTAAAACAAATCAAATGAAAACTTCAGAAATCGTAATTTTAAGAACCCTTCAATGTCTATCAATCGGATTAGGTATTTTGACTTTCACTGCATTAGCTTATGCGTTCGTTCAGATCGCTATCGGGAACGTTCATTCCACAGCTTCTTTTGAATTCTAAATGAATTAAAAAATTACCCCCGCAGGGTTTTTTCCTACGGGGGTTTTTAGTACTTTAGCTTCATAACCAATTAACATATACCGAATGAATGTAACTATCTTATCTATGATCCAGGAATTAAATTCCTTTGTAGATTGTAAAAGGTATTTCGAGGAGGCAAAAGACTCTAAGATCAATACCAAAAATAACCCTAAGTTCAGAGGACTTGTGAAAGACTGGATTGGTGGTGAATATGATGAATCGCCAGAACTTCTAGTCCAAAGGATAACTTCCCTATTGTAATAGGGGAGAAAAAAGTTCACGGTAGGGTTTTTTCCTACGTGGGGATTTTGTACTTTAGCTTCATAACCAATTAAAACATACACAATGAAAAAGTTCAATGGATTTGAGGGATTTTTGATCAAAGAGGGTCTAAAGAAAGTAATGGCGGACATGATCGCAGAGATCGAAAAAGCTGAGTCTAACGGGAAAAGACCTATCATGACAGCAGGGTTCGTAATGATGACCATGGAGGAGCTGACCAAGAAGGTGGAAGAGATGACCAAGAAGGAAAAATAAATTTCCAAAAAATCTCCCCCAGGGTTTTTTCCTACGGGGGAGATTTGTACTTTAGCTTCATAACCAATTAAAACAAACTCATATGACATTTGAAGAAGCAAACAAGGCAATCCACCCGGTAGAAACCCAATGGCATTACGATATGATGGCTGATTCTGGGTTCACCCCATTAGATAAAGAGAAGGAGGGATTCGTAAGATCTTATCGATACTCGAAAGGGGATAGAATAATTGAATGCACCACAGGCACACACAAAGACTACTGGAACGATAGGAAGACAGGGGAATTTGGGTTTTGGGGGGATTTAGAAGCCCACTTGGAAAAAATTAGTTAGAAAAAAATCCCCTCCTAGGTTTTTTTCCTACGAGGGGATTCATTACTTTTATCTTAACCAATTAAAACAATTCAAATGACAGAAAAATTCATTCAAGTAACTTCTTTATCCAACGGAGGAAAAATCTTAGTTAATGTTAGACACATAGGGCATTTCTGGGAATCCTCCGAAAAAATAGAATACGGAAAGGTCCAAAAACCAAAACACACAAGACTTGGGGTAACAACCCATAACAATGGGGGATTTGAGGTTAAAGAAACTGTGGATGAAATTCTTAAAATGATTCAATCCTAGGTTTTTTTCCTACGAGGGGATTCATTACTTTTATCTTAACCAATTAAACAAAAGACCAATGGAAAAAAGAACCACACCCGAAGGACAAAGCTACTGGAACAACAACGGAGCTTACCAAGAAGAGCATGACAGATTATGGGAAGAGTTAGTACCCGCTTCAGGATCAGCTCCTACCATTCACGGAGAACTTATCCGAGCAGTAGGAAGACTATTCTATGAATTCTGTAACAATGGAAACTGTAACGCTATAGAGGTTGAAACAGGAAGATGCTCACACTGCGGGGGAGATGGAGGGGAATACAGAGGGTATGATGAGGATGAGGAGGAAGATATCTACGATGAGTGTGATTGGTGCGATGGGTCTGGAGAAGAAGAGGGAGACACGGTAATTACCCCATTCTATTCTTCATTCTTAGACTTGATAGAGGAGAACGTTCCTACAGCTCCTGTACAAGAGTTACGTGACTTCATGGAGGATAATTCGAGAGGATACAGTCGATATAAGTTTGACGACAATGAAATGGGTATCTACAACGCTCTTACGGATGCAGTTATCCACCACATTTTGACAAAAGAGAATTCACCATATTCGGGGGAGGATTAAAAAACTCCCCTAGGTTTTTTTCCTACGAAAAGATTCATTACTTTTATCCTATAACCAATTAAACAAAACCCAATGGCAACAAAAGAGGAATTGATAGAGAAATTACATCTACTGGAAGAGAAATTCGAAAATGACGAAGAGGTAAGGTCCCTAATCGAAAAACTGGAGAGCAGATTCAATACACTAGAAGGGGAGGTTTTTACCGATGAAGATTTTGGGTCGGATGAATTTTCGGATATGATCGAAGAATACTATTCAGAACTAAGGGAAAACGATCCCGATGACGCTTCGATATTTCAGGTTCTCTGGTTCAAATAAAAATCGAGATAGGTTTTTTTTCTACGAAAGGAATATGTATATTTACTTCATAAACCAATCAACAAATGAAAACCATAGAAATAACACAACAGGAAATTAGGATGGCAACTCGGCCAAACGTCTATAAGAATAGAAAGAAATACACGAGAAAAAATAAACACAAAAACAACGAGGCATGATAAGAGCATTGGTAGGATTTTTTTTACTAGTACAATCTATTATAATTTACTTCGCAATAGTTTTTATAACTGGATTCATCATGGGTCCAGAACTAATTAGAGACTCAGGAACGAAAGGACTAGTAATAGTAGGAATTGTAACTCTGATCGTTCAGGGGATTTTGATTAAAGTATACACTAAGCCCGACGAGGATGAAGACTGGGAAGAATTCGAATAAAGAAATTATGTTGGTTGGTTGGTTGATTGGTTAGGAAGGGGATTGGGTTAGCTCAGTCCCTTTTTTTGTTTTCTGAAGATATATACATAAACTAAAAGCCACAAGATGAAACACGTAAAATTATTTGAATCCTTTATCTATGAGGAAAATCAAACATCCGATAAAATTAAAAAAGCAAGAGGGATTTCTCTTGGATATTTCAAGAATGGGAATTGGGACTATCCAAGGATAGAATCTTGTAAGAACCCAGAAGATATTGCTGCGTTGATTAGTATTTCAGTAAATCCTTTAAATGATGATGAAGCTGTGGCCGAAGCTTGTTTTATTGCAATGACGAGAAAGGATACCCAAAAAGTTGACCCTTATTTTTACGATAAAGTAGCTTTAAATCTTCCTAATTTTGTAGATCGTGGCATTTCAACACCAAAATATATAGATCCATACAGCTACGTAAAATCAGGAATAGATACAAGTAAAAGGTACCATAAACAACAAATTGATCTTTCTAGAAAAACTTGCAAATCTCAGATATTTCCAGATTACCTTAAGTTTTATGATGATAAATATTAAGATAAATTATTTCAAAATCCCTGGGGTTTCCAGGGATTTTTTGTGCTCCTAGGTTTTTTTCCTACGTGGGGGTTTAGTAGTTTTGTGTTGGTGCCCTATTCTAAGGGGAGAAAAAATATTTTACTTTTACGCAAAAAAAATGTTCCTAGGGTTTTTTCCTACGTACCTGATAAGTATATTTGTATTGTTAATCAATTAAATCATTTCAATTATGTTAAACTTATCTAATTCAGGATTCCTTTCTCAGGAACAACTTCGTGCTCAAGCTCCTTCTATCTTCGCAGAGAAGGGAATTGAAACTCTTTCTCGCCACTACACTCACATCCCTACTTCTAGGGTGATTGAAGACATGGCAAAACTTGGATGGGGTGTTATCGATGGAAAACAAATCAAATCTAAGAAGTCCGATGGCTTCCAAAAGCATTTGGTTGTATTCCGAAACGAAAACATCGTTATCACTTCAGAAGATGGCGACACAGTTTACCCGCAAATTCTTCTAACTAACTCTCACGACGGACGTTCTTCTTTTGTCTTCCGTGCAGGACTTTTCAGATTGGTTTGTGAAAACGGATTGGTTGTGGCAACACAGGAATTCCAAAACGTAAACATCCGTCACACTGGGTATTCTTTCGATGAACTTCGTACCCAAATCAAAGAGATGGTTATGCAACTTCCTTTGACAGTCGAGTCAATCAAGAAAATGAAATCAGTGGAATTGGACGAAGTTAAGACTAAAGAATTCGTAACTGAAGCTCTTAAGATTCGTTTCACCAAAGAGCAATTCGAGGGATACGTTTTCGACATCAACGAAATCCTTGAGCCAACTCGCAAAGAGGACGAGGGCAAAGACCTTTGGTCAGTATTCAATGTGGTTCAAGAGAAACTACTAAGCGGAGATTTTCAATATCAGGCAATGAACGGAAGAGACCGAAAAGCTCGCAAGGTTAAGAACTTCCACATGGATATCGACATCAATCAAAAGCTATTCGCTTTAGCAGACACAATGGCCTCATAAGAGGTCATTGACTCCAAAGGCCCTCACACGAGGGCCTTTTTCTGTGGAAGGGATTCGCCTAGAATAGGGCACCAACACAAAAATACGAAATCCCCACGTAGGAAAAAAACCTTGGCTAAAAAAAGATATATAGGTAAATTCAATAAACCATGGAAAATATAATAAGATTCGAAGGGTTCTTAAATGAATCAAGCGAAGCGGAAGGAAAGAAAGCCCAGATGATGATGGATAGTCTCCTCAAAAAATATGAAACCCAAGGGAAATCATGTTTCTCTAAAAAGACGTGTCCCAATTTATGGGGATTGACCTATGGTTCTTTAGAAGGAGCTGTATTCCTTCTGGTCACTACAATGGGTGTTCTATCAGCAGAAGGAGGAGGACTCATCGTTTTTGCCCCTTTGATGGGTTATTTTGGTTATAAGTCCTACAAGGATTTAAGTTCTGTGGAGCAAAATAAAATCTTTCCCGAGCTAAAATCTTTAGCTAAATGTCTGGGAGAAGATTTTTTTAAGTAATTAAAATGAAAAACATATTAAGCTTAAAGGAGTTCTTAAACGAAGAAATCGGAATCTCGGAATCGGAATTCATTTTCCTTAATGAGGGAAAACAACCTTTGTGGCCTTTAACCTCTAATTACTCGAACATTATTCAGAGGAAGTTTGGGGATATAACGGCAAAAGAGGGGGAAAAACAAAAGACTAAACTAGAAAAAGCTGTTAGCTTAGCAATTGGTCATCCGGTAAAAATGGAATCTGGGAATCTTTTTCGTGTAGTAACAACTCTTGCAAAGGGGGCAAATAGGAACAAATCATTCTTATTTTCCGACGTAGATAATGGGGTTTATTATAGCGAATGGACTATGGCTAATGGGAAAAGGCTATGGGCACTTTCAATGGTCAAAGGCGGATATTCTTTACACGAGAATTGGAAAGAGCAATACATTGAAACAGATGAATTTGATCCTAAATGGATATACCGTAAATTTGTTGATAAAACTACAGGTTCCGTTACATATTCCACGGCAAAAAAAGATGGATCCATGTTACATTTAAGTAAATCGGATAAACTTCTGAATCCTAATTACACACATGGGGAAATGTGGGTTGATCTTACACCAGGATCGAAATCATATAACGCTATTAAAACTAAAGTATTTGGAGATGTGTAATTAGATCTTCTAATAAAATCTTACCCGTAGGTTTTTTTCCTACGGGTTTTTTGTGTACTTTAGTCTCATAACCAATTAACCCAACGCTTATGTATTCTTTAAAATGCGCCTACTACACCAAGGAGTTTTCCTCCATTGATGCTCTTATTGACAACATCATGACCAGTGGCATGGACCCGAATTATGAAATAACCTTCAATGGTAAACCCACAGGTGAGCTTGCCATAGACCTTATCCAATTCTAGAATTATTTTCCAAAGATCTAAAAAAAATAGATAATGGATGATATATAGGTAAATTAATAAAACCTAAACAAATTAAACACCAATAAATTAAATTAAAATCTCTGGGGTTACCAGAGATTTTTTTGTGTGTAGGTTTTTTTCCTACGGGGGTTTTGTGTACTTTTATCTTAACCAATTAAAACAAAGACCATGTCAAAAGAAAAAATCTATCAAGTAAAGAAAATCAGATCGGGAATGAGTAGCACCCAAGAAACAATTTTCGAGGGCACACTCGATCACCTAAAGAGCGGAGTATTCGGATACACTCTAGAATGTGGAGCAAGTTGGAATCCAAAGATTAACCGTAACCCTAAGTCGATCAATGCTCTAATCAAGGCAATCAATATGTCTTATGACGAGATCGAAGGAGGTTACACAAGAAGTCGGGTTGAGTTGGTTGGTTGATAAAGTTCCCCGTAGGTTTTTTTCCTACGGGGGTTTTATGTATATTTACTTATAACTTAAAAACAAAAGAACATGACAATCGCAAAAACTAAAGAGGAATGGTGGAGCTTAGTAAAAGCAGACCTTTCAAAATGGAATACCCAAAATGACCCTGACGATAGAATGGGAATCCAGGATTGGATTGGAGAAGTTGGACCTAAGATTCATGGGTGGATAGCTTTTAGAGATCGCTATGGGGATTGGGATGTTTCCCTAAGCGGATTCCCTGAAGACGAGGATGACGATGACGATGAAGATTTTTAGTCCTAGGTTTTTTTCCTACGCAGGGGATTAGTACTTTTATATTATAACCAATTAAAACAAACACCATGAAAAACACAGCTTTGATTTTAACCTTTTTGATTTTATCCGTAATGGGAGGAATGATGGTAGTATTCGAGAACCCATACGGGGAATACTTCTTACTGACTTCGGTCTTCCTAGGGCTCTACTTCCAGATTAAAGGAGAGCTCGGAGAACAAGATTGATCGGACCCCGGGGAACGCATAGATAGTATAGTATTAAGATAGTGCGCGTACGTGAGAGTATAGGTTTTTTTCCTACGTCTTAAATTCGTATATTAGCTTCATAACCAATTAACACCAGAACCAATGATCAAAGCAACCATCAAAGATCTAAGAACACCCCGGCCAAAGGTAGGGGATAGAGTAGAATTTCAGATAGGAGAGGAAACTATAACCGACACAGTGACCTATGTAATGGGACATGTGGTGGAAGGAAAGAGATTCGATCTCACCTATGTTAAGAACATTGTCATTGTTAAACCCACTAAATAAAAGCATATGCCACCAGAAGGTTATTACAACAGAAGAAGAGAGGAACAGGATCGGATCATCAACGAGTATCTTGAGTACATGAAGAAGAAGGACAAGGAAGCCAAGAAGGAGAGAGCAGTCATGGAATACGGTGAAGCATTCGGGATAGACATAGTTCTCAATTTAAACTAAAAAAGTTTTCCCTAGGGTTTTTTCCTACGGGGGAATGAAGTACTTTAGCTTCATAACCAATCAATAAAGACCCTATGAAAACTATCATCCGTTCAAACATCAACATCAGCAAGCTCGACCAATTCTTTTTCGCTGGTCGTTCTACCCTTACTTTCCGTAACAACGAGAAAGGTACCCACATCACAGTTCGTGTTAAGCAACTTAAAGATCGCAAAGATCGCAAGACCCTCCTTCCTATCTTCTACGTGTTCGTTTCTCTAGTTGGAGACAGCGAATACGGATTCCGTTTCGGAGGAACAATCTTCAAAGACTCTATGCGTCTTAAGCTCGGAAAAGACGTTGAGGAGGGAGGACAGCTCCACAAGGTAATGGAATTCCTTATGGGAGCTTTGGCTAACCCAGAGTCACTAAAGAAGAGAGTTTCTCTACTACACGAGGGTAAATGCTGCCGTTGCTCACGTCAACTCACTCACCCAGAATCAATCAACACTGGATTCGGACCTGAGTGCCTAGACATAGTTCTTAATCAGGCGAAGCTCACACCTTCAGACCTATTCGAAAAACTAGGGGGAGAATAATCCCCTTAGGTTTTTTTCCTACGCAGGGGATTCGTACTTTAGTCTCATAACCAATTAAAACATACACAATGAAAGAACTGAAAGACATGAGTTTCGAGGAGTTGAGATCGGTAATGATCTCCCGCTATGATGGAAATGCTGGTGAGATTATCAATGGGTTCCAGGAGATGAGACTCCGTGGGGAAAAACTCCGCCAAGCTCTAATCAATTACATTGAGAGAGTCCCTGCCTACGAGTAGGGAAAAATATTCCCCGTAGGTTTTTTTCCTACGGGGTTTTTATGTACTTTAGCTTCATAACCAATTAAAACAATTCAAATGAAAACAATCGAAATTTTAGCTTACCGCGGAGCACAAGCGTTAACCGTGGCATTGGGGACAACAGTGTTCATCGCAATGGCATACGCAATCGTTCAGCTCTGCCTTGGCAACTACCAGTCCACTGCCTGTAGAGAGTTCTAGGGCACCCCAAAATTTCTCCCTCGTAGGGTTTTTTCCTACGGGGGTTTACCGTACATTTGTTCTAATCAAATCATATACCATGACAATAGAAAGAAAGGATTTAGTCGGACAGGAATTCCAAGGGAGAAAGGCCTCTCGCGTTATCGAAATTCCACCAAGTGGAACATTCCAAGCCTTCTACGAGGCAGAGACTCTAGTAAAAGAACTGGGTTATCAAGTAGGGTCTATGTGCGCTTCAGAACCCATAGGGTTTGCTCTAGGCTACGATTATGTTGCAAAGTGGTATAACATCGACCACGGAGACAGAAGTCGCTTAGACGGACTCCTATTGCACGACGGAGGGTTTAGAGAAGGAGGAGTAAAGGTCGTATTCTTTAACCAACCACACCTGGGCGAATAGCCTAGGTTTTTTTCCTACGAGGGGGATTTATTACTTTTACTTTATAACCAATTAATAGAAGACCAATGAACAAGTACGACGAATTTATTGCCAGAATCGCGAAGCTCCCAGAGGGGGAAAAACAAAGGATCTCGGATATCTGGTGTCCAGACGAGGGTGGGGACGAAGCCACTGCGACCTTAGGTTCTGCTGTATGGACCACTATTGGAATATCGGATGGAAAGGGGTTCCAAGAAAGGGCCACCCGATTTCTTATGACGGCTGGGGTGGAGGATCCACAGGGGGAACTGGATGAGTTTATTAGGGTCTTTGGGTAGGGGGTAAAAAGAGGGCCCTCCCGAATCTTGGAGGGCCCCTAAAATAATGTCCTCCCTATAGGGGGCTAAGGGGCCTCGTATATAGGGGAAAATACTAGGGTGGAATAGCCCAGGGGAGGGACCCATATCTTTAGAGGGGTGTGAATAGGGTGTGCAGGGGTCCCATATAGGGGGTGTGTCTAAAGGGGCCTCGTATATAGGGGGAATTTCGGCATAGAAATCGCCTAGCAAATCTTAGGGAGTTTCCGTAGAGATTTCTTTAATAATAGGATTTAATAGGATTTAATATCCTTTAATAGTTTCTAATAAGATACCAAAGACACCTTCCTAGACTTCCTTAGACTTACCAAGAACCCCAGTCCCCTATTTTTTTCCTACGGTTTATTCTCTATATTTGTCAAAAGTAAAATAAGAATTAAATGGAATCAATTAGGCTGAAAAAGGTTTACATCTCAAAAGGACACGAGTTTGAAATAACCACTAGTTTAAAAGAGAAGTCTTTGACCATAACCTATATTATTAAATATTCAGAACTATCTGGGCATGTTAATAGTATGCAGATAGATTACCAATACGTCAACCAAGACGAATTAATTAATAGGCATTATAAAACTCGAGAGCTGTGTGATTCTATAGCAGAGAGACTATCAGGATGGAAAGAGGTTACTAGAACTCTAGAACAATTGGGGTTTGACATTATAGATAATGAATAATATGGAAAAAGAATTTGTACCCTATGAGTTGGCGGTTAGGCTTAAAGAGCTAGGATTTAATGGACCTTGTTTTGGATTCTATGATAATGTAGATAAGGCTTTCTACCAAATACATTCGGCTTCTTTAATTGAAGACGAGGCTGTGTATATCATTACCAAAGCACCACTCTATCAGCAAGTCTTTAGTTGGTTTAGGGAGAATCATAGAATGTTTCATGAGATCTTTATAGACACAGAACCAACAATAGAGGAACCAGATAAACTTGAATTTGCTTA
>Ga0315904_10006943_pt1 | contig 15319 bp, 18 predicted proteins | sample LakEriMetagenome_6_FD_203529 | JGI IMG/M metagenome (GOLD analysis project Ga0315904, IMG submission 203529) | Freshwater fungal communities from buoy surface, Lake Erie, Ohio, United States - Buoy 12 MA120 | ecosystem: Environmental > Aquatic > Freshwater > Lake | place: USA: Lake Erie, Ohio... | reverse complement strand
AGGATCGGGTCATAGGGGCCGTTGACGCTGGTCTGGGCCTTGGTGAACCACACCTGCTTGTCCGGCGTGCCCATGTTCGATTCCGCGATGTGATCGGCATAGTTGAGGCCGATCGCGAAGATCTTGCCGGGGCGCTGGACGGGGGATTCCAGCTTGACCGAGACCAGCGGCACGCCGCCGCCAGCCGCTGCCCTGGCCTCCAGCTCGGGCTTCAGCCGGTCCCAGTCGCGGATCAGGTCGATCATGGTGCCTGGCACGCCCGTATCGATCACGCTGTCGCCCACCACGATCCCGGTGCGGGTCTGGCCGTTGGCGGTATAGGTGCAGAGCTTCATGCGGTGGTTCCTTCGGGATTGCGGCGAAACAGGCGCTTCAGGCGCAGTTGTAGGGCGGTAACGAACGAAATCAGGCTGGGCGGCGGGGGCAGCTTGCCTGCGAACATCGGATGGGGAGCACCCCACTGGACGGCGAGCAGCGCGCTCATCGGCTGCTTCTGCGGCGGGTCGGCGGCGGTGAACAGGTCGCCGTCGGTCCAGTGCTCCAGCTCGTTGCCGAATGGATCCTTCCAGTAATCGAAAATCTGGCTGCCCATGATGTGGCGGCCAACGCCCCAGGCGGGCTGGCGCTTTGCCGCTTTCAGGTGCTGGTGGCCCAGCATCAGGTCATCGAGGTTGGCCACTTCGAAGGCGGCATGCAGAATGCCGAGTTCACCCGGCAGCTGCGCCAGGAACAGGGTGTGGTGATCGGCCGGCTTGTCCCCCCGGTCACAGCGCATGAAGGCGCCCAGCGGCACGTCCTTGGCTGCCTCGACCTCGTCCGAGGTGATGAAGCCGAAGCGGTCCTTGTACCACTTTTCCGAGGTGCGGAAGTCGCGCACCTTGAGCACGGCATGGCCGATCCGCTTGACGTGAGCCGGAGCCGGATCGAGCCGCACGGTGCGGCGCAGGCGGGGCTTGGCGGTGGCGGAATTGAACGGCTGGTCTGTGGGTAGTGGGGCGGGGTCGCGCTTGGTCTGTCCGGCCACCACTTCCACCAGGTAGCCATCGGGATCGGTCAGCCGCACGACCTTGCCGCCGCCGGGTTCGCCCAGGTCATCCATCGTAACGCCTTCGCTGGTGGCCAGTGTTTCGAGATCGGCGAGGCTCTCGGCGCGCAGACCCACGGCCAGGAACCGCGCTTCGCCCGGTTCGGTCACGTGGACGAAGGGGCGACCATCACTGCCCCGGCCATAGAGCCGCCCGCCCTCCTCGAAGCAGTCCATTCCGAAGTCTTCCAAAAAGGCGCGCATCGCAGAAAGATCAGGTGTGGCATAGCGCACGTGGGCAATGTCCTCGATGCGGATCGTGCTCATGGCATCCTCTCCCGTGGCGGGCTCTGCTGGCCCGAATCACGAATTGACTATTTGGTCAGGTTATTGACAAATGACTATCCGGTCAAGTACTGACGGGGCATGACGGTGCAGACCCTCAGCCCGCGCGCCCAGCGCACCTATCGCGCCCTCGTCGATGCCGGGCTGGAACTGCTGGCGGAACGGCCGATCGATGCCCTCGCGATTGACGAGATCGTGGCCCGCGCCGGGGTGGCCAAGGGCAGCTTCTTCAACCACTTTGCCGATAAGCCCGCCTTTGGCCGGGCCATCGGGGCGGAGATCCGGGCTGAACTGGAAGAGCGGATCGGTGCCGCCAATGCGGGGGTGGGCGATCCTTTTGCCCGACTGGCGGGGGGAATGCGCACGGGCCTGGCTTTCGCGCTCGATGAACCGCGCAAGACCGCGATCATGATCCGCAATGCCGGTAACTCTACCCTGCGCGACCAGCCGCTTAACCAGGGCGTCGCCACCGACATGAACGCGGCAGTCGCCACCGGGCGGCTGCGGGCCGAGGCGCGGGCCAGCGGCGTACGGTTCTGGCTGGGCCTGTGCCAGGTGCTGATGGCCAATGCCGTCGAGCGCCGGATCGACCGGACCGAAGGGGCCGTGCGGCTGAAGGAAATGCTGGTCCTGGCGCTGACCGGGCTCGGCCTGCCACCGCCAGACGCGGCAACCTATGCGTCAGAAAACGCGAGCATCCTCCAGCTCGGGCGCTAGCGGCGGCAGGCGCACTGCCCATACCAAGATCGCACCAAGTGTGAGCGCGGCCATCGCCAGACCCTGAGCCAGGCCATAGCTGCCGATCGCATCGTGCAGCCACCCCACCCCGACAATCCCGATCGCATTGCCGATCCAGCCAAAGCCATGCAGCGCGCCATAGACCGTGCCATACTGCGCAATCGGGAACCGCCGGGCGACGAAATAGGCGAACAGATCAACCTCGATCCCCTGTTGCAGCCCGATCATCGCCGCGGCGAGGATGGCGGCCCACAGCAGCTGGTCGGTCAGCAACAGCAGCAGGAAGCCGCTGCCCGGAATGACCGTGAAGACCAGTGCGACGATCTGCGGCCGGAAGGTGTCCAGCAGCCAGCCGCCCAGCAGGCGCCCGACGAATTGCCCGGCGGCAAAGACCGAGACGGCCAGCGCCCCGGTAGCGGCGGAGAAGCCTTCCTCCTGCACGATCGGTGAAAGCTGGCCAACGAACCCGGCAGTGGCCGCGCCCATGGCGATCAGGCTGGCGGCCATCAGGATGAAATCGCGGGTCTTGAGGAACGACCAGTCCCCGCTGCCGCCACCCATCGCAACAGCGGTATGGGCGCGGCTGGCGCTCGTCGGCACGATGAACATTACCGCCGGAATGCCGACCAGCGCGGTGAACCCGGCCAGCGCCAGGAAGCCGCCGCGCCAGCCGTACTGTTCGACGATCGGTGCCAGGATCAGCGGCGCAATCACCGCAAAGACCGAAACGCCTGTGGCGACGAGGCCCAGTGCCCGGCCGCGATAACGGCGGAAATGGGCATTGACCGGGCGCGTGGTCACCACACCGGTCGTCCCAACCCCGAAGAAGCCCAAAATGGCGACGCTTATCGCCATGTGGGTCAGCGTCGTACCAAAGGACACCGACACGATCTGGCCCACGATCACGATCAGAGCGCAGGTCAGGTAGACCGGCTTGAACCCGAACCGGTCAACCGCGCGCCCGATCACCACGGCGCCCAGCGCGCCCGTGACGATCAGGGCCTGGATCGAGCTGATCTCGCCCCGGGTCACCCCCAGTTCGCGCGCCATCGGCAGCACGAACATGTTGAAGGTGAAGAACAGGAGGACGATGCCGGCACCCGCGCCGAGCGCGCAGCCCAGCACGATCCGCCAGCCGACAGTCCATTCGCTCTCCTCGCGGGGAGCTACAAGGGGCTCGCTCATTCCTCGACCGCGAAGGTGATCTCGGCGTGATCCTGCAGGCGCTTGACCAGCGCCGCGCCCAGCAGCGCCCCCGGCGTGGCGACCCCGCCGCCAGCCTGGCAATCGAGCAGGGCAATCCCGGTCTCGGCCAGCATCCGGCTGGTCGAGCCATAACCCGGATCGTAGCGGCCCTTCACGCCATAGCGCAGCTCCTTGCCATCGGGCCACTGGCCGATGAACAGCACGTCGTAGAAGCCGTTCTCGCGCTCTTCCTTGCTCGGGCCTTCGCCCGGCTTGGGTGGCTTGGCGCCGAACGGGTTCTTGAGCATTTCGGCCACAGCATGAGCCGCCTTCTCGCCCAGTTCGCCGGGGCTGGTCAGCATCATCTCGTCATACTTGAAGTCCGCGCCATAGGGGTGGCCCAGCAGGAAATTGGTGCGGTGGACGTTCTTGGTGTTGATCGTCGCCATGATGAACGGCGCGGCCCACTTGCCCACGCTCTCGTCATATTCCGGCATCAGGCCCATCGGCTGGCTCGGCCCCTCGAAGCCCGGCGTCAGGCCGAAGGGGCTTTGCAGGATCGGGATCAGGCTGGGCTTCTTGGCTACGGATTTCATCGTTTCGGTCAGGCTCGCCGCCGTCCCGCCAGAGAAAGTGCCCTGCATCCCCCGGACGCGACCCTTCACCCGCGGAGCGGCGCTGCCGAAGCGCGCCTTGGCTTCCTGCTGCAGCATGAACACGCCAAGGTCGAACGGGATCGAGTCAAAGCCCGAGGAGAAGGCGATCCGCGCGCCACTGGCCTTGGCCGCCTCGTGGTACTCGTCGATCATCTCGCGCATCCAGCCAGGCTCGCCGCAGAGGTCGGCATAGTCGGTTCCGGCCGCGACACAGGCCTTGAGCAGCGGTTCGCCATAGAGTTGGTAAGGGCCGACCGTGGTCACCACCACGCGGGTGCTTTCGGCCAGGGCCTGCATTGAGGCGGGGTCGTCCGAATTGGCGACCACGAGGGGCGTGTCAGCCGGCGCGCCAATCAGGTCGCGCACTTCGGCCAGCTTGTCCGCGCTGCGCCCGGCCATGGCCCATTTGGGGCCCTTCCCCTGGTAATGATGGGCCAGATATTCCGCGACGAGGCGACCAGTATAGCCGGTCGCGCCATAGACCACGATGTCAAACGGACGGTCTGCCTTGGCAGTCATGTGATGCTCTCCATTGCCCCGAATCTGTGCAGTTCGGTCGACCGAAAACTGCACAGTTCGGTGGCAATGTCGAACCTATTCTGCCTGACGCTACGGCAGGCTGGCAGCAGTTACCCCGCCTTGCGGGAATCGAGGCTCATTCCGCCTGCGCCATGGACGTAAAGCGTCAGGAACCCGCCCGCGAGACCCAGGTTCTTCATGAACATGATCATCTGCACCTGGTCGGCGAAATTGGCATGAAACAGCGCGGCGGTGACCACGCAGAAGCCCGCCAGCAACAGTGCGACCAGCCGGGTCTGCCAGCCGACGAGGATCGCGATGCCGGCCAGCAATTCAAAGGCTGCCGCCGGACCGGCCAGGATCGCCGGCAGGCCAACCGTTTCCATGTAGGCGCCAGTCCCGGCCAGATTGCCGAACTTGCTGGCTCCGCCCAGAATGAAGATCAGTGCAAGAAGCAGGCGCCCAAGCGGCGCAGCATATGCGGTCATGATGCTCTCCCCCAATTGCGGGGTCCGCGAGGGGCGCGGCCCCGTGGCGGGAGTGAACGCGCCACGCGCTGAAAAGGCAAGTCTTTTCAGAACCGGTACTGGCGGCTGGCAAGGTCGAACATGATTTCCTCGCTGCCCCCGCCAATCGCCATCACCCGCACCTCGCGGTAGATCCGCTCCACCCGGCTACCGCGCATGAAGCTGGCCCCACCGATGATCTGGCAAGCCTCGCGCGCGCAGAATTCCATCGTCTGGGTCGCCTGGACCTTGAGCAGGGCGAAGTCGCCGGGGAAGGCGCAGCCGTTTTCGACTGTCCAGGCGCAGTGATCGATCCAGGCCTGGGTAGCGGTTATCCGCCGCACCATGTCGGCCAGCTTATGGCGGATCACCTGGTTGGTGATCAGCGGCTTGCCAAAGGTTTCGCGTTGCCGTGCCCAGTCAAGCGCGTCCTCGTAGCAGATCCGGGCAAAGGCATTGGCCTGCTGGCTCATGCCCAGCCGCTCGCCGTTGAAATTGCGCATGATCCCGGCAAAGCCGCCGTTCTCCGGCCCGATCAGGTTGTCGACCGGCACTTCGACATCGTCGAAATGGATCGTGGCGGTATCGCTGGCGTGCCAGCCCATCTTGGCCAGCGGCGTGCGGCTGACGCCCGGCCGGTCAAGCTCGACCAGCAAGAGCGAAATGCCGCCAAAGCCCGGACCGCCGGTGCGCACGGCCAGTGTGACATAGTCGGCCCGCATCCCGGTCGTGATATAGGTCTTCTCGCCATTGACGATATAGGCTGCGCCCTTGCGCTCGGCTTTGGTGCGCAGGTTGGCCACGTCCGAACCGCCGCCGGGTTCGGTGATGCCCAGGCAGATCAGCTTCTCGCCCGCGAGCACCTCCGGGGCGATCCGGCGCTGCAGTTCCGGGCTGCCTATGGCCAGGATCGGCGGCAGGCCGATGCCGTGAGTCATCAGCGAGGCGCAGATCCCGCCCGCGCCGGGCCGGGCTAGTTCCTCGGTCTGGACCAGGCTGTGGAACAGGCCAAAGGCGTTGCCGGTGCCGCCGAACTCTTCCGGGTAATTCAGGCCGATGATCCCCGCTTCTGCCGCCTTGCGGTGCAGGTCGCGCGGCAACTCGCCGGCAGCTTCCCAGGCATCGACATGGGGCGTGATTTCCTTCGCCACAAAGGCGCGGACGGTATCACAGACCGCCTCATGGCTATCATCGTAATGGGGGGAGCGGGCGCGCCACTGGTCGAACAGGGGGGTATCCATTGCGCCTCTCCACTTACAGTTTTGGCAGGGTTACCCCACGCTGGCCCATGTACTTGCCGCTACGGTCGGCGTAGCTCGTCTCGCAGGGCTGATCGCCCTTCAGGAACAGGAACTGGCAGGCGCCCTCGTTGGCATAGATCTTGGCTGGGAGCGGCGTGGTGTTGGAAAACTCCAGCGTCACGTGGCCTTCCCATTCCGGTTCGAGCGGGGTGACGTTCACGATGATCCCGCATCGGGCATAAGTGCTCTTGCCGAGGCAGATCACCAGCACGTCGCGCGGGATGCGGAAGTATTCGACCGTCCGCGCCAGGGCGAAGCTGTTGGGCGGGATAATGCAGCAGTCGGTCTTCACGTCGACAAAGCTGTCGGCTGAAAAGTTCTTGGGATCGACCACCGCCGAATGAACATTGGTGAAGATCTTGAACTCGTCCGCCACCCGCGCATCATAGCCATAGGACGAGAGGCCATAGCTGATGCAGCCCTCGCGCTTCTGATGCTCGACGAAAGGCTCGATCATGCCGGCATGACGCGCCTCGTTGCGGATCCACTTGTCGGAAAGAATCGCCATGCAGGGGTGATTGCCCATGCGCGGCGCGGCTTCAACCCTTACAGCCCGTGGTATTCCCGGTACCAACGCACAAAGCTGGGGACACCCACCTCGATGCTGGTCGTGGGAGCATAGCCCAGGTCGCGCGAGATTGCGGTGACATCGGCATAGGTGGCGGTCACGTCGCCCGGCTGCATCGGCTGGAAATCGATCTCGGCCTTGCGCCCGCAGCACTCCTCGAGCAGGCCGACGACCTTCATCAGGTGTTCGGAGCGGCTGTTGCCGATGTTGTAGAGCCGGTGCGGCTTCACACTGCCGCCCGCCTTTTCCAGGCCATCATCGGGCGGCGGATTGTCGAGGCAGGCGACCACCCCGGCGATGATATCGTCGATGAAGGTGAAGTCGCGGTGCATCTCGCCATTGTTGAAAACCGGGATCGGCTCGCCCGCCAGGATCTTCCGGGTGAAGATCCACATCATCATGTCCGGACGCCCCCAGGGGCCGTAGACGGTGAAGAAGCGCAGGCCCGTTTGCGGCAGGCGGTAGAGGTGGGCGTAGCTCTCGCTGATCAGCTCGTCCGCGCGCTTGGTTGCGGCATAGAGCGAGACCGGATGGTCGGTGCGGTCCTCGACCGCGAAGGGCAGCTTGGTGTTGCCGCCATAGACCGAGCTGGAACTGGCATAGACCAGGTGCTCCAGCTCGCGATGGCGGGCCAGTTCCAACAGGTTGAGGTGCCCGACCAGGTTCGATTGCATGTAGGCATGGGGGTTCTCGATCGAGTAGCGCACCCCGGCCTGGGCCCCCAGATGCACCGCGCGGTCGATCTGCACGCCATCGAGCGCCTTGGTCAGCGCGGCATTGCCGGCAAAGTCGATCTCGTGAAAGGCAAAGCGGTTGCCGGCCACGGCGGCAAGCGCAGCCAATCGGTCCCGCTTGAGGCTGACCTGGTAATAGTCATTGAGGTTGTCGACCCCGATCACCACGTCGCCGCGCGCCAGCAGCGCCCGGGTCAGATGGAAACCGATGAATCCGGCCACGCCGGTAACAAGAACACGCATGAGAGCCCCTTAATTCGGCGGCCTTATTTCATGGTTAACCCCTCGATGGTAGGGGCAAAGCATGACTGAACCGGCAAAAATCCTCGTCATTTTCGGCACCCGGCCCGAAGCCATCAAGCTGTTCCCGGTGGTCCGCGCGCTGGAAGCCGATCCGCGTTTTACACCCGTAGTCTGCGTTTCCGCGCAACACCGGCAGATGCTCGATCAAGTCCTGGAGATCGCCGGAATCGTGCCCGACCACGATCTCGACCTGATGCGGCCCGACCAGACGCTGGACGGCCTGACTGCGGCGCTGCTCACCGAGTTGGGCCGGGTGATGGACGTGGTCCAGCCGGCGCGCGTGATCGTGCAGGGTGATACGGCGACCGCCATGGCCGGCGCGCTCGCCGCCTATTACCGCAAGCTGCCGGTCGACCATGTCGAGGCCGGCTTGCGCAGCGGCAACATCTATCACCCCTGGCCCGAGGAGGTGAACCGCAAGATCATCGGCACGATCGCCAGCCTGCATTTCGCCCCGACCGAGGTTTCGCAGGCCGCCTTGCTGGCCGAGAATGTCGACCCCGCTCGCGTCCACATTACCGGCAACACGGTGATCGACGCGCTGCATTGGGTGACGGCGCGGATTGCCGCCAAACCCGCGCTAGCCGGGGGCCTGGCCGCGCTGGAGGCACGGTTTGCGGGCAAGCGGATCATCGGCGTTACCAGCCACCGGCGCGAGAACTTTGGCGATGGCATGGAGAACATCGCCGAAGCGATCCGCCAGATCGCCGCACGGCCCGACGTAGCGGTGATCTTCCCCGTCCACCTCAACCCCAATGTCCGCAGCGTGATGAACGCCGCGCTGGGCGGCCTCGACAATGTCGCGCTGATCGAGCCGCTCGACTATCCGCACTTCGCCCGCCTGCTCTCGCTCGCCGAGATTATGCTGACCGACAGCGGCGGGGTGCAGGAAGAGGCCCCCGCGCTCGGCAAGCCGGTGCTGGTAATGCGCGAGACGACCGAACGCCCCGAGGGTGTGACCGCCGGAACCGCCCGACTGGTCGGCACCGATGTCACCCGTATCGTTACCGAAATCTTCAACCTTCTCGACGATAAGGCCGCCTACGAGGCCATGGCGCGCGCCCACAATCCCTTCGGGGACGGGCAGTCCGCGCGCCGTATCGTGGAGTTGATCGGGGATGAAGTCGGACAATAGGCCTGACGTTTGCGTAGTCGGGCTGGGTTACATCGGCCTGCCTACTGCCGCCATCGTGGCGCGCGCCGGGTGCCGGGTCCACGGCGTCGATGTGACGCAAAGCGTGGTCGACACGATCAACCGCGGCGAGATCCACATCGAGGAAGTTGACCTCGACGGCCTTGTCCAGGGCGTGGTCGCCCGCGGCCTGCTCAAGGCCTCGACCGAAGTGGCTCCGGCCGATGTCTTCATCATTGCCGTGCCGACACCGTTCGACGCCAACCACGCGCCGGATATCTCCTATGTCCTCGCCGCCGGGGAAGCCGTCGCCAAGGTGCTCAAGCCCGGCGACACGGTGATCCTGGAATCGACCTCGCCCGTCGGCACCACCGAAGCCTTGCGCGACCTGATCGCGGCCCGCCGGCCGGACCTCAAGTGCCCGGGCCTGACCAGCGACATTCCCGACCTCTCGATCGCCTATTGCCCCGAGCGGGTGCTGCCGGGCCGGATCCTTGAGGAGCTGACCAACAACGATCGCTCGATCGGCGGGATCACGCCGCGCTGCGCCCGCAAGGCGCTCAGCTTCTACAAGCTGTTCGTTCGCGGCGAATGCGTGGTCACCGACAGCCGCAGCGCCGAGATGACCAAGCTGGTCGAAAACGCCTATCGCGACGTCAACATCGCCTTCGCCAACGAGCTCTCCATCGTGGCCGACAAGATGGGGCTCGACGTGTGGGAGGTGATCCGCCTCGCCAACCGCCATCCGCGCGTCAACATCCTTCAGCCTGGGCCGGGCGTCGGCGGGCACTGCATTGCGGTGGACCCCTGGTTCATCGTCCACGGCGCGCCCGAGCATACCCCGCTGATCCGCACTGCGCGCGGGGTCAACGATGGCAAGATCCACCACGTGATCGCCCGCGCCGAAGCGCTGATTTCCGCCAATCCGCAGGCTCGCGTCGCCTGCCTTGGCCTCGCCTTCAAGGCCAATATCGACGACTTCCGCGAAAGCCCGGCGCGGCTTGTGGCGGTCACCCTGGCCCGCAAGTTCGGCGCGCGGATCAAGGTGGTTGAACCCTATGCCGCCGAACTGCCCCGCGAATTCGCCGGGACCGAGGCCGAACTGGTCGATCTCGACACCGCGCTGGAAACCACGGACCTGCTCATCGTGCTGGTCGATCATGACCAGTTCAAGGCCGTTCCGCTGGCCGAACGCGCGCGGCACCTGGTCTATGATACCCGCGGGATCTGGCTGGACCAGCCGCAGGCGGTGGCCGTCGCAGCCGAACCGCTGCGCAAGGCTGGCTGAACCCGGCCCTTGCCGGGTGGCGGGCCTGCTGCCACGGTGGGGGGCATGACGCTTCGCCCCCTGCTTGTCGCCCCGCTCGCGCTCCTCGCCGCTTGCCAGACCACCCCGCCTCCTGCCCCGCAGGATGCCTTCTGGAGCGCGCTTTCAAGCCATTGTGGCAAGGCCTATGCCGGGCGGCTGGTGAGCGACGAGGCTGCCGATGCCGAGATGCGCGGGATGGCCATCGCGATGCATGTGCGGAGCTGTTCGGCAGGCGAAATCAAGGTGCCGTTTCACATCCAGCGCGCCGATGGCACCTGGGATCGCAGCCGCACCTGGGTACTGACCAGGACCACCACCGGGGTCCGTCTCAAGCACGACCACCGGCACTCCGATGGCACCAGGGATGCACTCACCATGTACGGCGGGGACACTGAAACGCCCGGCAGCGGCACCGCCCAGGATTTTCCGGTCGATGCCGAATCCATCGCCCTGTTCAAGGCCGAGGGGCGGACCGTGTCGCTGACCAATGTCTGGCGGGTCGAGGTGGAGCAAACCCGCTTTGCCTACCAGCTGACCCGCCAGCCGCCCAACGCGCGCCTGTTCCGGGTTGAGTTCGACCTGACCCGCCCGATCCCCGCGCCGCCTGCCCCCTGGGGACACTGAGCGGGGCTAGTCTCCGCCGCCGCCGTCCCCGCCACCGCTATCGCCGCTGTCCGCGTCATTGCCATCGCGGTCATGGCGTCCGGAGCTGCCGGCATCGCCGCTGCCGGTAGTGCTGCCCGTGCCTGACCGGTCCGGCTGCTTAGCCCCGCCGCGCTTGCGGAAGATCGCCGGGGCGACGGCGATGAACACCACGGCCAGCGCAATCCAGATTGCATATTCCATCGCCAGCTCCTCTCCGGCGCGCTTCCTGGCCGGTCGGATCGCAGCCTAGCCGCGCGACAGGGCGAGGCCAAGCTGCTATGATTGCCCGGATGATCGTGCTCCGCCCTGCGCTGGTCTACTTCGCTGCCATCTTCGCGCTCGGCTTCGTGCTGGGCACGGTCCGCACGCTGTGGCTGGCCCCGGCGATCGGCCCGACCGGCGCGGTCCTTGCCGAACTGCCGGTGATGCTGGCGGCCAGCTGGCTGCTCGCCGGCCGCATCGTCGCCCGCACCGCGCTGCCCCATGCCCGGGCGGCGCTGGCGCTGGGACTGATCGCCCTGGCCCTGCTGCTGGCTGCAGAGCTGGCACTGGCCATGGCCGCCTTTGGCGAGACGCCGGGCGCATGGCTGGCCATCCTGGCCCGCCCGCCCGGTGCCCTGGGGCTGGCCGGGCAAGTGCTGTTCGGCCTGCTGCCGGCGCTCGCCTGGCGCAGGCAGCAGGGCTGAAAGCAGCCGCTATTTTGCCGCCGGGCTGGCCGGTGCCGCCGCCGCGCCGGTGGCGCTGTCGACCGGCACGTTGGTCATCGGCGTTTCAGGCAGGTCCACCTTGACGGCCGGGGTGGCCGGGTTCTCGGTGGTCCATTCGGTCGATTGCGGGGTCGGCTGGCTGGCCTCCGGCTCGGTCGGCTGGTTGTTGCAACCGGCCAGCGCCAGCAGCGCGGGGGCGATCAGGGCGGCGGTCAGGACGGGACGCTTCATCGGGCAGGCTCCTCTTGGTCGGATGGAGCCGCCATCATGCCGCGCCCGCCGCCCCTGTCGCTGATCCCGATCAAGTTTCGCGCACGGATTTCACCGCCGACAGCGGCAGCGCGGCGTAGTGGTGCGGGAACAGCGCCCCGCCACGCGATACCTCCCACCGCACGGCATCGCCCAGCGCGATCAGGTCCACCTCGGCCACCACCAGCCCGGTCTGCCCGGCAAAGTGCTTGTCGATCGTGCCCTGCAACTGGTCGGCGGTGGACATGTGGATATAGCCATCGGCCAGGTCCACCGGCGCGCCGTGAAACTGGCCCTCGGCCGAAAACTGCGCCCACTGCCCGGCGGTCAGCACCTTGAAGGCGGTGCCGGGCAGCTCGGCGGGCGACAATTCGGCGGGCGTCGCATCAGCAGTCACGGGTACGCTCACAGGCCTTGCGTGAGCACCACGCGATAGTCCGCGCCCTGGAAGCGGTGCTTGCGGGCATCCTGGTAAGCGGGCGAATTGTACCAGGCGCGCGCCGCCTCCATGTCGGGAAACTCGATCAGCACACAGCCCGCCGCCTCGGCCCCTTCCAACGTCTCGGTCGCGCCATAGAAGGCCAGCGGCTTGCCCGGATGCCCGGCCAGCGTGCCGCCCGCCTTCTGGCCATAAGTGGCCATGGCCGCGGCATCGTGTTCGCGTTCCTTGATGAAGATGATGTAGGCGCTCATGCAGTCTGTTCCTCTTCCCTGGCCGGTTCTGGCCTGCGCGCACGACCATGGCGGATCGGCAGCGCTTGGCAAGGGGCGGCAAGGGAAATGCCGCCCGTGGATCAGACCTTGGACCGCGCCGTGGACCAATTGGACCACTGTTCAGGGACAAAAAATCCGGCTGGCCCGAAAGCGGCCCGGAACACTGGCAAATCGGCGGAATCAGAAGGCGGGCAGGCAGGCGGTCCATGCCCGCAGCCAGCCATGGAACGGGGGTTGTAGGACAGCGAAATCTAAGGCCGCGAGGTTACGGGTACGAGCGGTTGGCCTTCTGGGTCACACGAAGACACGCTCGCAGCTGCGCAGCTATCCTTGGGATTTTTGGTGTTTGGCTCAAACTTCGGCACCATAACGACCCCCGCGAAGCCTGTTGGCTTCACGGGGGGCTATTTTACTATAGCAGTTATATAAATCGGTTACTCAGCTGCTTGGGTTCCAAACATATCCGGCTCGCTCGCCTCGGCCTCGTTGGCCGCTTCGCCCACGCCCTTGGCCTTGCGGCGGCTGTCGAAGTTCGACCAGACGTCCTGCCAGTTCCCGCGGGTGGCGCCCTTCGAGTATTCGGTCGCGCGGGTTTCGAAGAAGTTGGCGTGTTCCACCCCGTTAAGCAGCGGGGCGAGCCAGGGGAGGGGGTGATCCTCGACCATGTAGATCGCCGGCAGGCCCAGCTGGCCCAGCCGCCAGTCGGCGATGTAGCGGATGTAGCGCTTGATCTCCTTGGGGCTCATCCCCGGCACCGGGCCCTGTTCGAAGGCCAGGTCGATAAAGGCATCTTCCAGCCGCACGGTCTTCTGGCAGCAATCGATGATGTCTTCCTTCACCGCCTTGGTCAGGCAGCCGCGCTCCTTGGTGAAGGCGTGGAACAGCTTGGTGATCCCTTCGCAGTGCAGCGATTCATCGCGCACCGACCAGGACACGATCTGGCCCATCCCCTTCATCTTGTTGAAGCGGGGGAAGTTCATCAGCATGGCGAAGCTGGCGAACAGCTGCAGCCCTTCGGTGAAGCCGCCGAACATGGCCAGCGTGCGGGCGATATCCTCGTCCGTATCGACCCCGAAGGTGTGCAGGTAATCGTGCTTGGCCTTCATCTCCTCGTATTCGAGGAACATGCCGTATTCCGCCTCGGGCATGCCGATGGTGTCAAGCAGGTGGCTGTAGGCCGCGATGTGGACCGTTTCCATGTTGCTGAACGCGGCCAGCATCATCTTGATCTCGGTCGGCTTGAACACCCGGGCGTACTTTTCGTGGTAGCAATCCTGCACCTCGACATCGGCCTGGGTGAAGAAGCGGAAGATCTGGGTGAGCAGGTTGCGCTCGCTCTCGCTGATCTTCTGCGCCCAGTCGCGGCAATCCTCGCCCAGGGGGACTTCCTCGGGCATCCAGTGGATCTGCTGCTGCCGCTTCCAGAACTCGTAGGCCCAGGGATATTCGAAGGGCTTGTAGGTCTTGCGGGCTTCAAGAAGGGGCATCTTACGACTCCGGATGAGCGATCAGGTTATAACACGAAACGGTTGCGGCGGCGCCTAGGGCACAAGCTCCAGCGATTGGGCGCGGGTGAGGAGGACGGTGAGGACAATCGCCGCCAGCCCAAAAGCGAGCAGCATGGTCCCCGCGATCCGCCGCGCATAGCGGGCGGCATCGCCGGGCGCGGGCCGGGTCAGCACGGCCAGGCCCAGCAGGGCCGAAACCCCGCCGACCGAGGCCAGCGCGATCCGCCCGGCGTCCATGCCCTATGCCGCCATCACTGGCACGCGAGGCATTCCTCGTAATCGGTGGCGGCGGCGAGTTCCATGACGGGGGCGTCGGCGGTGTTGTCCGCCTCTACCCCGCCGGCGAACCCGGCGCGCTGAACCGACTTGGAGCGCAGGTAATAGAGCGACTTGATGCCCTTCTCCCAGGCCTGGAAGTGCAGCATCATCAGGTCCCACTTGTCGACATCGGCCGGGATATAGAGGTTAAGGCTCTGCGCCTGGTCGATATAGGGGGTGCGATCGGCCGCGAATTCGAGCAGCCAGCGCTGGTCGATCTCGAAGCTGGTCTTGTAGACCGCCTTTTCCTCTGGCGAGAGGAAATCGAGGTGCTGGACCGAACCGCCGCGTTCCAGGATCGAGTTCCAGACGTTGGTCGAATCCTTGCTCTTCGAAGCCAGCAGCTTTTCCAGGTAGGGGTTCTTGACCACGAAGGAGCCCGACAGGGTCTTGTGGGTATAGATATTGGCCGGGATCGGCTCGATGCAGGCGCTGGTGCCGCCGCAGATGATCGAGATCGACGCGGTCGGCGCGATGGCCATCTTGCAGCTGAAGCGCTGCATCACGCCCATGTCGGCGGCATCGGGGCAGGCGCCCCGTTCCTGGGCCAGCAGCAGCGAGGCCTCATCGGCCTTGGCGGCGATGTGCTTGAACATCTTGAGGTTCAGCGCCTTGGCCATCGCGCTTTCAAAGGCGATGCCCTTCTGCTGCAGGAACGAGTGGAAGCCCATCACGCCCATGCCGACCGACCGCTCGCGCGCGGCGGAATACTTGGCGCGGGCCATCTCGTCCGGCGCGCGGTCGATATAGTCCTGCAGCACGTTGTCGAGGAAGCGCAGCACGTCCTCGATGAAGCGCTCGTCCTTGTTCCACTCGTCCCAGGTTTCGAGGTTGAGCGACGACAGGCAGCAGACCGCG
>Ga0315904_10006941_pt1 | contig 15320 bp, 13 predicted proteins | sample LakEriMetagenome_6_FD_203529 | JGI IMG/M metagenome (GOLD analysis project Ga0315904, IMG submission 203529) | Freshwater fungal communities from buoy surface, Lake Erie, Ohio, United States - Buoy 12 MA120 | ecosystem: Environmental > Aquatic > Freshwater > Lake | place: USA: Lake Erie, Ohio... | reverse complement strand
TTCGAGTGAGCTCAAGGTATTCAGCATTCTTACAGGTCCATTTGATCAGCTCGTCAATGAACTGTCGTGTTACTTCTACTCGCTGTGGAAATGGCTTCAACATGTGCGTCTCCACCGTAAAACTCAAGGCATTGAACAAAGATGCATAGCCCATCGCGTAACGCGGCAGATCGTTGAATGCCTCCAGACCTGTATCCGGGGTCTCGCCTTTCAGTTCTACATAAGGAAAAAGATCAGTCTTGTAATTCTTTCGGAGCGATTGGCACAAGTCCGGCAAGGCATGATCATAGGTCAGAGTGCGCATAGCCGGAGAGATGCGTTCCTTCACCGAAGAGATCAGCGTTAGTGCATACTGATAATCGGCGCCATTGGAAACATGGGTGTCTACAAACACGTCAGGATTCAAGGCATGATAGATCTTTGCGAAGGTGAAGGCATTTTCCGAATCCATCTTGATGAAATCGCGGTTGAGATCCAGGTTCTGTGAATTTCCTCTGAATCCGTATTCCTCAGGACCGTTCTGATTCGCCCGACTCGTTGAAGAGCGCACCTTCATCCCATCCACATTATACGCCGGGATAAAAGCGATCACGGGAAGTTCTTTCGTCTTCTTCCCTTTCCGGATCCAGTCATCCAACCAGATGAGGCAGGCATTGATCCCATCAGGCTCGCCGGGGTGTATAGCGTTATTGATGAGTATCGTAGTCGAATTCTGTGCCTTTAAAAAAGTCTGCGTCGAATCCTGAGCTCCGTTGATGATACATACATAGATCGGTAAACCGTAGTCGGATCCTCCCATGTTGTAGAGTTCCACTTCCCTGTGCTCCGCGTCGACTTTTTGGAGATACGCGACAAGTTCCTCGTAGGTTGGAGAGGTGTTGTCTTTCCACTGAGAATAGGAACAAGGAGCAAGGAACAAGGAGCAAAGAGCAAGGACCAAGGCGATGCACTGAGCTTGCCGAAGTGAGCAAAGAGCAATCAGTAATCTGTTCATGGAACGAAAATAAGGATTCTTGCTCTTCAAGACAACCTGATGAAAAACCTTCCGTCAATGTTCGAAATAAACATCACATGAGACTACTAACCACTCTACTACTATCTATCCTGGCGAGCTTTTCGTTCGGACAACTCAACGCATCGATCAGCGGATCGAGTATGATGTGCATGGGCACTCCCAATTCGGGCCTGACATTTACAGGATCAGGAGGTGCAGCACCCTACACCTTTACTTACACAGTCGGAGGCCAACCCACTCTGTACACGGTGAGCTCTACAGGTAACACAGCTTCTCCGGATCTTTCAGCATTCCCTCCGGGAACCTATGTGATCGACATTACAAATATTAGTGACGTAACGCTGGCATCTCAGAACCTGAATGTCACATGGAACATCAGTGTCATGCCTCCTCCCACTCCCAATGCGGGTTCAGACCAGACAATTTGCGAAGGAAGTGTACTTACTTTGGGCGGGAGCGGTCAACCGGGATGGACCTACACATGGAACGGACCTAATGGATTGATTAGTCCAATGGCATTTCCTATTATAAATCCTGTCACGCTCAATTCTGGTGGTGTTTACAATCTAATGGTTGTGGATCAGTATGGTTGCATAGGGCAGGATAATGTATCAATAACAGTTATCCCTTTACCATCAGAGCCTTTCATCGCTATTGATTCTGCGCTGTGCAATAACGGGGCACTGACGATGGCTGAACCTTCCAATTATGGTCCTTATGCAGTATTGTGGAGTAACGGGGCAACGGCATTCATCAATTCAGGAGTGCCTGCCGGTGTTTATACGTATCAGTTGATCAATTCATACGGTTGTACGTAAAATGGCGTGGTGTCAGTGCCACAGAGTTTACTTCCGGCTGAATGTGCAACTGTTTCCGGTTCGGTAAACATTGATTCCAATGGAGACTGTTTAATTAACACAGGAGATGTTCCTGTTCAAAACCGTATGATAAGAGCCACCCCGGGCAATTTCCTTGCGTCTACAGATGCCAATGGGAATTACACGCTCTCTCTTGAACCGGGTGACTATACAATAGAGGAAATCTTCCCGAACAGTAGTGCAGCTACTGCTTGTACTGCCACTTACAATGTAAGTTTACCGGATCCTTCAGCTGCTGAATCAGGAATTAACTTTCTTGATACCATTGCAGATGGTGTAGACCTATCGATCGAACTGATCACCACCCAGATCAGACCTCAAATGAACTCACTGCTGAATATTATTGTGAGTGATCAAAGTGGGAATGGATTGACCGCAGGAATTGATGGATGGTTCACCCTACCTTCGGGCATCGCGTTGTCAGGATTAAATACCACCTATACTCAGTCAAATGATACCGTTTATTTCCAGCTCTACTCAACTCAGACTGCAGCATACCTGCAGGGGATCATTTTCAACACATCACTCTGGGCAGGGGCAACACCGACCTTTTATGCCGGAATAGAAACATTACCCAACGAAAGCATCATCGGCAATAACACAACTATCTATCAAACCGTTGTTGTCAACTCTTTTGATCCAAACGATAAAACAACATTCATTAACGGGATCAGGAATGATTCGAGCATTTATCTTTCTGAGCAAAGTCTGACGTACCTCATCAGATTCCAGAATACAGGAACAGCTGAAGCCATAGACATCCACATTATGGATACGATTTCGCAATACCTGGATCTCAATTCATTTGAGTTCCTTGGTTCCAGTCATCCATGTCAGGTGTATTTCCACGGAAGATCCGTCAAGTTTGATTTTCCGGGGATCAACCTTCCAGATTCCACGAGTAACGAACCGGAAAGCCATGGTTTTGTACTCTACCGGATCAGACAGGATCAGTCCAATGTTGTCGGAAATGTGATCACCAATACGGCTTATATCTTCTTTGATTTCAATGAAGCGGTCATTACGAATACCACGTGGGATGAGATCGTTGAACCTTCTACAAATTCGCTGCTGGACCTGAACGACGGAACGATTTTGGCATACCCGAACCCCTTTAAGAATAAACTTCGCGTGCGTTCATCAGAGCTCATACAGCAAACCCGAATACTTGACCTCAGTGGTAAGGAATTACTTCGTTTCGATCCAATGACGGACCAATTTGAGTTGGAACTTAGCCACCTGAATGCAGGTTTGTATCTTATCGAAAACACTGTTGAAGGCAAAAAAAGTGTGATCCGGATCATCAAGGAATGATACCCAATTCGCAGAAAGCAGGGTAATCCCTACATTTGCATCATGCGTATTGATATACTCTCCGTTGTTCCTCAATTACTGGAAGGGCCTTTCTCCCATTCCATCCTGAAACGAGCTCAGGATAAAGGTCTGGTAGATATCCATGTACACAACATCCGCGACTATTCTCTTCAGAAGCAAAAGCAGGTTGACGACTACCAATATGGAGGCGGTGCCGGTATGGTCATGTGTATCGAACCCATTGCCCGCGTGATCGATCAACTGAAGTCAGAGCGCGAATACTCAGACGTGATCTACATGACACCGGACGGTGAAGTGCTGGAGCAGCCACTTTGTAACAGACTGTCATTAGGTGGGAACCTCATTATTCTATGCGGACATTACAAAGGCGTAGACGAGCGTGTGCGTGAGCATTACATCACAAAAGAGATCTCGATCGGTTCATATGTCCTCTCCGGAGGCGAACTGGCAGCGGCAGTTTTAGTCGATTCCGTTGCTCGGTTGATACCAGGTGTGCTTAACGATGAGACTTCTGCCCTCACTGACAGTTTTCAGGACAACCTGCTTTCTCCACCAGTTTATACGCGACCGGAAGAGTACAACGGTTGGCGAGTGCCGGAAGTACTGCTATCCGGAAACCCGGCGTTGGTAGAGAAATGGCGGGAGGAGCAAGCCTTGAAGCGCACGCAGGAGAGGAGACCTGATCTGTTGGAGGATTAGGAGTAAGATCGGAGAAGAGAGATCGCTGCGCTGCGAGAAGCGAGAAGCGAGCAAGAGCAAGGCGATGCACTGAGCTTGCCGAAGTGATCAAAGAACAAGGATTAAATGAATTTGGAGAAAACTATTTCAACCCTCAACGAAGGCGGGATCATCCTTTACCCAACAGATACGATCTGGGGGATCGGTTGTGATGCGACCCATGAAGAGGCCTGTAAGAGGATCTTTGAATTGAAGGAACGTCCTTCTGAAAAGTCATTCATTGTGCTTGTTGATGATTTCCCAATGCTGGAGCGCTATGTTCCCGACTTTCATCCGGTGTGTTATGATCTGGTAGATCTTGCTGATAAGCCACTGACCATTATTTATCCATCGGCAAAAGGACTCGCTCCATCAGTGCTGGCAGCCGACGGAACGGTAGGTATTCGCATCACTAAAGATCCAAATTGCCTGAAACTGATCCGAGGCTTAAGGAAACCGATCGTAAGTACCTCAGCCAATATTTCCGGCCAACCCAATCCAACCTGTTATGGTGAGATCGATCCCAAGATCAAACTGGGAATTGACACCATTCTGGAAGAACGCCTTCAGGAAAAAATGACTACACCATCTCAGATCATCAAGATCGGTCTCGACGGAAGTGTGGCTGTCATCCGAAAATAATCCACAATAGCCGAGCACAGTGTTCATTGTCAATTGTTATTTGTCAGTTGTCAATTTTCAATAGTAAAGTATCTTTGCATCCCATGTCCGCGAATTACGCTTCATCATTGAAACACCCCGTGTTCAAAGTGGCCTCTCAGATCGTTACTGAGCAAGGTCTCAAAGCGTATGTTATCGGCGGATATGTGCGTGACCTGATCCTTGGACGGCCATCAAAAGACATCGATATTGTGGTGGTGGGCAATGGGCTGGAACTGGCGCTGCGCTGCGCAGAAAAACTCAAGGTCAAGAAGGTATCCGTATTCGAGAAGTTCGGAACGGCTCATTTCCGATACAAGGATCTGGACGTGGAGTTCGTTGGTGCCCGAAAGGAGTCATACAGAAATGATTCACGTAAACCGATAGTTGAAAACGGAACGCTTGATGATGACCAGAAACGCAGGGATTTTACGATCAATGCCTTGGCGCTTAGCTTACACAAGGATAGTTTCGGCGATCTGATCGATCCATTCAACGGTATTGACGATCTGGAAAAGGGCATCATCCGCACTCCGCTCGACCCTGACACTACGTACAGTGATGATCCGCTGCGCATGATGAGAGCTATCCGTTTTGCTTCCCAGCTCAATTTCAGGATAGAAGGGAAAAGTTTGCAGTCGATCTACGACAATGCCGCTCGTTTGGAGATCATCTCCATGGAACGGATCATGGATGAGGTCAATAAGATCATTTTAAGTCCAAAACCCTCCCGCGGTTTGCACTTGCTTTTTCAGACAAAGTTGTTACATCAATTCTTCCCTGAAATGGTCGCCCTTCAAACGGTTGAGACGATCGATGGAAAATCGCACAAGGACAATTTTTACCACACTCTGGAAGTGCTGGATAACGTTGCCGAGAACAGCAACGACCTCTGGTTGCGTTGGGCCGCCATCATGCACGATATTGCCAAACCTCCAACAAAACGTTTCGACCCACAAACCGGCTGGACCTTTCATGGCCACGAAGATCTGGGAGCAAAATGGACTCCTCGGATATTTAAACGGTTGAAGTTGCCGCTCGACCACAAGATGAAGTACGTTCAAAAGCTTGTTAAGCTCCACCTGCGTCCTATCGCTCTTGTTAAAGGACATGTCACGGATTCTGCTGTCAGGCGTCTGCTGAGCGAGGCAGGTGATGATATAGATGACCTCATGTTATTGTGCAATGCTGACATCACCTCGAAGAACGAATTCAAGGTCAAAAAGTATAAAAAGAACTTTGAGATCGTGACGGAGAAACTTAAAGCGGTCGAAGAAAAGGACAGGATTCGCAACTTCCAGCCACCTGTAACGGGGGATTTCATCATGAAAACCTTTGGTCTAGGCCCATGCAATCACATCGGGAATATCAAATCCAGAATAAAAGACGCCATCCTCGAAGGTATCATACCTAACGAGCGTCCGGAAGCCGTGCGCTACATGCTTGAACTCGGAAAAGAGATAGGACTTCAGGTGGTAGAGCAACCCGTGATTCAGGAATAATTTTAAATTTACAGAACAAAGACAATCAGAAATGGCCGGACTGAAATTCAGAGTGTTGCTCGATACAGAAAAAGACGAAGAGATCTTTAGAGACATCCTTATCAGTGATACAGATAATTTTGAATCGTTTTACATGGCGATCATTTCTGCGTTCCGTTTTCAGGGACAGGAAATGGCGAGTTTTTATGTTTCCAACGACAGTTGGGATAAAGGACATGAGATCAATCTGATGGATATGTCCTATGGTGATGAAGACGTAGATGGATTACCCAATGTGATGAGGGATGCAGTCATCAAAGATTTTCTCGAGGAGCCTGACCAGAAATTCATTCTGGTATATGACTTCATGCGCATGTGGATCTTCCTCATAGAGCTGATCGGATATGAAAAAGATAATCCGGCTGCTCCTGCTGTTCTGTTAGCCGTTGGGATGGCTCCGCCGGAAGATTCAAAACCGGCTGATAACGAAAATATGTTCGCCGGAGAAATTGATGAGGAGGAGGATGACGAATTCGGATTCAACGATTATGACGATGACCTATCCGACGAAGACTACTCCAGTTTTGACGATTACGAATACTGATCCATGAGTTTACAACCCGGAGATCCGATCGGATCAGCTTTACACGACTATGCTGCCAGCAAGAAACCGGCTGACATCATTGTTTCATCGGATATTTGCGAAGATGATATCATTCCCGTTGAGGTACTTTTCAGGTCAAGGGACGAAATGCCTGAACTTGAACAAATGGCCCTCGAGCTATGCAAGGGTAAAGTACTCGACGTTGGTGCCGGTGCCGGTGTTCATTCTAAAGTCCTCATGGAACGCGGTCACCAAGTAAAGGCGATCGACATTTCCAAGGGTGCTGTGACCTATATGAAGAAACAAGGTATCGATGCCGAGCAAGTTAGCTTTCTCAACTATAAAGATGAAAAGTTCGACACCATACTGATGCTGATGAATGGGATTGGTGTAGCCGGTAAACTTTCCAATCTGGAAAGAACGTTGAAACATGCAAAAAGCTTGTTGAATCCGGGAGGCAGGATCCTCTGTGATTCTTCCGATATCAAGTATCTGTATGAGGATGAGGACGGTTCTTTGTGGATCGACCTGAATTCGGAATACTACGGAAACTTCCGTTTCCAGATGAAATACAAAAAGGAAAAGAGCGCCTGGTTCGACTGGCTTTATGTGGATTTCGACAACTTGTTCAAGACCGCTAAGGATGTCGGTTTGAAAGGAATAAAATTACACGATCAGGAAGACCACTACCTTGCCGAACTTAATGTGTGATATGAGAACAGTCTTCACCTCTTTCGTCTTAGCCTTTTCTACTCTCTTTGGGTGGACTCAGGAAATGACAGAAACTCCAATGGCAAATTCGCTTCTATGGAAGATCGAAGGGCCGGGAATAAAAAAGGGATGCTACCTCTTCGGTACCATGCACCTGATCGAAAAGGACAAGTTTTACTTTCCCGATAAACTGAAAAAACTGGTTGAAAAATCAGATGTGCTTGTGATGGAGTTGCCCGGTTTGCCAAATCAGCTGGAAGCCATGCAGTATGTGACACTGAAAGAAGGTTCCTTTTTCGACTATTTTTCTCCGGAACAGGAAGATTCCTTATTTGCATGGGCAAAGAAAGAAATGAACATGAGTCCGGAAAAGTTCAGATCAACGGTAGAGAAAATGAAGCCCTTTGTTGTGGTGCAGATGGCTACCCAAATGCATTTCATCGGTAAGACGGAAAGTTACGAAATGACACTGGACAATCTGGCCAGAGCCAACGAACTCGAGATCGCGGGACTGGAGACAGTCGCAGAGCAGATGGCCATTTTTGATCAACTCAGTGCTGAGCAGCAGACCACCATGGTCATGGAGGGGATCAGAGACATCGAAAAGGGTCTTGCACTGACTGAAAGGATGCAGCAAGTTTACCGCAGTCAAAATATAGATTCCCTGTATTTGATGATCGCTGAAGACGGCGGGGTCATATCGGAGGAACAAAGTGATTTCCTGGACGATCGAAACCTTAAATGGATCCCCAAGATCGTTGCTTTTTGTCAAAAAAACAAAACGTTCATCGCCGTGGGTGCGGGACATCTTGGCGGGCCAAACGGAGTGATCCGTTTGCTGAGAAAGGAAGGTTTCACGGTAACGCCCGTCGAGTTATGAAAAAGATCTTTCTACTTTTTACGCTAGGTCTGGTCCTCTTTGCGTGCAGGACTTACTCGGATGACGATATTCATTTCTTTGACAGCGAGATCAGGAAATATATGAAAAAAAAGAACCTGAATTTCGAGAAGTCTTCTTCGGGAATGTATTACAAGATCCTGGACGAAGGTGACGGTGAATACATCAAATTTACCGATCATGTCAGCTTTACCTACAAAGGCTATTTTATGAATGGCGAAGTATTCGACCAGCAGAAGAAACCTGTTGAATATGACGTCAGGCAACTAATTGGAGCATGGAAAGAGGCGATGGTTATGCTGAAACCGGGAGGCAAGATGCATCTTATTGCTCCTCCTCAATTGGGATATGGCGACCGTGATCTGGATGATATACCACCGAATTCCATCCTTATCTTTGAAATGGAAGTAGTAGAAGTGAAGTAAAAAGAAAACTATTGAATTTCTTTCTTTGACATACGATCACAAAATCCTACATTTGGAACACAAAAAAAAGACAACGAATTTCTCTTAGCTATGAGCGTACTTGTTAACAAGAATTCAAAGGTTATCGTACAAGGATTTACCGGAAGTGAAGGAACATTCCATGCCGGACAAATGATCGAATACGGAACAAATGTAGTAGGCGGAGTTACACCCGGAAAGGGAGGAACAATGCACCTTGACCGTCCTGTATTTAACACTGTGGGAGATGCTGTTAAGCAGACAGGAGCAGATGTTTCCATCATCTTTGTCCCACCTGCCTTTGCTGCTGATGCGATCATGGAAGCCGCTAATGCCGGGATCAAAGTGATCGTTTGTATCACGGAAGGTATTCCGGTGAAGGACATGGTCATGGCGAGAGAGTACATTAAAGGATATAATTGCCGTTTGATCGGACCTAACTGTCCGGGAGTGATTACGGCCGGAGAAGCAAAGGTGGGTATCATGCCCGGATTTGTGTTCAAGAAAGGCAAGATCGGTATAGTTTCTAAGTCAGGAACGTTGACTTACGAAGCAGCTGATCAGGTTGCAAAAGCGGGATTGGGAATTACAACAGCGATCGGGATTGGTGGAGACCCAATCATTGGAACTACCACGCGCGAAGCCGTTGAACTTTTGATGAATGACCCAGAGACAGAAGGTATCGTAATGATCGGTGAGATCGGTGGAAACCTTGAAGCAATTGCTGCGCGCTGGATCAAAGAAAACGGAACAAAGCCTGTTGTTGGATTCATCGCAGGAGAAACAGCTCCAAAAGGAAGAACAATGGGACATGCAGGAGCCATTGTGGGTGGAGCTGATGACACAGCAGAAGCGAAAAAGCGCATCATGCGTGAATGTGGAATCCACGTTGTTGATTCCCCTGCACACATTGGACAGAAAATGGCTGAAGTTCTTGGAGTGACCGCTTAATGTAAATTTTTCATATCAATAACCAAGCGTCTGACAACAGGCGCTTTTTTTGTCCGGAAATTTCTCTTGATACCGAACCTTTCGTACTTTCGTAACTTAGTTTTACAACCCGTTTAATTACATCTAATTATTTCACTTATGAAGAAAATTTTATTAATGTATGTACTGGTGTTTGCTTCATCGATCTCTTTCGGGCAAACAAACAGACTCAGACCAGCCGGAACGGCGCATCTGGCATCAATGAAGCAGGAGTCTGCTATGGATAATCCTGTAAAGACATTTTTATGTTTGGACACGATCCGCTACCCTCAGATCAAGGAGCAGTTACTATATACTGATCCAACAGGTGAAGCATTCTACATTTTTGAAGTATGGCAATCAGATCAAGAGGCCTTTTCCCAGATGTTTCTGAACAGCGGTTCCGGTTTATCGATCAGAGGCATTGAATTCTTTGGATCAAACAGTGCGGCTGGAACGATCTCAGTGAGGGCATCAATTTACAGTGTAGATGCTCAAAATAATCCAGTGACGCAACTTGCTACAGGGACTGTGCCTGTCGTAGGCACTACACCAAACTACTACCGCGTGAACTTCGCTACACCGCTTGCTGTAAGTGCGAATTATGCTGTAGTTATTGAAGTAGTAACAGGTAATGGCATTCTTGATCTTTTCGTTAATGACATAACACCTGCTCAACCTTACGATGAGAACCTCTCGCGTTTCAAATCTATTTACTATCCAAATTCAAATAACGGACAATGGGTAAGCATGCCGACTCTGACAACAAATGATGCTGCAAACTTCCCAAATGGACCATACGATTTTGAACCTATCGTTGCCCCACTCGTGAGCTATACCATAAATACAACAGCTACTGTTACTCCGGATGTTGCTTGTTTAGGCACACCAGTGAATTTCTCAGGATCTGCTACTCCAACAAATCTTTTGAATAACCGCATGTACAATTTCGGGGTTTTTGAAACCATTTTCATGGGAGCTACAAGTGATTCTACGTACGCCTGGGACACTGATGATCCTGCCCCACTGATCTGGTCAAACACCGGAACATACACATATCCTGCTGCCGGCACGTATGACGCAACCATGTACACCATCACAGGATTCTGGGATTTGTGTATTGACTTTGCAACCGACCCTGTAACGATCAATCCGCTTCCGGTTGTAACCGCAGGTGCGAGCAGCACAACAATTTGTGCGGGTTCAACGACAACACTGAACGCAGGCGGAGCAACTAACTACACCTGGAATAATGGAGTAGGAGTCGGAGCTTCACCGGTTGTTAGCCCAACATCCAACACAACGTATACCGTGACCGGTACTGATGCCAACAACTGTGTCAATACAGCATCCGTTGCGATCAACGTTACTCCTGTCAATGACGCTGCATTCAACTACCCGTCAAACACTATCTGTACATCAACTCCGACGTCAACTCCAACAGTACAGAATACAGGAACATTCTCCACTACTGCAGGGCTTATCATCAACCCTACAACAGGTGTGATCGATGTAACAAACAGTACACCCGGTATATATACGGTTACACACACAACCGGAGGCACATGTCCTGATACAGAATCGCAGAACATCAACATCACCAGCCAGCCGGATGCAAGTTTCAGCTATGCTTCAAGTGCGTTCTGTTCTAATACCGCAAACCCATCTCCGGTATTTGGAATTGGTGCCAGCGCCGGAACATTCTCATCAACGGGAGGACTGAATTTTGTGAATACCAACACTGGTGAGATCAACCTTGCAACAAGTGCTCCTGGTGCTTACGTTGTGACGAATACAATTGCCGCGTCAGCTGGATGTCCGTCTGATGTACAAACATTCGGAATAACGATCAATGAAACTCCGACAGCAACTGTATCAGGTGGTGGAACAGTTTGTGGCGACGGAACTACACCTATTCCGGTAAATATAGCCCTTACCGGTAACGGACCTTGGAATTTCACTATTTCTAATGGAACAACTACAACTCCTGTTGTAGGTCAGACATCGTCACCTTACACGTATAATGCAAATGCTGACGGAACTTACACTGTTACTATTCTGGCAAATGCAACATGCCAGGGAACATCTACCGGTTCTGCAACTGTGCTGTTCAACCCGAATCCGAATGTCAGTATCAGTCCACTTGACAACATTTGTGACAACGAAGGTCTTACGACCATTAACGGAATTCCTTCAGGAGGATCATTCACTGGAACCGGAATGGCCGGCAACCAGTTCGACCCGGCTCAGACACCTGGTGTATATACTATTACCTACACCTACACTGACAATAACGGATGTTTTGGTGTTGCCTCTGAAAACATCAACGTCAATGCTGCACCAAGTGTTACCCTTGCCGCTTTCGCTGCAATGTGTCTTCAGGATGGCTCGCTTAACCTCTCCGGTGGAACCCCTGCGGGCGGAGAATACACAGGAAATGGAGTAACAGGCAGTGTCTTCACTCCAACAGCTGCAGGAACAGAGACGATTACCTATACCTATACGGATCTGAACGAGTGTAGCGGAACTGCTTCACAGACAATTGAAGTGAACGATTGTGCTGGTCTTGATGAAAGTGCACTTGCTGCAATAACTGTTTCTCCTAATCCGGCATCAGATGTGATCGTGATCACAACTGAAGCAGAGGATGTCTCTTACTCTGTAGTTTCAGAGGAAGGAAAGATGGTTGTTGCTCCAACTGCGATCCAGGGATCAGTTGAAATTATCAGTGTTGCTCATCTGGCAGATGGCATGTATTTCATTCATTTTACTGCACCAGCAGGAGAATCTGTACAGAAACTGATCATCAAATAACGAATCCTAATAAAAAGGAAGAAAGCCGGGTGTTCAACCCGGCTTTTTTTATTACTTTCATTATGATGGATGTTGTTAAACTCATTGATAGGTATTACAAAACCCATGACATGACCAAATAGGCCATCCTCGTTGCACGTGACCCATCCTTGATTGATGACCTCGTAAATATGGCTCTTTCAGACCTTCCCCATCCCTATCCCTAAAGTGCATCCTGGATCTTGACACATATACTGAAAATTAAACCTGAGTTATTGGATAGGATTCACCTTAACTCCCGTAATGCGGATAGCCATAAAAAACTACCGCAACTCACTCACACAACACATTAACTTACAAGTATTAAATCAAATTCCATCACAACTGAGAGAAGGTCTTTCAGATTTATTTTTAAAATTTTATAGTACTATGTATTGCATAGTTCATTCTTTTACATATATCTTTGCATAAACAATATTGATATGAACCTGGAGAATACACAAGCACAAATGCGGAAAGGTATCCTTGAGTACTGTATTCTTTCCATTCTCGACAAAAAAAAAGAAGCTTACCCTTCGGAGATTCTGGAGACTTTGAAGGATGCAAAACTGATCGTTGTAGAAGGAACATTATATCCCCTTCTGACACGTCTCAAAAACATGGAGCTCTTAGCGTACAGATGGGAAGAATCTCAATCAGGTCCTCCGCGCAAGTACTTTTCCCTGACGAAGATGGGGAGAGTATTTCTGGAAGAACTCGATAGCACCTGGAATGAATTAAGTAACGCTGTCAATAAAGTAACCAAACTGGAAGAAAGATGAAAAAGACTGTATCTGTAAACATTAAAGGCATGAATTTCCTCATTGAAGAGGATGCATACGAATTGCTGCAGGATTATTTAGAACGGCTTTCAAAAGCACTGGAGCATGAAAAAGGCGGAAAAGATATCATTGAGGATATTGAATTGCGAATTGCTGAATTGTGCGCAGATCAACTGAACGAGCGCAAACAAGTGATCGAAAGCAGTGATATAGAGAAGATCCTGGTTACGTTGGGGGATCCGTCTCAATACGTTGAAGATTCGGAAGAAAGTTATTCTCAGAGTGACACTCAGCACCAGCAAACCGAAAAACGCATTTACCGTGATACAGACAACGCTGTTATTGCGGGTGTTTGCTCGGGAATTGCTAATTACACCAATATTGATGTGGTCATCATTCGAGTGATCTTTGCGGCAATTCTTATTTTCGGCGGTTTTGGTATCCCTTTGTATTTCGTATTGTGGATCATCATCCCAAAAGCTACAAACACAATCGATAAACTGAGAATGCAAGGAAAGCCTATCACCGTCGAAAACGTTCGTGACGAGGTAGAACAAGCTGCTCAGCGATTTGCCGGAAAATCTGAGCGTTACGCTCATAAGATACGCAAAGACGATACATACCAAAGAAAGATCTCATCAGTAGGCAGACTCTTTGCTATACTCTTCGGAACGGGTATCCTTGCAATGGGACTACTTTTTCTGGTACTTTTCATGGTATTTATCGTCGGGGGATTCCAGGTGATTCCTGTTCAGAGTGAAATGGGCTTTCTATCCTTTCCTGAATTTGGAGCACTCATCGCAGAAACTTCTTCGGATGTGACATGGGGTTGGTTAGGAATCCTACTTTTAGGATTCTCCGTTATCCTTTTCCTTTTACTTCTTGGCAGCAAGATCGTTTTCAAGATCCATAATACATGGTCCAGAGTAACATTAGGGGCTCTGTTCTTTACAGGTCTCGCGGGACTTTTTGTCTGTATTTTTATGGGGGTGAAGATCGGCAGAGAAATGAGCATAGAAGGTGAACTTGAACGAAAGATAGGCAGTGTCCCATCAAATGAACTGCACATTGAAACCATTGCTCCAAAGATCAAAGCAGATAAAACATATGAGATTAAAAGTAAGGGGCGCTTTGGCATGATGAGTCTTGAAGGAGATAAGATCATTGAGTCGGGAATTACCATTGAATACACTCTTTCCCGTGATTCACTGTTCCACATCTATCAAACGGTGAGCGCCCACAGCCATTCTCATCAAAAGGCTATCAGGAAGGCTAAGAACATTCGGTACAAAAGTTATCTGGTAGGGACAACGCTTAAAGCAGCATCTCACTACAGCTTCCCTAAGCACGATAAACTCAGAGATCAGGATGTTCTGCTCACTATTGAGGTTCCAATGAACGGAAAGGTTTACTGGAATGGAAAGCTTGTCTTACCTGAAACCTCCAATGAGGACTTTATTGAAGAGGAACTTTCCGATACAGAAGGATACATTAGTTCCGATGGAAAATATAATTCCTGGGACTGGTAAACAAAAAAGGCCATGGTTTACTCACCACGGCCTTTTTCAACCTAACCTAACCATTACTTCATATTAATGAAACCACTGTGTTCCTCTTTAATCAATACCATTGCCAAAAATATATCCCATTGATTATCAATTATAAAAGTCGACTTACAATCTAAATAGTATCCATATTTTGGACTATTTTTCCATTTTTGAGACAATGAGCTAACTCCATTAAAAACCAGATTACTCAAATAAGATTCAACTTACTTCATTTTTGGCTTATACTACCTTTCTTCTCTGCAATACAAAATTTTGCAGTACATAGTTGATCCCTTGTTGGCTTATCATTTGCACTGTTTCTATGTATTTATACGTATTTCAAACAGTGTAATTTTATTTGATTCGTTATCCTAATGAAGGAAATATATTGAACCCTCGAACCAAAATGGAAATATTTGTGTCATAAAACTGAAAAACAAAAAATAAT
>Ga0315904_10006939_pt1 | contig 15321 bp, 25 predicted proteins | sample LakEriMetagenome_6_FD_203529 | JGI IMG/M metagenome (GOLD analysis project Ga0315904, IMG submission 203529) | Freshwater fungal communities from buoy surface, Lake Erie, Ohio, United States - Buoy 12 MA120 | ecosystem: Environmental > Aquatic > Freshwater > Lake | place: USA: Lake Erie, Ohio... | reverse complement strand
CCCGTTACCAACCGTCACCGTCGTGCCGCTTACCGACACCGGAGAGTTAGCGGCCATAGGATACTCCCTCAGCGGGGAATCCAGCCAAGCGGTGCGGTCGAGCGAGCCATAATACCACACCCGCTCCAGATGGTTGTAGACGACATAAGCGTTATTATAGAAGCTGTTAGCAGTCGGATAGAACCACCAGATTTCGTTCCACTCCTCATTGGTGCTACAGATAATCTGGTCCGCTTGGGTGAAGTTGATGTTCTTGAATACATGGTTCCGTAGGCTGCATGGAACGGTCTCCACGCGGCCGGTGTAGGCATAGAACTTATCCCTGCCCATCCAGTAGGTGACATTGGACGCGGTAGCCACGGCGCGGGGTGATGCTATCGACACGTTGTCCGCGTATTCTTGGAGCGCGAACACATCTGTCGTCCCGAGGAACTGGAGTGTATAGAGCGCGGCATCAGTCCACACGAGGATTTCCTGCCGTGTGGGGAGCGCGCGGACAATCTTGGAGCCACGGGAGACCCGGATATCCCCAGCGGAGTTAGTGGTTGTCGGTGTCCAGTCACCGGGGGTATCTTGGTCCGCCCAGCGGATGAGCATAGGGTCAAAATCGGCCGGATTGGTCGACCCGAACGGAACTGCTCCAAACGCGATAAGGTGCCGGTCCTGCTGAGACACAAGCAGCTGCATGACCTTGGCCGGCACCGCATTGGCGTCAAACCCTTCTGCGGTCGCGTAGCTCGCCAGAGTGATCGCACGAGTAGCCAGTGCTGAAGTCGGGTTAGCGTTTGTCCCCCGCGCCCACCAATAGGCAGCCCCATCCCGGATATTCATGACAAGGTCATTGTCAAAGTTGTCGAACCACCAGTCGCGCTGCGGCAGGTTTATACCCCCAGTGGTGGACCCAAGACCCCAAGTGTCCCGGCCCCACGTACCAACACCCCAGCCGGTGCCTTTGATGGTGACAGCGTTACCGGGCGCAATTTCGAACTGAATGACGACTGCGGTGCCACCTGCATTGGACACAGTCGATGTAGCCGCAGTGGTGACGACAAACGAGAACGAGTCAGCGTCGATGACCGTGATTTTGTGGTTGGTATTGATTTGCGCAATCGGAATACCGCCGATACTGGCACCCGTCGCACCACTGATTTGGGCGTAGCTCCCAGTGACGGCTCCGTGAGGGGCACCAAGGTTGACGACCACAGTCGTCGAGCCGTTGGTCGTGTTGATGCTGTTGTCGGTATCCGGGCTGTTCATGGTCGCCCGCAACGGGGTTACGTTGAATAAATTACCCCCGTTCTCGATATACAGCTTCTCGTTGGTTCCAAGGGACACGAAATTGTCGCCAAAGGTAGTCGCCCAGTTATACATCTGGCGGCAGACCCCGATGAACGCAGAAGGGGTTGTTTTCTGCCAACCACCAATTTTTTCGGGGTAACCAGAACGAAACCGAATTTTGTCGCACGCATACCAGCCGCCCTCGTTCGAGTAATCGGTCTGGTCGCGGTTAACGCCCGGTTTGAACTGGAGCTTGATGAAGGCCATCAGGTACGCTCATACTCATAGTAGGAAGTCGTGGTGGTGAACACATTCGAAGCAGCATCAGTTACTTGGCACTGGAGGTTGCCATAGATAACCCCCAGTACCGCGCCGGTCACTTGCGGGGTGACTGTCTGGGTTGTGTTGGACCCGTTGAACGTCATCGTCCCGGTGCCGGTAACGCCTGTCCACGACCAAAAATAGGAATAGGGGGCGACGCCGCCGGAGGGCGTGCATGTGTTGGTGTTGAAGTTGAAAGTCGAGGTGCCGCCCGCAGCAACTTGACCCGCTCCGATTGTGGCCGAAAGCGCGGGGGCTGACGCTGCCGCCGACGCAGCATAGATACCCGTCACGAGATGTCTCCGGTGATGGTGTACTCCGTACTGCTGATGGGCCGAATCCACGCATAACCGTAAGGTAAAAGAGTGCGGTTACCGATACTGGTCGTCCCGGTGCGGCGTAACGTCAGACCCGAGCCCTCCGTCAGAGTTATCGGCGAGCCACTGTTGTTATAGATTGCGTAAACCCCATCCACGGAGAGACCGGTGTTAATGGTCTGCCCGGAGGTAATGTGCCAGCACTGCCCGCGTGTCAGCCCACCTGCGGTCGGGAGGTCGCGGTAACCGACTTCGAGGGAGCCATAATTCAGCACGCCGCTACTAGTAAGCGTAACGCGCACAGAGCCGCCCGTGCTAAGGGTCATGGCAGCCGATGCGGCGTTGTCGGTCTGGATAGAAACTCCGCTCGTCCCCGCAGAGTTGAAAATCTGGAGCTGGCTGTTCCCGGAAACGCGCACGTTGCCGTTAACATCCAGTCGGGCTCCGGGTGACGAAGTGCCGATACCGATATCACCAGATGAGGTAATCCGCATACGCTCCGTCGGGGAGCCAATACCGCCCCCAGTCGCAAACTGGAGAGTATTAGCCGCCGTACTGTAGACCTGCGCGCCGCCGTTGTTGAACTCAAGAGTCGGATTACTGGCGGAAAAGCGGATATTGGTTGCTACAGATACTAAAGAGCCGTCATCAGAAATCGAAGACAGCTGGAGCGCGCCCGTACCGTTGCCTTTCAAAAGCGTGTTAGCTGTAAACGAAACTCCACCTGTGCCGCCGTCGGGGACAGTGATAGGTACATCAACCAGTGCAGCTGTACCCAAAGAGAGGGCGGCACGGAAATCGGAGTCATTCAGCGCCGAGACAGTATTATCCGCGTTGATGCGCACGAACCGTATGGCGGAAGGGTTAGCTAGAGTAAACAGATTGGAGCCAACCGTAGTAGCCCCAAGGCCAGTGCGCGCTGCACCTTGAGTGTTACCACCCGTACCCCCGGAGGCAACCGCCAACGGTGAACCGAAAGAAGCCGAAGCGAGATACGACACCGCGCTAACGACGTTCGTGCCATCAACGAACAGGAGAGCACTTTGCCCCGCAGGAACGGTAATCCCGGTGCCGGCAACAGTCTTAACTGTGATGCCGTCGGCGCACTCGTTGTGCACGAGGTAGAGCTTTTCAATGGCAGGGACATTCAGATTACGGGTTGAGCCGCCCGTGGTGCCGATACAGCGCAGGCGCATATTCCGCGCAGTCTGACTTGCATTGCTATCCGTCAAGGTAAGGGTGACGTTACCACTGGCGAATGTAACATCGGCGGAGCCGGCGATGGCTTCTTCGATTGCCGTGCCGAGGTTGGTATTGGTGATGGTGCCCCAAGTGGCGTCGTTCTCCCCGGTCGCCATCAATTCGATTTTGAGGTTGCTGTAGGTGCTGGGCATCGTAGTTCCTCGAAACTGCTACCTATATACCTACCACGGTACGGGTTACTTTGCGACCCCCTTCGGGCAATCGTTTTCGCACGCGCAAACCCACTTGGAGTTATGTGCCTCCACCTCTTTCACCGTCTCTGCGCTGTCTACGCGGGTGTCGTACCCTATAGGGCGCGCTATGAGGCAGTAATCACCCTTTATGCGCCCGGTCAAACCGGTTCCGCAGGCGCTCGTCGCGCACAGGGTCAGGAGTAACAACAGCTTCTTCGGCTTTGGCAGCATTCGCATCGAGTTGCTCCTGAACATCCTGCCGCACCCTGTCCTCCACCTTCTTCTCCCGCCATATGGTCAGGAGCTGCGAAAGCAGGGACAAGAGCGCGGCAAGAATCTTCACGCCATGGGCTTCTTGGAAGTGACCGACCACACCGCCACAGCGATAGTGGCAACTGCGCCAGCCAGTGCTTCAACGGACGAGGCATCGAGGTAGCCCTTTCCCGCGAGGAAACCGCCGAGGGCGGCGGCCAAGGTGCGGACGATACCGAAAATCTGGTCTTTGTTCATGCGTAACCTCCTTACGGATACTTCGCCCGAGGCAGTTCAAAGTGCGGGCCATCGGGGAAGCGCTTGTGCAGGTCCGCCACTGCGATTATCGGACCCAAATCACTCAGTAAGCCCCACGTGCCGCCCCAGCGGATGGGAGTACCAAGCTCGATTGAAGCCGTGCGAACAGCTTCGGCGATCTTGAGGTACAGCGGCCAGTCCCAGCGAACAGTACCGCCCACAAACGCGCCGAGGTCAACCGCGTGGCCCGTGAGGTGGCGGGAGTCCATAGTCCGGGACGCACCAGCTTTCACCAGTTGCCGCTGACGCGCTTCGGTACGCACCCCCTCGAGGACAGTGAAATCCACAGTGGTGCGGGAGATAGCCCGATGCACGACAGCCACTAGGTCAGGGTGCACACCAGTGAGACGGTCCATCGACCGCTTGCTGAGTTTGAACGCCATTACATGAGATTCCTGAGTTTGTAGATGGTGGTCAGATACACCTCCGTCACACCATCTACAAGGTTAGCCACAGCGCGATTGCCTTGGCAGATATCCTCGTGGTTCTTCTCGACCCATTCGGCGTCCTCTTCGAGGATGGCCAGAATGTCCTGCCCCTTGGTCTTCGGCGCTTTCACTTGCCCGATGAGCCCGAACGCGCCTTGATGCGCCTCCACGAGCTTATCGAGCGCATCAACCACTCCTTCGTAGAAGTCTCCCAACGCCATATGCCGCGCGTATGAACCCACGCCTGTCGCAGCCCAATGTTCAACGTGGGCCACGTTCCGGGCGTAGAACACACGGGCAACCAGTTCTTCAATCATCAATCAATCCTGACGATGGCAGTTGTGCTGGTAGGAAGCGGAAACTGCACGGTGAAGTTGTTGGAAGCAGCCGTCCGGTCAGCGCCAAAATCAAGGACACAGACAGCAGGGTTGGTGAGTGCCCCGCTTTCTCCGTTCGCGGAAGGCGTAGAGTTGTAGATGAGAGCACCACGCGCGGTGAGGTTTACGTTCGCAAACACCGCGTCTGCGAAATCTACATAGGCCACGCCGCCGGACACAAACGCCCCGAAAGAGGTCAGTGTTATACCACCAGCAGGGTAGTTGGTTCCGGAAGAAGACACTTCACCCGCCGTCGTATACGTAGTTGTATCCGCGCCGAGGTCGGCTACCGAAGTGTAGAGCGCCATCTTGAACACATCTCCGCCCGAGGCACGGAAATCATGAACGCCTAGAAACAGCTGCTGTTTGAAGCTGGAGCAGACCCCCTGAAGGATAGCCATTGGTTCACCTCACGGGATAACGGGGTTGCCCCGAACGGTAGGTATCGCTCCGGTTTTTACCCTCACCCAGCATCTTGAGCAGGGCGAGCGCTTCGTCGTAGCGGGCCTTATAGTTGGCGTTCACGTCCTCTTCGCCTTTCACATAGGTGTGGGCTTCGAGGAGCGAGCCATATAGCAGCACGGAGTCGAAATTGTCGCCTAACCACGAGGTGCCGGCGTCTACAATCGACGTGGGGTAGTAGAAATAAGTAAGGGCGAGGGTATAATTGCTGTCCGGGGTCGGCCCCAGCAGAAACTCGTCCTCGTCCTTGAAGGCGTAGTGTGTCGGAGTCCCTGTGGTCGCCGGGTTCGGGAAGGCCGCCCGGATGAAGTTCGGGTCCTTGTTGAGCAGGAACTCATAATCACCATTGGCCAGAACGACAGCCAACGAGAAGTTAGCAAGCCAGTCGGTGGGGGTGTTCACGATGGGGTTACCCGAGGTGCACGACAAACTTGCGGTCTTGCGGAGTTCCAGTAGCTGAACAGTGTTGTAGACGCGCTGCTCCGCCTGACGGATGAAGGTATCGATAATTTCCTTCGAGGTCAGGGTGACCGTCCCGGTGCCAGCCGGGTTGGTCCACGTACCACTGGGAAAGTCGTTTTCGACATATCCCTTGATGGTCTTGAAGAGCGTATCGTAGTCCATCAGCCCAGCTTGGTGCTGCTCTTGTTACCCTTCGTCGCCGCGCCCGTGCCGCGCGTCTTGACGGTCTGGGTGTTCTTGATGTTGTTCGGGTAACCGCAGCAGCTCGGGACCGCTACCGACTTGGGGGTGTGCTCAGCCATTCTTGTTGACCTTTCCCATGCCCTTGGTGACCGTGTGGACGGCCTTCTTCTGGTTGGCAATCTTAGCCAGATTGCGCCCCAGCGACTTCATTTGCGCGTTGGTCTTACCACCCTTGGCCATATCTAACTCCCGATAACGATTGTGACTACACCCGTATGCGCTGTGCATACTAGCGCATTTTCAAGACCAGATAAACCCAAAGGGTTTGAGAGCCCTACGGGGGCCCACCCCCACTGAATAACGCGACTACCTTCACCGAGGCTGCCAGACTGCCTGTAACTGGTGTCAGGGCGCGGGTCGCGGAGGGCTTGCGGGTCATCCACCGGGAAGGTGCCCAGCATCAACTGCGGATGGTCGGGGTTCCAGCACTCAGGGCAAGCCAGAGTGTTGATGTTCTTACCCTTCACGACAAGTTTGCGCAGCTGCACCAGCTTGTAGCGCTGACCGCACACATCGCATTCCGCGATAGCCTTCTTACCTGCGGCAAACCGGTTGGGCATAGGTCACCTGAAGAACTGGCGTGGGGCGAGACGCAGCGGGGCTTTTTCGCGGTCTTCATCCGCCGCAGCCTGCCAGAGCTCCTCGTACTGCGCCTTCAAAATGGGCATACGGTCGAGCGCGTCGGGTAACTTCATCGAGAGGTGGTAGGCGAGGCCCGCCACGAGGCAGGGGAGAAAGCGGAAAGGGATATCCGCTGTGGTCACGCCCGTGCCCGCATCTTGGATGCGCCGGAGCCGCCAGTAGGCGAAGGTGTAGAGGTTGTTCTGGTCCGGCACCGGCCACACCGTAATCTGTGGCGGGCGCACGCCCGTGGTAGGGTAATCAGCGCCAGACTGGCGATTAATCCACACCTGAATGGGACGACCCTGAGCGGTCTTGTTCGGGATAGTCGCGTAAGTATCCACGCTGATGCGGCTGATGGAGATGTCCAGCTGCCCCGCCGCGCCCGGCTGTGTCCGGATGACATGCTCGATGAGGTCAATGGTGTCGACGGGGAGGTCATATGTGGCCTGCCCCTCCACCATGGCGATGGTGCCCTGCTCGACTGTCCATAGGTTGATACCCCGGTTGGCCCATTCGATGGTCAGCAGGTTCAGACTACGCCGCGCCGTCTTGAAGTCGTAACCCGACCTCATCTCCACGCCGCACCGCTCGAACGCCTCTTCGAAGAGCTCGTTCATGTTCAGGTTAAACACGGAGGTGCCGGTGGTGGTCATCTGAATTTCGCCGTCTTTTTGGCGATACGCTTAGGTTGCGGGACGAACTGTTTCCCTTTGGCTGTGCCTTCGCGTTTCGCTTTGGTCGTAGCAGCATACTCCGAAGGAGACAGAGATTCACGCGCTTTCTTCGGCAGGTATCTTTCCCCGGTGGCCTTCGCCCCCTGCGTCGACGGTTTACCTGACCGAGTGCCCCAATCCTCCTTGGTCCACTTCGACAAGGATTTCTGGGTTTCGGTCTTGGGCCCGCTGTACCCGCCGCCGGACGCCTTGTAACGCTGCGTGGCCATCTGGGCCTTGCGCGCGGACCACTGACCCGGCTTACCGCCCTTGCCACCCGCTTTGACCGACGCGACAATCCGTTTCCATTTGCCTTCGTCGGTCCGAGCCATCTTACTTTTTCCTCATCTTGGCGAATGTCTGCGCCAGTCGTGCGCGCTGACCGAGTTTACCCGGAACCTTGGTAGCCTTCGCCAACGTCTTCGCCGGGATTTTCTTCTCACCCTTGACCCCGAGCTGGGTGCGCAAGGCACCGGGTTTCTTCACGGCGTCCTTAATCCAGTTGCCCTCAGAGTACACCCTTACATCTTGTGGCTTGTCCTTCCGCTTGATGGTTTTGGCAGTGGGCATCTTGGAGCTCTCCATGTCACCCATACCTCTACTAGGCCGCATCGGGTGTCTCCTCAATACTGGGGTGTCGTGGGCGCTACCGTCGGTGTGTTAAGCGTCCCGACGAGCGGGATATTCCCAGCTGTGCCGGTGTTGGTAATCGCCGAGCCCGCGCCGTTGTAATACCACTTCGGAGCGGTGCCGGTCGGAGTCTGGCCGTTACCGCCGAGGTTGACCGGAACGCCTGCGGAAGCAAACTTCGCGCGGTTGGTGGAGTCGGACAGGTCAAACCACGTCGGCAAATTGACCTCCATCCAGAACAGGCCGATGTCGCCCTGCCAAAGCTGCGCAGGCGAAGCGTTCCCACCGATAGCAAGGCGGGTAAGCGTCTGCCCAGACATATCCACGGTAGCGGCAAACGTGCCAGTGCGAACCTGCTGATTGTTGACGTAAATGGTCAGGTCGCTGTTACCCAGCGTCCCATCGGTCTTCCACGAAACCATGATATGATACCACTGGCCGGGGACAAACGCGCCGCCACCAGAAGTGGCAAAGAACGGGAATGTGTCGGTTGCAGTGCTGTTGTTCAGCCGCAGGTTGAAGCGCCCGGCTGAAGATGTCAGTAAGTTCACGGCAATCGTGGAGCCGTAACGCAGTTCGAACACGCAGCGGGCCGTTGCGTTCCATGCGGTGTCATCGAGGCGAACCCAGATACTGAACATGCCGGTCGAGCCAGCGGCCTGCGAAATACTGGTTGACAGGAAATATCCCGTATTGCCGCCAGCCGTGGTGCCGAAATTGGCAGCCGTGGGCGTAAACGCAGGTGGAGGAACCGGAACAAGGAAGTCCGATTGATACGGCCGCACGGCCACGCCGGGGAAGGGGTAGGTGGCAGACGTGTCACGCAAAGCCGGGATGGTTTCCAGCAGCATGTCCAGCTCAACGCCCATATCACGAGGCGTTTGCAACACGGCGCTGGCACCGCCCGCAAGATAACGAAGGCTGTCCCCGAAGGCAAAGGCCGTCGTCGGGGTAATACGTACTTTACCACGCTTCGGGGTGCCGCTGCCGGTGTCAGTGATCGTTACCGTGCCACGCGTGTTGGCGGGGTAGCTAACTTCGGCCGTGTTGAACACCGGGCGATAAACGCCCGCGCGACCAATCTCGAAGCCGATAACGTCTTGCCGATGCGGCACAGAACTGCTTACCGCGCTGCGGCTTTCCAGCACACGACGAGTGGTTAGGGTGCCGTTGTTCGGCAAGCGTACCAGTACGTCGCACCATGAACCGTCGGTGGCGGCTTCGAGGGACTCGATATAGGGCTCTTGGATGTTGGAGCCAGCCTCATTGGCAATGGCGACGAAGAACGGCCACATGAAGGCCACCTGCCCGTCTTGGGCAGCAGCACCAACAGCAACCGGGTTCGTCGTCGGGTGTGTCGGGCCGCCATCGGTGCCACCCGGCACATCGAAGCGCATGATGACAGCAGAGGGACCCGGAAGCACACCGACAGACTGGGCGATGGAATTGCTGGCCAAGTCCATAACAACCTGCCGCCGGGGTTCGCCCATGGCACTGCTGACGGCCGTGAAATTGGTTGCTTCGGCGGTCGGAGCCACAGGATAAGCGAAAATATCGCTCATCGGGGTCAAGATCGACCACTTCGTCGCGTCTCTGGTCAGCACACCCCGACCAGTTGTGTTGGAGGCTGCTTGGGCGTCCCAGATGCACCGGGATACAGTTCTGGAGGTGACGGCATTGACCGACGGGATGGTAAAGTTTGCACCCGCACCCGTGCTGCCAAAATAAATCGGCCAAAAAGCGTTGACGAAGTTTGCGGTGAAGGCGGAGTCGCTTCGATACCAGCACTCCAGCAGAATGTCAGGTGCCCTGCCAGCGCCCGCCGTGGTCGCGGTAATCATACCCGCAAAGTCGCTCCAGTAGCGACCGTCCGGGTCGGTGGTATCGTCTGCCAAGTCTGACCGACCCGTACCGGAAAACACCGCCGCGCCGATGTGGAACGTCTTGCCGGGGTGGACATAGCCCAAAGCACACGCCAAAGCCGCCATCGCCGGGTTGACCTGCCGGGCGTTGGCTGTGGTCTGGTTGACAACCGTCGTCACCAGTGGGCCCAAAGCCACGTCCTGCGTATACATCACCACATTGCCGTCGGGTACATTCACCGGCTGTGGGATAATGTTGTAGTTCGACTGCGGGTTGGTGATGTAGTACATCTCTGACTGGCCAGCCAGCAAGATGTTGAACACCGTCTGTGTGGATGCGCCCCCAGTTCCGGCCAGCAGGCCGGACGCCCCGGACCAGAGGCCAGAGGTAGACTTGTACAACCCCGTACCGAGTGCGAGGCCGGAAACGCCGTTGTACAGGCCCGAAGACATCAGGGGTGCAGACCCGTCTGGACCGCAGTCAGCTGAACACTACCGCTACCCGCAGTCTGGCGAACCCGCACCGCGACCGGGTTGTAGGCGTAGTTGCCCTGCCGGTTTACGGTTTGGGCGACCAAATTGGTGTCCGGATGGTCAAACCACGTCGGGGTGACACCCGCACGGAGCGGGTTGTCGGTGGTCTGCTGCACAGTATAGGTTGCGGTGCCAGTGACTACCACCTGCAAGGCGACACCCGCCTGACCATAATAGTCGAGAACGATGGGGTTGGAGTTCTTCGCCCCACCGCTAGCGTCGCTGACTGTTACCGTAGATGGACGCATTACGCACAGCCCTTCTTCATCTTGCCGCCCTTGGCCATCTTGACCATCTTACCCTTGGTCTTGCCCTTCTTGGCGATACCGTCAGCCTTCTTCATCACTCTTCTCCCTGCCAAGCAGCCGCTGCACGGTCTGCGTCTCATAAATCCGGATGCCCGTCCAGACGATAGTGAAAAGGGCTGCGATAGACGGAAGCATGTCCGCGAGAGTTCCTACGACTACGACCACGGACAATGCGTCGATTGCGTATGTAGGGCCGTCATTGTGCACAATCATGTCAGCACTTCCACGCCCGAAGGGACTTGTTGATACGGCTATTCGGGTCGTTCGCCGTCTTCTTACTCGTCAACTTCTTCTTCATACCCTTCATCCGGGCACAGAAGCTATCGCGACGAGGGCCACCTTCGGGTTGGGGAGCCTTGAGGCCCGGCTTCCCCGGATTGGCTTTGTTATAGGACGCACGACCCTTGGCGTTCAGACCGCCCTTGGGGTTCTTACCTTCCTTGCGCTGCCACGCCGGAGTCTTGGCCATCAGACATACCTTTTCTTGGCTTTGCCGCCCTTGGCGTAACCACGCATAATACGGGTAAAGATGTCAGGATTCTTCTCCCGCATCTTCGCCATATTCCGGGACTGCGTATTCATCTGACTCTGGATGGAGCCCACGCCACGATTGATAGCCTTACCAACGGTAGTTTTGGAGACCGGGTCAGAAGCCGCAGGCTTGTTCGGGCGGATACGCTTCCCGGTGACCGTAATCATCGGGTCTTCCTTTGGAGCCGTTTTGACAGCCGTTTTGGTAGCCGCAGTAGGCTTAGCAGCCGCAGGCTTAGCAGCCGCAGGCTTGGACGCCGCAGGCTTGGACGCCGCAGGCTTGGACGCCGCAGGCTTGGACGCCGCAGGCTTGGACGCCGCAGGCTTGGACGCCGCAGGCTTGGAGTCCTCACCCTTCAGCTTGGTCCCGTAGGTCCCACCGTTCCACTTGAACGTGGTAGCGCCACTCTTGCGGGCGGCGGCGAAAGCCTGACTGAACGACTGTTTCTTGGCAGGTGCAGATTTCGAAGACGGGCCAGACGAGTAGTCCTTCCCCGGACCGACGCGGGAAGCAAGGTCTGCCTTCGGGAGACCCTCAGTCGGACGACTGGCTTCCTCCAGACCTTTCATATCGATATCGATGGGCTTGACCTTGCCCCCCTTGGCGTATTTCTTCACCGCCTTCAGGTCCTTGGCGTTCTCCTTGGACATGCGGTTGCCCGAGGCGACGCTATCACCAATCGGGGGCATACCGCCGGGCTTCTTGGGCATCGGTTTCTTCACGCTGCGGTCCTTTCCGTAGCAATCATCGGATACAGGATGTCATCGCCAAAATGGCCGGTGTATTCCTGCACACCCATGTGGCCAAGGGGGATGGTGGGGTCTATCCAGACTTCATAACCGAGCTCGCGGGCGCGGTCGCAGAACAGGAAGTCCTCACCGATATACCCCTCGTCGGTGAGCTTGAAATCGAACACCGCCGGCACCTGTTTGTTGCAGCGCTGGTCGAGGTAACTCCAATCGGGGTGGGTCGCCATCATATCAACGAAGACTTGGCGCTGAATCAGCATGAACGCTGTGGCGACGCGCTTACCACGAACGAGGCCCATGTTGTTCATCGTCAGACTACCATCGACGTCATGGTCAAGGTCCGCGATATAGGTCTTCCGGACATCACGCACGCGCGGTACAGCAGCGATGATACCCTTTTTAGGGTCCTCAGCCCACGCCATCAGGCGCAGGATATGCTCCGGCTCGAAGTTGATGTCGGAGTCGATGAACATGAGGTAGTCCGCGTTGGAGTCCAACATGTCTCGAACCAGCAGGTTACGGGCGCGGGAAACCACAGAGCAGCCGCAGACACTACCGATATGGATGTCGATACCGTGAGCAGGGGCCGCCTGAGCGAACCGCGCCAGCGACACCGCCAGCTTCAGCGACACTTTGAAGTCGTAGGCGGGCAAACCTACAAATACACGCTTACCCGCAAGATTGAACCCTTTTGAGACCTGCATCGGTCATCTCCGGATTACGCAGCGCCAAAGACGAGGACGGTATAAGTGGCCGCAGCCGGGTCAACAGGCGAAGCAGTGATGTTGGTGGCGCGGATGGTGACCGTATTGGTAGCCGAAACGAAGGCGTTGAACACAATACCGGCGGTCGGAGCAGCCGGGAGACCCATGACGACTTCGTCATTAACGGCAGCGCCGGTCACGGTGATGGTCAGGTCCGCCTGCGAAGCCGCGTTGATGGACGGAAAGTTCAGTGAAGCCGAGGCCGTCAGAATTTTGGTCAGCCGAGCGCCAACAGTCACGGTGCCAGTAGTCGGGTTGATCGAGACGATCTGAAAGCCGTTTTCGGACCGAACCGGACCGCTGAAGGTAGTGTTAGCCATCTCTCACTCCGTGTTGCAGCACATCCTCGTACCGTCTCTGCAACGTCTGCTAGGCCAGTCGGTACGAGTAAAACTCCTAGTTGCGTATTTGTAGCATGGAAAGCGGGTAAAGAAAAGGGGGCAAAAGCCCCCTTTTCCCGTCGCCTGCGAAGGGACTTACGCCGCGCCTTCCGAGCCGTAGATGGCCAGAGGGTCCGACCAGCCAAAGCTGTAACGCTCGCGGGCCTTGTAACGGACGTTGCCGGTGTCGAAGTCGCCGTCCATGTTGTTCTGCATGGGCGTGCGGACGAAGTGCTTCAGACCATTCGGCACATCAGTCGTCAGGAACCACGCATCCGGGTCGGTCAGGAAGTGGTTGACCGTGTACCCTTCCGGGATGGAGCCGTTCGACTTCAGGGCGTTGATGGTGTTGTCAGCGGTATCGACACGCAGCTCGGTTTCGAGCAGGCGGGTAGCCACGAACATCAAAGCCGGCGGAATGACCAGCTTGCGGGGCTTGGCCGCAATCAGCAGGCCGCGCTCGTCCTGCCACGCAGCAATCTGAATGACGGCGGCTTCGAGAGCCGTTTCATTCAGGTCAGCCGGAGTGGTCGGGATGTTCGAGTTGGTGCCACCCGAGACCAGCGGGTGCGAAGCCGAGAACAGCGGAACGCCATCCCCACCGGGGAAGTTGGCGCTGAAGCCGTTGTTCAGGACCGACGCGGCCTTGGTTTGCTTGGTATACGCCATGGCCCGAGCGAGAGCCTTGGTGTAGCGCGACGACAGCGAGTCGTACAGGTTGTCTTCGATGGCCTCCTCCGTGATGGAGAACCCGAGAGCAATCGTCTCGTGGTTGTAGCGGGCCGTCCAAGCTTCCTGCGCGTTGTCGTACGTGATCGCCTGACCTTCGTTCTTCACCGGAGCCGCCGAGAAGCCGGAGAGCTTGGTCTCTTCTTCGAACGAACGCTCGGAGCTTTCGGTCTCGAAGATTTCCTTGTGCTCTTCGCCGTAGCGGGCGTACTCAAGGCCGAACAGGGCGTTCAGACCCGGCAGGAGCTCCTTCAGGAGCTGTGCGCGTGAAATTGCCATTGTTCAGGTCCTCCTTACACGCCAGTGGGGTTGCGATACTGGTGCATACCGGCGTTCCAAGCCACGATGACTTCGGTGAACGAACCGGGCTGACCAGCGATGGCGGTCTCCGGAACCACATCAATGATGCGGACGGGGAACGTGTTGGTGGTAGCAGTCGTCGAGCTGATAGCCACGCGGCTGTTACCACTGGCCGTGCTGCCCGCGTTCTGCACCAGAACAGCATTGTTACCCACAGCGGTGCGGTTCACGAAGCTGATGGTCGTGCCAGACGAAACCACCGCCACCTTGAACAGCAGGTCCGGGTCATCAGCCACGAAAGCCGTGATGTCCGAGACGTTGACCGAACCGGGGTAGAACTGCCGGAAGGTCTTACCGAACGTGGGGTCGGTGTACGAACAACCGAGGAACACGCCCACCGGGGTGGCGGCGTTGGTGCCGGTTTCCTTCGCCAGAGTACCGTCGCTGTTCAGCTCAACCACGTCGCCAAAGAAGATGGCGGTAGCCGAGTTGGCAGTAATCGGAATCATCCGGGTGGAACCAGCAAACACCTGCCCACCGATGAGGTTCACCGGCAGAAGCCCGTAAGGGGCGTCAACAGAGGGATACGGCATTATTGCCTCCTAGGGTTTACTTGCCAGAACCGAACGACGTCGTAGACTTCCGCTCACGGAACAGAGGCATACGGGCGTCATTCTCTCTCATGAAGTTGTTGTCCACCGACTCCATCTGAGCGTTGTTGACCCGACCGTAATAAGCACGGCGCTGGTCCATGAACTCAGTGGGAATCTTGCAGAGCAGCAACCCGCCGATTTCGATGCCATCCTTGAACCTGCTGTTGGGGTCAGTCAGGTGCTGGAACTTCGGCTGTTCCTCCACACGAACTGCTTCCCAGCCCTCACGGAACTTGGCCGAGACGTTTTTGGCGTCGGCCTGCTCCCGAGTCGAAACGCGAATCCACTTGTAGGCGTATCCCGGCTGCTTGTCCGGTTCGGGGAGGCCCCCTGCCGGTGCCCAAGACTCGGGCCGCTTCTGAGTGATACGAGCTTCGAGCTCGCGCGTGATGCGATTTTCTGCCATGTCAGCGCTCCATCTTCATGAGTTCCCGAGCATACTGTTCGGGGGTGAGACCCAGACGCCGGGCAATGGCGACCTGAGAAGCCTTGAGCACAATCTTTTTGGAGGACGTGCTGCGAGAAGCGGGAGCGACGACCGGGGCAGGTTTGCCTGCACGCGCCCCCTTGTTGGGGGTTTCGGTCTGGGTGTCGTTGCCGAAATACTCCGGAAAACGACGACGCATCGTGTTGTCGATGGCGTTCCAAT
>Ga0315904_10006937_pt1 | contig 15325 bp, 34 predicted proteins | sample LakEriMetagenome_6_FD_203529 | JGI IMG/M metagenome (GOLD analysis project Ga0315904, IMG submission 203529) | Freshwater fungal communities from buoy surface, Lake Erie, Ohio, United States - Buoy 12 MA120 | ecosystem: Environmental > Aquatic > Freshwater > Lake | place: USA: Lake Erie, Ohio... | reverse complement strand
TACTGCGGAGAACCGGGGACTGACATTGTAAACTCCAGATGGGGGGAGGACTGACGTGTGGCGGCCGAAGCCGCCACACGTCAGCAAGTTCAGGTGGTGGTCGCTTACAACGGCGGCAGCTCTTCAGGCAACGCGAGGGCGATGCTTGCGTTGGCCTGGAACCAGGCCATCTTCAGCTGGTCAAGGGCGTGCTCGTAGTCCTTCCCCGGAGAGAAGCAGTCTTTTTGGAGGAGCGCGTTGTTCGCGTACATCCGCGCCAAGCGGACGTTTCGAACGGCCGCAGTCTGGTCCGCGCTCGGCGGGCAGACCATCTTCATCGCGTCCACAAACGTGCGACACGCCTGCGTGATCTCGTTGAACTGCACACTCGTCGCGGGCGCGATGGCGCCGACCATCAGTGCGTTGGGGTTAACCCGTTCCTCGACAACGGCGCGGAACGTGGCACACGTGGCGTCGTACGCCACTGCGAGATGGGAGAAGCGGGGCTTGGTGTCGTCGTTGGGGGGTTGGTAGCCGAACAGGTCTTGAATGGGCATGGGTCATCCTACGACCGCACCTCCCGGGGTGCGGCCTTTGAAGATAGTGCCGGGACACCAGGGTTTAGGGAGCAGGGTCGGGAGTGTGCGAGCTCTTCTTGCGATGAAGCATGCTCTCCACCGCGGCGGTCCAAGTTTTGCGCGCAGAGTTCAGGATGTCGGGGTACAGGTCTCTGGTCTCTTCTCTATTGCAAGAGTAGAATGTGATACGAACCCAGCGCCCATCCCCAATCTCGCCACCGACCTCGAACTCCATTCGGCCGGGCCACACGCGACTGTTGCCGTCAACCAGGTCTCGGTAGGCGTTGATGTGGACGCTTGGCGCCCTGTCATTGCAGTCACAGTCCGGCACCCCCACCATCCGGGGCATCTCAAAGCTCCGCGCCCCCGCGGTCAAAGGGTTAGGGTACTCTTTACCACCCATGTCCCGAATAACCCCGCACACTTCTTGATGGGTCATTCGGGTAGCCGGAGTGTCGACGCCCATGAGGGTATCAAGTTCTCTCCACGCCGATTCCAATTTCGACCGACGCGCGGTGACGGGGTAAAGCGCATCGCGAAACTCGGGGTACTCCTTCTGATACATCCGCATCTTGTCCGGGTCGCTGAGACTGGCGCGTCCGTTGCACAGCCGGTCCAGCACTTTGAGGGCCGCCGCTCTCCAACCAGTTCTCACGATCTTGGGGAGGGTCTTGGCCATCCTTTCTGCGCGCGTGTCGCCTGGCTCGTTTGTGACTGCTTTGACGAGATCAAGGACCTCGATCCCGCAATGGACGAGGATCATGCGTTCAACGTCAAGATGTTTCGGCGCATCCTCGATGGCGTCATGCAAGAGAGCCGCGTCTTGCATAGCGTACTCATCGGGAAACCGCGTGACCACCTCGGAAAAGACGGCGAGCGGATGCTTGATGTATGGACGATCACCATACTGTTGACCGTCGTGGGCCTGGGTAGCGATCTGGATAGCACTGAGGCTCATGTTTCCTCCGGGTTGTTTGTAGTCCTACGGAAAAATAAGCAGTTCCGAGCCAAGGTTGTGGGTCAGCCGATATTCCTGCGGCCGGTGCAGCCCTTCAATCGGGCACTGGACTGACTTCGCGTCCTGCCCGATGGTGTCAATCACCGTCTGCAGGTACAGCCGCAAATTGTGGGGGAAGTGGACGTACGACATGGCCCGGAGCGCGCGAGACTCGTGAGTCGTCGACTCCGTGGAGATCAGGGCCAGGTTCTCCACAAGCTCACGACCCGCATCCAGAACAGGGATGTTCATAGGGCGTACCCGGGCGGGCACGTTGTAGAAGCAGCGCACGATGTGAGACAACGCCGCCAGTTCGATGGGGATGTCCTGTGGCAGCGCCTGGGCGCGAAGGGGGTTGAGGTCGATGATGCCGTTTTTCACGATGTATCGGTGCATAGGTACTCCCTCAGACGGCGACTTCGCAGAGTCGCCTGGTAGTGTCACTCTTCGTCGAACTGCGCATATGGGTCAACTTCGGGAGGGGCCTCCGGCAACAGCGTCCAGTGGGTTACGGCGCTGTTGTACACGTCCTCCTCCCACTCATCTGCAATCTCCCGCCAAGTGAGCGTGTGGGAGAACTGCGCGGGAGCATCGCAGCGCACCTCTTTGTGGTCAACGTACGCAAGGGCGTAACTTGCGTTTCGCAGCACAAGGACTTGCTTCCCTTCGGGCGGAAGCTCTTTCTTCGGGTCAGTCCACATCATCTCCGCTACTCCTCTTTGTATCCAATGAGTTTTGCGATCTCCCGCAACACCTCGGGAGACGCTTGTTCCACTGCACGCAAGATCTTGTGTTGGTGCGTGTGCGTCCATAACTCGAGCTGGACCTCCTCCTCACTCAGCCGGAATCCCGCGCGCCTGACTTCCTCCATTGGCGCGTTCTTGGGGATCTTTATCCCCCAGACCTTGAGGTTACCCTCCGAGCACCCCTTGATTTGGGTGGGCATGACAATCCAACTACGGGAGGTTTGCTCACGAACGTCGTACTCCTCCCACTTGGGCTTTCCGGACCACTTGTTCTGTGCATTCACCTTCCACAGCTTTGAACCGAGCTCGATCATAGCGCCCCTCCCAGGTGGACACTCAGCTGAACGAAGACGATCAGCCACCCCACCGCACATCCGGCCACAAGCCAGAGGATCAACTGTTTTTCGCGCAGGTAATGCACAGCAAGAACGTGCGCATCCATGTAAGTACCGCGGTTGACGAGTGAACGGTCCAACGCCTCGCGGACCTGTGGGTGTTCGAACATCACTCCTCCCTAACGGCCAATACGGCCTCGAGTGTTTTCAGTAGTCCCTGCTGAACCGCACCCTCCGCGTTTGCAGTGTCCAACTGCAAAAGAGATGCAACATTTGTACACCAGTAAACCGCATCCACGGCAAGTGGAATAGCGGCATTACCCGTTGATGCGTTCAAGGAAAGCGCCACCCCAGCCAACCCACTCTGCCGAAGAGATCTATGGCAGAATTCTGGGTAGTAGTAGTTTTGCGCTTTGTGCGGCATCGTTCTCGTAAAGGAGTTGAAATCTTTTCTCAGTTTACGGAGCAGACTTTCTGCCTCACTGGTGCCCACCATATTTGAGATGATAGGAAGATTTTCAAGGCTCTTGGCATAGCCTTGAAACGCATGAAAGAGGCGCAGCCATTCAGGAAGCGCACTCCGCAAAAGCCAATCGGCAAGAAGCGCCTTTCGACGATTGCTCACATGAAATGAGCCAGTACTTGACCCCATAAGCCGGGGAACCCACACGTCTGCGGGAAGAAGGCGATCTCGAGCCTCATCCGAAAGGGCGTCCTGCCACGTCCGAATGATGAACGCAGTCATGTCACAGGCACACCTGGGATACGAGGTCCACTCTTCTCCGGCCATGAAGGCCACAGCCTCCATAAGACACATATCCCGATTTCCAGTGGGGGTTTTTGTGGGAGAGTGGTTCCCAAACCCAAGACGGACAGTACTCAAATCCAGCATCACACACTCCTATGTTGCCAAAGTTCGGCATGGGCGTTGATGAGGGTCTCCCCGATAATCAACATGCCGGCGACAATGTTAGATTGTTGTTTGAGGGAAATTGTGCAATCGATCCAGTTTTGTGATCGAAGTTGAACATAGGCACTGCGGTTAGACTTTCTGTACCTTCGGGTAATTGCTGCTTCAATAGCACATGGCAAAAATTCTTCCCAGGTACAGTTCCACAACGAATACATGTTAGGAATGTCAGGAATAGGGCCAACCGTGCTCTCAAGTAACTTTTGGCACTGCGTTCTACAATTAAACTCATTGCGGTCAATGCCAAAGTTGTTAAACGCAGGCCTACCGATCAAGTCCCACACAAAGAGATGCCCAAGTTCATGGGTCCAATCTAAAAGAGCTACTCCTGCTGTGTAGTAGTACTTTCTGCCTATTGCGTCGTGGTGAGTCGTCGTAAAGGACGACGAGAGCTTGTAGTAGGCCTCGTTAAACGCTTGCTTGCTGATTTTTTCACAGAAAATCCCGTGCGCTTCCATCGTCTCGTGGAAGGCCGCCGGATTGTAGAAGTCGTGCATAGCCCACCAAACGCAGGTTGAACGTTCTTACGCAGGCCTCGTAGGCGGAGCTGTGTCAAGCAACTCGTTCAGATTCTGCCGAATCAAGGGGACGATCTCAGGCTCGAGGGGCAGAACCATGAAAGTCATCTTGTATGGGCGGACAAACCACGTTTCCGTCTCGCTTATGAGCCCCAGCTCAAAGGCGCCGTTGGCCTTCCAGATGATCTCTGCCAGGATCGACGCCTTGACGGCACGATCTGCGCCGCTTCGGTACACTGCGGTCATGCTCTGCAGAACCGCGACAGTCGCTTCGTACGTCACTGTTATCTCCTGCAAAGGTGGGATATAGCCTCTGCACAAAAGTTATGCCATGTTTCATGCGGTATTTGAGATAAGCTAAAACAGAGCGTAGGGAAGAAAGCCCGAAGGCTCTCCTCCCTACGACTGGACTATGCGGCCGAGTAATGCCTACTTGGTAGCTTTCACGAAGCAAGAGAGGTCCGGGTTCAGAATGTACTCGAGCGGCTCCACCGCCTCTCTTTCGAGCAACATTCCAAGGGACTCAAGCGCCTCAATCAAACCATTCCGAGTACGCTCGACATCTTCCTTGGTAGAAGCGGTGCTGTGCAACGCCCCAAACCCTTGGAACATAAAGGTGAGATAACCCAGGGCCTTGACCAGGTCACACAGCGCCAGCCGTGCTTGCTCATCTTCTTTTTCCGTAGCGGCCACCTTATAGTAGAACCTGATCAAGGACGTCCACCGCCGGTGAACGATGCCGCCCTTCGAATTTACGGCGTCATGAAGCCGGTACTTGTTGGAGAGCGGCACGTTGTCCATGATGAAGATCCCATCGGGCATCTTCCGTACCCACACCCGCTCGTTGCCCTCCAGCACCAAACGGGCGTGATCCAGCTTGCTCAGGGCCTCATCGCTGTAGTCAATCTCGAGCATTTGTAGCTCCTTTTCTATGGAAGTGTGTAATAAAAACCCGCAGAGAGGAGGGACCCAAGGGCCCTCCTCTCTGCGCCTGAACCGCGCTATCGCGCGTGCTTCAGGAAAACCGGCCACACCGTGGACCAGGTCAGTTTGGACCGGCTGCCGTCGGGGTTCCGGGGAGCGCCCCCGATGGTGGACCCTCCGCCCCAGCCGGACTCCAGCTGGTTCATCTCGGCCAGGAAGCCCGGGACGTCGCCCCGGGCAAAGTCGCTCTTCTTTCCGACCGTCCAGCCGATAGTCTCCGCCGGGCCGGGGACCGCGGCGAGAGCGATGATCGCCCCCGCCGCGTAGGCCGCCGCGAAATCGCCCATGACCTCGACGACGTTGCCGTCGCGGTCCAGGCCGTGCACGGCGCAGGCCGGGAAGGCAAAGGGCTCGGGCAGAGCGTCGTGCTGGAACCAAGCGCAGATGCTCTGCTGGTCCTCCCACATCATCTCGCGGGTCTGGGGGACACCCGGCTTGCGGGTCAGCGCCTTGTGGAGCTTGGTGGGGGCCCAGAGCGGCCCGTGGGAGTCTACCCTCCCAACGAGGCGCACCTGTTCGCGCACCCGGTCGTCGATCCGGTGCGGGTTGAGCAGGAGCCAGACCGCGAGGCTGGTGTCCGCATCGAGGTCGTTGATTACGACCTCCATGTCGGCGGGGTCGAGCCCCATGTCGAGGGCAAGCAGAACCTGCTCGCAGGTGCTCAACGTCGCGAACCGGCTGCAGTTCGCGTGGTGATCAAACGAGAAGCTGCGCTTCTCGTTGTTGATGTGGGGGCCGCGGCAGGCCCCATCCAAGTAGATGGAGTTGGGCTCCATCTCCTCGGGGTTGATGGTGGCGCCGTAGTTGAACTTGACGTGCATTCCTACTCCAAAGAGAGGGAGGGAAGTCTCCTTTCTCTCTATTCTTTTATGACCACATATCCATTACTTTTTACTCGAAGTGGTCTGTGCGCGGCGACCTCCTAACCACTCAGCGATAGTCAGCACGACGAGGATGGCGGACCACGCCCAGTGGACGTCTTTGTGGGAGTCGTACAACCACGCCGCGATCAGCAACCGGGGGAGAAAGAGGCTCCCAATGACATCGACGGCAAATGGCGTTGTGTTGAAGGGAATACTTCCCGTCACAAAGGAGAAGAAGAGCGTGAGACGCGGAAAGAACACCGCGCAAACAAGGAATCCAGTGGTCATGTCAATCTCCGTACTCGGGAAGGGCCCACTCGAGGTTACGCATCCACTCGGTGTTTCCGGGGGCCCCTAGCATTGGTCCGTTTTCGATGCCAATTCCCGTCGGGCAAAGCAGGCGGATACCGACGAAATGGCGATTTCCAAAAGCATCCAAGAGGGATGTCGCGATGCCGGGGTAGATATCCCAGAGATCCGTGGAATTGTTGTCTCGGCTAACCCCTACAAACTTGGTCAAGGACAGGTTTTTGACCCGAACAAAAATGACCCCCGTGAGTGGGGGGATGTTGCTGATGTTGAGGGGACGGAATCGTAACGTCACTGAGTTGATGAACATGTGGCCTCCGAAAAGGGAGATAAATTCTCCCATAGATAATATGACTTAAAACAGCGGAGTTTACCCAGCTGGTGCCGAAGCACCATCTGTTTCTCCGCAAATGCCACTACAGCGGGTAGAGATACCCGCTGTCGCTGGCGTCGCGGGTGCAACCAACGGATGCACCCGAGGGAACCTGGATCAGAACCTCAAACGGCTCGCTCCCGTCGTCTGGGACGAACAAAAATTTCACTTTTCCTCCTTTACTGCTTGCGCGACCTGACGCGCAGCCTCGGTGGGAATGTCCCACCAGAATTCGACAAATTCTACCCGCTCCTGGGCGGGGATTTTTTCTATCTCCTCGAGCAGCGGCGCCAGTTGGCGCCGCTTCTTCATCACCGTGTTGGGGTGTACTCTCTCTACCTGGGCAACTGCCCAGGTGGGCTTTCCGGCGTACTGAGCCCAATACGCCAACTCAAGGTTCTGGTTTAGAGCCACGTTTCCTCCTCAACCGCCGTTAGAAACATTGAGGGGGCGTCGCACTGCGCGAGCCCCCAGTGTTCCTGAATAAAGTTGTGGCGGACGACACCTTGGATCGTCCGCCACTTGCTTTCTTCGGAGAGCCCCTCCCAGTACGCCTGGGCATACTGGGGGAAGCCTAGAAAGGCCAGCCGCCCCAAGAAATGGGGCGGATCGCCCGCGAGGTGGGCGACTTGCGCCCATACCTGCGGGGGAACCGAGATTACCATTTGTACCTCCACCCATCTTATGACCTAAAACAGCCGCATATTTGTCGTGATAGGATTGCCTGAGAGGTGCACATGGCCCGTCAACTACCGCTGGACTCGAAAAAGTTCCTTGCCTTCCTACTATGTGAAATTACCTGGAAGGTAGTTCTTCTCGTTGCGCTTGTTGTTTTCCGCGAAGAGTTCTCTGAAGTAGGAATGAGTGCCTGGTGGTTCATGATCTCGATTGTCGTAACAGTCGGTTTTGTCGAGATCGGGTACATTGGAGGCCAGGCATGGCTTGACCGCTACGTCAAGGTTGCTGAGATTGCCAAGGAGAAGACCGATGCCACTACTTGAGCTCGTGCGCGTAGCGCCGGAAATCTTGTCGTCCTACAATCGCGCTGGAAAGACTGGTGGCCCTCGAGGTGAGCTGACGCCACTTGCTTCTCTTGGGAACGCAGGTAAGGCAGCTCCTTGGATGGCGCCTGGGCTCCAGCGCTTGAACTCCGCCGTTGCAGCGGCGGGAGGAGATCTGCGCGTTACTGAGTGTCACCGAGATCTGGGCGTGCAGCGGACAGCCCGCGCCAAGTACGACACGTGGGTAGCAGCGGGAAAGCCAAAGCCCGGAACGGCTGCCTTCAACTCTAAGACGATGAAGGCAGCCTTTGTTGCCACTCCCGGGCGAAGCGGGCACAACGCAGGCATCTCGATTGACGTCCACGTTGGGCTGCTCGGGTTTCCCGGGGTTGCCGCCAACAAGCAGCTGGATCGTCTCTGGGAGATCGCACGGCCGTTGGGCTGGGAACCAGTCATTCGTGCGCCGGAGGAAGGCGCAAGCGAGTCTTGGCACTTTGACTTCTGGGGAGATCTTCTCCCAGCTCGAGGCCGCGTAGGGTACGAGCAAGCTGCGCTGTGCGGCGCGATCTTGGTCGGACACGGAGATCTTAGTGGGTACGACGCAGAGCTCCAGGCCTTGCTCGTACGCGCTGGGTTCGACATCGGAAAGATCGACGGAGCAGTAGGTCCTAAGACTCGAGCGGCAGCGGTCCAAGCCCTTTCTCTCCCGTCAGATGACCTGATCATTCGGAAAGACCCGGGCATCCTACAACGGCTGCTGCTGATGCCTCCTCGGTAGATTCCATCTACGTGACCTCAGACAAAACAACGTCTTTGAGGTCATAAGATAGATGGAGGTACCGTGTTCAAACTGTTCATGATCTCGTTTATTGCGGTGTTTGGATTTCTGGCGTTCTTTTTGACGGAGGCGCCAGAAACCACCCCGACTCCGCGTGCCTACGTGCACGCGGAAGAGGTTAGTGTCGAAGTCTCTCGGCCGGAACCGCAAGTTGCGGTTCCGGCCAAACCCCCCACCAAGGAAGTCTACCGGTGCGTTTGGGCGAAGGAGGCACCAAAGAAGTGGCGCCGGACGGTAGACGCGCTGATAATGCGCGAGTCGTGGTGCGACCCGCGCGCAAGAGGGTCTTCCGGAGAACTGGGACTGGGCCAGATTCGGCCCAAGGTGTGGGGCTCGCGCCTGCGCGAAGCAGGGATCATTCGCAGGGACAAAGACCTGCTGGACCCGCGCAAAAACATCCGCGCGGTGGTGTGGATCCTCGAGCAGCTGCCTGGAGGGCTTGAGAGCAAACTCCGAGCCTACAACGGCTCAGGCCCAAAGGCTCGAAGGTACGCTAAGCAGCTCCTTCGGGAGATTGGTGGCGGCCGTGGCTAAGGCCGCTCGAGTAGTGGCGGTGTGCTTCCACTGCGGAGGGAACGTGGTGGAGCGCCAAGGGGCAGTGCTTGTTACGATTGCCTGTGACAAGTGCTTTGCGCTGTACACAAGAAAAAAGTGTACAAAGTAAGGCATAATATAGGTGGAGGTAAAGATGAAAAAGTTTTTGTCGAGTGCAATTTCCGCCACAATGGCGGTCGCCTTTGTGGCGGCCGCCATTGTGGCGGCCGACCAAGCCCTTAAAGCTGAGGCACTCGAAGAGTGCCTCAGCTTCGAAGAAGAGGCCCGCACATTCGGGGATGTCACCGTCCCCGAATGGTGCGCGCAAGTTCCCCGCCCGTAAGGGCGGGGAAAGGGCTTCGGCCCTTGTTTAGCTCCCGAGTGTTCTCCGGCGAACCCTCAGTAATGCCCTCGCAGTCCGTCTCTATTGGACGCGTTTTGGCGATTTCCTTTAAGTCCTCTACAGGAATTTCTACGGTACTGAATCGATGTTTACACGCAGTACACCATCTTCTTCGTAAAACAATGTCTGGCCAATCCTCCTTTAGAGAACTGACCCACGCATTATAGATGTCCCGCTTTCGCGTCTCCTTAACAGCGGTCTTCGCTAGGCATTTGGGACAGTCCATTAGGGCCCTACTATAGATAGCGTGTGACAACCTCAGAGGATGGACGTGGCCGCCGTTCTCTACTATAACGACTATAGGTTTTTTGTGAAGGGGGCAACCTATGTCCGCTGAGACCATTGCCGAACTAGCTCCGTATCTTGCCGGCCCAGGCGCTGCAGTTATTGTGTTGCTTTTTGTAGTTGTTGGCGCAGGATGGATTGTTGTCAAACACATCTTGCCAATGATGAAGCTCTTTGGAGAGAGACACCTCTCTCAAATTGACACCCTGATTCACAATCAGCAAGAAGAAGCTAAGACAATTGCCAAGGCTCTTAGTAGCTTTGATAAACGCCTTGCACTAATCGAGGCGTACGTAAGCCCGGACGGAGCTAAGCCCTGAAAGAGGTCATAAGCTCCCGGGAGGAGCTTATGAACATATTTGTGATTGAGGGGCGCGGGAACACGATCGACTGGGCTCGATCTGCAGAAAGTCAGGACAATCTTAGAGTCAACAAGATGGCTCTTGAGACCTGCCAAATGCTTTGTACCGCATTAAATCTAAACTATGGTCGGCAAGTAACGCCGTATAAAAGCGCGCATGTAGGGCACCCCAGCACCCGTTGGGCAACTACGTCTGCGTACAACTGGATAGATTTGGCAGAGCATGGTCAGGCATTGTTGCTCGAGTATGAGCAACGGTTTCATAGAGAACACAAATGTGTGGAAGTACTTGAAGAGTGTCTCTGGCTCTTCAGGACTTCTATCTTTCCACACAAGAGTCGAACGCTGCCGCCGCTTTGTATGCCAGATGAATTCAAGGGTGATTCTGTAGTAGAGAGCTATCGCAGGTTCTACGCCAGTAAGAAAAACATGAGGTATCCAGAGACAAAGATTCCTCTCTGGTTCCTGGAGTACCGCTCATTACCATTTGTGGTGTGTTAGGCTCGGCGGGCCAAGCCCGCCTATTCTTTTAGCAGGGAAATTGATGATAGGTTTGATTCGCAATGTTTTGGGATCGGTCCATCTTGTCATGGGACCGTTGCTTCAACGTGATCCAGAAGTCTACGAGTCACGAGTAGTTCGGAGACTATCAAAGAGGTACATTCTGCATAGTCTATTAGCTAAAAAAGAACGTGACCCAAAGAAGAAAACTGAGCACTTTGCAACTGCCGCTGCTATCCGAGCATCCCTACGGCACCTACCTGTTAGCTCGCATGTTATCGACGAGTTAGACTTAGCCATCAGTTTATTTACCTTCCCAAAGGACACGGCAGATGGCGAATCCAAGTAGACAAACAATTCGGGCAGCTCAATACCTTCAAAAACACCATAAAGAAGATTCCGCAGTATTCTATGCGACTGAAAATGGAGAATCTGCCGTAGTCATTGTCAATGACCCAAATTTGCTCGAAGTAATCATGGTTCTGATGAACTATACTGATGCTAAAAATGAAACAGGCCCATCAGAAGATGGGCCTGTTGTAGTGATGCCTCTACGGGAAATAGAAGCATAACTAAATGGCTCCCCGAACAGGACTTGAACCTGTGACACAGCGGTTAACAGCCGCTTGCTCTGCCAACTGAGCTATCGGGGAAGATCCCCCGGTAATCCGCCGGGGGTCGGCTCTCTGCAAGTAGCTGCTGTTCTCCGAATGGAGAAGCGGAAGTGCGCAGCGCGTGAGCTGCCTGGCTAGGCAGCGGTACGCTGATGGACATCAACTGGCGAAGCGCCAAGTTGTTCGGCGAAACGCCGAGATCCAGCTACTGGAGGTCAAAGACCGCAGGGAGATGGTAGTCGCGGAGGGGATTGAACCCTCGACCCTCCCCTTGTAAGGGGGACGCTCTTCCACTGAGCTACGCAACTATGTGTCGCTGTCTTTCCAGCGTGTCAGATCGGACGCTTACAATGGGGTATTCAATAGATTGCCTGTTATTTCAGGGACACCCAAGAGTTAGCGCCTGGCCTTACGATCACAGGCATGAGAGGAGACGGGGGGATTCGAACCCCCGGTGATGCTTTTGGCACCACAACCGCTTTCCAGGCGATCACCTTAAGCCGCTCGGTCACGTCTCCGGGAGGAGGAGGAAGCGGTGGGATTCGAACCCACGGTCCCTTTCGGAACGCCGGCTTTCAAGACCAGAGCCTTTAGCCACTCGGCCACGCTTCCGTAAAATGAGGCCGACACAGACGGCGGTGTGGCACCCGGGGTCCGTCTGTGTCGGTTGCCGGTTCTTCCACTATGCACATTCCTGATGGCGATCAGGAATGGCCCGTGGTTGATTTCGCACCAGGCATGTACGCTACTTGATGAAGGCGTGTGAGTCTTACTGTCGAACAATCCACAACCCTCCGACAGCGAGGGAGGCACGCCAAACTCTCCGCACAAAAGTGCAAGCTTAGTAGATCACTTCGAAGGTACCTCCCTCTCAACAAAAGTAGGACGGGTGGGGATTGAACCCACGACACTCCGGTTATGAGCCGGGTGCTCTAACCGCTGAGCTACCGCCCCGTAAAGTGCCCCAAGCGGGAGTCGAACCCGCACTCCCTACGGGAAGGGGCTTTTAAGGCCCCAGTGTCTACCATTCCACCACTAGGGCAAGAGAGCGGGAGACGGGGATCGAACCCGCAACCATCAGCTTGGAAGGCTGAAGCTCTACCAATTGAGCTACTCCCGCGAAGTGCGAGAAGGGGGGATCGAACCCCCACGAGTTACCTCACCAGATCCTAAGTCTGGCGCGTCTACCAATTCCGCCATTCTCGCAGGTGTGGAGCTGAAAGTCGGACTCGAACCGACGACCGGCGGTTTACAAAACCGCTGCTCTACCGACTGAGCTATTCCAGCGTATCAACACGCGCAACGCACGTCAAAGAACAAACAGGGAAAAACACAGCTGCCGTAGTTGACCAATGCCTGCGGCAGTTGTGTCCGTATGTTGCGGCCCCTCATGAGGTGATCAGGCTCACTTATCCCTTATTGGCGAGGCGGGAGCGGGGGATTTGGCCTCGAGATCATAACAATGCTGTTCCCCATCGGGTCTTGCCCGGGTTGCAGGATGAAAAGTGCCGTGCAGCATATCCACGGCGCGGGTCATGCGGCCTTTCGGCTGACCTTTCTCCCGCAAAGAGTGGACGCGGCGGGAGTCGAACCCGCGTCCAGAACAATTTCCAGTTCACCAGCTACGTCGCCTGCCCGTACTTGATCCAGCGGGCCGGATGTCCCCAGTCTTTCCTGGGTGTCACACACTCTTTTGCCCCCCGGCGGGCTTTATTGTCCGGGCTGACGATTCTTTGCGAACCGCAGTAGTGGAGGCTGCGTGGCATTCCCCTCACTCCTGGTCAGGATCCATCACACACACCAGACAGAGAGAGGATCAGCCTCTCCACCTGACGCCGGGGCTCACGAAGTCCCCGGACTTCAATCACGCGGCGAGAGCCACGGGAGCGAAGTGGTTGTTGTTGTTGGCAGTTTGCTCTGCGTCCCGTTTCAGACCGGGACCACGCCTGCGACGCCAGATTCCTTTCCACCGCCCTGTCGAAGCCGTTTCGCGCCCAAAAGGATGCCCATTCATGTCCGGGCCAGACAGGGGGCGAAGCGGTCTCCCACTTCGCACCTTCCACCACCTCCCCGCAACAACTCGGGGAAGACTTTCAAACTGAATATCGCCACTCCGTCTCGCCGTTGGACAGCCATTCAATGACTTCGTGCCAGGCGATTCTTCCGAGGTGCTCATCAGGGCACACCTTCGGAGCTCCGAGCTTGAAGGGAACACCCTTGTCCAGCCCGTTCATGGCGTTCCGCGCCTCCACGAGGCTGCATCCGGATGCCTTCTTCAACATCTTGATGCCATAGACTCGGCTCTTCTCGAAGCCGTACATCTCTTCATTCGGGTGCGCAGTCCACTTTAAGATCCACAGCTCCCACATTCTGCCCCCTTTTGTAGAAAATGTCCCGCATAGGGCTCACATTCAGACAAGTACCGCTTCGAAGGGACTTCTGCTCGCCCGGCAAACAAGCAAGTCTTTCATGAGCTACGCTGTGGTACTCTCACTATGCGGAACAAAAGTGGAGACAAGGGGATTCGAACCCCTGACCCCCTGCGTGCAAAGCAGGTGCTCTCCCAACTGAGCTATGCCCCCTCAAGTCCATTTTTCCTGGGGATCTGCCCCCCAGGCATGGTAGGACCGCACCAGTCCGCCTCCGTCCCATTTGCGAGGTTGTTCCGCGCGGACTCTTCGACTGTCCTCTCGGGGAGACAGGATTCGAACCTGCGGCCCTCGGTTCCCAAAACCGATGCGCTACCAGACTGCGCTACTCCCCGTAATGCGAGATCCTGAGTAGAGAGAAGGCTCCAACCACTGCTCTACTCAGAATCTCGCACAGACGCTAAAAGTCCCCCCGCCTGGATTCGAACCAGGGACCCACGGCTTAGAAGGCCGTTGCTCTATCCAACTGAGCTACGGAAGGTTCCTCTAAGTCCTTATACCATACTTATTGGGTTTTTTTAAAGACTAGTCTTCTGTATCCCGTCGACGCTGCCCAACGTCTCTCGGGCGAACTTTCAGGTACCCCACTGTGTCCTCATCCTTTACAGGAGGGAAGAACAGGAAGGTGACCCTGGAAAGATCAACAGCCACAGCAAGGTCCATGCTGCCGATGAAGTACTCGTCTCCGTTTTTGTCGGATTTCGAGGTCAGGGGGATGGTGAGCTGAGTAGACATTACTCTGCCTCTCCCCCGCCTTCGGAGGCGATACTTGCTTTACGCAGAACAGGGAGGGCCTTTGAGAGCTCGTTGGAGATCCGACGCATGTTCTTGTTGGCGGACTTTGCTCCTCGCGCGCCAGCCAAAGCAAGATCTCCCTGTTCGATCAGGGCAAGGGCGAGCTGTCGAACAACATCGTATTCGGCTTTCATTACAACTCCATCGTGTGATCATCAAGGATCACGGCTTGTTGCATCTCTTCGGCAACTCGCAAAAAGTGCTGAGATGCTAAGAGGGCATCATTTCTGCCGGTCTTCTCGTGCAGCAGGTGCCACTTCAACGCGATCTGTACGTAGTTCGGCTCGGCTACTAAGATCTTCGGCAGTATTTTTATGCCAAGTTTCTCGTTGATTTTTGAGATACTCAGCACGGTGCTCGTTCAACTTTCTAAGAGTAGTTAGATCCCACATGAATGGCTCCAGTGAGGGCTCTCACCGGAGCCATTGAGTGATCAGCTACGAACCTGACGCCATGTGCCGGTCTCGTCGCTCCAGTCGTAGACGCGGAAGACCGGAGCATCCTTCGCGAGGGGACGCTGGATGGTCTTGACGTCATCAAGCCAAGCCTTGTCGTCATCACAGATTGGCCGCCAGATAGGAGCCTCGACCTCGGCAGCCGAACCCTTGAGCAGGCCGTAGTTGAGGGCAGCGCCGCTCTCATCAACATAGGTGTTGCTGCGGACACAGAGCCAGGTGACCCCGTTGGCGGGATCCATCAGCTGGTCGCCGGTGCCGGGGAAGTAAGTCGAACGGGAAAGAGCGCCAACGCGTCCACGAGCCATGGTATGTTATCCTTTTTTGTGTCCCTGCCGGACTGGCAGGCCCCACTACTCTAAGAGGAAGTATTCCCAGATGCAAGTGTCAGCTACAAAGAAAAGTGCAGTTTCTGGAGAGACCGTAGCCAGCTACGCAAAGAGAGCTGGGATGATAG
>Ga0315904_10006935_pt1 | contig 15325 bp, 16 predicted proteins | sample LakEriMetagenome_6_FD_203529 | JGI IMG/M metagenome (GOLD analysis project Ga0315904, IMG submission 203529) | Freshwater fungal communities from buoy surface, Lake Erie, Ohio, United States - Buoy 12 MA120 | ecosystem: Environmental > Aquatic > Freshwater > Lake | place: USA: Lake Erie, Ohio... | reverse complement strand
CGCCAGTAAGGCCGAGGGTGATGAGGTGGCCCGGCTCAAGGATCATAATTACTTAACCCCTATAAAATTCGGCAGAAAAACCACCAGGCCCTGTGGTGCTAACGCGAATTGCACCACTGGTCACGGTCGTCGTCTGGATCGTTACGCTCGCTGCCCGCTTTCCGTTTACGATACGCAATTTAAACCCCTCAAGATATGACGGAATCGGAATGTCATAATTTGTCAGGGTGTTCAATGTGTTCCACCGAAACCCGTAGACACCGCCGTTTTTCAGATAGATGAAGTTGACGATCGACTGCGGGTCGTAAGCCGGGTCGACCACGCCCCACGCCCCTATCGTCATGTCTGTCTCGCCTTGCGGCACTGTCCGCGCGTAGTCCACTGCGGGATAAATCTTGCCTGCCCCTGAACGGAAACAGGTGATGGCCGAAAACCCCGGCACCGATGAACGCCCTTCAGCGTCGTCGTTTACAATCACTAGCCGTTTGATCGGAGTGCCGCCCGAATTGCGGATTTCCAGCATGGTCAGCGTCGGCGCGTGTTGCTGCCCGTCAGCCCAATAAGAGCCGCTCACCCACGTTGTGTTGCGGGCGTAATATTCCAGCGTGTTTGAGGTCGTGTTCACCACCGACGAAAACGCCAGTGGCGTTCCTTCGTTTTGGTTAATGCCGCTTTCAAAAGCGTTAACGCCCTCAATGAACGTCCAAACCGTTTCGCTATTAGCCGGGATAGGGTTCAGCGTCTGGTGCTGGCTAGGCCACATAAAAGCGCAATAATACGACTGAATGGCTGTCCGTTGGTAATAAACGGTTCTGGCTCCTGACGGCGTTTCCAGTGTGTTCAGAACAAAACCGACTTGGGAGTCAATCGACGGGTCATTGTAGAGAATATCAGCCGTGTTGCCGATATTGTCGGTGATGTATCGCTGAACATCCTTGATGTTGGGAATGCGGTAGGAGGTTCGGGTTCTAACCACCCGCGCCTCATACGCGCCGGATTCAGTCAAGGGAGCGCCGCCAAGGCTGGTCGTGATTTCCACACCCTGATTCATCGGATAGACTTGATCGAATGTAGACGACGTAACCGTGATGTTACCAGCAACGGGGCCGCTAACGTAGGTCAAGCTTCCTGCGGTGATCGACTGAGGAACAAACGTCCATAGGTCATCCGCGCCCGTCACAACCGACGTAAACAGCAGATAATTGGCGTCGATGATACGGGTAAGCTGGAATTGGTTTCCGCCTTGCGAGTAGATGTTGCCTCGCGCGGAATTGGTCTTGCCGTGTGCCGTGGCTAAAACCCGACGAGAGGGGGTGCCGTGGTTGGCCCCTAGATAGATCGGAGACGCCGACCCCATCTGATGCGCCGCCGCATCATCGCTCTCGATAATCCATGTGTTAGGATTGGATGGCGTCGGAGAATAGTTGTCAGCGAACGCCCCGACCGTCTCCGCAGAGGTCGTCGTGTTATCAATGGCAACGTAAGACGTATATTGCAGCAGTTCGTTTTGATCGTAAGTAGCGGGCTGTTCAGTAGCCCTCGCGACCATGTCCAGTGAGCCTGACAAAGCCGTCCGGGTAAGGCGCGTGGCACCATTCAGGACATAAAGCAGCTTCCCGTCCAGATCAGGCAGGATCGTCGGAGTCGGCTCTGTGTTCGACGCCCCCACCGCCACAAAACAACAGGCAAGGTTGCTCTGTGTCCGAGTGATACTGGCCAGCATCGCGTCAAATGCGCCAGCCGGGATGACGTTGGTTGGGCTGTAAACGCCGTTCACCGTGTATTTGACGTTGACCGCATCCGTCCCGTCACCAACCGACGTATAAGTTACCGTCCGTCCGTCTGCGGAATTGTTCACACCAGCCGTCTGATAACCAACATAAGCGTCTGACCCGTCCCACTTGTAAATGCCGGGGTTCAGCTCCCACGCCGGATCACAAGCGGCGAGCGAATAGGTGATGACTTGCCCGTCCGCGCGGCTGGACTTGCCCGAGGTTCCGAACGCTTGAAGCGCCGAGACTGCACCGGTCGCGTTGTCATAGACAGTGTTAGCCGCCGCGCCCCCAGACGGATTAAAGCGGTTTTGAACGCTTGTTTCCCGTGATGGTGCCGCTACCCCTTGCGATGCAATTAGCGGAATCCGGTTCATGCAAGCTGCCCAGCCAGAACAAACTGATCCTGTTGCTTGCCGATAAGCGAGGCGGTCGCATACTGGCCGACAGTCGAAAACAATCCGTCCGTCTGGTTAATCGTCGTGGATGACGGGACGAACGTGACCGTTCCCGTTCCCCATTGCACGAAAGCAGCTTCGAATTCGGGGTCAAGGCCCGCCGGGACCGTAATCGTAACAGCCGTGCTGGCCGTCAAAAACGTCGTGTAGCCAAAATAACTGCTGGACAACGTGATAGACGTTGACGACACCGATTGTGTCCGTGGCCTTTGAACGAACGCCCGAAGAACTGCAACGGTCAGTTTTTTAAGGGGGCCAGGCGTCCGGTAAGTCGCCAACAGGTCCGTATCAACCACCGTGGTTTGAGCGGTAAGTTCTGGATATGTCTTGCGGGGCGTGTTGGCCATTGTCGTCCCTTAAAACTTGATAATGAACATGAGGGCGATGTTCCGAGGCCGCGTCTCGGTGCCGCCAGTCGAGGCCGTGTCGTATGCCGTAATGGTTTCCACACCGCCAGATCCGGTCGTGGTCAGGCCCGAACCAGCCTCGCCACTGGCCGCAGGAGGCTGAACGCTGTGAACGTGCGCCTCAAGTTCATCCGCCTGCGCCGAACCAAATGCGCGAGCGGGATCGACACCGCGTCCGTTATCCCAGCCCCGCGCAAACTCGCCGCGCATATCAGGAAGATTGAACGTGGTGGAGCCGTCACCCGTCCCGAACACCGTGCCGATTGCAGCAAACAGGCCAGCGTATGTCGTGCGCGAGACAGCCGCTCCGCTACACTCAAGCCATCCAGTCGGGGCCGTGTTAGCCGCATACATAGTGACGGAACCAACCGGGACCGCCGCCGCAAACGTGCCAGACGCGCTAAGGAAACGGGCCGCAGCCGTATCGCCAGCAGCAGGAGCGGGAACTAGGCCCTTAGTGCCACCCGAGCCGCTGTCACCCACAACCGCGCTTAGGATCGTGGTGGCTTGAGCGCCGGTCAAATCCTCAACCACGCCGGTCGAGGCAGTTACCCGGCCCTTGATCGTGGCCGTGGCAACCGTCGCCAGTTTGGCATTCGAGAACGATGCGTCAGGAACGGTCACAGTCGAGGTGAAGGTAGCCGTGCCATTAAAGGTCTGATTACCGGTGAACGTGCCGGTAGCGACAACCGACAGCGTATCTGCGCCAGCGTTGCCAATGGTCGTATTACCGTTGACGGTTAGGTTCCCAGTGACGGTCTGGTTTCCAGCAAACGTCACCCCAAGCGGGAACGTCACGCCAGCCGTGGTCGCGGCCAGAACTGACACACCGCCGCACACCAGGCTTACCGAGTTGGCAGCGGGGAAATAGAAGCCGGTGTCCGTGTCGCCAATCACGGCAATCGACGGAGCCGTAATCAGGCCATCGGATACGCGAATGCCTTGGGCGAAGGGAATAACCGCAGCAGCAGGCGTCTGGCCATCGGATGCCAGCGATTGCGTCAGCGCCGTCGCAAGGTCCGCAAGCGTTGCATTCCAGTCATCCGACAGAATAGCGGTTTCAGGAACCGCAGGGTTCCATGTGTTTGATGGGGGCGAATATGAGCCAGAACCGTTGCGGGCCATTTCTAGTCCTCTTGTCCTGCCGTAACCGCTACGCCCGCACGGATGCGGTTAGCGCCACGGGGACGGTTAAGCGCACGGGTCAGCCGAGCGTTGAATTCTTCTGAGCTGCCCATTAGCAGATTGGCTAGTGTGTCTTTGTTGGCTTGTGCCGTTAGCTCGTCAACCGCCCCTGCAACGCGTCCAGGAATTCGCATTGGATTTAACAGCGAAGCCCACGACTCTTGAACGACATCGCCGCCGCGCATTTGCCGCTGAAGCTCTTGGATAAACGCTGTTTGTGAACCGCCTTGGTGGCGCTGGCCGGTGGCTTGCAAAATCTCGACAAGTTGCGCCATCGGGTCGGAAGGCCTAGCCTGCGGAGCATTAGGATTAAGCGGCGGAAAAGCTAAAGGGCTAGGCGGCGGTGCCGTCACGTCAATAGCGCCCAAAACTGCCCGCCGTTGTTCCTCATTGCCAAACATACGCGCGGCAAAATCAGCGCCACCAAACTGATTTGGTCCGCCGGTTTTGTCCTTCATAGAATCCATAAATTGCCGAGCAAGATGCTGACGAACAAGCGGACCACCAACGGTGGGGTCAACCAGATTCATTAACTCAAAAGCTTGAACAGCTTCGTCTGCTTGGCCTTCAAACGGCTTAGGAGGGAATATTCTCCCCGTCATGGTCGCAAGGTTTGGCGCAACATCGCTTGTGTCGGCAAGAGCGCCTATAACGCCAGCTTTTAGCGGGTCTCCAAACGCCTCATTGACCCCGCGCACGGTATCACGAGCCATGCCGTAATCACGCGAGGCTTGCCGCGCCAACTCATCCGCAAGATTAGCTGCGTTTGTTCTAACCGCCGCAGTTTCCAAATCACCTCCCGTTCGCATGGAGTTTGGAACAGCTTCCTCCGACAAAGTGCGAAGGCGTTTTACAACGGCATTTATGACGCTAAGGTCATTGTCTGGCACAGCGGTTCCGCCAGCCATAAGATTAGGCGCAATTTCCGGGTTTCCCCTAACCTCTCCGAGCGCCCTTTGAAACGACGGATTTTCTGCCAGCACCGCATAATCAGCATCTGACAAAGATTGACCCGGCAAATTCCGATAAAACGGGTCGGCATCTTCGTTTGCACGGCGGCGAAGAGTTTCGAGAACGCCAGCCGACGCTTGCTGAACGCGCGGAGCAAGCGTTGACGGAGGAACGCTAGGTCCGATTTGGTCAAGTTGCGCCATCATTGCTGTGCGCATTTGCTCTGGCAGTTCCGCAAAATATCGCTGCAAAAGAGAGTTGCCCTCAACTGCTCGCTGCAACTGACCCAAACCAGTTGCGCCACCCGTAACTTGCTGAATGGCGTTTGCCATCGTCATGTTAATGCCAGCCGCTTGCGCCCTATCTTTGAGCGCCGCTGCCATTTGCAATTGTTGCGGTGTTACACCCTGCGCCGCATTCCGAAGCGAAATGTCAGCACCGCCGCGAACGGCATTTACGCCCCCGACCGCCAAGCCGCCGCCAAGGCCAGCAATGGTGCGGGCCATAGTTTGCGCCGTTGGGCTTGCGCCCATGCCTTCCGCAATTTGTGCAGCGCCTTCACTAGCAAAAGCGGGAACGGCTACGGATGCAGCCCGCGTTAACGGACCACCTGGTGCGAGACCGCCAATCAGGTTTTCGCCAAAGGTTCGTGCATACTCACCCGGAACCGTTTGCGGCTGGTAATAGTCGTAACCAATCTGGTTCCGAATGGTCTGATTTATTTGCGCTCCGGTAGGCCCAACAATGCCAAATCCCGGCATATTTTGGCCCAGCGATTGCTTGCCGTAAATCATCTGACCGATTGTGCCTTGCATACCAGCAAGGCCGGTCAGGCTTTCGACCACGCCGGTTGGGAGCGATTTGGCTATGTCAGTCGGAACGTCTGAGTTTTCCTCAATAAACAGACCGGGCCGGATTTCTTGCGTCCCCGGCCCACCGGCACCCGGACGCGCATCACGCATCATTCGTGACACTTCACCGTTGGGCAGCCTGACATACATTCCCGCGTTCAAATACGCGATGTCTTCCGGCGGAAGCGTTTGAAGGTCGATAGGGTCTAACCGCGTTCCTTGGTTGCCAAATGCCGCTCGATTAGCAGCGGCCTCTTGCTCTCCAATGGTATCTAACGGGGCAGACGGATAGATGCCGTTATCTTGCGGCAACAATTCCGGCTGAAACGGCACGTCTGCGTCGTCTTCGCCCGCCGGTCCTGTTGGTGGAGGCGCTTGGCGTCTGTTGCGGTTAGTCGGAATAGGCAGCGCAATGTCTGCGTAAGGGTCGCCCGCTGGCACTGGCGTGGCAATGTTAGCGTAGGGGTCTTGGCGTCTCATCGCCGCGTCCTCCGGTTGCCGTTCATATCAAGGAACGACGTTCCCGGCGGAAGTTGAGCGGCTTGGGCTGGCGTCAAGCGGGGGCCTTCAGGCGCGGGGGCGTCTTCCCATCCGTAAGCCTGACGAACGGACGGCGGCACAACGTCATCAAACGCGCCAGCGCCAAGGCTACGGTCCAGAAATTCTCTGCGGCCCATGACTTGCTCACGAATCATGGGCATTTGTGTCCCATACAGTGTTTCGGCCACACCGGAGATTTGTGCGCGAATCTCTGGACTAAACCGCCCTGACGATGTGAGATAGCCGCGCAGACCGGCCAAGCCACCCGCGATGCCTTGCACTTCCAGTTGCAGATTAACGTCGCCCTCTTTGACCACACCGTCGTCAATAAGGCGTTGCAATCCGTTAACCGCAGCAATGTCGCCCGCGCCGTTTTGCGCTCCCACACCGGCCCGCACCGCTTGAATGTTGCGGGTAATTGCGGTTGCTTGGTCGAGAAGTGGGCGAATCCGCTGTTGCTCGCCAGTGATGGCTGCAAACCGCGCAGTCTGGTTTCCGCCGAGGTCTTCCCTACCGCCGGTTTCTGGAACAAGCGTCCCGTCTCTCAGGCGTCGATAGCCCGCCGTTGGCGTTTGAACCGTCGAGGCTACGCCGCTTGGATTAATAGAATATGTGGTCCCCTCAACCATGCCGAACGGGTCATTTGGCCCGGCCACAACGGTTCTGGTTCGCGCAAGTTCAGGAACGCCTTGCTCACCAAACAACGGAACCGGCGGCGTCGCGCCAGTCGGGTCAACCAAATACTTGACGCCGTTTTGGTCTGTAACTTCTCTCCGCTCCGCAGCCGGAGCCGACATTCGTTGACGAACCAGGTCGATTTCTCCCCGCACCCACGCTCCAATTGCGGGGTCACCCGTGCGGCGGAACGCGTCAACGCCCTCCTGAATCCGGGCCATTTCACCCGGCGTAATCCCAAGCGGGTTAGCAGCCGATTGAGGCGCGATTTGCGGGGCCGTTTGTGGCGCAGCTTGCGGGGCCATTTGCGGGGCCATTTGCGGGGCATTGACAGGCGGCGCGGAGGGTTGCGGCATCGGCGGAACGTCTGCCATCGGAGGCATTGCCGCAGGCATTCCAGCCGGAGCAGCGGGGGGCATAGGCGAACCCGCAACCGCTGCAACAGGGGCCGTCATGGCCTCAACGGGTTGTTGCGTGTTGGCAACGGGCGGCACCATTGGAGGCGGGGCAGCGGGCGGCATATCCGTAGCAGGCGGCGCACCACCGGAATCGCGCAACACGCTTGCCAACGTCAAGCCAAGCGCGTCAGCCTCACCCGTCGTCCGTCTTGCCCGTTCGTCACGCACCGCCCGCTCTGCACGGTTAGCGCCAAACTGCGTGATGCCTTGGCCGAGAAGTCTAGCCGCAAGTTCGCCGTAGCCGCCCTTAATCTCAACGGGCTGACGCTGCTCCTCAAGCAGTTTAGCCAGCATTGCGCTACGGCGCATCGCTGGCGTTTCGATCATCTGCGGGACAGGCATGGGAGGACGGACGGCCATTTAGAGCTTCCCGTAATCGACCATGAGGAAGCCCGTCCAGTGACGAACCACCGCATCAATGCCAGCCTTGAGAACGTCCTGAGCCATAACGCCAATGTGACGCTTGCGGCCCCAGACGTAGCGGTATTCGTAAACCGGCAGGCCGTTAGCCATCGTGCCAACGCGCTTGATGTCGCGTTTTAAGCGACGGTCAGACGCGCCAATGCCAGCCGAACCAAGCGAGAATAGACCGCTCATCAGTGCGTTCTGTTGACCCACGCGGGCCTGATAGTTTTGGTTGAGTTGGTTCTGACTCATTTGGTTAGCCGCCAGAACGTCCGTCTGACCCACACCGGTCGGGCTGTATTGGATGCCTTGCGGCATACCGACTTGGCCTGTGCCTAGCAGAGCTTGAAGCTGCTGAAGGGGCTGGTTCTGGACGTAAGCACGTTCTTGCAGGCCCTGCGTCCGCGCCTGATTACCGAATGTCCCACCCGCAATGGCTTGCTGAATAGCGCGAGATTGCTCCGCGCCACCGGCTTGGATGGCTTGGTTGGCTGCCTCTCCGTATGCGTCAGCTCTATCTCTAGCAAAATCAGCTCGAAGGTTTCGCGTTGCCTCGCTATTCGCTCCAAGGCCCTGCGCGGCAAGACGTGCGTCTTGCGACCTCTCAAGCCGCTGAAATTGCGGGTCAAGCCTACGGGTCTGGCTGGCATAAACCGAATCCTCAAACCGTTGGCGGTCAAAGTCAGGTGCGTTGTAGCCTTGCAGTTCCGGCAAGCCTTCGGTGCTTAAGCCTTGACCAAGCGCCGTATTCACGCGGCCAATCTGCTGGCCAGCCGTGTCGAGGGCGCTACCGTAAACGCCTGTCGAGCGTTCGTAGTTCTGCTGTTCAAGCGGGCTAAGTGCCGTCTCTTGACGATAGCCACCAGGTGCGGACGGGTCAGCGATATAACGCACGGTCCCTTGAGGGCCGGACGTATTCACCATGTTCAGCCGCTGCTGTTCACGCGCGGTTGCGGTGTTTGCCGCGCTTTGAGCGTTGGCAAGCTGGACGGGATCAGGAGCCGCTGGGGGCCGGGGCTTGCTCACTTACACGGTCCTTGTTGAAACGGTGAACACGCCACTCGCTTTCGAGGAGACCGGATATGATGCAATCATCGTCACCATAACCACGCCGGATAGTCCCCTCATGTTTGAAACCAAACTTTGAGAGAAACTGGCGAGCGGGACGCAAACGCTTTGGCGTCAGGCTGGTGATTCTCGCCGCCCCTAATTGTTGGAACGGATAACGCAAGATACCTGTGACCAGCGAAGGCGTCAACCAGTTGGACCGATTGGCGGCAAAACTGACCTCAATGTTCCGATATTGAGGCTGATATTGGTTAAAAACCACACCGCCAATGAGATTGTCGTGCTTATCGACTACCCCGATGGCCTCGCACGGTCCCCAGTCCAGTCCATGCCCAATCTGGTCCGCTACCCATTGAGCGACTAGGGGCGAGAACGGGCCGGAAACTAGCCTCAAAGCTGCCCGCCCGTCTGGTTTTCGTATTTGAGGTTAAACGCGATAATCTCGCACGGCGCGTTGGTGTTTCGTGCCGCTTGCATCGCAATAATGCCATCTGCCTCATAGGCCAGCGATGTGTCATCATCAACGCCGAGGTCGATATATACGACAGGCAGCGGCTCAACCCTCATGCGAACCGCACCGCAGTAGCCAATGCCCGTAACGCTCGTCCAGCTATCGCGCGTCTCAACGCTGTTTGCCCAGACAGCCACATCCCACAGGCCAGTGTCCCACCGACCACCCGTTGTCCTGATTGTGGTCGGGACTGCCGTTGGAATCTTCTCTTTGAAGTCCGTGACAATCTCGACAGCCGGTGCCAGGTCTGCGCCAATCCGCAACACGGGTTGCAGCATTTCAAACTTCTTCAGGCTGCCGCGCGAGCCAAAATAGTTGAACGCCGTCTTGATGTCGCCAACAATGCCGGTCGTGTTGTCCGCAAAACCGCTGTCCCACAGGCAGACAGAATCAGCCGCACCAAAATACATTTGGTCATTAGCCACCGCCCAACAAAACGCATTAATGCCCGTAAACCGGCACCACGCACCCGTCTGGACGTTCTGCACATACTGCTCCGACCGCGTGAGATTGGCTGTCGGGACGTTAAAGATTGCCAGCGTCCCTTTGGGATACAGCGCACCTTCCCAGCCAAAATTGCTGCGATATTTGGTCGTGGATTGCTGAAATGCGTTCTGGATTTTCTGCGTAAGCGCCACAAGGTTCTCTTGTGCGCGGTCCAGTTTCAGCGCCTGCGAAAGCGGAACGACACCGTTGGTAGTAAGCACTACTAGGTCAGAACCATACTTGATGAGCGACCGCCGCGAGAGCGGCAGGCCAATGTCATAGACGCCAACCAGTGCCCAGTTGTTTGCATCCGAAGGGTCAAGGCCTTGATACACAGCCACTTGGCCTTGCGTCGTCACCCACACCGCCAGATCATCGGCACCAGAACCACCATCCAGCGTCCAAGTCGCTTGGCAAAGGATTGAGCCGCCCTTGTCAAAAATAGGGCCAAGGTCCAGCAGATTGGCCGCGCCTTGAATGGCAAACGGCTCAAGAAACCAGCACCGCAGACTGTCCTCTTGCACAAAGAACAAGCGGCCCTTGTGGTCCATCACGTCAACCAACGTGCGCGGGTCGAGCGTAATCACCCCAGCCGTGCCAGTGATAGCCGTCGAAGCAAACGCAGAGCCGTTGTAATAGATCGGGTCAACGGAGCCGTTAGCCGCAATCATGAACGTGCCAGCATCGTTGGCAAAGTTAATCCATTGCCAGCGGGCGTTGCCAGCACCGGAAAACACCTCAACCGGCGCGTCGTTTTGGTTGCTCACGTCATAGATTGAGCCGCCAGCCGCTGCAAAAATCTCATCGGGCACAACCGCCGTGCCGCCACGCCAAACCATCAGCGATTCAGTCGGGAGAGGCAGACCCTCTTGCCAAGGCACATAACCCTTACGCAGTTCCACATAGCCAGCGCGGGGGATGAAGTTGTCCAAAATGACCGCGTTCTCAGGCGGCATATCAGCCAATGGCGATTGAGCGTCCCATCCACCAACGGGAGCCGGAACAGCACGTCCGATAGACACTCGCTGTTGAGTTACCGACCGTAAAGGCTGGCGACCGTATCGCTGCGCCGCTTGTCTCATATCGCCACCCATGCCCCGGAACGGTTCTGATAGCCTTGTGCGCCGATATAGAACAACCGACCGTCTGGGCTATCCGCAGCGGCTGGCAGAGCTGAACCATAGCCCGGCGCATACACCGACAGCAGCGAGTTAATCTTCTTGCGCTGCGTCTCTTGGTTTTTGGTGTCAGAGATGGTGACAAACAGGATCATCCAGGGAACCCGCCTTCTTGGATGTTCGTTGACCAGCCGTAGTAGTTACCGCCCGTGCTGTCGATAATCGTGTTCCCGCCGTCACGGGCCATGCGCTGATTACGCTCGCCCTGATAGGTGCGGAAGTCCTCCGCATAGTCCAGCCCCTTGGACTTGAGGAAGCGCCAGCGGAGGCCAAGCGGGAACAGCTTGTCATCCAGATACGTCAGGTCGGTGTCAGCGAGGAATGACGATTGCGCCGAACCGGCAGCCGACTTAGCCCAGTTCGTCGTAATGTATTCATAGGCAATTTCTTGCCCCGCGCCCGGTGTCGGGGTCACAAGAAACTGCCCGTCACGCTCAATGAATGCCAGAAACACGCGATTGAGTTGGGGCTGCGCTTGGATAGCCTGCCACTCTTGCGGAGTGATCGGCCCGTAAATATAGCGCATCGTTGTTCTGTTGAAGAACGAATTGGCAATGAAGTGGTCCAGATCAGACGGGATCGCACTCGATTGAACCGCGCTGGCCACCGTATTAAACAGGTGTTGCCGACGCATCACTTGCCAGTCGTAGGTGCCCGACAGTTCGTCGCCTTCTTCATTGGCCAGAGCGTAAAGCTGCTGGACCTGAGCGTCAGTCGAGTTCACGACTTCCGTAGGGACGGGAATGGACAGCAGACGACACGCCCGCTGGACAATCTGAAGAAGTGTCATCGCCATTGGTTAGACCTTCGCAGGACGCCCGCGCTTTTTGGCGAGGGGGATGGATTCATAATCTGCCGCAACGTGCGTTTGCGCGTCACTGACAGGCTCAGCAGCACCGCCGGGACCATCCACCCCGTCGTGATCGAACGCCTCCACAGGAGCGTAATTAAACGCCTCCTTGAGATACATATCATATTCCGCGCCATGTGCCTTCTTGTCGGCCTCAGTCGCCACACGCGGGCCAATCACCGACGAAGAATCCGCCTGATAGCGGAACATGAGGAATTTGCCGTCCTTAAAGAACGTCGCACCGGGCTTATACATCACGTCACGTTCCAAGCCGCTCATGCCGCTTCCTTCTCTGCTTTAGCTTCCAGCGCCAACGCCAGTTTTTCTTCAAGTTCCCGAATCCGTTGCGTCATCTCCGCAAGCGGCTTTTCGGCCTCAGTCTGCTCAATGAACCGTTGAGCCTTAGCGCGGAGGGCTTGACCACCCATCGGGACACATTTGGCCAGTTGGCTGTCAGACAGACCCGCAAGAGCCTCCACGGTGCGAATATGGACGCTGTTCAGTTCGATGACCTGACTACGGCCCACGCCCGCCCATTCTTCCAGCGGCGTCCCGCTTTCAGGAGCTTCCATGTTGGCCTTGAACGCAGCGTATTTGGTCGGCCAACGCTCGCGGTGTTCGTCCTTTACGGCCACGTCAACGATGTTCTTGTTATCGCCCGGTACGATCAGCTCCACATACTCAACGTCGTGCCAGACTTCGCGACCTTCCTTCTCCGACAGGAAATTATTGCGAACAGGCTTGATATGAAAACGCGGAATGATCCGGTCCCGTCCGTCAGGCGCTACATAATCCATCTATGTCCTCCGATACACAGTGTCATTTCCAATCCGCATCACGCTTGAATAGCCGGGCAGATCGGCTTTTGGGCCTAGTCCCTTTTCTTCGAGGACTATGATAGGCGAAAACTTCTCAATTGTCGCTAGTGCGCCTTTAATGGCGTCAGCCTCTGCGCCTTCTATGTCCAACCAAATCAAATCGCATTGGTCGAGGCCAAGGCTATCAATGGTTTGCACGGGGACAGCCGATCCCGGCAGCGTCTTATGTGAACCGCAGTTGTCCGTGTCGATGCGTTGAACTGCACACCAGCCAGGTTCCGCCCCAAGCGCACCGAAATACACAAGGGCTTCGTCATATGTGACGTTCTTGTGCAGGCATTCGAAATTGTCCTCATCCGGCTCAAACGTGATGACCTGACCAAACACCTTTGACAGCGCGAGCGGATACACCCCGACATTGCCACCGGCTTGAACGCATACCCGCTTCTCAGCCACTAACGGCAGGACAAGGGGCATAGCAGCGGCGCATTCGTGTATCACTACGGCACGGCAGCGCACGTCAAAATCAGGCCACCAAAGCCCATCAATCTGTTTCATTTTGCAAAACCCTTCTCATCGTAAAGATGCTGTTGAGCGTCAACCGGATGGTAGAAATCTGGTTTATCCAGCAGCAGCAACGCACGGTCAGCGTCCGTCAGCCGCTCTGGATACCATTTGAGCGTTGCCCACGCCTTGCGCCGCTCGTTATCGTTTCGGCTATCCATTGGATAACAGCCTTCCCATGTCTGGAATCAGGCCCTTCCCGTGGGCAATGACTTTCACGCCACGGTCGCGCAGATACAAAAACTGCTGCTGAAACTCCATCGCCTGCCTAATCATCCAGCGGGCGCAAGTGTATGTTTTGTCACCCAGCACAACGTCCATTGTCGCTTCACCGTCATTCAGGCTTTGCGAATAGGCATGGTGTGAACCCTCGGCATACGAACTGTCGAAACCATAAAGGTGTATTTTCTTATACCCCGACAGCCATGCCAGATTGATAGCTCGAAGTCCGACAGTGCCTCCACCGGGCACTAGAACGCACGGCTTTTGGTCTGGGCCTTCGTCAAACCACGGCTTGATAATGTCCATAAGTTCCTCACCAGAACCCATCGCATTGTGCCACAGAACAACATCATGCCCCGAAAGCGCATCAAACACGCACGGATGAACCTGCGAGGCTAGGAAGTAGCGCACGGACATTGGCGCATCCTCGACCATGTGCAGATTTTCTTCCCGCGCATCAAGCATGACGTGACCGTCTGGCGTTAGGCCGTGCTTAATCAGATACCGCATTGCATTGTTGACGCTGATAATCTTGGCACCGCGCCTGCGATGGTCTTTGATTGATTGCACACTGTCCGAAAGCGAGGGACCGCCGCCGACAATGACGCAAGCCTTGTCCTGATCCCCAAATCCGGAGAACCACGCCAAGTCCCGCTGCACGTTTGTCCGCACGTTGGCATAGGCAAAGTCGTGCGTTACGTTCATGCCCCTTAGTTCTGGCATGGCCGTGTAGCCACCGACGCGCCAGACACCTGGCACCCACCCCTCAGTCACTTCATGCGGCTTGGGGTCGCCGTGGAAAATAATCGCCTTAGCTGTCTCAGGCGGCCATGATACCGCATTCCGGTATGACACAAACATATCAGCCGGAAACGTGTCCCACGTGCTGATTTGACTAATCCATTCTTGATCCCCGCCGTTCACTTGGCCTTTGGGCAGCAAGCCTTGCAAGGTATCAGACGGCAGGTCGATAAACTCAGGCTCAAACCATGTCCAGATGTCGGAATGGTCGCCAAACCGCCAACGCATTACGCTGCTGTTATAGGTCGGCCAATGCCAGTCCTTAATGATGCCGTGTTGCAGTTCTTCAAGCCTGCCGGTCACGCATACGTCAAGGTCCATATACAGAACCTCGTCGCCTAGTTCCCACGGCATTGCTTCTTCGCAGAACAGAAAGCACTTTTGCCACCAGCCCGGCAGATCGGGATTGTGCGCGATAGCCGTAATGCCTTCAGGCAGTTCGTCTGGCCTATCCGTCAGGCAATAATGGCGCTGTTCTTCGTCCAAATGCCGAGCGATGCCGTCATGCAGCTTGGTGACGTATTCAATCGGGTATTTGGTCCCGACGCGGACGCTGACAACGTTAATCATGCTACCTCCATAGCAAAATGGCCCCGAGGACGAACCCCGAGGCCATTAAGCTAACACCTAACCCCAGTGGAGGCTAGGGCAGGCGGAAGGCTTAGAGAGCGGTGCGCTTGGCCCAGAAATACTGGCCAGCAGTCACGCCTCCGGTCGTATTAGTTGTCCAACCAGCCGAACCGGAATCCGACGACGCAGAGCCGTTGGTGCCAATTTTGATGGTTTCGGTCGAGGACAGAGCCTCCGAAGCCCGCGCATAAATGTGATTGCGGCCATCATTGCCGTAAACACGAAGGTTGACGGCAAACGCAGGGGTCGAGGACTTGTCGTCCAGATCAATCCCCACAGTCGGAATGGTCGCGAAGACCGTAGCAGCAGTCGATGCCATGTTAGTGGCTCCTTTCTAAGGGGATCAGGTTTGGAACAGGACGCCTTGGAGGAAGGCGTTCGAGAGGGTCAGGTTGCCAGCCCAAACGATAGGCTTGACCATAGCGTCCTGGTTGATCGAACGGACTTCTTCCAGCGGGACCATGTTGCGGTCCTTGTGAGGGCGCCAGTGGATGT
>Ga0315904_10006934_pt1 | contig 15326 bp, 12 predicted proteins | sample LakEriMetagenome_6_FD_203529 | JGI IMG/M metagenome (GOLD analysis project Ga0315904, IMG submission 203529) | Freshwater fungal communities from buoy surface, Lake Erie, Ohio, United States - Buoy 12 MA120 | ecosystem: Environmental > Aquatic > Freshwater > Lake | place: USA: Lake Erie, Ohio... | reverse complement strand
TTTCTATTACTTCCTCCTCGCGCCGTCGCGTGGCCTTCACGCTGATCGAGCTTCTCGTTGTCATCGCCATCATCGCGATACTTGCTGCTATTCTCTTTCCGGTCTTTGCCCAGGCCCGTGCCAAAGCACGCCAGACGTCTTGTCTCTCCAACCTCAAACAAGTCGGTACGGGGCTGATGATGTACACCCAGGACTACGACGAAGTCCTGCCCGCCAACTCGACGCTGGGAACCAACGGTATAACCGATCCACGCTGGCCCGATGCTGCCACGGCGCATAGTGCGGGGCTCGGTGAGACTTTTGGCTGGATGCAGCCCTTTAATGCCGCCAATCCAGGCACGCACCGCATCTGGGCACGCGACATTCAGCCCTACGTGAAAAACATCCAGCTCTTCAAGTGCCCTCAGGCAAAGCCTCGCTCCTCCGATGGCACCTGTCCGAACGCAGCGGCGGGGAGTAACCCGACTGGCGGAATCTGTGAGGTGAACGTGGCAGGGGCAGGCAATGGCAATATCCTGCTCAACGGGATTCCCGCAGGTCGCTCGATCGCCGCGATTTCCGCGCCTGCCGATATTATCTTCGCCCACGAAGTGCGCAACTTCTTCCGCGCCGCCCAAGAGAAACCTCGCTTGGTGCTGAGCACGGGGCTCTACACCGGCTTCGCCAACATGTACTACGACAGCACCCACAACGACGGTGCGAACCTGCTCTTCTGCGATGGCCACGCCAAGTGGCAAAAGCGCGGTGCCATTCGCTTTGCCCAGTTCGGGGCGAGAGTGGGAACCGGTGCCAATGAAGTCAATCCTCCTGGCCTGACGATCGGGCAAGACGATGCCACGGCCAGCGCTCAGGGAACACTCCAGTTCAGGGCCGATTTTTAGCCATGCCGAGCATTGTCTTTCCTCTTGATGTCAGCTTCACTCCGGTTTCTGTGGACTCGTTAGAAGCTGCGGGGCGTGTTCCTTACTTTCTGCAAGCGACAGCGGGGGCGAGCCCTGAAGCGGCGGCGCGGCTCGCCAAGCTGGTGCGGGTCGTGCTCTTTGGCGGAACCCTCCCCGCTAGCCTGAAGCTCGCAATGGGAAGCCAGATCACCCAGCAGTGCCAGGCCCGCTACGCCCAAGCGCATGTCCAGCGGCTCGCGAAAGCAGTCGGGGGCGGCGACCCACGGACGGCGCTCGCTGTCCGCTACGCCGCTGATCTCACGCGAGACATTCATGGGGTCAGTGACGAGACGTTTAATCTCATCAACACGCGCTTCAACGATGCGCAGGTGATCGAGCTGACGATGGTGACGTGCTTCTTCAACTACTTCTCGCGCCTCACCATTGGTCTTGGAGTGACTCCCGAGCCATGGCTGGCTAGCACGGCCCCGCAGCTTCCCCGGCAAGACATCAGTGAGCTGACGGTTGCTCGCGTTGCGCTTGCCTCCGATGCCGAACTTGCCATGGCGGCGGCACTCCAAGAGCGTGCGAAGAACCCCGCGAGCAGTAGTCTGGGCATCGCGATCCCCAACTCCCAGCGCGCCATGGTACGCGTCCCTGACATCCACGATGCTTGGATGACGCCGCCCCGCCCCGCCGGAAGTCCTGCGCCTCCTGTGATTGTCCCCCGCACGACCCTGCTCCAGGTCTCGCTCGCCGTCTCGCAGGCCAATGGCTGCCGGTACTGCGTCCTCCACCAAGTGCAAGGCCTGCGCCGCCAGGGTGTGGAGATTGGCAAGCTCCTCGCCCTCGAAAAGTCAGACAGTGCCCTCAGTCCCGATGAAAAAGCCGCCGTGGACTTTGCCCGCAAGCTCACCAAAACGCCCGGGGCACTTAACGAAGCGGATCGGCTGGCTCTACAGAAGTCCTTCCCCGGCCCTGCAGCCTTTGAAGTGCTTCACCAGACCTGCCGCTTTGCCTTCATGAACCGCTTCACCGATGGCCTGCGCCTGCCCTCTGAGGACGAGGCAGTGAAGACCTATCGCGAGGTCTACGGTGGGAACTTCTCCGAGAAAGGAAAGAAAAACTAGATGAGTAGTGATGCTGTGTTGACGAATCAGGAGAGCATCCTGGGGAACCAGGCGATGATTATCGCCAATCAGAAGACTATTGTTGAGAATCAATCGGTGATTATGGAAAACCAGGCACTCCTGAAAAAGCTCCTGGCGAACAAGGAAGAGATTCTGGCGAACCAGGCAAAGATTTTGGCGAAGTAGATCACATGAACACGAAACGAGCGGCAAAAAATGCCGCTCGTTTTCTTGTGTGACCCTCGTTTTCCCGTCGCGTTAAGGTACTCTTTGACCATGTCTAGATTTCGCTGAATCTACTCTCTGCACGGCGTTGCCGTGCTTGCTGGGTGTGGCCCTCGCCTCTAACTTAGGTCAAATTAGGGTTGCACTAGCTTTCGAAAGGAACTCGGTATGCGACTCTCTTTGACCCGCCGGGCGGGCTTTACCCTCATTGAACTTCTCGTGGTTATTGCGATCATCGCGATACTTGCTGCGATTCTCTTTCCGGTCTTTGCACAGGCACGTGAAAAGGCTCGTCAGACAAGCTGTCTGTCAAACCTAAAGCAGATGGGCACTGGAATGATGATGTATGTTCAGGACTACGACGAAACACTTCCACGTCAAGACTACTGCTCCACTGATCTCTTACCTGGTCCATCTATGAATCTGGCCGCATCAGGGTGCATGCCGCCCAACGCAGAGCGACGTGTCAATCATTTCAAGTGGTGGTACTGGATCTATCCCTACGTCAAGAATACAGATATTTTTCGCTGTCCGAGCCGTCAGCCTGATCCTACTGCTCTAACGGCCTATCGTTTCGAAAAATCCTACGGGTTGAATCTCTCGGTTACGGGTGCCCTCAATGTATTTGCATCCGAGGCTAGCCGCTGGCAACTTGATTCATGGATCGGGGGAACCATGGCGGGAATTGAGCGTCCTTCAGAGCTTCTCTTGGTGATGGACAACTACCGACCGGGCATCACCTTCCACCGCGTTATCGTCTCCGCAGGGAACCCTGCCCAGGAAGTCGCCTACCCGACTGCGGCACGCGAAGTGTGGGCACGGGCATTCCAGGGCAATACTGGCACTTCGCCACGTACCACATTCTCGCCCCGTGAGGTGGCTCCTCACAATGAGGGAATCAATATTCTCCGAGTAGACGGTAGTGCCAAGTGGATGAAGCGTGAGCAGTTCCTCGCCAACTGTCCACCGCTCTCTTCTTTAGGCGGGGGAGCTCGCTATGTAGATCCATATGGCGATACCGGTACGGTTATCAGTGGGCCAATTACCTGGACAGGCCAGTGGCCGATGTGGGGGCTACTTTGAGAGTGTCTTCCTTATCATCGTCTTTACGTGCTCATGCATTTCGGCTGCGACCGGGACAGGATCTTTATAAAGAGCTGATGGCCTTTGTCGAGACGAATCAGCTTGCGGCAGTCGGAGTGGTTACTTGTGTAGGGAGCTTGACCCAGGTTACACTACGCTACGCCAATCAGAAAGTCCCCGCTGTCCAGCGGGGGCACTTTGAGATCGTCTCGCTTGTGGGGACTCTAGAGAGAGGGGGAGGGCACCTGCATCTCTCCGTCTCTGATGGCAAGGGAGGCACCCGTGGTGGACACCTCTTAGAGGGCTGTTTGATCTATACTACAGCCGAACTTATCTTGGCTGAGCTAAGTGAACTGGTGTTTTCTCGTGAGACCGATCCGACATTTGGGTATAAAGAGCTGGTGGTTCGCCCTAAACGAACGGAATCTTCTAACCCCTTGTGATGGTTTCGTCCAGGTTGAGTACTGTGCTACAGACTGCCGTCCATGCCGCAAGGTCAATCGTGTCCAGAGACGTGTCTAGGGGCGATTCCCCGACACGGAGTAGCTTTTTAGCATTCTCCGGGCTCTTGCGAAACGCGGTGGTCTGGCGGTTAAGAATCGTCATGAGCAACGACGTCTCTTCGGGGCGTGGAGTGCGGGCCAGCAGGACGCTGTAGAGAAAGGCAATGCGCTGGGACGCCGAGGGTATGGCTTCGCGCATCAGGCGCTCGGCGAGCTTGCGCGAGGCTTCCACATAGGTCGGGTCGTTGAGGAGGATCAGTGCCTGGAGCGGGGTGTTGGTGGCTCCACGTCGGACGATACAGAACTCGCGCTCGGGGGCATCGAAGGTCTGGAGGCTGGGTGGGGGGACGGTGCGCTTCCAAAACGTGTACATCGAGCGTCGGTAGAGCTTGTCGCCGTGGTCTTGCTCGTAGGTCTGGGCGGAGAAGTTGCCCTTGAAGCTCATCTCTTCCCAGAGACCGGCGGGCTGATACGGCTTCACACTCGGCCCCCCTATTTTTGTGACCAGCAGCCCACTCACCGCCAGCGCCTGGTCGCGCACCAGCTCAGCGGGAAGGCGCAGGCGTGGGGCGCGGGCGAGCAGGCGGTTCTCCGGGTCGCGCCTCAGAAGCTCGGGCGTGCACTCCGACGATTGCTTATACGTCGCACTTGTGACCATGCGGCGCACCAGCTTCTTCACATCCCAGCCCGACTCTCGAAACTCTACCGCGAGCCAGTCCAGTAGCTCCGGGTGGCTTGGCGCATCGCCTTGCACCCCGAAGTTCTCACTGGTCTTGACGAGGCCCACGCCAAAGAACTGCTGCCAGAGGCGGTTCACCGCCACCCGCGCGGTGAGAGGGTTCTCGGGAGACACAAGCCACTTGGCGAGATCTAGCCGCGACCCTCCTCCTTGGCCCTCCTCCCAAGCTTGGGAGGAGGGAAGAGCGAAGCGAAGGGAGGAGGGCAGCCCTGGCTCGACGCGCTCTTTGGGCTTGTTGTACTCGCCGCGCTCCAGCAGAAACGTGGGGCGCTTGTCCTTGCGCTCCTGCATCACCATTGTTGTGGGAATCTCTTTGTCAAGCGCATCTTTTTCCGTGGCAGCTTTGGACTTCTCCTCAACCAGCGTGCGGTACTCCGGATCGCGGGTACGAAGGGCGTAGCGTGTGAGAGTGCGCTGCTGCTCCGGGGTGCGCTTATCGGCAGGTTGCGCTAGGGCAGGCCGTAGCGGATCGGTCTCGGCGAGCAAGGCCACGTCGGTGGGGGAGAGCGCCCGGCTGTAGAGGCGAATATCGTCGAGCTTGCCTTTAAAGCCGCTTGCCTGGTCGCGTCCCGCGAGGCGCAACGGCTTATTGACCTTGATCGTGGCCTTGAGCGAGTCTGAGCCAGCGGTAAGCTCGGTGGGCTTTCCATTGACATAGATCCTCACACCTGAGAGCTTACTGCTACCGTCGTAGGTCACAAAGACATGGCTCCACTTGCCCATCGGCAGGCGCTCTTTGCTATCGGCACGAAGAGCGTTATCGGGCCAGCTATGGATAAAGTGCGCCATCGGCTGTCCATCGGCAAGATACAAATCCCAGCCCCGCACCCCAAGACCATTGTCCATCCGGGAGAAAATCGCTTGGCTTCCGCCTTCGGGCATGACCCAGCAGCCATAAGAAAACGCCTGGTCTCTCTCAAACTCTCCCAGGCCGGGATAGTCTTTGGCATCGGTGCCGTTAAAGGCAAGGGCGCCACTGACAATGCCGCCACTCCCACCGAAAGTCAGATGCGTGGTAAGCCCCCGTGCTAGTTGTGCATCCCAGTCACTTGCGAGGAGCACGGGAACCTCGACGGTGCCTGTCTCTTTCGCCGCGATCTTGGCATCGAGTGTCTTTTGCGTGCTCTCCAGCTCCGCCAGACGTGCTTCTTGCTCCGGGTAGGGAGCGCGGATAAAGGGCTTTGCATTGCCGTTGGTGCCGTCGAGCCCGTTCTCGTCGTTGTTGTTGAAGTAGGCAAAGAGCCGGTAGTAATCGCGCTGTGTGAGCGGGTCGTATTTATGGTCGTGGCACTGAGCGCAGCGCATTGTCAGCCCCAGAAACGCCGTTGCCGTGGTGTCTACCCGGTCTGCGACATAGGCCGTGAGGTACTCCTCGGGGATTGCGCCGCCCTCAAAGTTAATGGGGTGATTACGGTTAAAGCCCGTGGCAATGATCTGGTCGCGGGTTGCGTTGGGGAGCAAGTCTCCTGCGAGCTGCTCGATCACAAACTGGTCGTAGGGCTTGTTGTTGTTGAATGCCGCAATGACCCAGTCTCTCCACCGAAACATATCCCGGTGTGGGTCGATGTGGTAGCCGTGCGTGTCAGCGTAGCGTGCCAGATCCAGCCAGCCAATCGCCATGCGCTCGCCGTAGTGTGGGGAGGCAAGAAGCCGATCTACGACACGCTCGTAGGCCCCCGGAGCCGCGTCTCGCAGAAAGGTCTCTGTTTCCTGTGGTGTTGGAGGAAGGCCCGTCAGGTCCAGCGTCACACGCCGCAAGAGAGTCCGTTTATCTGCCTCGGGAGCAAGCGTGAGTTTTTCTTTGGCGAGGCGTGCTCGGATAAAGGCATCCACCCGGCTCCCTCCTCCCAGGATTGGGAGGAGGGCTGGGGAGGAGGGTATGGTAAACGCCCAGTGCTTTTCGAATGTTGCACCCTCGCCAATCCAGCGCCTTAGTGTCGTTTTCTGCGCTTCCGTGAGCGACTTATGGCTCATGGCGGGCGGCATTGCCAGCGGGTCACTTTCGGGCTTTGCGATACGCTGGATGAGCGTGCTGGCAAGAATATCCCCGCCAATCACGGCGCGATTGGGCAAATCCAGCCGTAGTCCCGCCTTGCGCTGCTTCTCATCTGGGCCATGACAGGCAAAGCAGTTTTCCGAGAGAATCTGCCGCGCCGCGCCTCCTAGACTCCCTCCTCCCAGGATTGGGAGGAGGGCCGGGGAGGAGGGCAGAGGGGGGGCTGGAGCGGCTAAGCAGAGCCCCGCGAGCCCTAGGGCGGAGACGCAAGCAAAAAACCGGCGATGCATGCCGTCATTCTACCCGAACAACCCCACCAATTTTCCGGGTGCGGTGGGAAAGAGGGCGGCGGCTTTTTCGAGGCCGATCTGCCGTGCTGCCAGCTCAGTGAGGACATCGCGGTAGTCTGTTGTCACTTTAAGATCGCCGGGAGCTTCGAGCTGATCGTCTTTGAGGCCGGGCCAGCGGGCGTAGACTTTCCCTCCCTCGACGCCGCCCCCTGCCACAAACCAGGCACTCGCTCGCCCGTGATCCGTGCCCAGTCCACTATTTTCCGCCACCCGTCGTCCAAACTCCGTCATCACCACGATCGTGACATCCTCAAGCTGTGGCCCGAGGTCTTTCGTAAACGCCCCGAGGGAGTCTCCCACGTCCTGGAGCTGCTGCGCCAGAAACGGGGTGTTTTGCCCGACGTGCGTGTCCCAGCCGCCGCGATCTAGACACGCAGTTTCGAGCCCGACTCCCGCTTTGAGCAGCATCGCGGTCTGGCGTAGACCATTTCCGAGGTTAGACTCGGGGTACTTTGCGTCGCCACCGGGCTTATAGCTCTTGGGATCGAGTTTTTCTAAGATTTTCAGAACTTCCAGCGTCTCTCGTCCGGCGACAGAGGCGGGATCGCTGCCCTTGGCGTAGAGGCCTTCGATGGCCGTGCGCAGGCTGGGTGAGGCATGGAGCTGAAGATCCGTGATGCTGTTGATCGCCATGGCACTGGTCGCGCCTCGGAGAATGTCGGGCAGGATGGTATTGAAGGCGACGCCACGGAGCGGCGAGGGGTTGTCCTCGGGGAGTGCAGAGAGGTACCGTGCCACCCAGCCCGACGGAATACTGGCGGGGTCACTGGCTGCTCCCCGCTCCATCACGGCCATCGCCTCGAAGTGCGAGCGCGACTGGTCCAGCGAGCCTACGGCATGCAGTGGCGCGAGCTTTCCCTCTAAGTACAGCGGATGAAGCGCCCCCAGCGCAGGATGCAGGCCGAAGAAGCCGTCTAGCTTGAGTGCATTTGTCACTTTAATCGTCGGGCGATTTTTAAAGTACTCATCGTCTCCGGTAGGGGGAAGCGCTGTTAGGCCGTCCATCGCGCCCCGTAGAAAGATCGTCACCAGCGGCTTTCGGTTCGTCTTACCGACCGTCAGCTGTGCCAGCGCCGAGCGTCCTGCCCAGGCCACAATCGCGGCGGCGAGTGCGCCTCCGATTAGTGCACGTCTGCTCTGCGCCGCCTGGCTATTTTCTTCACAAAGTCCCCATTGGTTCATTGTTGTTACTTCCACTGAAAATCGGGTGAGGCAAGCGCCAGCGCGAGGCGCTCCTCGGGCTTGCCGGAAAACTCGGGGAGGGGGGCGAGCAGGGCTTGGGCAGCGTCTTTGTCCGTGTCTATCTGGGTTGCCGCAACTCCCCCGGATGTCAGCGCGATGGCGAAGTTCCAGCGTGCCAGCAGTGAGCCGGTCCACGCCAGGTTTTTCTCGGGATAGCCATCGGGCATGGGCCACTCGTAGAGCGGCTGGCCCATGCGGGTAAGATGGTCTTGCACGCCCAAGCTACCGTCGGTGAGGGCGTTGGTGGCCCGCAGGGCGCTGATCGTGAAGTCAAAGGGACGCTTCAGGATGGGTGGGGCAGCATCAAACTCGGGCGCGGTGAAGAGTGTGTGCACCATCGCCGTGATCGCACCGCTGGATTTCTGGTAGGTCGCCGCCACTTTCTCGGTCAGCTCCGTGCTGTGTTCGTCGTCGCCGTAGAAGTAGCGCACGAGCTTGCGGGAGATAAAGCGAGCCGTCGAAGGGTGCGCGGCGATCAAGTCCAAGACCATGCTCGCGTCTTTCTTGCCGCCTCCTGCGGGGATTTTCGTGCCCAGAACCAGCTTTTCGCCATCGTCGTGGCGCTTGGCGTTGAAGTAGACCTCACCCGTTTTATGCCGGTCTTCCGGGATACCATCTTGAAAAATGCCTGAGAGAAAGCGATCCTCGATTGTCCAGCCGGTCAGGCAGCGTGCGACCTCCATCACATCGCGTTGGGAGTAGCCACCGTCTACGCCCATCGTGTGGAGCTCCAGAAGCTCGCGGGCATAGTTCTCGTTGGGGTGCTTGGCGTCGCTGACTTGCTGATCTAAGTATCCCAGCATCGCCGCCGACTTCATCGAGGCACGGATGACATCTTTGACGGCGCCTAGGGCGTTTTGCCGCACGACATGGGTGAGATCGGTAGGGAGTAAGTACATCAGCTCCGCCGCCGTGTTGGGGCGCGTCGGGGCGGAGTATACTTTACGTGCATAGATATTTAGGTGGTTGGCCCAGAAGTCACAGAGCCGCTCACGGAGCTGCCACTGGGAGTAGGTCGCCCGCAGGATCGCGCTACGGCCTAGTTGCTCCATGACCACTTTTTGGGGAGTGTCTCGCAGCTCGTAGGCGGGCGTGTGAAAGACTTCCAGGCCCTTGAGCCGCCAGCGAAGGGCCAGCGACTCGTCGTCGTCGTGCACCGGCGCTTTGAGCTGCTCCGACAGCCAGCCGTCTTTTCCTAGCTCGCCAAGGCGCTGAAGCTCTGCGGCGGACGGTCCAAACGCCGCCCGGTTTAGTAGCAACCCGTGGCTGGCATCTCCAATGGGGCGCATCGGGGGACGGGGACTGGCGGGGACGAGAGGTCGTGGGTCGCGAACGCTGCGCAGGGCCTCACGAAGCGGTCCTTCGTCACCTCGCTTGCCTTTTTGCTGACAGCCTACTAGTGCCGCGCCAGCCACGCCTGCGCCTAAAAGTAGCTCCCGACGTCTCATTGTTGGTTCGTCTGTGTCTGAGGGCTCGCCGCCGTGATTTGCTCGTAGGCGAAGCGCTCACGGCTTGTCAGCGCCTGGAACCCTGCCCCAAGGGAGGCAAAGAGCTGAAGGGGGAAGAGCAGCACCCAACCGACGGCCGGGAGGGCACCGGTCGCGATGAGAAGTGCGCCACCCCGCGCCAGCGTCGTTAAGGCACTCTGAGTGGGCGCAAGCGCCTGCATCCGCTTGCTGATCACCTGCGCCAGTCCGGCGCTTCCCACGAGCGAGATACCAAGCGTGATTCCCAAAAACACCCAGCCGATGAGCATGAACAGGCCGTTCTTGCTGTTGAGCAAGGCAATCCCCAGCCCGATCCCGACCAGCGCCAGAAACGCCCCAAAGCCAATCGAGCGCCCCGGCGTGCTCTCGATCAGCCGCCCCGCCTGCCGTGTCTTCTCGGAAAACAGCAGGCCCACCGCCAAGATCGCCGCCCAAAGCGTCACCAGCACCGTGATCAGAATGGACAAGTAGAAGACCACATCCCCGTTTGTCATAGAACCAACCTCCCCAAGTTGTTGTATATCTGATCCGAGGATACCGTAGAGATGGGCTTTGTTACAGCACTACCCGGGAGGTTTTACACACGGGGATGTCGAAACTGCCTTTCATGGAACATCCGACGATCCGTAAGGCAGCGCTACGCCTCCTCCCGTTTTTGTTTTTTCTCTATGTGATTGCCTATCTGGATCGCGTGAACGTGGGCTTTGCGAAGCTCGACATGAACACCCTGCCTTGGTTCTCCGAGTCCATCTATGGCTTTGGGGCGGGGATCTTCTTCTTTGGCTACTTTCTCTTTGAAGTGCCCAGCAACTTGATCTTGGAGAGAGTGGGCGCACGCAAGTGGATCGCGCGGATTATGTTCACCTGGGGAGTCATTTCGATGGCGATGGCGCTGGTTCGGGATGTCCCTAGCTTCTATGGTCTGCGCTTCTTGCTCGGAATCGCTGAGGCGGGCTTCTTTCCGGGGGTCTTGCTCTACCTGACGTACTGGTTCACGCAAAAAGAGCGGGCGCAGGTCGTGGCGCTCTTCATGACCGCCAATGCCGTCGCGTTTATCTTTGGCGGGCCGCTCTCGGGCTGGATCACGCAGTCTACGCACAACTGGCAGGGGCTTCACGGCTGGCAGTGGCTGTTTATCCTAGAGGGCTTCCCCGCCGTTCTCTTTGGGTTTGCCGTGCTGGCCTATCTTCCCAATGGCCCCCACGATGCCAAGTGGCTCTCTCCCGAAGAGCGTGACTACATTCAGAAGCGCCTCGGCGAGCGAACGGATCATCATGCCCGCGAGGGCTCGCTCTTGACTGCACTGACACGCGACCTGAAGTACATCGGCGAGCTGGGCAAAGACAGTCGGGTCTGGCACTGCTTCACGCTCTTTTTTATGATGGTAGGCGGTATGTACGGGATCAACTTCTGGATTCCTCAGATCACCAAGACCATGAGCGGCGGTTCGAACTTAATGGCGGGGCTCCTCACCGCGATTCCCTACAGTGTCTCTGCCTGCGTGATGGTCTTAAACGCCCGACACTCGGATAAAACCGGCGAGCGGCGCTTGCATATCGCAATTCCCGCAATGGTGGGGGCCATTGCGATGGCCTGCTCGGGCCTGCCAGGCCTGCCGATGTGGGGGGCGCTGGCACTGATGGCGGTTGCCGCGAGTGGGATGTGGGCGATACTGGGGCCGTTCTGGGCGATCCCACAGCTCTTTTTGCGAGGAATCGGCATGGCCGCAGGGCTGGCACTAATCAACTCGGTGGGGAACTTGGCAGGCTTTGCGGGGCCGTTTCTAGTGGGCTGGGTCAAGGACAAAACCGGAGGCTTTATGTATCCCCTGATGGTGCTGGGACTCTTTAGCCTCTGCGGAAGCATCTTGGCGATCTTACTGCCGCCAGGCCTCCGCCGCCGCAACGATGCCGAGCCTCTAACGACGAGCTCACGGGATCAGTAGGTTCGCACGCCCTTGCCCAGCGTGTTGTCCCACCGATGGGCTTTGAGATAGTGTAGCGCCGCTCTAAGCGCTTTGGGCTTGCCGGAGCGCTCTAAAATCTCAATCCCAAAGCCGCCGACATAGCCGCAGGGATCGTTGAGCGAGGCGATGACTAAGTCTAATGCTTCGTCGGAGTGCCAGCCGAGCTTGAGAAGTGCACAGATCGCGTTCACTCGCACCTGGTTCTCGCCGGTCCACGTTCGGTAGAGCGGCTCCTGCCAGTCGGGATTGCTCGTGAGCAGGAGGCGGCGTAGCTCGGGCAGGAGCACGGCTTCATCGGCCCCGAGCTGGCCCAGCGCATCCAGGGCCGTTCGAACAACGGGGTGCGAAGGCGAGGTGAGCTTGCCGATCAGCGCGTCTGAGGCGGCGCTTGCTCTCCGTCCCAGCTCGCCCAGCGCAAAGATCGCGTTGAGCTGCACCCACTCCGATGGATGATCCAGCAGGCCCCTCAGAGCAGTGACGGCAGGTGCTCCCAGAGCGGCCAAGGCGTAGGCGGCATCGTCCATCACAATCGCGCTCTCGGCCCAGTCACTCTCTGTGCGGCTAGCTAATGCAGCGCACAGCGGAGCCACGGCGGGCTCGCCCAGCGCGGCGAGGGAGTAGATCGCGTGAAGTCGCGCGGGCTCCGGGCCATTGAGTGCGGCTAGGAGCGCGGGGAGCTCAGCGATCTCGGGGACGGGCTGGGTTGGCAGCGCAAAGCTTTCAGGCTCCTCGGTGCGCACGAAGACAAACTTGACCATGTAGCGGGTTTGCTCTAGCAAATTCAGCGAGCCGCCGTGCGCGATATCAAAGTGCACCAGCACGCACGTCCCTGCTGGGCCCGCCGCCTGGAAGCCGCGCACGTAGTCGGCCTCGGTCAGCTCACGGCTGTAGTGCGTGCCCGGAATCAGCTGCGTGGGGCCATGCTCCTGGGGGGTGTCCTGCGGGTAGTAGAGCACCATCGCGTAGCGGCAGGCGTGGTGCCGAGGCCGGGCGAGGGGGCTGTGAGAGTCCTGGTGCCACCCAATAAATGCATTGGTTCCCGCTCCTGCTTTCACGCCCGTGTCCGTCTGCTGGGCGGGCTCATTATTGTGGCAAAACCGATGGGGATGGAGCACGTAGCCGTTTCCCAGAACTTGAGTGAGCGCCGCAACCAGCTCCGGCGTATCTAGCACTTGCTGAAGCTCGGGGATGGCGGGCAAGATATTGTTCCCCAGATTAAACTCTTGCTTGAGCACAAAGGCAAGCCGCTGCTGGATCTGTGCATGAAGTGAGGCGGGCAGAGCCGGGTGAAGTATCGCATAGCCGTCCCTCAGAAACTCTTGGTGTTGTGCCGTCGTCATAATCTTTGTTGTACCCAACGTGGTATATAATTCGTTTGCGACTTTTCGTCCAGATGAACTTGACGAATCAGACAAACTAAAGGATTATCCGATGCGAATTCCTCACACTCTCAAACCTAGCCTTGCTCTCACCTTGCTCCTCGGGCTGGCGACGCAGCCGATCTCGGGCTGTTTCTCCGGTTGCAATCCAGCACCCAGTGCTCCACCTCCCGCACCGCCTGTCATGAGCGCCCCGGCTGGCCGATCTGGCATGCCCGATCTTCCCCCTGACCCTCGGGCACTTAGAAATGGTGGTCCGAAGAGTGCTCCCGCAAGCTCAGGGGCTGTGGGCACGACGATGCTCCCTGCAAAGCCGGTGCCAGGCAGTGCGCTCAATAAGTTTTTCCCCAATGATGCGGATGGCTACGACCGAATCTTTACCCAAGAGAAAAATGGCTTTGCCATGGCCAACTTAAACAAAGGCGGAAAGACGGTCGCGACACTCTCGATCAACGACTGCGCCGCGCTGCCCAGTAGCCGCGATAAGTTCAAGTCCGCCGGGCGCTCGGTTGCGGGTAACCCGGCCACCAACGACGGCATGAGCGGAATTGCCATGCTGGTGGGGGATCGCTACCAAGTGAAGATTCGTGCCACGGGCGGCGCCCTCAGCGATGCCGATATGCAAGCGTGGCTGGAGAAGTTTGATCTCAGTGGGCTGGCGGGGCTGAAATAGCCTCCCCCCCGGCGCTGAGACGCCGACCCCCTCCGGCTTCGCGAAGGGGGTAGAAAGATTTATTATGGAAGATATTAATGTTTATGCAGATCGCCTGCCGACGGCGGGGATCACGATTGGGGCACTGAAGGCGCTGGACTGGGTCGCACCGGGGCAGTGGGATAATGTCGTCGGCTTTGAGAACATGCTCTCAGCCTACACCGGCGAGAGCGATCCAGGGCTCTTGCAGCAGGTCTCAGACCGCACGCTCCAGCTCTTTGCCGATCCGGCAGAGGGGTATCAAAGAGCGCTGTGGATCTACCAGGCCGTAGACTCCACCGACCACAAGCTGGGCAATGTCTCCATCGCCCACCAGCTCGGTGAGCGCTTCTCCGCGTTGAAGTTCTTGGAAAAACTCACCCCTAATGATGAGTCGCTCCAGACGGTGGATCTCACGGTGAAAATTGTGGCGGAGCTGACGGCCTTTACCTATGTCAATGGGCTTCCTGGCGACTCGATTGGCGACTTTGTGGCGGCGCTAGGTCAGTACGAGCACGACTCGCTGATCCGAATGGCAGCGCTCGTGACCTTCGATGGCCTGCTCCCACTAGGGCCAGAGTTTCTGGATAAAGTGGACAGTAGCCTGCGGGGCTTCTCGGCCAGCCATCTGGAGAACAACCAGACCTTTAAGGCGCTCCAGTCTATGATCCCCGGCGGCGACACGCTCGGGCAGCTTGGCTTTATTGGGCAGACCTTTGGGGCCGTCTCGGGCTGGATCGGCAATTTTGTGCAGGAGCGTGGCCTCACCCCCGAGAACATCTACGAGAGCCTGAAAGGCCGCATTGATGGTTTAGAGGGCAAGATGGATGTCGTCGCCGCGCTGATTGACACCCACACGGACTACTTCACCCACACCGGGACGCAGTCGCTCTGCCGGAGCCTGATGAACCGCGCCATCGTGGAGATCTAATTCCTTTTTTCTCCCCTCCTCCCGTTATCGGGAGGAGGGGCAGGGGGAGGAGGGCAAAACGCAAAAAAAAGCGGTCAATCTAAAGCGATTGACCGCTTCCACAGCACGTGGAGAGAAAAGGAGATCACACACCGAAACTATAACTTACGCTAAAGATTATGTCAAGAGTTCCCGATAAAAAAAGTTTCATCTTTTTTTTATGCCCCCAATCGAGTGGGGAGAAGCTAATCGCTCCCGCCACCGTCGGCGGAGCTCATTGCCTGGTTTGCCATTCCCGTATAGGCCTGGATCGCGACCATCAGCACAATCACGGCAGCCACTAAGATCGCTAATACCCCCATCACGGTTGCTAGCCGGTGTGCCTTCATGTCCGCCTCGGACTCTAAGAAGTCTGCGACGCGGTTGAGCATCTCATCCAAGCTACCTGTCGACTCACCTGTGCGGGCCATCTGCACGGCAATGGGAGACAAGACCCCCGACTGCTCTAGAACGGCTGCGATTCCCTTGCCCGACATCAGGAGTGGCACCCCATCGAGCATCGCCTGAGCAATCGCTCGGTTTCCACAGGCACGCCCTGCGATCTCGACCGCTCGGACAATATTTACGCCTCCGGCAAAAAGCGCCGCGAGTGCTCGGCAGAACCGCGCCGTGGCGTAGCGCCGGGAGACGCCGCCGACACCGGGGATGAACATCTTGACGTTATCCCAAGCGGCACCAAAGGCG
>Ga0315904_10006933_pt1 | contig 15328 bp, 13 predicted proteins | sample LakEriMetagenome_6_FD_203529 | JGI IMG/M metagenome (GOLD analysis project Ga0315904, IMG submission 203529) | Freshwater fungal communities from buoy surface, Lake Erie, Ohio, United States - Buoy 12 MA120 | ecosystem: Environmental > Aquatic > Freshwater > Lake | place: USA: Lake Erie, Ohio... | reverse complement strand
TTCCTTCAACTATTTTATTTTTTAACATAATTTTATATTAAGGCTTATTATGACCCACTATTACAATGGGTCATAATTTTTTTTATTATATATTCTCGAAAGAAGCTCCTGTTGGAGTAATATAGAATGTAATGTCTATAAATTCTAACGATTTGGTTGGTTTGATATAAATCTTACCTGTCATTTGATTTCTGTCTAAATCAGCTGCGTCAGACGAAACTGTTACACGGAAGTCATATAAACCTCTATCTCTTCTAATAGCGTCTAAGATAGGATTAACCGCATCTAAGAAGTCTTGTCTTACTTTTTGGTCGTTTTGTTCAAACAATAATCTTACTGATACCGCCGAAATTAATTTACGAGCTTGAAGTAATAATCTTCTTACGTTAATTCTATCAAGAGCTGATTGTCTAATTTGAAGTGTTTTATTACCCCAAATTACAGTTCCAACATCAGAGAAAGTTGCAATTGGATTAATACGTCCTTGATAAAGAGTATCTCTATCTTCTTGAGTAAGTTTCTTTCTCGCTTTGATAGCGTTTACAATACCTCTTGTGTAACCTGCCGCCGCGAACCAAGGGAAAGCGATGTTATCAGTTAACGCCAAGTTTCTTGTCACCTCAGCCGTTGGTGGTAAGTAGATTTGAGTGTTATTAACACTATCTCTAGTTAATACCCAAGGGTAGTAAGTTGCTGTATAGTTAGAGTCAATACCTGAAGTCTCAATATCATCAACCGCTTCTTGTGGGTAAATTAAATCACCAGGGTCACCTGTTGAAGGTGTAAACATTCTATAATCATCTAATGTACAAACGTACAATGAATCCGCTCTACTAAATTCAATCATTTCGATTGCTTCTTCAACTAAATCTCCTGAAACTTGGATTGATATACCCGGTGTTACAAATACGTTAATATTTACTGCCTCAGGGTTAGCAAATGTTCTTTGACCTAATAAGTATGCGTAGTAGTCAGTGTTTGCCCAATCTTGTGCATTATCACCAACAGCGATTTGGTTAAACGCTCCCCATCCAGTTGCATTACCATATCTTGGATTACAATCAGGACTTGCTCCATTTAAGTAACCTTGTCTACCTAACTTAAATCTATCAGTATTTGTACGACTTTCTCTATAGATATCCCAACCGTCAAAACCACCTTGTACTAATAAAGTAAATTTACGAGCAAATATTCTGTAATATTGGTTAGTATCACTTTCAGGGTCTGATGTAAATGGTGAAATACCTGTATAGAATGCTGGTGTACCACTTGTTGCAAATGTACTAGGGATTGTAATACCACTAGCGTTAATATCCATATGGAAACCTCTACTTCTAAACGCCCAATCACTACCTGATGTATCACAAGCATTAATAACATTTTGTTTTCCTTTGTATTCATACAAACTAAAGTCAATTCCTATCGTATCTGAGATACCTAAATAAGTTCTACGAACATTATCTCCAGCAGATGCTAAAGTGTCATCCACACCCGTTGTAGCCCCAAATGGTGGGTTATAAATAATCTCACCAGGAAAATCATACTTTGATTTAATTAATGGGAATGGAGATTTAACACCCGAGTATTCTCTATTGTTATAACCTAAGAAACCACAAGGTAATGCGTCAATCGGAGCATCCTCGTTAATTTCAATCATAATGTATTTAGAATTTAATTCATATTCACCGTCAACTGTACCAATTTTCTTAGCTATAAACGCATTATCATTAGGGTTCATATTACAGTTAGTGAATTTTTCAATAACTACTGGATTAGCGTCAGTATCAAAGAAATCTCTAACTAAAACATCAAATGTGCCATTATTAAATGACATATTTGCCATAGATATTTTTACTAATTGATTTGCAGAATCACCATCAGCAATTGTTACAAATTTGAATAAGTTAAATACTTTATTACCTCTCAATTCCGATACAACCCAAGGTGATGAAGGTGCTTGATATTGTTCTAAGTACCAAGCGATTGAATCTTGTTCTAAATCTCTTGCTTGAGGTAAAGGAAGTGCTGAACAACTTAAACCTCTAATATAACCTTTTCTATAAGCGTATTGTAATAACGCCGGATAATTCTCCTCAACGAATATCGGAACAACTGTTCTTGGTTTAGAGAAGTTACTGTTTCCAAATACTTTTGAAATATACTGAGCGTCTGAGTTTCTAAAAGATGTTTCAAAGAAATAGTTATTTCCATCTTTATCAACAATATCAATACCAAATTGAGCAAATGGGTTTTTAGTTACTGCTGAGTAAGAACCTGAACAATCCATAGTTAAACCTGTTAAGTTAACTTCATATAATGGTCCTGATTGTGTTGCAGAATAATTAGAGATACCTCTTGAACGGAATGTTGCAATTACTAAATCATCGTAATCAGTATACGCCATACCATCATAAACATATAGTTTACCTGTTAAGTTTCCTGAATAACAAGTTTCGATTCCACCAACATTACCACTACCTGTATCACCACTTACAATTGGGTCACATTGATTTTGAATACTTACACAAACATCCCAATATGTTGGTGGTGTCACACCATCCTGAGGTGTTAATTCATAAGTCACTAATACGTTAGACGAAGTACATCCTGAAAAATTATTTTCAGTTACACCACTTTCTTGAAGAAAACCTGTTTGTACTACAAAAATATTGTCAGTACAAGCACTGAAGTCAGCAATAACTGTTGTTAAATCAGTACCATTAAAAACATTGAATGGTAATACAACACTAATAGTGTTATTAATGTAATCAATACTACCTGATATACCACTAACACTATAGTTGTAGAATGTTGCACAATTTGAAGTTGTGGTTGTTTCAACTAAATCAGTTACAGTAGTATAGAATGAACTACCTGAGTATTCTCCACCACCGATATTATCAAATAATGAATAATACCAAGGGTCGTTTTGTGCCGCACAATAGTTAGCCAAATCCGAACATACATTATCAACACCATAAACGTTAACAGAATCAGTATAACCGTCAGCAACTAATTGATTATATTGGTCACCTGAAATACTACCATAGTAATAAACTGAACTACCTGAAGTACTTGGAGTTTGAACAACACTTGTCATTTGACTTATTAAATATGAATTAATTGTTGAAGTACTTCCATCAAATAATTCAAATTGTTCGTTTAATATACTTGAAATTTCCGCAGGAATTGCGTCTGTATCAGTAATACCTACTGTAGTTATTGGTCCATTTTCATCTGTAAATGTACATCCGGTAAATGGTATTGAAAAAGGAATTATATCATATTCAACACATTCAACATCACAAATAGGTGTTGCAGCACTTAAACATTTGAAATCAATTGTTGTACAGTCTACATTTGCTTTAGTTGTTATAGACCAAGATGGTCCCGCATCATATCCCGATAAACCTAATACTCTTGTTACAAATAATTGGTTAGATTGTTGTAAATATGATTTTGCTATATACGCCGCCTCATATTTAGGGATTTGCGTATTTATAAATTTTTCAGGAGAGGTCCCTCCAAAAAAAGTTGAAAATTCATCAAAGTTACGTATGAAGATAGGTTCAAATGCCGGACCTTTTATAGTCTCACCAACGATACCTAATGTGGTTACACCCACACTCTGTGCTACGAAACTTAAATCAACTTCTGAAGTATACACACCCGGAGATACGAATACTTTACTGTTGCTACTTGTTGCCATTAGTCTTTGTTTAGTTATTAATTTATTTTTATTGATAAATATTAGAAAAAAAACCAAAATACTTTACTTCGTAGCAACTATTTATATTTTAGGTAGAATATTTTCTGCCTTTTTTCTACTTATGGATGAAGACATCAAAAAGATTAAAAATTTGAAGATATCGGTGGAGACACACGAGATTCTTAAAACCTATTGTGAAAAGAGGGGTATTAAAATGTACCGGTTCTTAGAAAGACTTATAATTGAGAAATGTAAACCAAAGAAAGATATCTACGGGGAAGATTAAAGTAACTCGTTATTAAACATAATGGTACTCTCTTGAGTGTCATCATTTTTAGTTATTTCCAATCTCATAGTATCATTGGTATTTATTTGAATTTGGGTTAAATCACTACCATAGTAAAGTCCATTGATGAAAACATCAAAACTTTCTATATTGGTATTATCCCCCACGTTTAGATTAACGGTATAATTAAACAATTGAGTTTTAACGGTACTACCAACTTGATAAATAAATTTTAATTCGGTACTATTCGGATTATCATCAATTTTTTTTCTTTTCTTCGTAGTATTCAAATCTATTTCAACCACCTGTAAAAGTCTATTGATTGCTGGTGATACTTCAAACTCGTCTTCATCAATTAAAAATCCTAACATCGTGAAATCATAATTTTGAATGTAATATTTTCTTTTTTCGATTTCCATAACGGATTCGTCAGAAATACTATTCATTAAAATTGGGATATAATGACCTTTAATGTTTTGATATGCTTGACGAGATGCAAACTTTTCAAGTACAATTTGATTAAACTTATTTAATTCTCTCATTCTATTACAAACAATTTTAACATTGTAAGTAATATCAACCGGAACAGGTTGAGGTATCTTATAGATATCCATACCTTGTCTTTGTCCGTCCCACGTTGGAACTTGAGCATAAAAATATAATCTTCTATCCGGTATGTTATACATCACGGCAGGATTGGTTCCAAATTTAACTTCAGGTTGTCTAACCGTAGTTATAAATGGGGGTTCGGTATTTTTATCAACATTTTGGAATTTCCAAGTCTCCATAAACTGAGACCAATTTTGGGTTGTAATGATAATATCTACGGTCGGGATAACTTTACCTTCAACAACAGTTTTAAGTGAATCTTTAACAAAATCTAACATACCTCTATCCAAATCATTGTGCAATAAAGATTTTGGAAGATATGTTCCATCTCTATTGATTTTTTCCAATAATTCTTCCCTTCTCCCCATAAGAGTTTTGGGTTCCGTTAAAGGAATGAATTTTTTGATTTTTTTAGGTAACGGCATATTAGTTAATTATAAAGATTTTATTTTTTGAGTTAACCATTTCGACTTCATTAGCACCATATACTGGTTCATTAGTTGACTTAACAACAAAACTTTTATATTTGTACGGGTCATATGTAACAATATTATTATTAGGTTCACTTGGTATATTTTCACAAGGGTAATTACAGTAATCCACTAAATCACCAATAACAAACGCGTGAACGTTTTTCTTTTTTTCTCTACCAACTTTTTCATTACCTCCCGGTCTGACTCTAAATTCAACATCATTTAATTTAACATAATCAGCATATAAAACAATTCTTGATTTATATTGAATTGAAAATGTATCTTTATGTAAGTTACGATATACCATAACTTTTTTACCAATGAATTTTTTTTCTTCATCATTGGTGATAGTTTCTAATAGTTTTCTATATTGACTTTCGTTAATTATAATTTTCATAATTAGTAATATGTTGTTACCGTCTTTACAGGTAATTTAAAATAAAATTCAAACCATTCTTTCATTGGTCCCTTCCAATGGTGATTAAACATAGAATTTAAATGTTCAGAGTATTTACCTTGAACTTCTAAAATTGGTGCTTTATCTCTATATGGTTTACTTGATGGGTCATTTTTATCATAGTAATCAACCTCAAAATAATGAAAAACAACATCAGAATCTTCTTCACCTTGCCAATCTCCGTTGTAAAATATTAAAAAGTTTTCATTTTCGAGTATTTCATCATACCACCACTCCGTTTCATTTTCAGAATCATCTAAACCATATACCCAATCAATTTTGTTACCATCAAGATAATCGTCGATATATTTACTAATTACATTGTGTAATTTATTTTCACTTATAATTGTTTTCATTATAATCCTCTAAATTCGTTATTTGTAACCGGTGAAGCCATAATAGTTCTATAAAAAGGTTTGAATCCACCATAGGTATGTTTGTTATCTGAAGTAACCCTTCCATCGTTATTAACTGTATAATATCTTACTTTATCTTCAGTTTCGTAATAACCAATATAATCACCATAGTTGATGTCAATCTCCAAATTGTCCAAATCTCTTTGATAAACAGATACTTTTAAGTTACCCGGTTCCATTTGGTCTATTTTAGATGTACCTAAATATTTGTTCTCAGGTGCCATAATCTGAACATATCCTTTGAATTCAACCGGTGGTAAAAATTTAATACCATCAGATACAGATTCACCATAAACATCATCTGTTTTTGTCTTAACTCTATCAACACGATATAAAACTAATGTAAAGTTCATATCCCCGTGTAACCATTCAGTTCCAAATGACAACTCTAAATTAAAATCTTCATCCCCAAAAAATTTTCCAATTCTCGTGATGGGTACTCTATTTTCCATAATTAAATTTTTCACTTCTTGTTCCGGAGTTATTAATAATCACTTTTAATCCAAAAAAATTATTTATATCTTTTGATATGTGATAATTCCAATTATACCTATAATTTACCCAGTCCTGTCTAGGATTTATAGGTAAATCTTGTTGTAAATATTCACTATCAGCAGGGACAATATATGTAATATCCATATAATATTCCCCCTTATCACCTGTCGGTTCTAAATCAAAGTCAATATCAGAAACACCTAATGGTTTAGATATATTAAGATATCTTCTAATTAGTTTATTATCTCTTTCAATATTTATTGGTTTTTCATTCATATTGATAAATATTGAGAAATGTGTTATATTTCTATAAAAAGATTAAATTTGGAAAACAATATATCTGAAAATTCTAATTTAACCATAGAACAACGAGCGTTAAATCTCCTTGAAACTTATCAAGGGGCAAATAACTATATCCTTAAATTAAAACATCAAAAAGAGACCAATAAAAGATTTTTTCCTACAAGGTCTCAATGTGATTATATTATAACTTATTATGAAGTCACACCAAAGGTAGCCAAAAGGTGGGTAGATTTAGACCCCTACTTTGCTAAAAAGATTGCCGATGAAAAATTACTACTAAAAATCCCTGAACAGGTATGGGTTGAAAAGCTATTAGTTGAGAAAGAAAAATCCTACCACGTTTGGGGTAAAATTTTAGAGGGAGAAACCATCCACGAATTTTGGCTACCAAAAGGTGCTTTAATCAAAACACATACCGTAAAGGATGTGAAAATTGATTATGATAAGTATTCACACCGACCACCATTAAGTCATCAAAAAGAGGCAATTGAGAAATTGGCAGGTTCCAAAAGATTCATCCTTGCTGATGATATGGGTCTTGGGAAGACGACCTCAACAATTATTGCGGCGTTAGAGACAGGAGCTAAAAAAATACTTATAATTTGTCCGGCATCTCTTAAGATTAACTGGCAAAGAGAGATTGAGAATTATACCGATAGAAGTGTTTATATCTCTGAAGGTAAGAATTTTTCAATAGAACACGATTTTGTTATTGTTAATTACGATATCCTCAAAAACTTTTATGACCTCAAAGATAAAGATAATTCTTTAATTACCAAAGGAGAATTTGATTTAATTATCTTGGATGAGGCACACTATGTTAGTAATGGAACCGCCGCAAGGACAAAATTGGTGAATAGTTTTACTAAAAAATGTGAGAGAGTTTGGTTATTAACCGGAACACCAATGACTAACCGACCAATGAATTATTTTAATCTACTTTCAATTATTGAAAGTCCGGTCGCCCAAAACTGGATGGCTTATGCTATCAGATATTGCGGTGGTTATCAATTTACCGCAGGAAAAAGAAAAATATGGAATGTTGCCGGAGCAACCAATTTGGAAGAATTAAGAGATAGGACATCTCGTCAAGTTTTACGTAGATTAAAAACCGATGTTTTAGATTTACCTGATAAAATTATCACACCGGTATATTTGAGGTTAAAATCAAAATTATATGAAGGATTGATGGGTGAATATTATGATTGGTACAATAAAAACCCGGATGAAAGTCGTTCATTAACTGTTCAATTCAGCAAACTAATGAAAGTTCGTCAAGTTATTGCGGAAGAAAAAATTAAAGACACAATCGAGATTGCTGAAAATATTTTGGAACAAGGTAAAAAAGTTATTATCTTCACCAACTTTACCGACACACTCAATAGAATTGCCGACCATTTTGGAAAACAAGCGGTTAAATTGGATGGTTCAACATCAAAACCTCAACGTCAATATGCCGTTGACCAATTTCAAGATAATGAAAAGATTACCGTTTTTGTTGGGAATTTACTTGCTGCAGGAGTTGGGATTACATTAACCGCGGCAGAAGCCGTTATTATGAATGATTTATCGTTTGTACCGGGTCATTTACTTCAAGCCGAAGATAGAGCATATAGATACGGACAAAAAAATTCTGTATCAATCTACTATCCTTTATTCGAAAACACCATTGAAGGTATTATTTACGATATGGTAAATGAAAAGAAACAAAACATAGATACTGTAATGGGTGATAACTTAGATGAAAAAGGTGATTTCATATCAAATATTATGAATAAAATAAATAATATCTAAAAAAATTTGGATGTTTAATATTTTTTTGTATTTTTGTCCCTTAAATTAAAAATTATGACACTTGAAATACCAACAGAAAAGGTTTTAAAATGTACACCAAAAGAAGTGGAAGAATGTAGATTGTTGTTCAACAATAATCCGACAGTTAAAAATCTTTTTAAAGATAATATTAATAAAGTTCTTAAAGAAGTATTTCACGAACACTACAAAAATAAAGACGAATACTCCCCCGGTGAGTCATATGGTATCTACGACTTTGAAATGACCGGTCGTTCAGTAATCAACAAACTTAACACCAATTATAGTGCGTTTTGTGTCTTATTAAGGGATGTTAATAAAGTTCTATCCGCAATGCAACAGCCTACAATTGTTTTTAACTATCAATCATCTCAAAACCAAATACTACAAGTTCATAGATTAAATCAATTTATTAACGTTTATAAAGATAGAATATTTAATACCAACTCATCAACATTTCAAACTATAATGTTTGTATTAGGTCAAACTCACGCTTGGGGACAAAAACGTGAAGATAACACGATTGTATTACTCAAAAAACAATTTGGAGAAAATAATGTAAAACCTATCGGAAAACTTGGTAGTACTCAGGATATGGTTGGTGGTATTGATACTATCATAACAATAAATGGGTCTGAGGTAACGGCTCAAATTAAACCATTCACCCATTTAATAGGTGAACAAAATTTAACATTTGTTATGGGTGCCGGTAATGTTAAAAAATATAAAACAGATTGGTTAATTTTCTCAAAGAACGATAAAGAAATTTTAGTATTTGATAATAAAAACTCAAAAATTGTTGATGGTAATTTTGTTTTTAACAAAGAGAATTTAATTTATACTCTTAGATGATATTTATATAGAAACACAAATCTATATGGCTATTATCGCAGAACCACACAGAACCGCTTTATATACAAGAATTAAACATTTACTTGGTGCACCACTTCGTTCTATTGAACTTGAAGATGAAATGATGGATAGTCTATTAGAACTTTCTATTGGTGATTATTCTCAGTATGTACAAGATTGGTTAATTGAGTCTCAATGGACATCATTATATAATCTTAACTTAGATACACAATCATTATCAAAAGCGTTCATAACTAAAAGTTTAGACTTTGAAACGAGATATACTTATGCTTATTCTAAAATTGTTGGATTACAAGCCGGTGGTGAATGGGAACTTAAAAAAGATTACATTCAATTAGTAAGAGGTCAACAAATTTATGAAATTCCTGCTAATAGAGAAATTAATGAGGTTTTATGGTTTACTCCTGCCGAACTTAATAACTTACTTTTTGACCCTTGGACTTTTGGTGCTTTAGGTGCTGGTGGTCTTGGTGGACCGGGAGGATTCTCCCAAATGGGTATGTCGGGTTCATTCTTTATGATGCCGGCTTTTGATATGTTATTAAGAATGCAAGAGATTAATATTCAAAGAAGAATTATTGCCGGTGATTTAACCTATAGAATTACAGCTTTACCTGACGGTAAAAAGGCATTACATTTAATGAATACTCCGGGAGGTAAATTTGATTTTGGAAATGCAACACTAACTAGAGGTAAAGTTTGGTATTGGTACTATGATGTTGGACCAGCAGATAGAGATAAATGTCTTAAAGCAAATCCGGATATTATTACATTACCATCAGATGTTCCTTTTGAAGAAATAAATTGGGTTGATTTGAATAATCCGGCACAACAATGGGTTCGTCGTTGGTTCACCGCTTATTGTAAACAAACATTAGCAAGAGTTAGAGGTAAATTCAGTGGAAATATTAAAACACCTGATAGTGAATTATCTATGGATTACGCATCATTAGCAACAGAAGGTGCCGATGAAAAATCAAAACTTGAGGAAGAATTAAAATTAAGACTTGAAAGATTACGACCTGATAAAATGATGGAACGTGAAGCAATGTTAGCAGAGAACTTAAATAAACAATTAAAGTTCAGAGCGATGCCAAGACAAATTTATGTAATATAATATTATGTTAAAATCTCACTTAAATAAAAAACAAATTGACGATAAATATTATTTTGAATCTGAAATAAAAAAGATTGACTTGAAAAGAATTGTTAGAGAAAATAGTTATACAACAAGGGGTGAATCTTTAATTTTAGTCAAAGATGTTGATGAATGTAGAATTATATTAGACAATCATACAACCGAACATATCATCATTAAAACACTAACCAAAGTTTACATTAATGCTTCACAAAATAAAATTGATGAAACATATGATGAGATTTTTATTGACCGAGGTGCTTGTGTTGAATTTTATTTATTAGAAAACAATTGGTACATCGTTTCATCCGATGGATTAAAATTAGAATAAAAAAAGGTGTCGAATATGACACCTTTTCTGTTTATAGTATTTTACTTCCTTTTTTTAAATTATCCTCAGCCCATAATGGTTGAAGATTTGTATAATGACAAAGTTTATAAACTTCTTCTTCGGTGTTTGCAGATGATAATGGGATTATGTGGTCAATATGAATGTGTTGTCCCATTAAGTCCCAAGACATTCCCTCTGTAAATTGTTTTTCAAGGTGTTCTTTAAGAAATTGGGGGGAACACCCGACAATATCAAAGGTTTTATTATTTTTAGTGATATTATTTGATTTTATAAAAACAGACATTCTCACCCTCATATTATGTGCAATTTTAAAAATAGGGTCGTATTTTTTTCTATTTTGTTGATAATCATTACTATAGGTAGGATTTTTTTCTCTATATTCAAAAGAATAAGTTGGGTTATTTTTACGAAACTTTTTACTTCGTTCTTTTACAATTTCACGATTATTTAAGTAATATTTACGAGATACTGATTTTTGTTTTTCTTTTATTTTTTCTTCATTTTTTTCACGATAAAGTTTACTTTTTTCTTTAATAGTTTCTTTGTTAATAAATTTATAATTTTTTATATATTCCTTTATTTTATTTTTATTACAATCCCGATATTTTTTAGCGTTTGAATTAAAACATATTTTACACGATGCCCGATATTTTTGATTATTTGGGTCAATATAAAATTCACAAACATTTTTTTCTTCCTTACACTTACTACAAATTTTTGTTTCCACAATGTTCTCTAATTATTTTTTCTATTATTTGAGACACTCTACCCCCATCTTTCATAAGTTCAGTGTAGAGTTTTCTATCCAAGCAAATACCCACTTTAATTTTTTTATCTTTCTCTTCTTTTTTAGGTCGTCCCATATATATATATAATATATATATATCTTGTTTTTTAGTAAAGTTCAAACTTTTATTATTAATTTTTAGTTAATATGTTCTTCCCACCCTTCAGACGCTAAGTCATAAATGTAATCAGGACTCATACCTCGTTTTTCCCAATATTTGATTTCTCCTTCAGATAAATCTAATACATCTTCTTTTAATCTATCTTGGTCACTTTCTTTAAATGGAAGACCACTAATAAGTTCAGATTGTTCTTTAGTGAAGAACCCTCTATCTTCAGGGTTTGTAACTATAAGTTGTTCTCTGACTTCTTCTTTGAATACAACCAATAATGGACCAATTCTTTTATTAAATGTTGCAATTGCTCTTGCCACATTATAATCACCTCTCATATCCGGATTATTCTCAATATCATTTGGGTCTAAAAGATAACAATTTAATTGAATTGTTGAGGTTGATTTATCTTCAGGTTCCGAACCATTTAATGATGTAAATAAATCCAATTCTTTTTTTGTGTAATTATTCTTGGTTATTTTTTGAACATCCCCGTGAGACGCTTTTTCACCATTATTAACATACATAATTACATCGCCCAACTGAACATTTAAATTGTGTTTAATTGCCAATTCCATATGACTCATCCGTGACATCAATGAACCCGCTTTTGTTTTCATCCCACATCTTTTTTTATAATCATCAATTGATAATTTAATTCTGGCTCTTTGAGCAATTTGTTTTAATGGAATATCTTTATCATAAATTTTTTGTAGGTATTCGTAATACCATTCTATAAATTCTTGACCTTTACCTTCTAATAATAATTTTACACCTTTATCTAAAAACTCCTCAATGTATAATGGAAGTTTTTTAGATTTAATTGTGTTGCCAGTTAACTTAACTTTACCGCTAGACTCCATAACGGCATAGTTTTTACGAGCTAAATTAATACACGACGGCCAAGTCCCATCCGTGTCCAAGGCCATCTCACCTCTCATAAAAATATCGTTAAATTCCGCAACATCGGCATCATCACCTGTATATTCTTTACCCTCTTTAACTTTCCAATTTAAACCTTTACCAATGTAACGTCTATTCTCCCATCCTTCAGGTTTTGAAAAATTAATACCATCAGTATCCATTACAAGTGGTGAATAACCTTTTTTCATAAAAAATTTAATCATCTGACGAAGATATTGTCTTCCGGTACAAGTAATCTGTTCCCCCATAAACATATCACCCCATTCATAAACGTGTGGAGCAGACAATGCCCCAAACATAGAATTTATAAACACCTTAATTGGGAGTTGTTTACGGTCATAAGTTAGGGATTTTTTACGGTCAGATTCATAAAACTCAGAAGCTAAGTTTTTATACATAATACGTGAGTTACGGAAGTAAGCCAACATACCTTTCATTCCCCCCATTACATCACATTCAGGGAATACATCGTGTACGAGCTGAATGGAGGGGTATAGAGACGAGTAGTCAAGTTTAAGTACATTTGTTGAGTATCCTACTTTTAATAGTCTTGAAAGTCCTCCTACGAAGTCTGTCTTCTCTTCTTTTGCGGGAATAGCCAAATTATTCTTGTATGACCAAGCCAACATAATCATTCTCCATAAAGTTGCGGTTCCCATCGTTGAAACTCTCTCGTAAGTTGTTGGTACCATAGATGCTAATAGAAACGTTCCTTGGTTGAATTCATCATCCACTGTCAACGTTTCCTCCAAGTCATCGTCAAGATATCTCTCAACAATATTATCACCGGTAACCTTAATATATTTCCCCGGGAATCTTGTATCTAAGTTATCAAAAGCAGGATTATCAGCCTTCTTATATTTTCCATTCTCAACATTTAACCAATACTCCTCTTTTTTGGCGTACATCGGTCCAATATCTAAATGGTCAATATAAACACGGTCGGGTGATTCTGCCTTAATGTATTGTGTTATATATTTCAAACCAGCAGACTTGATACTTGAATTGATTGCTTGTGCTCTACGAACAGAGTGAATAATATCAATAACGTTATAACCCCATAATTGAGTTTGAGAATATCTTTCAACCTCGTTCGCAAGTTTTAACATCCCATCTTTTTGTCCGATAGGTCTCGCAGGGTTTAAAGATTTAGCAATTTTTTTTATGTCCAAGTTAAGTGCTTTACATCTTTCAAATATCCAAAACCAGTCGAAGTTTGCGGAATTGTACCCACCAATGATTGATGGTTTAATTTCATCAATGATGTTGAAGAATTCCACCAATCCTCTTCTCTCTTGGTCTTCGTCAGCACACTCAATAACTTTTTGGTATCCTTTATTAGTTTTGATTCCAATCATAAATATACGACCATCCTTTGGTTCAAGAGCGGTCGTCTCCAAGTCAAATCCGAGTCTCGTGATGTCGTTGTATTCTTCATACCCTTTGAATAGTCTTTTCTCTCTCGAAATTAAGTATTGTTCAACGGGGGGTAAAATCATAACCTTATCTTTGGTTTTTTCACCCCAAGGGTCAACACCACCTTCACGGAAGAATTGGATTAACGCACGATATCCTCTCATTGATTTAACCATAAATTTAAGACCTCTTTCCAAACGTTCATTTGAATTTCCTTCTTCATCTGTGGTACGTAATTTATCAATGATAATTCCGTGTTTTTTCATCGCCTCCTTCTGTTGGTCTTTGGAAGATGAATAAAAATTCAAACCTCTCAAATCACCTACCCAAGCAAATGCCGTAAATGTGTCTTTTTTGATTATTTTTCCCTGACCCGGGACCTCTTTGATTTTGTAGATTGAGTCTGTTACATAGTCAAACTCAATAGCGACTATGTGCTCTTCTGGGTCACTCCCCTCAAGGAACGCCTTAATTTCTTCTTGTGTTACCATAATATATTTTTTTGATTGGTATATTTGCTCTCATTCTTGACGAGATTTACCTTGTTCCCAATAAATATATTCAAATAAAATGATTAAGTCAAATGGTAAAAAAAAAGAGACCCTAAAGTCTCTTTTGTTAAATTATACACAAGGGCTCGGAGTATTTGTTAACCCTACTTGCCAATAAGTTTGTGTATTACAAACTAATGTTTTATCAGAACTACCATTTGGTACTGTAACATATTGTTTTGTTGCCAAGTTTAAGTAATTTTTAGTTGTCCCATCCCAAGCTTGAATACCTAATTCAGATGCAACGTCGTCAATTCTACAAGCAAAACCGTCAAACGTATTGCCCGCAAATACTAAACCAATTATTTTCCAAGTACCACTTAAATTAGCAATTAATGCGGACCCTGAGTCTCCCGGAGCAATTGGCCAAGGACATTGAGGGTTTGGTCTGTTAAATTTAATTACATTGATAAAGGTAACATTTGTTAATATTGGATTAGGGGAAAGAGGTTGTTGATTTCTAAATCCAATCTGAAAAGCTGATGACAGACCTGTAACAACTAAATCATTTTTTACACCACTTGTTCTTCCTGTTGAATACACAGCTGTGGGGATATTTGTTGTTAATAACCCATTTATTTCACTAGTTGTTGCGAAAGGTAATGTTGACGCAGG
>Ga0315904_10006931_pt1 | contig 15332 bp, 8 predicted proteins | sample LakEriMetagenome_6_FD_203529 | JGI IMG/M metagenome (GOLD analysis project Ga0315904, IMG submission 203529) | Freshwater fungal communities from buoy surface, Lake Erie, Ohio, United States - Buoy 12 MA120 | ecosystem: Environmental > Aquatic > Freshwater > Lake | place: USA: Lake Erie, Ohio... | reverse complement strand
TTCCGGGCCCGCCCGCCGCGAGTCCAAAGTGGCTGGCCGCGAAGTTACGCTCCTGGGCGAGGCTGGTCTGGGCGAACAGGCGGCGGATCTCGGGGAGCACTCCCAGCACGCCGCCGACCAGCGCTCGCCGTGTGCGGCCCGGGGCTCGCTGCCCCACCCGCCGCCACTGCAACGGTGGCTGCCCAGCGCGCGCGTTCACGACTTGTTTTCCCGCGAGCGCCTGGTCGAGGCCCCGCAGCCACAGGGGACGAGCGGCGGTGGCGGCCAACCCCTGCACGAGGGTCAGCCCCCCGAGGGGAAGTTCCGGGGACCCCGCGCCGAGATCAGGAAGCTGGAGTGCACCACGCGTCGCACCGGCCCCTCCAGAACGCGACCGCGGGCCCTCCGAGTCGGCCGTGCCTGGACGACTGCGGGCCCCTGACACGCGCGTCAGACCGCTCGCCAATTGAGAACCTGGCTGCGGTCTTTCGGCCCCGTGGCGACTCGTGATTGGGGGACCGGTCTCTGCGACAACGCTCGCTGGCGCCTGGGCCGAGAGCACCCGCCCCCCGTCCGCCCCGGCACCGGGGCCGAGTTCCACCACCCAATCGCAGGCGGCGAGCCACTCGGGATGGTGTTCAATGACGACCACGCTGTTGCCCAACTGTGTGAGGCCGCGGAGCCTCTGAATCAAGGCGGGCCATTGCTCGGGAAGCAACCCTGCCGAAGGCTCTTCAAGCACAAACAGCAGGTGCACCAGGTCGGTCGCGAGCACTCCCGCCAGGCGGGCTCGCTGCGATTCCGAAGCGGTCAGCTCGCACAGCGGGGTTGCCAGGGGCCAGTGGCCCAGCCCCAGTTCGACCAGCAAGTCGCAGCGCTGCAGCAGTTCAGGACCGATTCGATGCCAGAGTTCGGCGGAGTCGGCGGGAAGTCCCGTGGCGGTCGCGGCTGGATTCGCAGGGGTTTCACGCCGCAGTTCGCGGCAGAGCGCGTGGGCAGGTTTGGCCAGCCACTCGGGGAGCGTCAGTTCTCGCCAGCGCCACGCACAGGCGGCGGCATTCAGGCGGCCACCATCGCAGGCGGGACAGACCGACCAGACCTGCTCCTCTTCGCCCCGAGCGCTCGCCGGTTGCGGCGTGTTCGACGGCGTGGTGAGCTCCTCGACTTGTGGGGCCTCGATTTTTTTTCGTCGCGATGGGCGTGGCTGTGGCGCTTCGGTCGGCGCCAGTTCTTTTGGTTGAGATTTTTTTGGCCGAGGTTTTTTTTGTGCGACGTGTCTGGCAGTGGCTGGTTCGTCTCCCGAGTTCACGCGGGAGGCGGGTGTTGAACGCTGGGCAGCCGCGACGGGGGAGGTGAGGCGTTTCCCGCCGCGAACCTGTCCCAGGCCGCGACAGCGTGGGCAGGCCCCGAGGGGATGGTTGTCGCTGAACAGCCGGGGCTCGGGCTCACTGGCCGTTGCGCGACAGGCCGGGCATTGCCGCAGTTCGGTCCACGCTTCGAACCGCCAGCGGGTGCCGTCGGCCAACCGCTCGGTATCGACCGCCACGCTGTCTGGATTAGACGGGGGCGAGTGGTCTGCGGGGAGCTGGTCCTCGAGCGTGGCGGTCTGGAAGTGTCCCTGTCCGTAGCGACAGGCCTGTTCGCAACTCTCGAGCAGCCGGGGCAATGGGGCCTGGGTGGTCAGGCGATCGACCACGACACGAATCCGCAGCGGCTGCTCGGGGTTGGATTGCTGGGCGAGGGGAACGCGCTGCCGGAGTTCCTCGGCGGTCTTCCATTCCCCCTCGACCAGGAAGCGGGTGAAGCCTGCCTGCTCACAGAGGGCAATTCGCCGGTCCATTTCAGCACGATCCACCGGACTACGGGCAGCGGGCGGATTGACGGAGGACTGGCCGGGCTCTGCCGGCGCGCTGGACGATGTGGCGGCCGGGAGCCGGGCGCGACTCCGCCGACCTGGCGGGGCCGAGGGAACCGGCGAGGTCTCGGACCGCTGTGCGGGGCTTCCCGCTGCGGGAAGTGACCGGGGGGGGCAGAGGTCGAACAACACCAGCACGCGGGTGGGGTTCGGACGCTGACTGAGTCGGCGGGCGACGACAGCGGGCGAAGCATGCGGCACTTCCCGCTGGCAGTGGGGGCAGACGAGCGTGGCGGCTTCGCTGAACAGCTGGCGAAACAGGGGGGTGAGGTCACTGGTCGAGGCCAGCGTGGGGCGGGGGGAGACCTCGGCGAACCGTTGCCTCACCGCGACCGCCGGGGGGAGCCCACCCAGCACATCGGCATCGGGGCGTTCGATGGGGGCCAGCAGGGTACGGGCCGAGGTCGAGAGCGTTTCGACAAACCGCCGCCGCCCCTCTGCGAACAGCGTGTCGAAGGCGAGACTCGCCTTGCCCGCCCCGCTGACTCCCGTGATTCCAACCAGGCGACCCAACGGCAGATCGAGATCGAGGCTCTGCAGATTGCGGACCCGCACTCCCCGCAGCGGGATGACGGGAGAACCTGCGTCGCCAGGCTGCGTGGGGGGCCCCTCCGCGGAGGCGGGGGGGCGAGGGGGCTGAGGGGGCGGGGGGCTGGGCGGAGAGATTCCGGCCGGACTCCGAGGTCTTGCCATAAGCGGGCGAGGTCCGCGCGAGCGGAGGGACGGAAAGAAAGAGCCGGGTCGCCCGGCCGCAACCGAAGCGAGACGCCCGTGGTTGTGCAGCGGTGACTGTCAGCCGGTGTTTTTGAGCCCCGAGGCGATCCCATTGATGCTTTCGAGCACCCCGTTCAACAGCTGTTGGCGGGGCTCTCCTCCAGCGCGAAGCCGTTCGAGGAGCACGAGTTGAATGAAGCTGAGGGGGTCGACGTAGGGGTTGCGCTGCTGGATGGAGCGCTGCAGGACCGGCATGTTGTCGAGCAGTTCGTGCTGGCCGGTCATGGCGAGCACGGCATCGCGGGTGAGGCGGTATTCTTCGGCGATCACACCGTAGATGCGATCGCCGATGGTTGGATTGGCGACCAGGTCGGCGTAGACCCGGGCGATGGTGAGGTCGGCCTTCGCCAGGATCATCTGCGCGTTGTCGACCAGCGTGGTCCAGAACGGCCACTCGAGGTACATGGTGCGCAGCACCTGGGCGTCGGCAGGGTGTTGCGCGAGGTGATTGGCGACCGCGCTCCCCAGGCCGAACCAGCCCGGGAGGGTGTGCCGGCTTTGCATCCAGCTGAAAACCCACGGAATGGCCCGCAACTGATCGATGCCGACCGGCTTGCCCTCGCTGCGGCGGGCGGGGCGGGAGGCGATCTTGAGCTGCCCGATCTCGGCGATCGGGGTAGCCTGTTCGAAGTAGGTGAGGAAGTCGGGGTCGTTGTAGACGAGGGCCCGGTACCGCTCGCGGGCACTCGCGGCCAGTGTATCGAGCAGGGCGGTCCACTGGGGTTGCGGTTCGGAGTTTTCGACCATCACGCTGTTGCGGAGCACGGCGTTGACGATCTGCTCGAGGTGCCGTTCGGCAATCCCCGACGAGCCATATCGATCGGCGATCATTTCCCCCTGCTCGGTGAACCGCATTCGGCCGTCGAGGGTTCCCGGGGGCTGGGCGAGAATAGCGCGGTTGGCCGGGCCACCCCCGCGGCCAATCGCTCCACCGCGCCCATGGAAGATCTGCAGCACAATGCCCGCGCGGGCCTCGACCTGGGCCAGTCGCTGCTGCGCCTGGTAGAGGGCCCAGTTGGACTGCAAAAAGCCACTCTCCTTGTTGCTGTCGGAGTAGCCGATCATGACTTCCTGGACGTTCCCCCGCAGTTCCAGGTGCCGGCGGTAGATGGGGAGTTCGAGCAGGTCCCCCACGATCTGCCCCGACTGTTCGAGCGGTTCGAGCGCTTCGAAGAGGGGTACGATATTCAGCCGGCTGATCCCCTCGGCGGGGCGGAACAGCCGGGCTTCTCGGGCCAGCAGCAGCACTTCGAGCACGTCGGCCGCCGAGGAGGCGCCACTGATGACGTAGTACTCGATCGCCTCGCCGCACTGCTGCTCGAGGACCGCCGCGACGGCGCGGAAGGTCTGCACGACTTCGCGCGTCTCGGCCGAGAACGGAAGATGGGTGGGCAGGAGGGGGCGGGGGGTCTGGAGTTCAGCCGCCAGTCGCTGGAAGCGGGCCTGGGGGTCGAGTTCCCGATAGTTGGGACAGACTCCGGTGACCCGCAGGATTTCGTCGAGGGCGCGCGTGTGGCGGTCGGCATGTTGCCGGATGTCGAGCGACAGCAGGTGCAGGCCGAAGGTTTCGACCAGGCGGACGAGATCGCGGAGGCCCCCCTCGGCGGCCCGGGCGGCCCCCACCCGGTGGAGATCGCGGGAGAGAGTCCGCAGGTCGTGCAGCAGTTCGTCGCGGTCGCGATAGACTGCGGCCGGAGGCTCGCGGGGTTCCGCGGTCCAGTGCAGTTCCAGCCGGGCAAGCCAGTCCTGGGTGACCCGGAGCCGGGCGGCGATGGCCCGGCAGACAGCCCGGTACGGTTCGCCAATGACGCGTTCGAACGCCTGCGGCACCAGCGATTGCAGCCGTTCGTGCACCGCCAGCAGCTCGTCGCCCGGAGCGACGCTGTCTTCCGACAGGGACAAGACCCCGGCGAGACGGTCGATGAGGGGCAGGTAGGCGTCGATGGCGGTCTGCTGCAGGATTCCAACTGCGGCGACCGTGGAGACGCTGGTGACATTCGGGTTGCCATCGCGATCTCCGCCAATCCACGAGCCGAACTGCAGCACGGGGGGAGGGGCGGGGAGTTCGGGATAGACGCGGGCGAGCGCCGCTTCGAATTCACGATACAGGCGGGGGATGACGTAAAAGAGCTCGGGGATGATGGTCACGCCATGGCGGACCTCGTCGAGCACGGTGGGACGTTCGTGGCGGACGAGGTTCGACAGCCAGAAGGTCTCGATCTCGGCCCGCAGGTTGAGTTCGATCTCGGCGCGGTCGCGGGGGGACAGCTGTTCGACGTCGAGGCGTTCGAGATCGACCGAGAGGGCGTCGAGTTTTTCGAGGATGGTCCGCCGGCGGGCCTCGCTGGGGTGGGCGGTGAAGACCGGGACGATGCGGGCCCGCTGCAGCAGGGCGTGCAGTTTCTGCGGCGTCACCCCGGCGTCGCGGAGTCGGCGGAGCGCCGCCTCGATGCCATCGGGGAGGGGGCCGGTCGCGGCGAGCGACTGCCAGCGGAGAGCCCGGAGCCGACCCCGCTGCTCGGCGAGATTGGTCAGATCGAAGTAAATGCTGAACGCCCGGATCAGCCGGCGGAGGTCGGGCAGGTCGAGTTGCTTGAGTCGATCGCGGAGGGCGCGGGCCCGCTCGATGGAGGGACGTTCCCGCAGCTCTTTGCTGGCGGCGCGGATCTCTTCGACCAGGTGCAGCGCGTCGTCCCCCGCCTGGTGGCGAATGACTTCGCCCAGCATGCCACCCAGCCGGCGGATGTCTTGACCCAGGGCCCGGCGGACCTCCTCGTCACGGGCCTTGCGCTCGGATGGAACCTGTTGGGACATTCTGCTGCCTGGAGAGTACGAAGCCGACGCGAGTCGGGAAACCACGGGCGAGGCGGGGAATCGATGCTACCACCCGGAGTTGGCAGAGGGTACGCACCCGCCCGACCCCACCGCGACTGCTGGAAATGTGGTGCAAACCACGGGCCAGAGTGGGGTGCCTTGGGGGGGGGCGTTCCCCAGGGCGGTCAGCAGGGCGACCGGCAGGGAGGTACCGACGGCACGGTTCAAGAAAACACGCCCAACCGCGCGGCACTTCGCCCAATCGTCAGGCGATTTGGGCGGGTGGCGGGTGGCAGGTGGCAGGTGGGTTGCCCTCTCGTTCCGCAGAGGCGGACGCTGCGAACCGCTGAGCCTGCGGTTCGCCGTCACCCCTGGGGCAACTGGTCTGGTCGCACGGGGGTGAGGGCAAGATCGCCGACGACGGTTGTCCAGAGGCGAACCTGCCAGTGGGCCACCAGTCCGTTTCGGACGTAGGGATCGTCTTGCGCGAAACGCTCGGCGACGGCGGGGGAGGTTCCCTGGAAGAGCAGCACGGCACCATCGACCGGGTCGGCGAAGGCCCCGCCCAGCACCAGTTCGCCCCGCGCGTGGGCCGCCCAGGCGCGCTGCAGATGTTCGGCCCGGTACGCACTCCGCCGAGTGGCGTAGTCGGGCCCGGCGGTGTAGAGCAGCAGGTAGTGGTTCACGCGCGGGGGGTCAGTTGCATTCCGCGACCAGGGGGCCCGCCAGTTCCTGCAGGTAGAACAGTCGGCCTGGCTGGGTGGGCATGTAAGTCGAGGGGATCCAGGGGGAGGGGGTGTGCCGGAGGGTCATCCAGAGGCTGAGCCCCTGCCACATCATACCCCGGGCGAGAGTCCCGTCGGCTCCCCCAATGATCTTGTTGGCCCCGAGGAAGAGGCCGGGGCCAATGGTGTTGGCGAAGGCCGGCACCAGGGTGGTGCGGCTCTTGAAGCTGGTGATGGCGTTCTGCTCGATGGTGAGAGGATGCAGCTTCGCCCCCAGGCGGTGGGTTTGCTGTTTCCATTCCCGCTCGTTCGCGAACTCACCCGCGAAGTGCGGCTCCCAGAAGGCGATGTGGCAGACCCGGCCAATCCCGAAGATGACCACCAGCTGACCGCCGGCGGCGCGAATCTCGCCAATCCGCTCGGCATAGGTGGGGAGCAGCTTCCTGGTGGCGAAGCAGCGCTGACGGGTGGGAATGGTCAGCTTTCCCAGCGGTCCGTAGAACGCCTGCTGCATGGCGTACTGGAAGGCACCGGTGTTGGTGGCGGGCAGGGTGTTTCCCTGGGCGTCGCTCCACTCGTCCATGTTGAACCCATGGCAGTGGTCGCACGGGACGCCCCATTCGGTCAGGAAGTAGACCGCCCAGCGGTACATGCCCATGGGGCCGACCGGGAGGATGAGGGCCAGCTCGTGGTCGGCATCGCGGGCCTGCTTGATGGTGAGAGCAATTTCGTGCCCCAGCATCATGTCGAAATCGGCGACCGACGAGCAGGCGACCGGGGTGAACCCCCGATGCCACCACTTCTGCCGCTGGCCGATGGTGGCGGGGTCGGGGTCGACACAGCGGTCAATCGCGGCGAGATCCCAGCCAGCGGGGAAGAATCCCTCCATGAGCGAGCCGCGGAGCGTGGTGAGCAGATCCATGGAGGGAGCCTCAATCAATCAACAGAGGGCTGGTTCGGCAGGCAGACATCGATTTGCACGGGGGTGGGCCCCTTCTTCCGCAGTGGGACTCTTCCGCACGGGGGCACTCTATCGCACGGTGACGAGGCACTCAACGGCGCGGGCGGATGGCGGAGCACGGGCGGCCCCTCATATACTGCGGCACTGCCTGCCCCGGCCCACCCGGGATGTCCCGTGGCTTTCTTCCCCGGGGCCGGCTCTCTGCGCCCGACCCTGGGCCCCTTCTCGGGCGACCGCATGTCGAATTCCCTGCTTCCCACCACGGCGCCCGACACGCCGCGGACCCTCTCGTGGTGGCCCCTGCTGCGCAGCTTCCGGCTGGCCTTCCGGCTGAGACAACTGATGCTGGCGGCGGTGGGGCTGCTGCTGACGACCGCCGCGCTCCGCGGCCTCGAACCGTGGTTGCCCGGGGGCCCCTTCCCCCTCCCACCGCAGCCGTGGGAGATCGACCTGGGGTTCGGCACACCGACCCCGCTCGAACTGGTCGCCGGGGGGATTGACGACCCCCAGCGGCTGGCGCGGAACGCCCTCGGGAACGTACGCGTCCCACTGGGCCCGGCACGCGACTTCATCGAGCCGGCCCGCGAGGCGTGGGACCCCCGCGCGGAATGGCACGAAGTGCTGGGAGCCGGGCTGCGGTGGTTTGTGTGGGTGGCGATGTGGAGCATTTTCGGGACCGCACTCTGCCGGAGCGCAGCGGTCGAGTTCGCCCGCGAGCAGAGCACACACATCTGGGGGGCGTTGCGGTTCGGCGCGACCCGGGCCCCGGCAGTGCTCGGCGGACTGCTGTTGCCCCTGGTGGCGGTGGCCGGGCTGGGAGCCCTGCTGGCGCTGGGGGGGCTGCTGGGCCGGCTCCCGTACGTGGGGCCACTGGTGCTGGCGGTGGTGTGGGGGCTGCAGCTGATTGTGGGCGTGCTGCTGATGGTGGTGCTGCTGGGGCTGGTGTGTGGCTGGCCCCTGATGTTCGCCACGGTCGCGGTCGAGGGGACCGACGCGTTCGACGCGCTGAGCCGGTCTTACAACTACCTCTACGAACGTCCGCTGCGCCAGCTGGCCCAGGTGGCGATCACCCTGGTGTGGGGGTCGTTCGCCACGTTCTGCGTACTCCTGCTGGCGCAGTGGGTGGTGCAGCTGACGCTGTGGGGGACGTCGTGGGGCGCGACGCGAGAGGTGCTGAATGACTTTGCCGAGCAGGTTCCCGCCTTGTTGCGGGCCGACACGGTGGCAGCCGCGGTCACAGTTCCCGTGGGCGATGAGACTCCCGTCGCGGGGGCCGTGGGGGCGTTGCCCCGCTGGGTGGCACGCGGCTGGTTCCGCCTGCTGGCCACGCTGGTGACCGGGTTCGTCTACAGCTTTTTCTTCAGCAGCATGACCGTGATGTATTTTCTGCTGCGGCAGAGTGTGGACGGGAACGACCTGGACGAAGTCTACCTGGGGAATGAACCCGAACCAGACGACCTGCTGCCCCTGGTGGGAGCCGCCGCGATGGGCGTGGACCTGTCGAAGGTGGGACAGGCCTCGCCCCCCGACGAGACACCTCCCGACAACCCCCCGTATCCGGCACCCCGCTAGCAGGGCCCTGGGGGCGGTGGACTGGAGGGGTGGGTTGGGGAGTTCGCCCGGGGGGAATGCTCTCCCGTCAAGGCGCGGTGTTGGCTACACTGGCCCCTTGGCCCCGCCCGGGGAGGCGCAGGTTCGGCGAGAACCGTGTTTCCCACTGTGGCAGGCTGTCGAACCGCTCGGGTCGCTCGCGTCCCACGGTCTTTTTCCCGCCCGTTTTCAGACACCAGGTCCAGGCCGATTTCATGCCCACTGCGGCTTCGATGGAGAAAATTGTGGCGCTGTGCAAGCGCCGGGGGTTCGTGTTTCAGTCCTCCGAGATCTACGGAGGTTTGAACGGCTTTTGGGATTATGGACCGCTGGGAGTCGAGCTGAAGCGGAACGTGAAGGAAGCCTGGTGGCGGGACATGATCACCAGCCACGATGAATTCAGCGTGCCCGCCGGGGCCCCCTCGGCGTTTTCGATGGTCGGGCTCGATTGCTCGCTGATCATGCATCCGCAGGTCTGGAAGTGCTCGGGGCATTACGACCTGTTCCACGACATGATGTCCGATTGCCGGGAGACCAAGCGGCGATTCCGGTTCGACCAGATCCGAGGGCGGTGGGTGAAGGGAACCCGCGATCCGAAGGGGCGTCCGCGGGTCTACATCATGACCGACGCCGACACGCCCGAGGCGGGCCTGGAAGACACCGTGGTGCGGGCCTGCAAGTTCTTCGACATCCGTCGCAAAGACGCCGAGACCGGCCTGGTGTTCGAGACTCCCGGGATGGTGGGGCTCTCTCCGCGAGACGAGCTGGCACTGGTGCTGGTTCCGGGGGCCGGAGAGACCGGGACCCTGACCCCGCCCCGCGAGTTCAACCTCATGTTCAAGACCACGATCGGCGCGTTGGGGGGGGCCGAAGATGCGGCGTTTCTCCGCCCCGAGACCGCCCAGGGGATGTTCGTCAACTTCAAGAACGTCCTCGACACGCAGCGGGTGCGGGTCCCCTTCGGCATCGCCCAGATGGGGAAGAGCTTCCGCAACGAGATCACGCCCCGCAACTTCACGTTCCGGTCGCGCGAATTCGAGCAGATGGAGATGGAGTTCTTCTGTCATCCCGACCAGTCGCGGGCGTGGTACCAGTACTGGCGCGATCGCCGGTACCAGTGGTACCTGGCCCTGGGGCTCAAGAGCGAACGCCTGCGGCTTCGCGATCATGCCGCCGACGAACTGAGCCACTACTCGGTGGGGACCGCCGACGTCGAGTACGCCTTCCCGTTCTGTGAACCAGGCGAGTTTGGCGAACTGGAAGGGGTGGCGCACCGCGGCGACTTCGACCTGCGGTCGCACATGGAAGGCAAGCTGGTCCGCGACGCGTCGGGGGCCCTGGCGGTCGAGCTGGGCGAGAATGGCAAGCCCCGGCACCCCGGAAGTGGCAAGGACCTGGTCTATTTCGACGACCAGAGCCGGGAGCGGTATGTGCCGCACGTGATCGAGCCTGCAGCAGGGGCCGACCGGGCGACGCTCGCCTTCCTGTGCGAGGCGTACCACGAAGACCAGCAGCCCGACGAAAAGGGAGAGCCGCAGTCGCGGGTGGTGCTCAAACTGCACCCCCGGCTCGCTCCCCTCAAGGTGGCGGTGCTGCCGCTGGTCAAGAAAGATGGCATGCCCGAACTGGGGCTCGAACTGTTCCGTGAATTCAAGCGGGCGGGGATCCCGGCGTACTTCGATCAGCAGGCGGCGATTGGCAAGCGGTACCGTCGGCAGGACGAGATTGGCACTCCGTGGTGCATCACGGTGGACGGGCAGTCGCTGAGCGACCAGACCGTCACGTTGCGGGACCGCGATTCGCTCGAGCAGGTCCGCCTGCCGCGCGACCGGGTGGTCGCCGAGATCGCCGATCGACTGCGCGGCTAGCCCGCGGAGGGGGATTAGTACGCCGCGCGCACGCGCAACGTGCCACGTTCCGTGATGGCATTCTCCCCGCCAGCGTGGGATGGATTGACTGGGTGCTTGAGGTCACTGGGCCTGTAGCTCACTCAGCCGTGCCTCACTGGCTCACTGGCTCACTGGCTCAGTGGCCGCAGGGCTGCTTCGCTGCGGGGCTTCCTCGTTGGAATGGCGGCTGGTGTCCCCAGTTGCCTTGGTTTTTGCCTGGGCCATCGGCATGTCGATCTCGATCATCATGCCCTGCCTGAACGAAGAGGTGGGCATCGGGCAGGCGGTGGAGCGGGCGTTGGCACTGCGCCCTCACGACCTGGTGGTGGTCGACGGGGGGAGTGGCGACGGGACTGCCGAGCGGGCCCGGGCGGCGGGGGCGGGGCAGGTGCTGGTGACCGGGCGTGGCCGGGCGTTGCAGCAGAACGCGGGGGTGGCGGCAAGCACAGGCGAGACGCTGCTGTTCCTGCACGCCGACTGCTGGCTGGAGCCGGGGAGCCTGGCACTGGTGGAGGCGGCCCTGGCCGACCCCGCCTGCGTGGGGGGGTGTTTTCAGCAGCACATTGACGCCCCCGGCTGGCGGTATCGCTGGCTGGAATGGGGAAACGCCCGGCGGGTGGCGTGGTGGGGACTGGCGTATGGCGACCAGGCAATCTTCGTCCGCCGGTCGATCTTCTCCGCGCTGGGAGGTTTCCCCCCGCTCCCCCTGATGGAAGATCTGTTCTTCATGCGGACTCTGCGGCAACGGGGACGCCTGGCGCAACTCGCCCCCCGACTGCACGTCTCGGCCCGGCGCTGGCAGCAGCAGGGAGTGGTCCGCCAGACCGCCCGCAACTGGGCGCTCACACTGGCCGCCCACCTGGGTGTCTCGCCCGAGCGACTGGTTCGCTTCTACCCACATGTGCGGTGACTGCTTGCGTGCGACGGCCGGCTGGCGCACTGCCTGGCGGGGCCGCGTGGGGCACTGAGGTCAGCCGTTGCCACGATGTCTGGAAGCACGATCTGCGGCCCCATGAGCAGTGGCAACCACAATGGTCCGTGACGCGTGCCCCGTGACTGATTCCGCTGTGGGCGTTGTTGTTGTGCCTGTGCAGGGCGACCGGCGGGGAATCGCGAGATGGCCCGCGAACGGGTCAATCGGCCCCGCGACGGAGGAGGGCGCAGGCGAGGTGGCCGCCAAAGCCGAGCGAGAGCTTGAGGGCGGTCTGGAGGGGCGCGGGGCGGGCCTGACCCGGGGTGTAGTCGAGCGGACAGGCGGGGTCGGCGTGGGTGAGGTTGACGGTGGGGGGGACCACGCCGTCGCGGAGGGCCAGGACGAGTGCGGCGAGTTCGACACTCCCCGCCGCTCCCAGCAGGTGCCCGAGCGCTCCCTTGAGGCTGGAGCCCGGAATCTTGCCGGCGTGGGGACCGAGCGCCTGGAGCAACGCGGCGGACTCAAGCGGGTCATTCCCGCGGGTGGCGGTGCCGTGGTAGCCGATGCAGTCGATTTCGTGGGGAGCGACACCCGCCCGGGCGAGGGTGTCCCCAATGACACGAGCGAGCTGGGCGGGGTCGGGATCCAGCTGCATCAGGTGCGAGGCCTCGGAACCCGATCCACCCGCCAGCCAGGTGGCGAGGGGGGCGACACCCCGCGCGCGGGCATGGGCGACCCGTTCGAGCACCAGGACCGCGGCTCCTTCTCCCACCACAAACCCTCGCCGGTCGCGATCGAAGGGGCGGACCGCCCGGGCGGGATCGCCGTTCGGGGGGGCCAGCACCCCCAGTCGGCGAAAAGAGGCCTGCACCAGTTCGACCAGCGAGGCGTCGGCACTGCCGGCGAGGGCGACATCGCACCGCCCTGCGGCAATCAGGTCGGCGGCCCGGTGCACGCTGAGCAGTCCGGTGGCACAGGCCGCGACGGGGCACAGCAGCGGGCCTCCCAAGCCCAGTCGGGCGGCGACCCAGGCACCGGGAGCCGAGGGGAGAAAGTGCCCCGCCCAGTCCCCCGGCGTGATCGGGGGGAGGAATGGTGCCGAGGAGGGATGCACTTCGCGAAAGAGATGCTGCAGCGCCTGCCAGCCCCCCTTGGAAGTTCCCAGCACGCAGGCGATGCGGTGCGGATCGGCGGGGGCGGTGTCGAGCCGGGCATGGAGCCACGCCTCCCAGGCAGCCCGCCACGCGAGGTCGAGCAAGGGCTCGCCAATGCCAATCGGCCCGGGCTCGCCAGTGCCAGTCGGCAGGGGCTCACTCGACTTGGGCGCATAGCGCGGGTGGCGCGGCGACGGGGGAGCGGCGACAGCGGGGATGGAGTTGGCCGGAAGTGCGGCTGGGGCCCCAATGGCGGTAGTGGCGAATTGGGGCGTGGAGAGCAGTCGGGTGAACGAGCGACCCGCGAGGAGTCCCTGCCAGGTCGCTTCCCGGTCGGGCCCGGCGGGAGTGACGAGCCCGAGTCCCGTGATCGCGATGGCTGATTCAGACACGCCGACTGGTTCGACAGACCGAGAAAAGAGCCAGCCCCATCAGCAAGACGACGACGACCGCTTCGAAGGTGTAGCCGCGGGTCGCACCTGGTCCCGAGAGTTCCACCCCCCCCTTTTCCTGGGCCCGGGCGACCAGTGGGAGACCCACCAGCAGGCCGGCTCCGGCGAGGGGCGAGGCGACGGGGGCGAAGTGGTGAACCGACCGAGGGGTCCCCCGTCGGGCCGCAACGCAGGAAGGGGTCACCCGACGGGGAGGGAGCATGAGACAGCTGAGACGGAGTGGGAGGACCCAGGAGGCCCGCAGGGGAGAGCTGACTGGGAGGGGGCCGAGGCGGCTTGCAGGATGTTGGCCAGCGGATGTTTCAGTTCGCGGAAGACCCGGGTGGGGACCGAGACAGTCTGCCAGCTCGCCGACCGGACCTGCATGGCCCGCTGGTAGTCATCGGCCCAGACCCCGTAGAAGGCGTAGACCGAATTGCGAAAGCGGAACAACTGCTCGAACTCGCCATGCAGCCTTTCGCTGACGACATGGTAGGCAAAGACCAGCACGGCGCGAAAGCCCGGACCAAAGACTTGCTGCCATTGGCGGAGGGCGGGGAGATCTTCGGCGGTCGCCCAGTTTTCCCAGCGATGGCCCCCCTCGGCATCGCCGGAGGGAAATCGGCGGCCCTTGACGTCGACCAGCAGATTGGGGCCGCCGGCGGAGTAGACGATGAAGTCCATCGATTTGAGCGAGGCCCGCTCGAGGAGGGCCCGCTTCGCCTCGTCGACCGCGACGTAGGGAGTCCGCAACATCCGCAGGTACGCCTCGAACGCCGAGTCGTAATGATTTGCCCGTATGGCCATGGTCTGCCCCCATTTGGTCACAACTTGCAAGTCACACAACAGTACAGTGCCGGTGGGTGGTCCTCAAGTGCGATGGCCGGGGAGCGTGGGCAGCGTGCGCCTGGTTGGGGGGAATCTCCCCGTCGGTGGGTGGGGTTGCGCGGAGGGGTTCTCGAGGAGGGGGCGGAGGGGTTCCGAGGGGGCGCGAGGTGGGTCACACTGCGGAATTCCCATTGATTTTCGACTGCTTTCGGACTAGCATTTTGACGTCGCGCCTTCGGGCTCGACAAACCTCTGCCATGTTCGTCACGGGTCTACACTTGTTGACCCTATAACAATCCGCCGGAGGCTTCTCGAGGCTGGCTGCGTGTACATCCTTGTGGGTGTTTTCGAATACCCCATAGGCTCCCACAACCCGGCTTCCCGGCCTCCCCTTTGCGACGCGGGTTCATACAACCGGACCTGAACGGCATTACGGTGGAGGTTTTTCTTTGCAGCGGCCCGCTCCGGCGGGCCGCTCTCTTTTTCGGGGTGTTGTTCGGCGGCGGCTTCTGACCGATTCGCCCGCCCCGGTCCCTCGCCGCTGCCGCTCCAGCGGGAGACGCTGCCTGGCTGACTCCGCTGGCCCCCCGCCGAGGCTGTCGCTGAAGCCTGTTGTGCGCCCCGGTTCCGATCCCCGGGTTGGCTGCCACTCGGTCGCCCACCCCTGGGTCCCCCCTTGATGACAATGGTCGTTCAGCCACAGGGGACTCGCCTTGGCCTTCGCGATGGTGGACGTGGCATCGCGTGGTCGGCTCGGGATTCTCCGCAGGTCTTCGTCTTGTGCAGACCTGGAGGGGATCGCATGGGTTCCGTCTGGCTGCCGCTCCTGCTTGGTTCCTTTCCCCACTGCCGACCGCCACAATCGGACTGGGCTGGGCGACCATCCGTCTGCGGGTCTCATCCACTGGCATGGTCGTCCGCAGGGACCGCCTGGCCCCGGGACGCGGCGACGGGGGTCGTGGGAAGTGGTGCGGGAGCGGTGTGTTGGAGTGGGTGGCGTACGACAGGCTGTGGGGAGGAATGAGTGATGGCCGGACTGTTCGACAGGCAGGAGGCGGCCGAGCGGGAGTTGGCCAAGCCACTCGCCGCCCGGATGCGTCCCCGCACCCTCGCCGAGTTTGTTGGTCAGCAGCACTTCCTGGGGGAAGGCAAACTGCTGCGGCGGATGCTGCAGGCCGACCGGTTGGGTTCCGTTCTCTTTTACGGTCCCCCCGGGGCGGGCAAGACCTCGCTGGCCGAACTGCTGGCGAAGCACACGAAGTCGCAGTTCCTGAGGCTCAATGCCGCCTCGGCGGGAGTGAAGGAACTGCGGGCCGCCCTCGATACCGCCCGCGAACGGCTTTCGACCGGCGGTGGCCG
>Ga0315904_10006929_pt1 | contig 15334 bp, 26 predicted proteins | sample LakEriMetagenome_6_FD_203529 | JGI IMG/M metagenome (GOLD analysis project Ga0315904, IMG submission 203529) | Freshwater fungal communities from buoy surface, Lake Erie, Ohio, United States - Buoy 12 MA120 | ecosystem: Environmental > Aquatic > Freshwater > Lake | place: USA: Lake Erie, Ohio... | reverse complement strand
GACTTGGAACAAAACGTTTATTCATTGTATAAAGTATTGTCAGATAAAGATTTGTTTGAACAGTTCAAGTTCAAGTGTGACTTGGTTCATTTTTCTGAAGATTTAAGAAAAGAATATAAAGAAAAATTAAAAGAAGAACAGTCAATTGTTGATAGAGCGTTTCATTTCTTTTATGTTAATAGAACCTCAAGGAATGGAATTGGCGGAATCACATTGAACACCACAATAAGAAGAAAGATGAGTAAATCTACATCGGATTTTCTTTCGGCAATTGATAGATTACCTGAATTACATCAAAGGTTGTCAAAGATTATTATGTTGAATAGAGATGGGATAGGATTAATTGAAAAATACAACCAAGATAATATCTTAATTTATTGTGACCCACCATACGTTCATTCAACCAGAACTGACACAAGATATAATGTTGATATGGTTGACAAACAACACGAAAAGTTTTTGGATGTTGTCATCAAATCAAAATCAAAAATTCTTATTAGTGGTTACGATTGTGAGATGTATAATAGATTGACGGAAAATGGTTTTGAAAAAATAAACTTTGAGGTTAACACAATTGATGGCACCTTTAAAAAGAAAACAAAGGTTGAAACTCTTTGGAAAAATTACTAAACTTAATTTATGATAGAAACAAATAAAGTAATAAATGGGGATTGTATTGAGGTAATGAAGACACTACCCAAAGGATGTGTTGATTTAATTTGTACATCACCACCTTATGGTGTTGGTATTGATTATGACACACACGACGATGACGTTCAGTTTGAGGATTATTTGGTGTTTGCAAAAACTTGGCTAACCGAAGCGTATAACGTATTAAAGGATGATGGACGAATCGCATTAAACATCCCTTACGAAATTAACAGGCAAAAGAAAGGGGGAAGAATATTTTTTGTTTCAGAGATGTGGCAAATAATGAAAGAAATTGGATTTGGGTTCTTTGGTATCGTGGATTTAGAGGAACAATCGCCTCATCGTTCTAAAACAACTGCGTGGGGTTCTTGGATGAGTTGTAGCTCGCCATATATTTATAACCCGAAAGAGTGTGTAGTATTAGCTTACAAAAAACAACATATTAAAAAAGTAAAAGGTGAACCACAATGGAAGGGAACAACCATTGAGGTAGAACAAGAAGATGGAACAAAAAAGAAGAAGGTTGTTTATGAAGACGAGGACAAGAAAGAATTTATGGAGTATGTGTATGGACAGTGGAATTATTTTGCGGATACAAAATCACTTACCAAAGCAACCTTTTCAATGGACATCCCAACCAAAGCAATTAAGATTCTAACCTACAAGAATGATATTGTTTTAGACCCATTTGCAGGAAGTGGAACAACTCTTGTTGCTGCAGAAATCCTTGGAAGAAGATGGTTGGGTATTGAACTATCACCAAACTATTGTGATGTGATTGAGAAACGAATAACACCATTCATTAACTTACAAACAGAGAACCAACAATAATGTTGGTTTTTTTATTTTGTTGATATTTATTTTTTAGAATGAGTGAGGCACTTAAATTACACACAGAATTAAATAGAACGTATAATCTTAGAAAGATATACGACTATTTAGAAAAAGTTCGTAAATCAGGTATTATAAATATGTATGGTGCCAGTCCATTATTATATATGGGTAAAGATAGGATAGAACACGAATTTAAGTATAAACACATTGGTGATGAAGAAAGTTATGATGAGGTTTTAGAGATGGCTGAAGAAATCAAAAATGAACTCATCAGTGGTGCAATGGAAAGAGTTGGAATTGATAATATTAGAAGTTTAGAAAGAAAGATACAAAAGGACGCACAAAATATTTTAATTGTTTGGTCTAAACTTAAAGGAAGAGTAATCAGAGAAAGTAAAGAAGATGAATACAAACCACATCATTTTTTAAGAAGAATAACAAAAGATAAATTGGATGAAATTGTTTATGATAATATCAAATATATGATTGATTGGAGTTCAGATATGGAGCGTGAAGATATCTGTGAAAGTTACGAACTTTGTGATTATGATCAATTTGCTGAGGCAATGATGACAGTCATAATAGATGATTTAGAAAAGGTTATTGAAATACCGCACTCAATGATGTTTTATTATGGAATGAAAGATACCATAAAAAAACTATATAAAAAAGAATTATTAAAAGCACAAAAAATTATAACCAAAAACTTTGATTAGTTTAATTTATTTTCGTATTTTTAATGTGTAAAAATGAAAAGAGACATTACAGAAAGTATAAAAAAGTTTGTCACCAATGTATTTAGAAACGACGAAACTATAAAAGTCAGTGTAAAAAAAACTGATGAAACATATAACGTATTATGTAATGTAGTTATAGATGATAATTGTGGATTATACGCACTTTGTAATGCACACAACAAAGTAGATATAATAAAATTAAAAAAACAATTGAAGGATGTTTTTGGTTTGAAGTCAAGTCAAATTAAAGTTAATAGTTATATAAAACCTACATATCCATACACAATTACATAAAATTATTACTGAAGTTTCATATTTATAATATATGAACTTACAAGAAAACATACAAAGGATAAAAGAAATGATGAATTTGTATGAGCAATCCAATGAAATTAAAATCAAACCTTCAGTTAAAGGTAATATAAATTTCTTTGATAAAGATAATAAAAAGGTTTATATATACAGAGTTCAGGCAAGAGTTGAGAACGGTATTTCGATGAATATTTTTATCAAATCATTTGATGACACAAATGGTAATATGACATTTATTAATCCCCAAGATGAGTCAGAAGAAGAAGTAACAATACCAATGGAAAAAATAAATGAGATGAGACAAAAAGCTCCTCTCAAACAAAATATCACCAACATTTATAACTTTAAGAAATTAACAAAACAGATTGAAATTGATTTGATTTTTATTGATGAAAAAACATTAAATATTGTTTGATATGAATCTAAAATCCGTAATAAAGAAAGTATTATTAGAAGTAAGGCAACTCAAAGATATGTTGCAACCCGCAACACCAAAAGGTAAGTTACATCATTACTCAACGTATAAAAACAGAGAGAGTATTCAGAAAAATGGATTATTACCCAAAGTGGGAAGACAGACAGCAAACTATATGTCACACAATTTCCCTGATGTAGAACCATTACCAATGGTGTTTGCTCAAGACCCAAATCACGGAAATTTCTTTGGTGTTTATGGAAGTGATTTATGGGAAATAGATTTAAATCAAATAAATAATAATTGGTATCACGACCCTATTCATAAAGACGATGAAAACAAATGGGGGTTCTTTGTTACTTTAGACCCAATACCTCCTTCAGCAATCAGATTAATTAGTTCAGATGAACAAAGAGATGATGATATGGAGGTTTATAGACAAACAGGTGAATACCCAAAAAGAGAAACGGAAGAACCACAACAACAAGAAGAACCAAATAAGTGGGATGATTTATTGGGTAAATTAGGTGATGATGATTTCACATTCAATATGGATGATTTAAAATTACAAGAATCAATAAGAAGGATATTAAGGGAGGAAATAGATGAATATGCCAGAACATTAAAAAATACGAGAAGACAAGGTGTAGGTTTAAGATTCCCAAAGTCCGCAGTCAAAGCAAATCCATCAAGATTCAGAAAATATAGTAGAGAAGAACAAACAGAAAGTGAAATCACTGAAAGATGTTGGAAAGGATATACACAGAAAGGAATGAAAACAATGTTTGGTAAGAGATACCCTAATTGTGTTAAAATTAAGAAGAAATGAATTTAAATGAAGAAATAAACAGGATACAAAGAATGATGGGAATCATTAAAGAGTCTGTTGATGATATAAACTCCGTTCTCAAAATTGGGTCAAAGGGTGATGAGGTAAAAACATTACAAAAGATATTGGGAATCAAACCACAAGATGGAAAGTTTGGACCTCAAACCAAAAAGTGTGTTCAGGATTTCCAAGATGAAGTAAATATAGATAGTGATGGTGTTGTTGGAACAGAAACAAAGAACAAACTTAGGGACTTTGAAAATGGTGATATAGATTGGGATACACCAGAGTTTTGTAAGAAACTTGAAATTGAGGATAAAGAAGATACCGATGATGACGTTGATAAGACAATAGTTGTTGGAAAGAACAAAAATATTATTATTGGGGATTCCCAAACACCTTATGTTGATAATGCAACACTAAAGGCAAACCGAATATCCAAAGATGGTGGTGAGAAGTCATTATGGGAAGGTGGAAAAACTGTTTCTTGGTTAATAAAAGCATTGAAGAAATATCCTGTTGATAAGAATGTAGAAAATGTGATTATTTGTATTGGAACAAACGGAGGTTTTGGTAAATTTTTGAATGATGATATTGGAGGTTTATTCACACAACTTGAAATGAAGTTTCCTAAAGCAAAATTCTTGGTTGTTCAAGGCTCTTGGGGATGGGGCGGTTTGAAAAACATTAAAAAATCTGATGTTACCAATTATTATAAGAAATTTGAAAAATATGGTGCAAAAATAATTGAGCCACCAATTGGTGATATAGAACCACACGGTAATAAACCAATTTACAAAGAGATTGGTAGGAACATAGATAAGATGTTGTAATTAGATGAAACTTTTAATAAAAGAAAATATGAACTTAAAAAAAACTGTCATAAGGAGATTATCTTTTGTTGAAGAATATATTGATGAATTAGTCCCAAGAGAGGTTTGTAGACATTGGGTAAAAGATGAGGAACGTGAATATGTAAGTGGAACAATGAAAGAAATTGTTAGGACTATGATTGACACGTTTTTAGATATACGTTCAGAAAATTATAATGAAGTTTTTGATAAAACATATGAACTCTTAATTGATGCGGGTTATCAAAGAAAAATTAGAAATTTCTTCTTAAACTCTATGGATAAGTGTAAAAAAAACATACGAGAGTCAGAAGAAAGAAAACTACCATCCTTTTTTACCCGAAGAATTGACCATCATAAGTTTGAAAAGATGATGAGAAAGGGAATACCTTATATATTCCACGATTCAAATTCGTTACAGGAGTTCAAGTATAAATTAGTTGAGGCAACACTTGAGAATTACATTCATTACAAGTATGATATAAACATTGATGAGTTACCACAAGAAGATAAAGACACATTCATTCAATATATGGTTGAAACATATGACCCAGTATTAACAGCGTATTACAGAAACTATTATAAGAGGTGAAAGAACTAATCAGACATATATTAAAAGAGGAAACATCAGCACAGAAAAGAGTAAAATCTATGATGCAAAATATTGGAATTGTCAAAACTTCCAATGCGGTTGGGGGATTTTATAATTTAGTAAAAATACTTGGTGATGATTATTTCACAAAAGATAAAGTTGTAAAAATGATTGGTGAAATCTCTTCTGAATTTGGTGAAGATGGTAAAATATATTTATACGATTACGAAATAGATATTAGTTTAGGAAGAGATGTTTATAACGATGGTTCTTACCAAGAAACATCCATATTTTTTGTTGATGAAAATGAAGAATATTATAATAAAACTTGGATGTATGATGAAGATGGACATATGTTTGATGAACCAATTGATAATGGTGTTGGTTATTTAGATGAATTGGATTTATCTACATTACATAAAATATTAAACAATATTGTGCAGGTATTTAACATATGAAAAAACTAATCAGACATATACTAAAAGAAGAAACATCAGGTCCACTTCTTGCTATTAGAAGAAGAACGGATATGATTGATAATGTATTTCCCAAAATAGTTGATAATGTTGTCAACAGGTTCGGATTTGATATTTGTCAAATGGGTGAACCCAAAATATTTATTGAAACAGTAACAGATGCACTATCTGAGTCGTTATATTGGACATACTTTTCAACAGCATTAGATGATGATACCGAACAGTGGGATATAATATATAGATTCATAATAGAGTATGTGGAGGATAAATACGGAGAACAACTAACACAATTATTCCACGCAAATTGTGGTAAAGGTGGAATAAATGAATCAAAAGATGATGAAAAACGACTTCCATCTTATATTCTTAGAAGAGTCGATATAAAAGAGTTGGAAAATCAATTTAATGATTCCATTAAATTTATAATTGATATCTACGCGAGACAGGGAAGAAAAGAAAAACCACCAATTGGAGATTTTATGGATTCTGTTACAAATGTTATGTTAGATAATCTTCACTATGATTTTTATACCACAATACCAAAAGAAAACCTGTGGGCTCGTAAACTGATTGAAGATTTTAAAGATTATTATGGAGATAGAATAAAGAAAATATATCTGAAAACATATAATGAAAGAATTAATTAGACATATATTAAGGGAGGAGTTATTAAACGAATCAAGTTTTTTTCTTAGGAGAGTAAATTTGGATGAGGTTAAAGAATTACTTCCAATCAACGCAGAACAAGTTTTCTATGAGACGGATAGTTATGAACAGTTCAAATATGAGTTAACTCTAAGAGCTGTAGAAACAATTATGTGGAATGATTATGAACTTGGATGGGAAGATTTGCCAGAACAAGAAGAAATAGAATTTGTAAAACGAGCTTCAAACGTACTTGAGAAAACAATTAAAAAATTATACAACATTCAGAATCGTAGATAATGAACCTCCAAGAGAACATAAGAAGAATTTTAAAAGAGGAAACAAACTTACCCGCACTTATCAGAAGGAGAATATCTTTTGATAGAATAGAAAAAGAATTTAAGGAATCATTAGAGGGGGCATTTGATATGTTTATTCGTGCGGTTAAGAGCCGTAAAGAGGTGTTTACGTATCAAAAAGGTTTAGAATCTGTAATACGGTTAACAATTACTATGTTAATGGATTCCATTCATTATGAACTTTATTCAACACTACCTGAAGATATACAATGGTATGATGATGTATATAAAATATTAGAGAAACACTACAGAAGTAGAATTATAAAAACATATATGAAATATTTTAATATATAGTATGAACCTACAAGAATCCATAAGAAGAATAATAAAAGAGGAAACTTCCCTCAAGAATAAATTATTAAATAGTATAGATGATATTGGTATTCTTAAAACGGCAAGAAAAGTTGCAGGGTTAAAGAATCTTATGAAAATATTAGAAGATAAGTTTCTTACCCGTCAAATCAGAATACAAACAATCAGTGAAATAGTATCAGATTATACGGAAAGACAAAATGAAGTGTGGATGGTAGAGGATGATATAGTTATAACTGATAATAATGAATACTTCACACGAATAGAATTATTAAATCCCAATTCAGCAGTTGCATACGTATATGAAAAACCTGAATTTGACGAAGGGGATGAGTATGATATATATTACGAAGATATGGATAGAAAATTACTTGATAGGATTTTCAATGAGGTAATAGAGTATTATATTTACAAAGGTTATTAAACATCACAATATTTATATTATGAATATTTATAAATAAAAAATGAAACTCATAGAAAATCACATAAGAAAAATTGTCAAAAGTATTTTGAATGAAGGGGTTGATTCATCCACAATGATAAAGGTATTTAATAATCACCCAAAAGATATTCCCGCAAAAAGTTTCTATCCCAAAATTATTCCAAAACAATACAAAGCATTATACACACCTGGTGGTAATTGGTGGCAAAATAGTTGCGCATCAAAAATGTCCCACGCAATGAATAAGTCAGGGTTCAAAACAGGAGGTGGATATAAAACAGAGGTGGATTATGAAGGAGTTCCCAAAGGCACACAATTTAATCCAGCATCACAGGCATTTAAAACAATTTTCAGGAAACATTTTGGTGAACCAACATTTAAGTTTTCCACAGACGGATCGAGCGCAGAAACTCCTGCAAAAATTAAGGGAGTTAAAGGTGTATATGTATTCACAACAAACGCATTTAAAGATGCAAGTGGACACGTTGATGCTTGGGATGGGACAAAAAGTGCGGGAGGACATGAATATTTTGATAGAGTTGGTGTATGGGAGTTTTGGTCCCAAAAAGGACTTAATACAAAAAATTGTGGATGGGGTAATGACGATGTAAGTTACAAAAACTCAAATTGGAAATGTTATACTAATCCTGAAGTGGCACCCGCATTAAAGAACGCAAAAAAGTGTGGATGGGGTAATGACTTAAAAGGATATAGAACAAGTGGATGGAAGTGTAAAAGATAAAATTTAATCATATGAAAAAAGTAATTAGAATAACCGAATCAGATTTAATAAGAATGATTTCTAAAATCATTAACGAGACAGATGAATCAAGTCTTCCAGAAACTCCTGAAACACCACCACAAGACTATGAACAAAAAGTAAATATGTTACTTAAAAAAAAGTTAATCAAACAAAAACAACCTATGAAACAATCTAAACCCCTACAATAAGGGGTTTTTTTATTAAAGAGCACACAAATTAATTTTTTATAACAAAATTATTTCATATATTTGTTAGATGAGGGAAATAGGAAAGTATCATCTAACGGCATCAGAAATTGATTTTTTTAATTTACATACAAGGTTTAAAACGGATGGAAGAATAATAGGTAATATTGGGGAAGATTGGTTTGCCAAATTTTCCAATGGAAAAAGATTAGAAGAGACGGCACCATACGATGTGTTAGAATCGGATGGAACGAAGTCAGAGGTTAGATCATGTATAAGGGAAGTTAGCTTCGGCTCCTCCAAAGAAGTAGGATATGGAAGAAAAATAACGATAGAGGGGTTCCAAAATAAATTAAATTCATTGGACAGATATATTGTTATTGATTCACAAAATATAGACGAGGGTTATATTTCTTTTATTGAGGTAACTAAAGAGGACTTACTTACTCTCAAATTGGGTAAGAATAAAAAAATGAAAGCAACCAAATTTTTCAAGATTGTTTATGGAAATTAATAAAGTATATAATGAGGATTGTATTTTAACAATGGGTAAAATGAGTGATAACTATATTGATATCACCGTTACTTCTCCACCTTATGATGATTTACGAACATATAACAATAAAGTAAAAGGGTTACAGACGGAATATAATGGATATTCTTTTGATTTTGAGAATATTGCAAAAGAATTATATCGGGTGACTAAAAAAGGCGGAGTGTTAGTTTGGGTTGTAGGTGATGCAACACACAATGGAAGTGAGACAGGAACATCATTTAGACAAGCATTATATTTTAAGGAATTGGGGTTTAATCTTCACGATACTATGATTTATATGAAGAATAACTTTTCCAATCCTTCGTCCAATAGGTATCATCAAATATTTGAGTATATGTTTGTTTTTTCTAAAGGTAAACCAAAGGTTTTTAATTCCATTAAAGACAGAAAGAATGTCTATGGAGGACAAGTAGGATCATGGGGAAAAAACACCGTCAGACAGAAGGATGGGACAATGAAAGAGAATAAGAAGAAGATTATTCAAGAATACGGACAAAGGTATAATATATGGCAGTATAAAACATCCAAAAATGGGCAAGAAGATGAGGTGGCATACGAACATCCAGCGATATTCCCAATAGACTTAGTGAAAGATCATATAACATCTTGGACAAATGAAGGGGATTTAGTATATGATCCATTCATGGGTTCAGGAACAACAGCAAAGGCATCAATATTAACAAATAGAAATTATGTAGGTTCAGAAATAGAACAATCATATATGGATATAATAAATAAAAGAGTGTAGATTCAAATCACTCGGCTCATAGTCCTACACTTCGTTTCGGAATTCACCTCATAATTTCATTCTACACTCTTCATTCTCCCCATCTTTTATTAAATGGGTGTTTATTACTCTCGTTTAATGGACAAAGGTAAATCTTACCCCCATTTATTAGTTGTCCATAAGATAGACGGAATAATACATATAGATTAAATCAGATGAATGTTCACATATAGTTGATGTTCACGTTCCGTGAACAAGGAGATGAGGTGAACAACTGAGGGATTTATTTAGTTATCTGTATGAGTGTTCATTTTTAGAGGATGTTCATTGACAATGAACAAGACAAAATAATGAACAATTGTAGATGTTTACATATGTTATTTGGTGTCTATATTTACAGGGACAGATGTTAAGTTGAACCCTAACGGGCGTTGAAGTATTGCATATAACATACCATTCTAACGTCCTAAAGGACTGTCCACGGCTATGGGGAATTAACATTACATTTTTTACTGGAAAACAGGTATAGTAAAAAAAGTGTTGTTTTTGATACCTGTAGAAGGGGTTTTCCTTCATTACGGTATAAAGAACAAAGATAATGGTGGTAGAAAGTGGTAAAACATAACATTAAGAAAATGTTAAAAAGTGGGAGAGGGGATTGTCCCCTGTGTAACTCACGACTGACATTTTGACAAAATCAAGTTTTTTAACATATATTTATTAACAAAAATCCCCCCTTATGACATCAGTATTAAACATCTTCAACACAAATGTTAGCAAAATAAACGATACCATAACTGTGACATATTGTCATAATGAGTTTTCTGGTACGTGTGTTTATAAAGAATTGACACTTCAAGGCAGCACCAAGAAATTTAAACAGAAAGTAAATGTTCTTATAGATACAGACATGGGGGATGTAATTGAGTATCTATATCAGACAGATAAAATACATGGTCCATCAGATATTGATATGATACGTTATGAGATTCAAACACATTCCCGCAAACAAATTGAGGGTTAGTTTATTTTTTTTAATTCAATGTTATATTTATAATAGTAAAACTTATTTTCCCCTCAGTAGGGAATTAGTTATTCAGTCACCCAAGTGGTACGTAAAGGATAAGATGAGTGATACAAACTAAAAGTGAAATACCTACTCAAAAGGTGGGATAATTTTTTATTATCTAAAAGTAATGGCAGGAAACTTCTCTGATGATTTATTAATCAAGTATCTTAAAATGGCATACAAGTTTTTAGCTTCCCGTAACTATAGCATTGAAGAGTTGGACATAGATGAACTTTATAACATGAGGGAACTTGATTTTTTAATGCGTCCCCTTAATCTGAGCAAGGATGAAAGATTGGATTTAGAATACCTGTGGTTTCTTATTTCAAAAAACTACAATAGGGATTTTGAAAAAGAGTTAATAAAACCAACACTTAATACCTTTCAGGTTCAACATAGGGTTAGGGAAAGAATAGTAAGAACTCTTTACTACGAACAAGAATTGGAATCATATCTTGACAACGATGCGTTTGATACAGATTATGTTAACGCTTTAGAGATGAACGATGAGTTCTTTATTTATGATGGGACAGTTACAGATGAAGAAACTGACGACTCATACATAGATGATAGCGAACTTTACGACATCACCCAAGTTTAATCCACAAAAAATATTGGGGTAGGTTGGAGTCCACCCTCTGCAGAAGTTATTTCCCCTGAACCCGTTTCGGACTTAACCACCAACAATACAAAGATACGGAGAATAATTGACATTTACAAACAAATGGATATTTATTTTATATGAAAAACATCACCAAAGGTTTTGCTCTAAAGATTACAAAAAGAAACAACGAACCCTATTACAAATCGGTTAAGGAATCTTTTAACTCAGAGACAGAAGTTGATGAGTATATTAATAATCTTAAAAAAGATACAGAAGTAATTGGGGTTATTGATATTCCAAAGGATAGTATCAATGAGGCAGAAGAAAAGATAAACTCCAAACAAAAGGGACTTGAGGTATTAACAACTCATGCTAAAAAGAAATACCCCTTCATTAAAAAGATAACAAGAAGTGATTACCCAATACTTGCAACCCTATATGTAAACATTGAGATTGACTTAATGAAGTTCTATGAGATAACAGGAACACACCCAGGTGAAGATTATATTAAATATGATTACTTGGCTGAGCTATTAATGGAGGATGGATCATACCTTAATCGTTATGTTGCGGATGAGTTTACTAATGACTATGGGTTTGAGTACAACCATGAGATGGATGACTACCTTACAAAATACTATCAGAGGTTACCTAAGTATCTAATATACAAACAATACGAGGAACTAACTGATGAGGGGATGGATGAGATTATATCAAAGTTCCCCAATCAGAATAAGGAATGGTTAACACAATGGAAGGGTGAAGAACAACCTGCTGTAGTTAAGGTTGATAAGTTTATACCAATAGTCTCAGTTGAAGAAGTTATCAACATGACAATTTGACATACCCTACCCCTACCATACAAATACCCCCTCCCCTTATGGGGTTATGACATAATGACGCCCCCCTCCTCCCGTATCCCCCCCATATATGACCTTTTGTCACCCCAAAAGGGGGCTCAATCCCCAAAATGAAATATTCGTTAAAAAATTTCCAGAAAAATTTTTGGGAAAAAATGGATACTATCCCCCCATCTTATTAATGGGACATATTTATCTATATGAAAATCATTATCACAGAAAATCAACAAGAGTTACTTAGGATGTACATAAAACAACTAAAAGATAAATTAAGTAATGACTCTGACATTATAAATTTTCATTTACAAAATGAATTAAATAATATGTTAAGTTATGTTGTTGATAATTCAAAAGAAGAAACAATTAATAGGGTGATTAATAATGTGTATGATAATTGGAGTCATAAAGAAAATATCTTCACAGGTGAAGGGACAGTTAAAAATTTACTTAAAGACATCTACTCAGATGTAATTGGTAAAGAGTACAACAAGTTAAGAAAACGGTACTCCCATCTTATGAATAAAAAATAAAATTCAACCCCTATCCCATAAAGAGGGGTTTTTATTTGTTCATAGTATTTATCTAATATGAAAATACTAATAACTGAATCACAGTATAATTTTATCAAAAGAAGATATTCTTTTATAAGACAATTAATGGATAGGGAACTTGTTGACCAAGAACCTTGTTATTACAAATATTATGGTACAGGATTTGATAGTTATAAACGAGCAGTTTTAGAAGGTGTTACAGAATTTGTAATGCAGGAGTTTCCCAATTTTTATGATATGGATGAGGAAGAATCCGATGAAAAGTGGGAAATGATATATGATGGTTTAGAGGAATTATTCAGTAATGAAATTGAGGACTATTATGATAATGCCGATTGTAGTGAATACGAAGAAGGATACTTAGATAAAGATTAAGTTTTCCACAAACACGACACCTTCTTTATTTCAACCCCTAAATCCAAAAAAAAATTTTCAGAAAAATTTTGGGGAATTTGACTTTTTTTGTATCTTTGTTTCACTAACAAATTAAACTGATATTCTATGGTAGAAATTGTTTTGATTGCCAATTGTGTTATGTTGATAGCATTTATGGTTGTTATGGTTTTGTAAATTAATTATCCCCATTCCTAAAGAGTGGGGGTTTTTTATTATGTATTAGTATTTATTTTATATGAAATATATCATTACAGAAAAACAAGATAAGGAGATTCGTTCATTTATGAGACGACTCAGTATTGCTGATGATGTCATTTCTAAAATAAATCCTAAAGATGTTTGCAAGTATTGGAACGACAATGATAAGGATGCCTTATACTTTTCCGATGACATTATTCAGGATATTGTATGGAGAATTAATGAGACATTTGGAATTAATTCGTATAGTAACAAGAAACTTTATAAATTTTTTGAGGATAATGGGTATTATGATAAATTAATTAAAATATTTCATAAATCATTTGAATTATGCGAATAATAATTACAGAAACTCAAAATGCCATTATTTACCTTAGAAGAAGATTATACGATAAGGAAATGTATAATTTGTTAAGAGATATTGTTGTTGAGGGTTTTGATTATGCCGAACCATGTGAATATGTAAACAATTACGATAAATATAAGAGTGATATAATATGGGGGTCTGTTCAGACATTTACAAATACATTACCTTATGAACTTGTTGGTTCTGATATTGATAGAATAAAACTTGATTCATTTATCTATAAATTTACCGAAGATGAGTTTGGGGATTTGATTAGAGATAGATATAAATTTGTTGTATTTGATTGGGGGTGTGACGAGTAGTTATGAAAATTATTATTACAGAAAACCAAGAATTTCTTCGTAGAAGGTTTTTACAATTTATTGATATTGTTGAAGAACAAATTGATGGATATGAACGGAATCAAGATAATCCCTGGTGGTGTCGTACATATGACCCTGAATCTTTTTTAAAGAATTTAACTAATAGGTCTATTGAGGTGTTCGTTGATGAGTATTGGGACTTCTTTCACGATACCTACGAAAGGGGTGGTTCAGATATGGATATTAGTATATTAAATAAAATTGTTAATGATGAATATGGAAACTATATCAAAAACCTTTTTGTTCGTTCATGCGGTGTGTCCCGTTATTAATAATTAATTTGACAACCTCTTTATTTATTTATATTTTTAAATAAAAAAAATTATGAACTCATTTTTATTTATTTTGGTTTTAGTTGGTTTATCATCATATGTTCGTGAAAAGAACGGTGTTGATGATTTTTCCATTTATAATTGTTCCCCATTAAATACAATTTCTATTGCAACTGGGATTGCCTCATTTATTATTTTAATAATTTCTAATATTCATCTTTTGTTTGTATAAATAAAATTCTACCTTTTGTATGATTTTCTGAACGCCGAATCCGACTTCGTCGGTTATTTTTATTTGGGTTAATGTATTTATAATAAAAACATTATGAGAAGAGTTGTAAGATTAACCGAAAGAGATTTAACCCGAATTATAAAAAGGGTAATTTCTGAACAAAGCGACACTTGTGGAACTTGTGTTATGGATGCGGCAAAAAATGCGGGGATACAAGATGTTACCCAAGAAAAAATGGCGGCACTTATTGATATAATGATGAAAGGTGGTGAACCAACTTTTGAGGATATCAAAGAAGTTCTTCCTGATTTCGGTGATTTATTTAAAGGTGCAAAGTTCTTAATGAATGTTGTATCTTGTATGGATAAATGTAAGGGAACTGGTGTAATGATGTAATTTTATATTGATATGAAAAAAATTATAACATTAAATGAATCTGATATTACCCGAATTGTAAAAAGGGTAATAAATGAAATGGAAGATACGGAACCTCAATATCTTTCAATTTCAGAATGGGAAGAAATTTGGTATAAGTTAAGAAAAATATCAAAATCATTTCATTTTCCTGAAAATGGAAATTTTACATTTGGTGGATTATTTTTTTATTATAATCCCGATGATGGTTCATTAAGACTTGAACCACAAAAATTGACTGATTGGAGAACCGAACCCGAAGATGCGGCTGAAGTTTTGGATAATTATGCGTCAAGGTTGGAAAACTTTTTAATGGAGGTTGA
>Ga0315904_10006927_pt1 | contig 15338 bp, 7 predicted proteins | sample LakEriMetagenome_6_FD_203529 | JGI IMG/M metagenome (GOLD analysis project Ga0315904, IMG submission 203529) | Freshwater fungal communities from buoy surface, Lake Erie, Ohio, United States - Buoy 12 MA120 | ecosystem: Environmental > Aquatic > Freshwater > Lake | place: USA: Lake Erie, Ohio... | reverse complement strand
TTGGCGACACCATTGGTACAGTATCAGATATCGGAGCTACTCAAGACGGTGCTGAAATCGCTTGGGAACCTGATATGGTTGACATTGAAATCGATCAGTTCGGTGACGCCGCACGCGTCATTGTTTCGAAGATCAAGGTTTCAATCAAGACGAAGCTTGCAGAAGCTACCCTTGCGAATCTTGCTTATTCGTGGAACCTGCAGACCTCTGGCGCTGAGTCAGAGCTCACGTATGGTGCTTCAAACAACACTCTTCGTATGGGTATTCAGTCAGTTTATCCCGTAGAGCGTGCAATTACTCTTGTAGGTAACGCTCCCGGAACGAGTGGCACGACCACTAAGACTCGTACTTATAGCTGCGGTAGAGTTATTCAGTACAGCTCTTCATCACATATGCTGAAGCGTGCTGAGAATGCAGCTTTCCCTGTTGATTTCCGTATCCTTCCTAACCCATCAAACACGGGTCAGGAATACGGCACCATTGTCGATCAGGTCTGATATTTAAGTTAAAACACATTCACACTTTGAGGGGCAGAGCAATCTGTCCCTCTTTGTGTTATAATGTGCATTGACCTTACAGGAGTGTGTTTATGGCCAAGATTAATAATATTCGTCCGGGAGTTGAAGTTTCGTTCTCAGATAAGACAAGAACGATTTACCCGGTTTCCCTTCGTCAGCTTCGAAAGCTGAATGCAGTTATGAAGGAAATGGAAAATTCTGAAGATGATGACAAGTCAGTAGATCTCATGGTTGAGGCTGCTCAGGTTATCCTTTCTGCTATTGAGCCCGAAATTGCTGATGATCCTGAACTTGTAGAAGATCTTCTTGATATCAAGTCATTCAATCAACTTATTTCTGCTGCAATGGGGACTGACCCAAACGCATAGGAGGGGGAGGTGACGGAGAAGATGTCACCTTTGATGATATACCCCTAACTTTGCTTGAGCAGGAAGTTTTTTGCGAATGTGGATCTTGGAAGAATTTCCTTGATTTAGAAGAGTCTTTGTCTCTTGACGAGCTTATCGTTCTTTACGAAGCTACTGTTGAGAGGCAGTCTCGCGCGATGAAGATGATGGCGGCTGCTGCGGGGGCCGAGGTGTCTGATGATCAGTCAGCGATCCAGTATATCTACTCTGATTCGGATTCGGAGAAGTCTGAGCAACGGAGTTATACACCTGCTGCGCTGATTGATCCGAAGGTTGGCGGAGAGGTAACTCCGGCTTTTGGCGAAGATGAAGTATATAAGTTGCCTATAAATCTTGGTTATTCTATAATTGAGGGTGAGCAATAATCCGAGAGGATTAAGTGAGTGTGAGATATGCCTATAGGTGCTGCTGGAGCAGATGAGACAATTCAGATTCCCGTTGTCACGACTGTTGAGGGCGTTAAAAAGGCTATTGATGATCTCAAACAACTTGGTGCTCAGTTAACTGCTATTGATAAGCAGCTTAGATCTGGTTTAAATAGTGATGCTTTAAGCAAGCAGTTTGCAGATATTGCTAAGCAATTTGATAAGGCAACTAAGTCTGTAGTATCTGGAAGCGCCGATTCCGAAAAAGCTGTATCTAAAATTAGATCTGAAGTAGAGAAGCTCAACGCAGAAATGCTTAAGGCTCAGAAGTCTAAGGGAATCGGTTTTATAGGAGATAAAACCGATTCCGATGCGATAAAGAGATTTAAGAAATCTATGGAGAATGTTGGCACTCCTGTTATGGGTGGCGCTAAGAGCGTAGGTATGTTGGTTCGCAATATGCGCAGTTTGAGCGCAAACTTGAACGATACCTCCAAGGCTGGCATTGCAACAAGGGCTAGTATAGACGCTGTTCATAGTGGAGGCGCTGTTGCCTTCATGCCTGCTTTAACAAGGGCTGAGCAGTTTAATATAAAACTTGCATCTCTTCGCAAAAATATCACCGGGCTGACACAGGAGCTGCAATCTGCTGCTAAGGATAAGCAGTGGGTAGGCCGTCAGATGATCGAAGGTATTACGGTTCCTATTGCTGGTATCGGCACTATGGCTGTTAGATCTTTTATGGCTGCTCAGTCTGAGATGATTCAGTTGAAGAAGGTTACCGAGTTCGGAGCTCAAAAAGAAGATGCTGATGCTTTTTATGATTCTTTGGTAAATGGCACTCAGGGCATTAGGGAAATGTCTAGGGAGTTTGGTATAGGCAGAAAAGCTGCTACTGGCCTTTTCAAAGACGTTGCCGCTCTTGGTGTTGATGGTGAGCAGGATATCAAGGATTTCGCTAACGCTGTAAGCGAAGTGGCAATGGTTGGCGAAACAGATACAGCTACTGCTATGCAGTTCTTTAGAACTATGAATGCTATTTTCGCTGATGGCAAAACTAACGCTCAGGGTTTAGCTGACACTAGGGATCTTATGGCGCAGATGAGCGCTGTTGCTGACGAAACTTCTTTGCAACTCTCTGATCTTGCTGCAGCGTTCCCCGAAGTTGCTCCTGTCATGGATCAGATGGGGTTCAGCGCTGGTGGCGTTGCTGCTTCTTTGGCTGGTATGTATAAGCGTGGTATTCCTGCGACTGAAGCCGCTCATGGTTTGAAGTTTGCTTTGCAAAGACTTGTTTCTCCTACTAAGGATTCTAAGGAACTTATTGATAAAATGGGCTTCTCCTTTTTTGACGCTGGCGGAAATGTTAAAAAAGCAGACGTTCAAATTATGGCTTTAGCAAAAAATCTTGAAGAGATGAGTCCTAAGGCAGCAAGTGAGGCTCTTGGAGAATTATTTGGATTGCGTCAAACAGCAAGAATGCAATCATATTTTCAAGATATAAATATTGGCCGAAAAGAGCTTGAGAAACTTGGAAAAGATGGTTTCGATGCCACCCAGATGACTTCTGATTTTGCTAGAGGTCTTGTTGCGTCGGGCGAGTTTGCTGGTGCAGCGATTAAGCCGATGGATAGATATAACAAAGCTCTTGAGGAAATCAAGAAAGATCCAACGACTGGCTTGAAAAGACTTAAGTCTGCTTTTGATGACTTTAAGGTTCAGCTAGGAGCAACTATTGCTCCGGCTGTATTGCAAGTTGGAGAGCAATTAACAAAACTTCTTGATGCTTTCTCTAATTTGCCAGCCGGTATGCAGATAGCATTGATTGGTGCTGCAGGATTCCTTGCTGTCCTTGGTCCTATAGCCTATATGGGCGCTCAGGCTACTCACGCTATCGCTTCGATGGGCAGGATGGCTGCTTCTGTATTGCCGAAGATGGTTGATATTACAGAGGCTATGGCTAGATCTATGGCGGCTGCTGGAAGAAGAGATGTTGCTCAAGTTGGATCACGTTTTGTTGGTATGCAAAAGTTTGCTGATAGGTTTAGACTTAAACTCGGCATTCCTACTACAGCTGAAAAAGCTGTTAAAGCAGCTGGTGGTGTTTCGTCTTTAGGTCCAGAAACAGCAGCGACTGGTACGCTTACTTCTGCGAAAAATTCTTTAGAGGCTGCTTCTGCAAGAGTTGCTGCTGCTGAAGCAGTGGAGACTGCCGCTCATCAAGGGAATACTGCCGCTATGGCAGCGGAGACAGTTGCTACCCAAAAAGCGGCGCAGAAAAATCTGGATGCGTCGAAAAAAAATGCCGATGCTTTTAAAAGTCCGATTCAAAGAGCGCAAGAAGCTAAGAAGCAACTTGATGAAGAGAGAAAGAAGATTCTCGCAAGCGGAGGCTTTGAGCCTACTGGATTTAAGGGCAAGAACTCCTCGCAGTATAGAAAAAATGGAAAGTTTGCGGCGAATGATGAAGTAGCGGCTTATCTTGCAGAGCATCTTGCTAGAAAAAAAGCTGCGCAAAAAGTTATTGATAATGCTCAAAGAAATCAAGATAATTTGCGTAAATATAACGCGATTATGGCGGAAAAAAGTATTCAAACCGCTGTGGTTCAAAAACAAAAAAAGGCTTTTACCGACTTGGTAGCAAAGGCACAGACCCTTGCTGCTTCTGCTACTGCTGCTCCTGCGACTAAGGCCCCACTTATTGCCGGAGACACGGCGGGTAAGACCACAGAGATATTTAAGTCGTTGTGGACATCTGCTAATACTACATTTTTCACTCCTATTGGCAATGCTGCTTCTGCAGCAAAGAATAAGATTGTAGATATGGCAAGGGCAGCGAAGATGTCATCGATCGGTCAAGGTGTTGCTGAAGGGTTTGGAGCAACTGCTGGAGCGTTTACCAAGGGTCGTAAGGGCAAGCTAGGTGCTGACGCTGCTGGCATGGCCGCTTCAGCGAATTTGGGCCCTGTTGGAAAAATGTTCGGTGGCTTAGGGAAGATATTCGGAAAATTTACTGGTGCCCTTTCTATTGGCGCTGGCCCTATTGGTAAAATTTTAACTTTATTTCTTAGATTTAATAAAGTTACTCTAATCTTGGCTGCTGTCGGAGGCATAATTGCCTTTGTTGTAACGATGTTTAAGGGCATGAAGACAAACTGGGAAGCTGTTATGGCTAAGATTCAGCCTGGAATTGATGCCATTAAAGCTGCTTTTGGAAGATTGAAAGAAACTTTTGCTGGTGTTTTCGAAAAAATGACGGGTATTTTTGGTCAACTTGGTACTGGAGCGGAAGAGGGCGAGGGGGCTGCGAGCGCTTTTGAGGGCATTGGCGGTATTATCGGTAAAGTCTTTGAGGGGATTGCTGCAGCTATAGGTTTCGTCGGCACTGTAATTGAATTTATAATGCCTTATTTTGAGACGGTAGCGTATATTGTCAAGAATACTGTCGGTTTTATTTCTTCTCTTTTCCAAGGTGAATGGAAGCAGGCATTCATGTTCGCATTGGCTACAGTGTATGAATGGGTTAGACCTGTTTTGATGGCTTTCGATATTGTAGTAAGGGGCATAGCTCAGGCGATTTCTACTATTCTTGATTTAATGTCTAAGATTCCTTTGGTTGGGAATAGCATAAAGGGCGCTGCGAAAGCGGTGGAGGCTTTTTCCGATACCGGCATTATTCCGTTGTTGGATGACAAACTTAGATCGGGACTTGGTGGTGTGTTTGGTCCGGGAACTACGGGCCCAGCGAAGAAGGAAGCAGAGAAGACTGGCGGTGACATTGGCAATACTCTTGGTGACGCAATTAACTCTGGAGCTGGTGGTGCTGCTGATGGTGAAAGTTGGGTTAAGAAGTGGACTGATAAGGTTGTCTCTGTTCTTGAAAAAGAGCTTGATAAAATCAGGAAGAGTGCTGTTGATGCATTAGAAAAAACTCACGAAGCAGCTTTGAAAGTTTATGATGACAGAATCAAAGCTATTGAAGATCAGGAAAAAGCTGAAGAAAAACTTTATAAGACTGAAGAATATCTTGCCAATAAACGCAATCTACTTTCTAAAAGAAATATAGATAGACAGAATTATGAAAATGAGAGAGCTGTCGCTATTTATGAGGGAAGGTATAATGATGCGAGAATGCTTGACCTTAAAGAGCGGGCTGATAAACAATCTTATTCCGATGATCTGGCTGGAATTGAGGAATCAAGGGCTAAGGATTTACTCAAAGAAACTAGAGATAACTTAAAAGATCTTATCAATTTAGAGAAAGATGCAGCTAAAGAAAGATTTGATATTCAAAAGAAAATTTTGGAAGCTTATCTTGACGAGATCTTGAAGATGACCCCGCTCACTGTCGGTGAGATGCAGTCTGCTATGGATCGTATTAATCAGGTTTTAAGTAATGTTGGCGCTGGTTGGCCTGAGTATGCGCGAGGCGCTATGGATGTGTTTTCTGAAGTCTTCAAAAATTCAAACGATGAAATAGTTAATGAATTCCGGAAGTCTGGCGAAGATGCTGTCCTTAATTGGGTCGCCGGTTTTGTTAGCGCAGATGCTCTCGCTGCTATTAAAGCGCAGCTTAGTAAGAACGGAGGGGGTGGCGGTGCTGCTGGCAATACCGGAGCAACTTCTGCATCTGCTGACGGAGCAATGACTCCGGAATTAGCGAATTTCTTGGCTGGCTTATCACCTAGCAATATAAATAATACTGTAAAAGATGCAGCTCAAAGAGCTCTTGATGAGACTGCTGCTGCTGCTGCAGCAGCATATGGAGGTCTTGAATATACTCCAATTGAAGTGAATCTTGGAGATTACGGTAATAATGTTAAGACATTCTTAGAAAATACTACCTCCGAGTATTTCCAGTTAGCTGATGGCGAAATTATAAATAAAAATGAAGCTATGAGTAGACAGATCTCAGGTGGAGCTTTAAATATTGTAGCTACAACAACAGAGACTATGTATACTATGTATAGTAAAAATGGCGATGCTTACAAAAAAATGCTTTTCGATATGGAGGCCCACAGAAAAGGCTTCGACCAAAGTGTACTGGCTTCATCCGCCTATACTACTCAGCAAGTGATTAGATATCAGGATGAAAATGGTGAAAATTGGATTGAAGTAAATGGTGTTATGAGAAGCGAGTCGGGCAAGACAGCTACGGCAATTAAGGATAGCTCAGGTCGGATTACTTCTGTTATGACTGAGGACGCTAAGAGAGTGGAAATAGCAAACACAACGACATTTGTAGGTGCTAGATCTTTGATGCAAGAAATGATAGATAAGGGTCTGAAGCCAGGTCAAGTTGAAACTCAACTTTATATTGATAAAATCAATGGTATGGGATTTGCTATTGACTGGGTAAATGGGAAGCCTATAGTAGTTAAGATAGATATGAATACTGAGTCGTTCTGGAGAAACGCGGCGCTAGTTAGTGCTTATACTAAGTCATTTGAGGGCAGGACGGCTATTGCTTCGCAATATGGCCAACAAGGCTCGGAGGTTTTTGAGTTTGCTGGGGCCATGTATATTAAATATGCAGATGGAACGGTCGTTGCCCTCGCCTCTGGGGGTATGGTTGATGCATCATCTCAGTCGGTTAAAAAGTTTGCAGATGGTGGTCTTGTTAAGAACCAGAAAAATGGCATCTTGGCCAATATCGGTGAAGGTGGTTTTGATGAATTTGTTATCACCACAGACCCGAAATATCGTGCGTCAAACTTAGGCTACTTGTCTGCTGCTGCCTCTAAGCTTGGAGTGAAGATGGCGTCAGGAGCTGCAATTAAAGCAGCTTCTGGTGGGATGTTTACTAGCACCGGAGCGTCAGGGTCTAGCGCAGAATATGCTTCAGGTATGGGCGGGGATGTTTATATCAATGTTGATACCTTTATCGGTGAAGAAGAATGGTTTGCTTCGATGGCTAGTAAATATAACATGAAAACTGTTCCCCGCCAAAGAAAGATTGAAGGGCAGCAGAAAAGAGTGGTATCATCTTATAATGACAGGTACAGGTTACGATGACTTCAGGTAATACACTATTTTTCCCCGCAGCTATTTGGATCGATAATGTTCCCCTCACAGATCAGGGTAGAGCTCCGATTCAGCGTTCTCGCGATGAAAGATTTGTTACAAATGAATTAGCGAATGGCACTAGGAAGCGTTATACAAAGGCTGTAAAGCATACGTTTTCCACTAGTTGGACTTATCTTGCTGACGATGATCTCTGCAATATTGATGGCTATGCGTCTAGAGCTACTATGTTGGATTTGTTTGGAGATCAATACGGATCGCATACTTTGCGCTTCTTCTATCAAAACGGGAAGTGGGAAGAGTTCACTGTCTTTGTTAACTCTTATCAGGAAACACTTGTGAGGAGAGATCCTCAATCCGGCAACTTTATCTGGGAGCTTTCTGTGGAGTTTGAGGAATCATGATCCCTATTTCTGATGAGCTCAATGAGAGCTTAAGTTCTGATAATCAAGTTGTGCGTCCAAGTGTTAAGGCGTGGATGTCTGATTTGCGTTCTCTTAATAACTTGAAGGTTCATTCTTCTAGTCATACTTATGAGAAACAGATTTTGGATCGTAACCCTCAAATGTATTTGAAGTTTGATCAAACTGATTTTGGTGCATCAACAAGGATAAGTGATTGTCTGCTTCAATGGACTAGCTACACTGGTCCTTTACAAGTTCTAATTCCTGCTCATGGGCTAAATAATGGCGATGAAATAGTCTTTTCCACTGATGCCAGCGTTGGTTTACCTCTTGATACTGTTGGCGGTATTGAGTATGGAGTTAAATCTGGAGAAATTCATTATACTAATAGATTTTATGTTCAACAAAAAACTGCCAATACTTTTTATTTAAATACTACAAGAGCCAATGCCGTGTCGGGCTCTGCTACGGGAAGAGTTGTCAATTACTATGCCGGGCCAACTATAGGTCTTGCCGGCATCACTGTAACTGTTGGCGCTAGGGCCACTTTTACTGCCAATCACGGGCTATCTGATGGAGATGCTATTGTTTTAACTACTTTTGGCGGAACTATGCCCGGGGGCATTACCGAGTTAGATGCATCAAGTGACTTGCCTATATATTATGTCCAAAATTCAACTGCGACTACATTTAACTTAAATACTAATTATTCAAATGCTGTAAATAATTTACCTGAGGGTATGGTTGAGACAACTAGCGCTTTAGTTGGAACTCTTTATAGTTATACTGTTCATAAAGCGACAAATAATGTGGCGGGCGGGCATAGAGTCAAGGATTATGGGGAACAAGCTTTTGATGTCGCTTTAGGGACTTCAGATGCCGGACTTCCTATTTACGATCAGACTGCAAATACTTATCACGATTCTTTTCAAAATCATATTCAAATTTTAGAGCCTAATAGACTTATTGATACGTTTAATAAGGGTCAGAGCGGATTTTTATTGAACGCTTATGTTTCAAAAGCTAGCGCTGCTATAGTTTCCTATGGTTCTCATGGTCTTGCTTCGGGGACTCCTGTAATGTTTGAGGAAATTGGTGGTATGTCTGGAATAAATACGACAACAGTATATTATGTTGACAGAATTGGCGCGGGTACATTTTACTTAAATACTTCTTACTATAATGCTATTAATAAGATCTCTTCCGGTAGGGTGAATACTTCAGCATCAGCTTCTGGTAATTATACTACAATTAATATATATAATGGAAATAGTGTAGATTTTTTTACAAAAAGTGGGTCTGTTGATGCTACTAGCAGCGATATGTCATATTATTCATGGGATGCAAATGATCCAAAATGGAAATGTGTTGGTGGTAAATTAAAGTTTCTTGATGGTGTTATTGATGATGATTTATATTATGTATCTACCCCGGTAAATTCTTTAGATCATTTTGTTGATTTTAGGGTTGATAGCGGCAAGGGTAGAAATATTTATACTAGATTTATTGATGAAGATAACTGTGTTGCATTGTCTTTTAGTAGTTTTAGTTATACATATCCGATTACAATTACTGCTTTTATTGATGGTAATGCAATCCCTCTCGCCAATATTGATCCCGGAACTTTGGCGTCGTTCAGCACTACTCACTATTATAGATTCCACGCTAAATACAATCTTTTTCTGCTCTATGACATGGGAACTTCAGAGCCGACTAATGCTTCGTCTGGAACTTTAATCGGACAGGGTTATTTTGATCATCCAAAACTTAGAACTGATGAAGCAAAAAGATGCGCATTAGGATTTGGAAATCAAGTAACACTTAATCCTACGGCAAATCTATATGCTTTAGAGTGTCAATATTATTACTTTGCTGCTTACGGGTTCGATTCTCTCTCTGGTGCATTTTATTTTAATTATGATAATTCAACCGCGTCAGAGAAAAAATATTTGTATAGCTCTACCGCTTTGTCTTCTGCAAAGACGACTCAGTTTCAATCTCTGAATAATGCTAGCAATTTTACTTATAGTTTTTATTTATATAAACAATCTAGCACAAATCGTAAGTATACTATTTTTTGGCTAGGAAATAGTGATAGAGAGACAGCACTAAGAATTTCTTATGTTGAAGCCGCAAATGATTATCTAAATGTTCTTATAAATAGTAGTTCAACTTCGTATGAACTTAATTCGACAACTTTGACTAACAATACTTTATATCATGTATCTGTTATTAAAAATAGCACTAAACTTTCTATATATATTGATGGTGTGGAAGTTGCTTCCAGAAATGATATTCCCGCAAATTTTGTCTTAAAAGATGTAGTGACAGGTAAAACACCATATATTATGTTTGGCGGAGATTATGCCGGAACAACTTTGGGAGATCCTGCTGGATATCATCTTGCTGCTTACGCTTACATTAGTGAATTTGCTATGTTCGACTATGCTTTAACAGAAACAGACTTAGATGCTTTGTATTACAGTGTTGATAATGGAGCAACTCTTGCCCAGCAAACAGTCGATGATTATTGCAATGCTGAATGTATTATTGACGGAAAGCCCGAAGAAACATTTACCTATGCTTTCACTAATATGCTTAATAATAAAGGCTCAGTTATTAAGGCTAATAATTCAATTTATAGCGTTAGTCCTTTGGCTAATACTACAAATAAAGCTAATATTGAGGAAAATTATGGATGGATGTCAAGACTGCAGTCTGATGGTGACGGGCTTTTTGTAACTACTGATTTTGTTGAATTAACATTTGATGCGGCAAAGTGTAATAAAATTTTTGTTTCCACTGGATATCTTAGCGGCAGAGTTGATACTTTTAACTATATTATTACAAAAAGCGATCTCACTACTATTTCCGGAGGGAAAGCCTTCTCTGGTGATTCTTATACGTACATCACAGCATCTGATCTTGGATTGCTAGATGATGAGTATTTAGATATTATTTCAATAAGAGTGATTCCCACAGCAACTGTAAATAATTATGACTATGCTAGATTATTTAGCATTAATCCTATTTGGGAAGTTGATTTGAGTGATTATGTTATTTCTTTTTCTGTAGAAAAAGTTAGGGATAATTATGATGCTTCACTTCCCATCGGCGCTACTGCGGCAAATAACGGAAGCCTAGTCCTTGATAATACTGATAAAGTATTCAATATGTTTGGGAATACTTTGTTCGGACAATATACAACCCCGGATGTCCCATTTTTCATTTCCCTTGATCATGAGTTGACCAAGTACGGTACTTCTGAGGAGATTGTTCTTGCGTCAGAAATGTATTCTGATACTTGGACATTTAGTAATTCATCTATGACAACGGAAGTTTCTTTGCGTGATTATTCTAAGTATCTTCAGGAAAAAACGGTAGATGGCTATGTAAGTCAAGGCATTACTGCTGGGCGTGCGATTTCTGATTTAATGCTTGCTGCGGGATTTCCTAGAAGAAAAATTATTTATCTTGATAAATATGATGAAGTTATTTTTCTTGATCAACCTAAAATATATATTCCATTCAACGACACTTACGAAGAGTTGTTGAGTACTGTAGATCCTCTTGATGCATCGGGCACCGCATATCTCTTTGACCATTGTCAATATCTTGATATGAATATGGTTCTGCCGAACACTTTATTGGGCAAGTCTTTGTTATATTCAGATTCTCTTTCTATTCAAGATGAAAGTGAAAGAAAATTAATTTCAAATATTGAATCAACATTTGAGCCGTACTATAGGCAGGGTTCAATGAGCGGGTATTTTTCTGATTATGATAGTGGAAATATTATTGGTAATTCAACAAATAGCTGGACTACTGAGTTATTTCATTATGTAGATCTTGATAATTTTGCTCAGTTTGATACAGAGATTATGTTTATGAAAAATGCAAATTCAAGTTTTTCGAGTTATAATTACTTATTATATTATGAAGTATCAGGTTCTGAGATAACATATTCGTGGGCATTCATGAATACTTCAGGCGTGGAGCAAAAAATTACGGCCTCTCCGGTGGACGCTTCAATACCGCACCAAATTGTTGTAAGAAAAACTGGTGGCTCTCCAAATGTTTTTGACTTGATCATCGATGGGGTTGTGAGCGCTACTCTTTCGACTTCTATGGCAATAAATACAGCAAATTGTGTATATTTTTATATTTTCTCATCGAGTGGATATACCACAGAAACTTTTGTCAGCAACTTTTCTTTTTATGACTACGCTTTGTCAGATCAAAGTATATATAATCATTTTGTTTCATCATCTGTTGCTTTAATTTCCACCTATCGATATTTGTATACTGCAGATGAAACTTACTGGGATGCAATGTTAAATATTGCAACTGCTGATTTAGGTATGTTTTATATTGATGAATATGGATTCTTTAGATATGAGTTTAGAAATTTTATTCATGAGGAAATTTTTGAGAGATATCAAAATAGTCAATATAGTTTTTCTGATGACACTAATATCATTGAGGGAAACTTTGTCAATGAAGTGCAGACAAATAAAATATCTGTTGCTGTAAAGAAAATTTCAATTGAGAGTACTTCAACGTCAGGCCTTTGGTCTGCTTCTGATGGGGAGAGCCTTATTACTGGAACATTGGCGGCGTCTATGACGCCACAGTCATCTGGCATTACTTTGGCTTCGACCACAGATCCTTATTGGCTTAGTTCTGGTTATATTAAGATAGATGATGAAATTATTAGATATGCGGGCATTAGTGGAAATACCCTCACTGGCTTGGAGAGGGGTTATTTTGGGACAGCTATCTCTTGGCATCCAGTCGGGTCTTTGGTTCGTGAAGCAAAATATTTCAATATTGTCTATTCCTCGAAGCCCGCCGCTGCAGTTAAGTATCCACTTGTAACTAATCCATTTATTGATATTGACAGGTTTTCTGCTTCAGCAAATTCTGCGGAAGTAATTGTTTCTGTGAATGAGAATGCTCCTAAAGACACAGTTTATCTTCTTTCTGGGACAAATGCGTTGACGACTATAAAAGATGGTTTTGTTTTAGCTGGCATTGCTGTTAGCAATTCTTCTAGTGAAGAGTTGATTACCGAAATGTCTTCTGAAGTTACTTCGAATATAAGAAGATATGGCGTAAAAGAGTTGAAGATTGATAATCCTTTTATTCAAAATAAAGATTATGCTAAACTTGTTGCTGATTATGTTCTTGGATATTATAAAGAACCTGTCAGAATTTTGGATATGGAGGTTCTTGCTGTCCCGAATCTTCAATTGGGGGATTTGATTACTGTCAGCAAACTTGAAGATCTTGGTATTGTTGATAAAAAATATTGGGTCGTTTCTAGCTCAATTAGTTATGACGGGGGTATCAGGCATAGCTTGTCTCTTCGTGCTTATGGTGATACAATAGAGAGGCCGGGGTTCACATTTGGATCTACGGGAGTAGCATATACGCCGCCTAGTGGTGGCGGCGGGGGTAGAGAATTCTTCCCCATGAGTTAAGGAGTTTTTATGAGTGAGTATAAGTTTGTGCAGTGGGGCAAGGGTATTCCTGTTGATTATCAGCGTTTAGGTCAGATGGTGTCTAATGAGCAGTATTTAAAGGATATTGTAGATGACACACCGAGGGGTGTACTTGCGTGGAAGTCGGTGGTTGGCTCAACATATGGGACTCCAACAGGCATTGCGCAAAATATTACAAACTTATCTAATATTTCGTTTAATGTGGAAGAAAACAGGCTGATAAGTTTTGAATTTGATTCTGGAAGATTACATTGTCCAGCAAACACTGTAGAAGTAAGATTTTCACTTTTGATTGACAATGTTAACACTGGCGATATTTCTGGCACCGTTGTAGTCGCAGGTGAGTATGAAAGTCCGGCTTCTTATACTTGGATTCCTACATCAGCGCTCAGCAAGGGGGCCCATACTGCCTCTGCGCAGTTTGTATCTAATAATGCAGTAACCTCTCTTCAAATAGGTAATTTAAGTAGATGTTCTCTTATTATTAGAGATGAAGGTCCTTTTATTAATCAATCATCGTGAGCCTAGCATCTAGAAGGAATAGCATATCTTGGGGCCGAGATAATTTTGGGAGTAAAAACCCAAACTTTAACGGTGGCCGTTATGTTGACGATAAAGGATATATTAGGGTACTACAACCCGAACACCCTTTCAGCAACAGCGGCTATGTTTATGAGCATAGACTTGTCTTGGAGAAGCAGCTTGGTCGCATTCTCCAGACTTGGGAAACTGTTCATCATATAAATGAGATAAAGATTGATAATAGGCCGAATAATTTGTACCTTACGACTATCCCTGAGCATAGCGCCATTCATCGTGAGGGTAAGAAGCAAAGCAAAGAGCGCAGGAAGAAGACTGGCCAGTTGGCCAAAGAACGCGCCAAGACAGGAAAAAGAACAAAGGGTGGTAAGTTTGTGAAAACTTCCGAGGAAGGTGCTACACTTGAATCTAATGAACAAGAAAGTAGTGTTGAATGAAACAATTTAAATACGAGGGGGACGATTCTCTGAATCTTCCCAACGTGGATGGGAAGGAATATAACCCTCCCAAGAAAGAAACTACGATTAAAGCTCCGTCATCCTTGAAGCCTAGCGTCGATTGGGACGGGGAGGAAGTTCAGGTTACTTCAGAGGTTTATAGCGAGCCTGTGAGAGATTGGGATCAACTCCTTGTTGAGCTTGGTTATGACCCAGAACTTTATGAAATTATTGAGCCGGTTAAGCTTTCTTCATGGGATGCCCCTGCGGGCGAAGGCGAGACGAAGCGATTGTACTCTTACAAGGTCGGGATCAGAGCCAAGCGTGTTACGCAATACCGTGATGAAGACTACAAGGATCTTGTGACGCTTATCAAGAAACATCGCCCGATGTCCGACAAGCAGGCCTCAGGAGATGCTACGTTTGTCGTATGCCTTTCTGATTGGCAGATTGGCAAGGCAGATGGTGATGGGACAGATGGCACAATTGGTAGGATTCTTGATATGATTGATGGTGTCACGGAACGTATTCGTGAACTTCAAAAGTCAGGAAGAAAAATGAAGACGCTTGTTGTTGCCGGGATTGGTGATATGGTGGAAAATTGCGAAGGGCATTATGCTACGCAGACTTTCACTGTTCAGCTCAATCGCCGTCAGCAAGTACGTGTTCTTCGTAGACTTCTGACTAAGGCGATTACTTCTTGGGCGAAGATGTTCAATGAGGTTATTGTCTTGGCAGTTCCCGGAAATCATGGTGAAAATAGAAACGCGTCAGGAAAGTCCTTTACTACAAGGGGAGATAATGATGACGTTGCTGCTTTCGAAATGGTTGCCGAGATTCTTTCTGCAAATCAAGAAGCCTATGGCCATGTGAGATTTATCATTCCTGAGGACGAAATTTCTGTTATCGTTGAGGTGAGCGATACCTATCTAGGCTTCGCTCATGGTCATGTTACAAGCAATGGTGCTGATCCTCAAAAGAAGATCAAGGAGTGGTGGAAGTCTCAGACTTTTACCAACAATCCTATCGGCCATGCAAATATTTTGATCACAGGACATTATCATCATTTCTCAGTTATTGAGCATGATAATGATAAGATCCATATGCAGTGCCCCGCTATGGATGGTGGCAGTGAATGG
>Ga0315904_10006923_pt1 | contig 15347 bp, 12 predicted proteins | sample LakEriMetagenome_6_FD_203529 | JGI IMG/M metagenome (GOLD analysis project Ga0315904, IMG submission 203529) | Freshwater fungal communities from buoy surface, Lake Erie, Ohio, United States - Buoy 12 MA120 | ecosystem: Environmental > Aquatic > Freshwater > Lake | place: USA: Lake Erie, Ohio... | reverse complement strand
GCGCAACCGACGACTGATTCGTGATTTTGAGGTTCTTCCAGAACATTCGGTGGCAATGATTCAAGTCGCAATGATCAAGCTTATGCTGCGCAGAATCGCATGCTGAGATATTTTTCAGACAGGCTCTCAGACAGCGTACTCCTATAATTTATACTTTTAGCATTTCTTATCTCTGTGATAACTTTCGCAGGCGCTTCGAGTAGCTTTTGTTTATGAAATTTGTCAATAACTTTTTCTAGCTCTTCTACATCTGCTTCTTGAAAGACTTCTCCAGAAATTGAGTGATTGCAAATTATCGATAGAGAAAAAATTAGGACATATAGCTGAAAGTTTCTGATCATAATTATCATGGTTTGGGCTCATTGTCACCGAAAGTGATCCATTCTATTTTCTGACTAGATGAAGTCTTTACATTATTAAATGGGGTCAGAGTACACATCTTAACATTTTGCCGGTTTTTTCCGTGCTCTTCAGAGTGTCCTTTGTATCTGGGGTCAGTCCTCACATTGTCACATCGTCGCTAGTTCCACGTTTCGCATTTTCGGTTTCCGGTCGCGCTTTATCTTGATGCACCCTCATTGCCGGGGCGAGCATGGGTTCAGTATCTCCTCAGTCGATCTCCTCGAGGTTGGCGGAGAGTTGGAAGAAGAGGGTTTTGGGGATGTTTCCGGTGAAGCCGACGAAGAGGGTGACTTTTTCGAGGTCCTGACCGTTCGGGGTGACTTTGTCTTCGGTGACGGTGAAGGTGATGTCTCCGGAGGAACCATCGGTCCAGGGGGAGCCGGGGGCTTGGGCGCGGAGGATGTAGTTCACATCGGCCGCCTGGGTGGGGCGGACGTATTCGAGCCGGAGTCCGAGGTCGCGGTTCGGATTTCCGCCGGGGAGGATCTTGAGTCCGCCTTTGGGATTGGGGACGGTGGGGTCGGTTCCGAAGGCGTATTCGCCGACGTTGGTGAGTTGGTCGCCATCGGGGTCCGCATCGAGTCCGCTGATGGCGGGGTTGGCGAGTTGTTCCGGGGTGAAGAACTGGACGCGCCAGGTGCTGAAGAAATCCGGTCGATCACTGAAGCGGGCCGTGACGATGGCTGAGCTGGAGACGGTGAAGGTGGCGGGATTTTTCACCGAGGACAGGGACCCTGTCCAGCGGACGAAGAATTTGCCGGGGTTTGGAACGGCGGTGAGCGTGACGGGGGTGTTGGACGGGTAGTAGTCCATGACGGGATCGACCGTCACGGTTCCGGGTCCTTGGAGGGTGAGCTGGAGCGGGTATCCTTCCCGGAAGGGTCCGATATTGCGGCCGAGCGAGAGCGGAGTGACCTGGCGTGGGGTGTTCCTGACCGGGAGGCTGGCGGTGGGGGCGGGCAGGTTTCCGAGAATCGTGGCACCGATGGAATGAACCACGTAGGGAGGCGAGCTGATGGAGAAGGTGGTGTTGCGGAAGTCCAGGACGGCACCTGCCTCCGCAAGGATCACGCAGCTGGAGGCGGATGCGGGCGGATTCTGAAGCACGCCGCCGGATTTCACATACACGACCCGGGTGCCGATCGGAATACCTTGGAGCACGGCTCCCGGATTCACAATGACTTGGGGTGTGGCGGGCGATGAGGGCAGTGAGCCAACCCCGGGAAACTCCAGCACATCGCCTGCCATGGTGACGCAGGATCCGGTCGGCGATTCCATGAGGAGGAAATGTTCGCGGAACCCTTGGCTGAGGGGAGGCAGGGTGACCCGCAGTTCCGTATCCGACATCACTTCAAACGGAGCGTTGGTCCGCATGGTGGACCAGATGAAGGTGGCCTGGCTGGTTCCTGTGAATCCGGATCCGGTGAAACTCATGGTCCCGCCTACGGGCACCACGGATTTGTCCACCGAGAGGATGCGGGTGAGGCTGGGGGGTGAAACCGGCTCGAACACGGCGGTGACGAGCTTGTTGGCATCCATCGTGAGGCTCGCGGGCTGGGTGCTGGAGCCGGCAAGGCCGCCGCCCCAGCCGACGAATTGATAGCCGGGAGCGGGCACGGGAGTGAGGCTGACCGTTTGACCGGGAGCATAGGCGGACGCATCCGGATCGCGGGTCACGCTGCCCCAACTGCTGGTGAGGACTTCCAGGGTGTATCCGGCGGAGAAGGTGGCGGTGATGTTGAGATCCGAGGTGCTGGTGGTGGCGGCATGGATCTCATTCGTGCTGGCGATGGATCCGGACCAGGATTGGAAAAACGAACCTGCATCCGGTGTGGCGGTGAGGGTGTAGCTGGTGGAGTGGCGGATGAAGGGACCGGGAGGATCAACAGTGACGGAACCTGCACCCACGGTGGAGACGTTGATGCGGACGCCCAGTGAGAAAGGACCGACGCCCTGGCCGAGGGAGAGCGGCGTGACTTGGCGCGGGGTGTTCCTCGTGGTTGGGATCCCCGAAGTGGGGGCCGGCAGGTTGCCGAGAATGGTGGTACCCGCGCTGTGGAACACCATGGGCGGGGACGTGGTGGAGAAGGTCGTTCCGCGGAAGTCGAGTGTGGCGCCCGACTCCGCGAGGATGACACAACTGGCAGCGGCCGCGGGCGGGTTTTTCAACACGGCACCGGATTTCACATAGACCACACGCGTGCTGATCGGGATGCCTTGGAGCACGGCTCCGGGCTGGACCACCACTTGGGGAATGGCGGGTGAAGAGGACAGGGAGCCCACGCCGGTGAACTCGGTTACATCGCCCGCCATCGTCGCGCAGGATCCGGTGGGGGACTCCACGAGGGCGAAGTAATCGCGGATGCTCTGGGTGAGGTTCGGAAAAGTGACGCGGAGTTCCGAATCGGACAGGACCTCGAACGCGGCGGACTCGAAGTAGGGAGACCAGATGAAGGTGGCGGCGGTGGTGCCGGTGAAACCGGAGCCGGTGAAGGTGATCGTTTCCCCGATGGGGACGGCGGATCGATTGGCCGAGTCGATCTTCGTCTGTGCCGGGGCGGTGATGGGTTCGAAGACGGCGGTGACGAGTTTGTTGGCATCCATCGTGAGGGATGCAGGCTGGCTTGTGGAACCGGACAGGTCCGCGCCCCAGCCGACGAATTGATATCCGGGGGCGGGCACGGGGGTGAGATTGACCGACTGGCCCGGGGCGTAGGTGACCGCATCCGGATCGCGCGTCACGCTGCCCCAACTGCCGGTGAGGACGTCGAGCGTGTATCCGGCCGTGAAGGTGGCGACGATGTTGAGATCGAAGGTGCCGGTCGTGGCGGTATGGACCGGGTTGGTGCTGTTGACGGAACCGGACCATGCCTGGAAGATTGAACCCACATCCGGAGTGGCGGTGAGGGTGTAGCTGGTCGAATGGCGGATGAAGGGTCCGGGAGGATTCACAGCGACGGAACCGGCGCCACTGGTGGTGAGGTTGACGCGGACACCCAGCGTGAAGGGGCCGATGCCTTGGGAGAGAGAGAGCGGGGTGACTTGGCGAGGTGTGTTCCTCGTGGCTGGAATCCCCGCAGTGGGGGCCGGCAGGCTGCCGAGGATGGTGGTGCCCGTCGAATGGATCACCATCGGCGGCGTGCTGGTGGAAAAGGTGGTGCCGCGGAAATCAAGCGTGGCTTCGGATTCCGCCAGGATCACACAGCTGGAACTGGAAGCGGGAGGGTTCTGAAGGACGCCGCCGGATTTCACATAAACGACGCGGGTCCCGAAGTTGAGCCCTTGGAGCACCGCGCCGGAGTTGACGACGACCTGGGCAACGGTCGGCGATGAGGGAAGGGATCCAATGCTGTTGAACTCCGTCACATCGCCCGCCATCGTGACGCAGGAACCGGTCGGGGTTTCCACGAGGAAGAAGCGGTCCCGGGTGTTCTGGGTGACGTTGGGAAAGGTGACACGAAGTTCGGTATCCGACACGACCTCGAAGGAGGCGGATTCTTTATAGGGCGACCAGATGAAGGTGGCGGCGGTGGTGCCGGTGAAGCCCGAGCCCGTGAAGGTGAACGTTTCGCCGATCGGGACGGCCGTGCGGTTCACGTTGGAGATGGTGGTGGCATTCCCGGTCGCACAGTGGAGTGATGCGGCCAAGAGGGAGAGGAGAACGAGGCGAAATGTGGAGGTCATGGGAGAGTGGCGGATGGCGGTTTTTCCTAGGGATCGCTGCCCTTGGATTGACTGGGAAACATCGGAGCGAAGGTGCGGGCACCCTCAACGGTCCTGTGTGCGATACCGTCGTGGGAGTCTGAGCCCGCAGCCATCAAAGCCAATCGCATTCATTGAAGCAAGCCGGGGAGATATGTAAAATCGGACAAAAAGCCGATCCGGCGGATTCGTGAAGTAAATGGGGTGAGAGTAGAATGGCAAGGGATTAAGCGCGTTTTCATCGTTAGACATTTGATCAAAGCATGGGAATCCCATGGTATGGCGAACCGGCCCGGTGGGCCGAGGATTCCGCCTCCGGCGGCAGAATCGGCTCCGCGAGGCCGCGTCGCCCTACCGTTCTTGGATGAGGGACCGCTTCAATTTGAACCAAACGAAATCGTCCTTAATCCCGTGCCATTCGGGTCAGAGTATGCAACTTAACATTACTCCAAATTTCTCCGCGCTCTTCATGACCGGGGGCAGTCCTTGGATTTAAGTGCCTGTTCAGGCTTCTTCCATCACCTTGCGGCCTTTGGTGACCCTGGTCAGGCCACGCCGGATCACGAAGCCGGTATCAACAGTTCCGTATTTGGCTGTGCCCGCTGCGAACCGCGTTGCTGAGTGCCAAGGCAACGAACGTGCAGACATCATCCCTGATACGGCGTCCAGAGCGGACCGAGGAAGTCCATGTACCAGGCCCAGAGTTTCCATGCGCCGAAGGCCCAGGTGAGGCAGCCCATGGCGAGGAAGGGGCCGAAGGGGAGTTGGCGGCCGAAGCCGATGCGGCCGATGATGGCCCAGAGGATGGCATAAATCGAGGCGGCGAAGAGCGAGAAAAACACGCCGCTCCAACCGAAAAACGCGCCGATCATGCCTAACAGATGAACGTCACCGAAGCCCATCGCCTCGCGCGGGATGACGGCGGCGGTGGCGGTGCCGTCGAGCGAGGTCATGGCGGACAGATGGCGTTTGTTGCCGTCGGGGAGTTCGATTTCCAACTCACGAATGACGAGTGTGCCGCCACCGACGGATTCGCCATCGACGCGGATGTCGTCACACTCGATGACAAGGCGGTCGGTCTTGCGGGCGAACATGTCCCACCAGGGTATCTCCTGTTCGCCGATGATGAGGAGCATGGGGTCCTGGTCGTTCTCGGGCTCCTTGAGCGACCATGTGGCCGGTTCCGCGAACTTGAGCTGGCGTTTGCCGAAGGCGAGCTTGCCGATCTCGACCACGGCCCAGAGCCCGAGGAAACCGGCGGCCCAGCCGATGGCCCCGTGCTTGAGGCCGGAGAGCCAGTTTCCGGCGGAGCCGGCCATGACCGGGAGCTGGGGCCAGACGACGCAGCCGACGATGCCGAAGCCCACACCGGCCCAGGTCATGCCGGACGGGATGATCAGATGTTCGGCATCGATGAAGGTGATCGAGACTAACAGCGCGACGAGCACCCAGATGAAAAGCACGACCTGCGGCGGAAAATGCCACCACGCGGCGGTGAAGAGCAGGGCGGTGAGCAGTTCGACGCCGAAGTAACGGAACGCGATCGGCGCGCCGCACTCGCGGCATTTCCCCCGCAGCCAGAGCCATGAGATCATGGGGAAATTCAGCCGCATCGGGATGGGCTTCTGGCACTTCGGACAGAAGGAGCGTTTCGGCTCGTTGACCGACATGCCCAGCGGCACACGGTAGATCACCACGTTGAGGAAGGAGCCAATGCAGCCGCCGATGAGAAAGGCGGGAATGAGCCAGATCCAGTGGTCGAGCGGCGGATACATCAGGTGTCACCCATTCAAGCGGCCGGAAACGAAGTGCCAAGGATAAAGCTTCGGGTTTCCGGAATATCCCCGTAGGCGCGTTCGTGAGAACGCGGCGGGCGGGAAATGGCGGAGGTCTGGGGATGGGGCGGATTCGAGGGCTTCGGCGGGCATCGCGGTCTAACGACCGCGCCTACGTGCCCAGGGGGCTCCCCCTCACTCCTCCACCCGGGCGAGGATCCAGAGGAGATCGGCGAGTTTGTTGAAGAACAGCCGGACCTCGACAGGCACCTCCTCGCCGGACTCGTGGAGGCGGAGGATGGCGCGTTCCGCGCGACGGGCCACCGAGCGGGCGAAGTCGACGGAGGCGCGGGCCAGACAACCCTCGGCCCCGGGGCGGGCCCAGCCGGTGAAACGGATGCCGCGGTTTTCATAGCGGTGTGCCTCGGCGATCACCCATTCGACATCGGCGGAAGTGATGAGGGGAAACTTGGTGCCACGATAGCGCTCCATGTCCTCGGGCAAAGTGGCGAGCTGACCCATCAGGCCGATGAGTTTTTCCTGAAGCGTGTCGATCAACGCGATCCACTCGGCATTCGCCCCCGAGGCGCGGGCCATGCCGAGGGCGGCGTTCAGTTCGTCCACGCTGCCTAGCGCCTCGATGCGGAGGGCGGTCTTGGAAATGCGCCGGTTGAAAAGAAGATCGGTCTCCCCCTCGTCGCCGCGGCCGGTGATGATGCTCATGGGGCGAGGCTAGTGTGCTGATTTCGAAACATCTACACGAAATGGAAGCATCGAATTTGGAATTTCTGGTCGCTTTGCTCCGGATTTCTCCAATGCCACGGTCTTCTTTTCCAACTTCTGCGTTTCTCGTCGGTCGTGAATGTTCATTCACTCCCTCCTCGCGCCTTGAATTTGAAAGAGAATCCTCGTGGATTTCGCATAGCCATTTCGGAATCAGCACACTAGGTCGCAGAAAAATCAATGTCCATCCGTGTTCCTTCGTGTTTCATCGGCGCACATGAAACTCCCGAGACTCGGCGACGGACCGGAAATCTTCCACACCATCCAGGGCGAAGGCGTATCCGCCGGGTGTCCGGCCGTGTTTGTGCGTGCGTCACGCTGCAACCTCCACTGCGTCTGGTGCGATACGGATCACACGTGGAATTTCGAAGGCACGCCGTGGCCGCACGAGAAGGACGCGATCCCCGGCTACGCCAAGCACCGCAAGGCGGAGGCGACCTTTGAAACCACGCCTGCGGAGGTGGCGCGGCGCGTTCTCGGCTTCGCTTGTCCGCGCGTCGTGATCACCGGCGGCGAACCGCTGCTGCAGGAGGACGCGTTTCTCGAAATGGTCCGCCTCATCCGCGAAGAAATGCCGGCGTGCGTCTTCGAAGTGGAAACCAACGGCACCCGCGTCCCCTCCCTCGCGTTTGCCGGGGTAGTGGACCAGTTCAACGTGTCGCCCAAGCTGGCGAACTCGGGCATGGCGGAAGCACTGCGGCTGGTCCCGGACGCGCTCGCGTTTTTCGCCGCCTCGCCCAAGGCATTTTTCAAATTCGTGGTCGCCTCACCCGCCGACCTGTTGGAAATCCAGACTCTCGTGACCCGTTTCGAGCTCCCGCCCGTCCGCGTGCTACTGATGCCCGAGGGCCGGACGGCGGACGCGCTCGACCGCCACGGTCCGTGGTTGGCCGAGACCTGCCGCGATCTCGGTTTCCGATTCTGCGACCGTCTCCACGTCCGCCTCTGGGGGGATCGCCGGGGCGTGTGAAATCCCGCAACTTTCGGGTCGGCACGGGGTTTGCTTCGGTGTAAACACCCCGCGCACCATGAACCGCAAGCCGCAGCACTCCGCCGAATCGTGGGAAAACGACGCCGTCTGGAAACTTCTCGACCAGGCACCCACTGCCGCGCCCGGCCCGCGCTTCGTCGATGACACGCTGCGCGCCGCCCGTTTGCTCGGCCAGCCCGCGCCGTGGTGGAAGCGCGTTTTCGCGCCCATACCGCTGGCCGCCCTGGCGGGTGCCACCGCCGCCATGGTGTTTTCGTTCAACCTCTTCACCGGTCCTACGGAAACCCCGCTTGGTGGCCAAGGTGTCGCCGATGCCGCGCGCGCGGCGGAGATTCAGGAAATCGCCGAAACCGAGACTCTGATCGTTGCCGCCGAGCATCTCGACAAGTTCAGCGACAACGAACTCGTCACGCTCATCGGGTTTTAAGCGCTTTCCCGGTGCCGCGGATTCATGCAGCGTCCGCGCCGTGAAACCTTGCGTCATTTTCGATCTCGACGGCACCCTTGTCGATTCGCTGCCCGGCATCGCCGCGTCGCTCAACCGCACGCTTACCGCCCACGGCCTGCCGGGGCACTCGGACGCGATGGTGCGTTCGTTTGTGGGCAACGGGATTCGCAACCTGATCGAGCGCGCCGCACCGCAGGGCGCGGATCCGGCGTTGATCGACTCGCTGCTCGGCCTTTACCGGAAGGACTACGCGCTGAGCTGGCAGTCCGGCACCCGGATTTATGACGGCATCCTGCATCTGTTAGGCGAACTCCAGCGCGACGGCCATCCGCTTGCGGTCCTGTCCAACAAAACCCACGCCTTCACCGTGGAAATGGTCAGGGACATGTTTCCCTCCATCCACTTCGCGCAGGTGATCGGTCAAAAGGACCACATCCCCCACAAGCCGGCTCCCGACGGCGTGTTCCAAATCGCCGAGGCCCTTGGCATTGATGCGGAACACTGCGTCATGGTCGGCGACTCGACCATGGACATCGCGACGGCGCGAAACGCCGGCATCCGCGGCATCGCCGTGGCCTGGGGCTATCACGACCGCGCCCGCCTCGCCGAGGCGGGAGCCGCGGCGATCATCGAACGGCCCGCGGAACTTCCTGCGTTGTTAGGCTGAGGCCCGGTTCCGCTCGTCCACCTGCCGGTTCAGCGTGAGGTAATCGTAAATGTATCCCACGCCCAGCAGTCCGAAGGTGCACAGCCACAAGATCCCGGTGCCGATCTTGCCGAGGTAAAACCGGTGCGCGCCGAACGGACCGAGGAATGTCTGGAGGATCCAGGCGACCGAATAATCATATCGGCCCGCCGCATATCTCAGGTCCGCCTTGCGGTCCATCAGCGGGATCAAAAAGAGGTCGATCAGCCAGCCGACGCCCAGCAGGCCCAGGGTGAAAAACCAGATCACTCCGGTGATCTGCCTGCCGTAATAAAACCGGTGCGCGCCAGTGAATCCGAACAACCACAGCAGGTATCCGATGGTCTTGCTGTGCGTATCGCCGCGTGGATTTGTCATGAGCGCAGGCTGCGCGAATCGGCCGCGAAGGACCATGGGAAACTCGCCACCGGTTTGGAACGCCAGCCCTGAAAGGAACTGGGCGCCGCCGCCCCCCCCGGAACGACGACGCCCTTTGCTCCCTATCGCAACACCCATAGTGCGCGCGCTGGAGGTCTTTGCTGCGGATCGAAACCCGCATGAACCATGAAAATCACCGTCGGTTTCACCCGGTGCCGTAAGTCCGGACTGGTGTCCGCTTTTCGGAACCGGCGTTTGCCGCGCGGCGTGAGATCATGGTCGCACGGATCGGCGAATCGAACAGATTCCGCAGGGCTGATCCTGATGTCGGGGATTTTCCCGACAGGGCCAAAGCGGTCGAAACCATGGGCGAAGCGACTGCGCCCGTCGCCCGATCCGGCCGGATCAATGGCTTCCGTCATCGCGTAGGTCGCCGGAAATCCGTTGCCATCAGCGGTTTCCCGGTGAGAATCAACGGCGCTTCCGTGCGGCTTCACCATCCGGCACGCCATCTGCCTACCCCCCCGTCTCCCATGCTCTTCACGAGTGTTGCATTTGTGGTGCTCGTCCTGATCACCCTTTCGCTTTACTACCTGCCGGTTTTCCGCAGGTGGCAGGTGCCGCTCATCATCGTGGCGAGCTTCATCTTCTATTCGTGGGAGTCGCCCTATCTGCTCTCGCTGCTGGTGGTTTCCATCGTTATCAACGTGGTGAGCAGCTACTACATCGCGCGCGGCAGCCCGTCGCGACAGAAGCTGTGGGCCATCCTCGGGGTGGTGACCAACCTCGCGGTGCTGATGTTTTTCAAATACAGCCCGCTGTTCGCGAACACGTTCCTGGGCGGCGACCACGGCACGCTCGGGCATTTCCTGATGACCATTCCGCTGCCGATCGGCATTTCGTTTTTCACCTTCCAAGGCATCAGCCTGGTGGTGGAGGTGTTTCGCTCCAAGCAACCGAACGATCCCTTCGGTTATCCGGAAATGGTGCCGCAGTCGTTCCGCGAGCACCTGAAGAACACGATGCTGTTCAAGACATTCTTCCCCAACCTGGTCGCGGGGCCGATCATCAAGGCGCACGAATTCTATCCGCAGATCCATGCCAAATTCCTGCGTGATCTCCCGTGGAACACCGCGTTCCGCTCGCTGGTCATCGGTTACTTCCTGAAGATGGTGATCGCGGACAACCTCAAGGACACCACCTTTTGGATCGCCTATCCGTATTTCCTCAACGAATCGTCGGTCACGCTGGCGGTGTTGCTGTTCGGCTACTCGATGCAGATCTTCGCGGACTTCGCCGGTTACTCGCTCATCGCCATCGGCCTTGCCGCGTTGTTCGGCTACCAACTGCCGCAGAACTTCAACTACCCCTACATCTCGCGCTCGTTCGCGGAGTTCTGGCGGCGCTGGCACATCTCGCTCTCCACCTGGCTCAAGGAATACCTCTACCTGCCACTCGGCGGCAACCGCAAGGGCGAGGCACGCACCTATTTCAACCTGTTCATCGTCATGTTCCTCGGAGGACTGTGGCACGGCGCGGGCTGGAGCTACGCGGTGTGGGGCACCTTCCACGGACTCGCCCTCGCGGTGGAAAGGCTCGCCTGCAAGAAGATCAGGCTTCCGGATCATCCGCTCATCGCCATCGTCCAGGCGCTGGTGGTGTTCGGTTTCGTCACCCTGGCCTGGCTGCTGTTCAAACTGCCGGAGTTCCCGCATGTGATCGCCTATCTCGGAGCGATGCTGGAAAACCGCGCGGCCACCAACACCACCCACGTTGCCCACATCCTGTGGTATTCGGCTCCGGTCGTCGCCTATTACGGATGGTATCTGCTCAAGCGCCGCATGCCGGCGCTCGAACGCGGCGAGTTCCTGCTCCTCGGCATCCTGCTTGCGGCCATCATCCTTGATAGCGGCACCACCGGCGCGTTCATCTACTTCCAGTTCTAACAGACATGCCATGATACTCCGCTCGCTCATCGTCTGTCTGGCCGCCGTCATCGCGTGGCATTTCATCCAGCCCCGGATGCCCGGAAACCACCACCGCATTCCCGGCCAGGTGCGCGCCAACCATCACCGCGCCCAAAGCTATGTGCTTCACGCCCCGGCCGGCTCCGAGGTGGTCGCGGGTTCCTCGATGTCCGACCGCCTGGACGCCGCGGAACTCGGTCCGGCCCGCGCGAAGCTGACTTTTCCCGGCGGCGGACCGCTCACCGCGCTGGAAATCATCCGCCGGTCCGGACGCACGCCATCGGTTCTCTGGTTTGAAACCAACCTGATCATCCGCGATGCCGATGAAACCCTGATCGGCGACGCCACCGAGGCATGGCGTGTGGACCTGCGCCAGCACTCGTCCGCGTTCACCGAACACGGACGACCATCGGCCTACGGCGTCGGCATCGTCCGCACCTTGTTCGCCCGCGCCTGCCGCGTGATCCCGGCGCTGGGTGGCGCGGCACCCACTCCATCCGCGGGCACTTCGCTGGATCCGGCCGTGTTCGAAGGCATGATGAGCGGGAACCGAAAGCATCTGTCCAAATCACCGGATCCCGCCGATCTCGCACGGCGGGTCAAGCTCATCGGCGAGGCGGTGGACTCACTGCAAAAGGCCGGCTGCAAGGTGGTGTTTTTCGAGATGCCTTGCGAGCCCTCTCTCAAGGATCTCGCCGAACCCGCCGCGATCCGTGATGCGATGAGGAAACGTTTTCCCGAAGGCCAATACCGTTGGCTGGACCTCAGTCGAGACACTCCGTGGCAAACCACCGACGGCATCCACCTCACGCCGGCCGAGGCGACGCAGGTGGTGGAGCGCATGCGGGAGCTGGTGCGGGAACTCTAACAGTCACGCCGACTTTCACCGCGATCACGTTAGTGCCATCCGGCCGGAATCGTGCCATATTCCACCCATCAGCTTTTCCCGCCCCCCCGCGGTTTCTGAGGCCTCGGAACATGGGGCTCCCCCCAGTATAGTGTGTGCCCTGCCCCGATCGCCCCCAAAGTGATCGGGGCAGCGGTGGGAGGGCCTCGAACACGGTCACTCAATCAAAGGACCATCGCATTCCGATCTCAATGCATAGCTCATTGTGAATGCCTTCGCGTTGGTCGGAAACCCCGGTCACGTCGATCTGCCTGGTGTTTTCGTCCATCAGGATCCAGCGCAAGCCGGCATGGAGTCGGAGCTTTTCCGTGACATCGAAGGTCGCCCCCGCAAAGAGCTGGCCATAAAGCCTGGCATCGCAGCCGTCATCGCTGCCACCGCCCGTGGCCTGGGCCGGCGGCGGCAGGGCTTGGGACCAGTTCCAGTCGTAAGCGGAGTCAACCACCGCCACGCCCAAGCCGCATCCGGCGAAAAATCCCCAGCGATCCCGGATCAGGGAATCGAAGCGGTAATTCAGAGTGATCGGAATCACATCGATATCGAGCCGAGCCTCTTCGAGTCTCGCGCCGGGCAGGCGTGGAACGGAGGCAAAACCCTCGTCATATCCGGTCAGCCCGACTTCTGCGAAAACCGAGTGCCGGACGCCCTCGTCATTCCTGTTTCGGCAGGCTCCGAGCGACAGCGTTCCCATCCATTCGTCATGGTCCGTGAGATATCCCGCACCTCCTCCGGCGAACCAGGTCCAGAGTTCCGATCGGATCGGCTGATCCGTCGGGGCAGTTATGGTTTCAGCACACACCGTGGCGAGCAACGGCCCTGAGGCCGCCATGGCGATCCATAGGGTTTTCATGGCGATAGTCGGTTTCACGCGGGCGGCGCTGCAGGATTCGGTTCATCGGCAGATTGGCCGCGGGCCGCGCCACCCGGGACGGACAAGCTGCCACCGCAAGAAGGGTGTCGCAAGTAACCCGGCGGCTTGCGGCGACGAACGAGTGGAATCCCCTAGGATCAGTTAAGCCATATCACTGACGCAGGCCGCGCTGAACTCCTCATTGGGCGGCAGCGCCCCACGGGACACCCGTTTGAAACTTCAGGGCGGAAGGGCTGCTCCGGCGTTCCCTTGATTGTCCTCGCGGTGGAAAATCCGTTCCATCCGGTCGAGATAATCCGAAACCGGATCCTTGCGCCGGTGTGGATTGGATTTAAGGCGTTCCTTGAGACGCTGGTAATCATCAAACACGCCGCTCGTTTCACGCGCCCTGGTGATTTCGAACCAATCGAGAAAGTCCCGCGCACGGTTGGAGCGGGCGACCATCGTCACCCGGGTTTCCTCGAGGTCGAGAAGGCGCCCGGCCACTTTGCCGGTCTTGTTGCGGGCGATGGAAACGAGGACGTCCTGATACTCCATGAGCAGCGGCCGGTAGGAGGGAAAGCAGCGATAACTCAGGCGCACCAGCGCTTCCTCCGCAGGGCGGACGGCGGATATCCGCTCGGCCTCCGGCAGTTCCGCCAACTCCGGCCACGCGGCGAGTTCCCTGGTGTTCACAATTCCCTCGGGCGTGCGGAAATGGAGTTTGAGCGCCTCGTTGAGCGCGGTCTCGGTCTGCGCGACGGTCAGCAGGTCGGTGAGCTGGGTGAGTCCGCCCTTGTTGGCGAGTTGCAGCGTCCACCATTTGCGCAGACTGCTTTCGGACAGATTGAGTTCCGGGAAATGTTTGGCCAGCAGGCCGGGCATCTCGCCCTCGTAGGCCGGAGCCGCGGTGAGAAACGCGCGGAATGCCTCACGCCCCTGCGGTTGCTCTAACAGCGCCATCACCAGCGCGCCCGAGGAGACCCGGAATGCCGCGCGCGTCGCGCCGTCAAGGTTCTCGAACGCCGTTTCCGTCGTCTGGAACAGATCGTCCGGTTTGAACAATCCGCCCTGCTTGAACAACGCCTGATAGAGCCTGCGGTCACTCTGGTTCTGCTGCCAGACCACCGCCTCGCGAAGGCCGTCGGACAACCACGGCGGCACATCAAGCGCGGCGTCCGCCGCGTTTCCTCCCGGCTGCTTGAGCACGCGCTCGTAGAGCAGCGCGGTGACCACGGCGCGCTTGAAGCGTTCGTGTTCGATGCCGCGGCTGAGGTGGACATCGAGGCGCAGCTCGCGCGCGCCCTCCACTTCCAACAACCGCATGCCGACGGTGCGCACCGGCAGGGGGTCGCCCTGTTTTCCGTGAAGTCGGACGTTTACCGGAACCTTCCATGCGTCCTTCTCGCCGGTGAGTTTCAGCAGCTCGTCTTTCGTTTCCTCGGCAAGCATGGCCAGCGTTCCGCGGACCAGCGAGTCGCCGCCGGAGATGCGGAACTGTTCCGACCGGCTTTTCACCACATCCTGCGCGGCTTGGGCCGCTTTCGGCGGCTCCGCCACCTGGATCGCGCGCGGCGGCTCCTCCGCCACCAGCGGCAGCAGGAAAACGGGAAACAGCCATGCGGTTTTCATCCTCATCGGATTCAGAAGGTGCTCGGCAGTCCTAACAGATCGCCCTCGGGTTCGCGCGGATTGAGAACGAGGCGGTTTTTCTCGATCCGGATCCGCGCCATTTCCTCGAATCCCAGCCGGATCTCTTCGGCAAAAAGCGGGATCAGTTTCTCATACGCGTGACGGATCAGGATCATGTATCCCTGCGGCACCACCAGCGAGCCAAAGCGCCCGCCACGCAGCGGCCGCTGCAAGTCCTTGTGATATTGCCCGCCGTGGACATGCACGTTGGTGATCACGCCCTTGGCCCCTTGGATTTGTTCGATGGTGATGAACATGGAAACCGTGAACGGCCTGCCGGCGATGCGCCGCTCCATGATCAACTCGGCGTGTCCGTCCAGCAGCCTCACCCACAGCCTTTCGAGCGAGACCTGGCTGCCAAGCACGCCTCCTTGTTTCGCCACCAGCGTCCGGCCGAGCCACTGGTTGATTTCGGTCTCGGTGAGTGTCACCGCATAACCACGGTCGAGCGAATTTTTCAAAACCACCTTCAGATCGCGCGCCGGAGCGGGGGCCGCCGGGCCGTATCCGCCCACGTCGGACAAATCCTGTGGCTTCAGGATGAAAAACACCGCGCTTCCCAATGCCAGTCCAGCCACCAGCAGAATCAACAGCGCCAGCCGCATCACGCAGCCGCCGCCGGATTTCGGTTTGGATTTTTCTTCAGCCATCGGCCGCCTGCTTAACACGCCGCCCGCCGATTGCAATGCCCGCGGTCCGGCACGCCGCAATATTTGCCTGAGAAGGTCCGGAAGCCGTTAGTCAATCGACTGGTTTCCAATGACTCA